>JACXTT010004312.1_pt1 | contig 21179 bp, 13 predicted proteins | sample 9270951 | NCBI WGS metagenome assembly JACXTT01 (sample SAMN15532306, study PRJNA645909) | rock metagenome | isolation source: weathered quartz diorite | place: Puerto Rico | collected 2017-06-21
ACCGTGGTCAGGCGGTTGAGGGTGTCGTAGCCGAAGGTTTCGGCTCGGGTGGCGGTGCCGTCCCACCAAGAGCGGGCGGTGAGGTTGTCGAGCGTGTCGAAGCTGAAGCTTTCGTTCTGTACCGAGGTGGGGCTGGCGCTGGGGCCGGTCTGGATGGTCTGAAGGTCGTCAGTGGCTTGGTCGTAGGCGCGCTGGCTGATCAGATTATTGCCGTAGGTTTCCTTGGTGAGGTGGCCGCGGGCGTCGAAGGTGTTGGCTTGCCAATAAAGTTGTCCGGCCGCGGTGTCCTTGTGGACTTCGGTTAGGTAGCCGTAGGAATCGTAGACGTTATAGGCCTTGAAGCCGGTAATGGGGTAGGTCAGCGTGAGCGGCCGGCTGTAGGCGTCGTAGGTGTAGCTCGTGGTGTAGGTAACACCGCTGATCGTGGTCGTGTCCGTGCTGGGGCGGCTTAGGCTGTCGTAGGTGTAGGTCTCGGAGGCGTTGTTGGGCACACCGGTCATCTGGGCAAGCTTGCCGATGCCGTAGGCGGCGGTATCGTAGGTCCAGTTGGTCACACTGTAGGGTGTCGTGCGGGATATCATGCGCCCGAGTTTGTCGTAGGTCATGCTGATGATCTGGCTCTTGGCGTCGGTCTGGCTGGTGAGTTCACTCAGCACATCGTAGACATAGGTCCAGGCGCCCATGTCGGGGTCGTTCATGGCGGTCTTGCGGCCGCGGATGTCGTAGGTCATCGCGACAACGGCGTTGGTGTCGTAGCTCTTGGCAACGTTTAACAGATTGCCAAAGGGGTCGTAGGTATAAGTGGTAGTGCCGGCGTTGTCGGTGGCGGTGGCGACTGCGCCCTGCGAGTTTTTGACCGTGGTCTTGACTTGGCCACTCGGGCTCGCGGTCGTGGGTGGGCTGGTGACGGTGGTGGTCAGGCCGTTGGGGACCGTGGTCGTAACGCGACCACCCGTGGTGTTGGCGCAGTCCGTGGTGGTGGGGCCGGGTTCGGTAACTTTCCACAGTCGCCCTAAGGCGTCTGGGTAATAGGTATACGTGGTGCAATGCACGGTCTCGCTGGAGAAATAGGGATGCGAGGTAGATGTCACGCGGCCCAGGTTGTCGTATTGCGTGGTTTTGTAAGTCCAGTTGCCGCCAAAACCCTGGGTGTTGGTCTGTACGGTGCGACCAAGGATGTCGCTGTAGACGTAATTCTCTCCCGCACCCGTCGTGACTGTGTGCACGGCGGTGATCGCCGGTCCTGTTGGTGCCGGACATTTGACTCCCGAGGCCGGAACAGAACCGTCCCAGCACAGGTAATAAATATCCGTCGTGGGGCTGCCGGGACGCGATACCTGGGTCTTGCGACCGAAACCGTCGTTGTAGGTATAAGTGGTAATGATGTTGTTGGGATCAGTAATAGTGGTAGCCGCGCCGGTGCGGAGGTCGTAGGTAAAGAGCGTCGCTTGACTCAGCGCATTGCGCGTGCCGGTCATAAACTGACCCCGACCGTCGTTGTAGTCGTAATACTCGGTACGAGCGGTGATGTCCGGGCCTTGCATATTTTTACTGACGCGGTTGCCGAAACTGTCATAGCCGTAGGTGGTGGTCAATGTGAACGTAGACCGATTGGGTTCAATGACCTCGGTGGCGAGGCGGCCGAGACTGTCGTAGGTGAAAGACGATTCGCGGTACTGGGAGCTCTGTCCGGGGGCGGTGGCCGTGACCTTGGAGTAGGTCAGTTGGCCGAGTCGCCAGTTGACTGTATCGTTGTTGTAAGTGTTATTCGTGGTCTTGGTCCAACCGTCGTTGAAATTGACCACGATCGTGCCGGGGTTGCCGTAAGAGTCATAACCCGAGTAGCTCGTATTGACGGTAGAGACGAGACTGTTGTTGAGTTCGAAGGTTTGTTCGACGCTGCTGCTTAATTGCGCGAGTGCGCGACCGCCGCCCAGCGCGACGGGGGTCCAGGTGTTGCCGGTGTAATTGACGATCACACCATTAGCCCAAATATCGCTGTGCTCGACAGTACCTTCGGTGCCGTCGAGGGTTTGGTTGTAATAAGTCACATGCGTCAATCCAGCAGGATCGACGGCTTGAATCCAGTGGAAGCCTAGACTGGCGGCGGCGGTGAGGTGTGTCTTCAGACCGTCGTAGAGGTAACCGGTGGTGTTAAGCCCACCGAGACCGTTGCTTTGGGAGAAGGATCGAACCACGTAGAGGGCATCTTGGATGTCTTGATAGGGATAGACCGACCCGCTGTCCTTTCCATACGTATACCCGGTATTGTTGGTCAAGGACCAAAAACTAACGTTGACTTGCGCGCCGAGGCCATTGGTGATGGAGGTTATAAGATCGGGAGGCACGCCCTTCGTGGTGCTAACCCATACGCCGTTGCTGCGAAACGTGTCGAAGTACAGTGCATCCGGCAATCCATCGCCGTTGACATCGGCGTAACGCATCTGACTGCCCAACGATGCCCCCGGACCCAGCTGAGTCCACAGGACTCCCGGCAGGAAGCCGGTGCCGGTGGAAAGGTAAACCCAAATTTTGTTATCGTCCACGTTGAAATAAACGGCGTCGGCCATGCCGTCACCGTTGACGTCTGAATATTGCACCTGATCGAAAGTAGAACCCCATTCCAGCTTGACCCTTCCTTGCGCGCCTTCGCGGGGGGGCGGATAAGACGAAGTAAATCCAGCACCGCCGCCGCCGCCGTAGAGCCCACCCGGACTACCGCTGTCGCCTCCTATACCTTGCCCCGCGCCTGAATTTCCGCCGGCGCCTGAAATGCTCGTGGATCCTGCCTGACCGCCGGGCGATCCACCCGCGCCGCCGCAACACTGATACTGCCCGCCCTGTCCTCCCGTGGCTGTCAACGCGCCAAAAACCGTATTCTGCCCATTACCACCACTGCTCGAATAGCCGCCGGCGGGACCGCCCGCGCCCACTGACCCAGTAATGACTTGCCCTGGCGTAACAGCCATAGCATATTGCGAGTATCCACCACCACCGCCGCCGCCAGATCCCCAATTACCCCAGTTATTGCCCCCGCCTCCACCACCGCCTCCACCCGCCATGGTTACACGTAATGAATAAATACCGGCAGGCACGGTAAACGACATGGGGCCGACCGTCGTGAACCCTTGTGACCCTCCAAAAGATGCGGTCGGCTGCGCCCATGCCACCGGAGCGGTGAAACCCGCGCCGGTGGAGAGGGACACCCACAACTGACCATCGTTGCCGTGAAAGATAAGATCCGCTTTGCCGTCGCCGTTGAGATCGGCGTAGTGGGCCTGCCCGGCGGTGAAGCTGCCGCTGAGTTGCGCCCACGACACCGGCGCTTTGAAACCTGTTGCGGTGGAAACAGATACCAAAAAATTGTTGTCAACGGTCTGGAATATTAAATCCGCTTTGCCGTCACCATCGACGTCGGCATACTGAGCCTGGCCGTCAATGAAAGAACCGCTGTGCTGGACCCAAATGGTGGCCAGCGTGCCAAACCCCGTGCCATTCGACAAGGCCACCCGGAAGGCGTTGTTCGAATCCTGATAGATCAGGTCAGCTCGGCCATCTCCATCCACGTCGGCGTACTGCACTTGCGCCAGACTAAGAAAAACACCATAGGCGCTGAAATTGGCCCATTCAACAGGCGTGCTGAATCCGCTGCCAGTGGAAAGAGAAACCAGGACTCGTTTCCCGGATATGTCAGTGTAAAGCGCGTCGGCTTTGCCATCACCGTTGACATCGGCATATTGTATCTGTGTTGACTGGGAGGGAGAGTAGGAAACCCAGGACGATGCCGCCGCAAACGCCGTGCCCGCGGAAGTTCCCACCCAAACCTGATTGCTGCGATAGGTGTCGAAATAGAGAGCATCGGCCTTGCCGTCGCCGTCGACATCGGCGTATTGCATCTGCGCCGGTTCGGAAGCACCATTCTGAATCCATGAGGTGGCGGCATTAAATCCGATACTCCCGTTCTGCCATCCAAACGTAGTAGCCGGCAAACACACTCCATCACTTCCACACTCCTGAATACTGGTCAGCCGCGACCGACCTGCGGCGCCATTATTGTCGTAGGTTAAGTAGTAGTGACGCACGAACAAGCCATTGACCGTGCAGGCGGAATTCGTACAAGTACGAATGCCAGTGAGAACTTTGGTGGTGCTTATGAGCGATCCGCCTTCGTAGGTCTTGATCACATCGGAACGTGAAGACGTGGGGTATTCAAAAAAAGCAAAGTTATAGGGGGCGACCGCGCCATTGCCGGTGTAGGCAATGGAAACAGGATAATATTCGCCGGCGGTGAAACCGTTGTTCTGGTATGTAATCGTTAAATAATCACCATTGCGGTCCTGGATCTTGTTGAGCGCCCATATCCGAATAATGGAAGAATTGCCCTGCGCCAAAATTTGTGAATCCGTGGTGCCACCATAGGTCATGACGGTTCCATCTTTGGTCGTCACTGTAAAATAACTGCCCACAACACTTACCTTCCGCCAAGACTCGTGCTGGGTACGATAGAAACCATTTGTCGCATCCCAAATCAGCCGCTCGCCATCAAGACAGAACTTGTCATTGGCATCGTAGTTCACGCCGCCCTTTATTCCATCAATAGCAATGGTGGAACCACAACGATGAATCACGGACAGTCCCCCGAGGGACCAGCCCATGCCCACTAATCCATTCCCGCCCTGGCTGTTGTATTCGAGCGAGATTTTCGGCGCCATGCCGTTGGTGCCGGGGGGAACGAAAATGGGAATGGAGTAAGTGGCCGCCCCGCTGGGGCTGACGGCGAAGGCGCCGGGAGTGGCGCCGACGGGGGCGGTGGCGGGGGCTGCTGAAACCGTGAATAAAAGGAGAACACCGGCTAATAGCCGGGTGACAACATGCCTGATGGTAGTTCGGAGGGGGGTCAGAACAAAATTAGAACGACGAAGCCAGTGAAAACTCTCGACGGAATTCATTCCGTCTATCCGCGCACGTTGACGCATTGATCCCCCCCTTTCCACGCGCCGTTTTTTTATGGTTGGCGGCGCGGTGTAATGTTTTTGTTGCTCTTATGAGTTGATTCCGTTACATCCAGCGGCCGAATGGGATCGGTTCGCTATGGTTGATTTTTATACACCTCTCTTTTTAAAAGTCAACAGCATAAATGAATCGACTGGGAAGGTCGGTACCTCAAGTTCAGGGTCGAGCGCCAGAACAGCTATGGAATCAGGATGTTGTGAAGAACAGCTTATCTGTTACGGGAGTGAAGAGACTTAGCGTGAAGTAATTGAAACGATTTCAGTAGACGAGGCATTTTCGCACAATTAAGACGCACCAAAATCGTGCGCGCGTTTTCAGTAACAAGCTATCTTGAAAATCCTACCCTCACCCTCCCCTCTCCCCTAAAGGGAGAGGGTGACCACCCTGTGTCGCAAAGGGGAAGCAATTTACGGTGTAGCGCAAGCGGGGATTGATCGCGCTACTGCCTGAAACTCAAACCGGATAAAACGCCTTTTTCATGGCTTCCAGGTCCGGGATGAGCATCAACCGGCCTTCCACCTTAAGGCCGGCCGCGATGTAAGTCGAATCGGGCAGCTCGGAACTCTCCACTACCGTCTGGCTGCCATCCAGCACTTGGGGTCGCGGTTCGGCCGTGGCGAACATGGCGAAAAATTCCCAGTCCTTGCGCCCGCCGAGCGGATAAAAGATAACGATCTTGCCGGTGGCGGGCCGCGCCGATGCGGGAACGCCTAGCAGCGTTTCAAAGGAAATCACCGGTACCGCGAGCGTGCGCCAACCGATCGCGCCATTCAACCACGGTTGACTGAAGGGAACCGGGGCCATGTTCTGCAGATTGATGACTTCCGCCACCGCGGCGCTCGCAACGATCAAGGTCATTCCGTCCAGTGGAACTTCCAGCGAATGCAGACGCGGGCCACTGCGCGGTTTTTTCACGACCCGTCTCCCAGACTCTGCAGATAGGCGACGAAGGCGCTTGGATCGAACACCAGCATGAGGCGATTGCCCGTCACCCAGGCGCCGGAAAACAGGTGGCCCAGGCGCGTGGGCGGAAGTCCGAGCGGCGTGAAGGGCGCAACCGTGGTTTCCGAACGCGGCAACAGCTGGACCTCGTCCACCACCAGTCCCACCGCGTGCGGCAGTGCATCCAGGAACACCGCGCGGTGCCAGCCATGATGCCGCGTGACGCGCAGCATACCGTCCAGGCAATAGGCCGGCAGCCGTGCCGAACGCACCGACTGCCACGCCGCAACATTACCCTCGCGGGATTTGTTGGTGATCAGGTGTTCGCGCTGCTCGATGGTGAAACCCGACGCGCTGGGCAGCAGGTAGCTGGCTTCTCCCAGTTGCAGGCGCAGATACTGATTCGGATCGGCCAAGGTCTTTTACCCCCGGAGTGTCCGGCGTTTCATGTCAATCTGCCTTTGGCGATCAGGATGTCGATATTCTTGAACAATTCTTCTTCCTGATAGGGTTTGCTCATGTACATGTCCACACCCAGCTCGAAGGCCTTCTGCCGGTGCTTGGCGCCGGCGCGCGAGGTGATCATGATGATCGGAATGTGCTTCAGGTTTTCATCGGAGCGCACGCGCATGGTCAGCTCGTAACCGTCCATGCGCGGCATCTCGATATCGACCAGCATCACGTCAGGCAGGTGATCGCGCAACTGTTCGACGGCATCGAGACCGTCCTTGGCGACCAGCACGTCCATGCCGCGTTTCTGCAGGTGTTTGCTCGTGATCTTACGCACCGTGAGCGAGTCGTCCACCACCATGACGACCGGACGCACGCGCACTTCTTGCGCTACCTTGCCTTCCGGTCGGTGTTCGAAGTGAATGACGTCCTCGCGGAACCACAGGCCGGGGATATCCAGGATGAGTATCACGCGTCCGTCACCGAGGATGGTGGCGCCGGCAAGTCCCTTGAGCTCGGAAAGTTGCGGGCCCACGGACTTGATCACCACTTCGCGCGTGCCGCCCAACCCATCCACCTGGATGGCGACTTCGCGCGTGCCGGTGCGCGCCAGCAGCACCGGCACCTTTTTGCCGTTGCGTGGCTGTGAGGCAATGTTCAAGCGCTGCCCCAGATTCATGTACGGATAAACCTGCTCGTTGTGCGACAGCAGCGGATTCTTGCCCATCGAAATATTGGCGATTTTCTCGATCGGGAATTCGACGATATTCACCACCGAGCCCAGTGGCACGGCGAAAAGCTGTTCGCCCACGTACACCATCAGCGCCTGGGTAATGGAGAGCGTCAACGGCAGATGGACGATGAAAGTTGTACCCACACCCGGCTCGGTGTCCACCGACATGCTGCCGCCCAGCTGCTTCACTTCGCTGTGCACCACGTCCATGCCCACGCCGCGCCCGGAGACGTGCGTGATCTGGTCGGCCGTGGAGAAACCCGACATCAGAATGAACTGGATCAGTTCCTCCTCCGTCAGGGTGGCATCGGCGGACATCAGCCCGCGTTCGATCGCCTTCGTGCGAATTCCCTCGATGTTGAGTCCCGCGCCATCGTCGGAGAAGCGAATGATGACTTCACTGCCCTCCTGCGAGGTGGCGATGTTGATGCGCCCGACTGGCGGTTTGCCCCTCCGGCGGCGCACGGCCTCGGATTCGATACCGTGGTCGACGCTGTTGCGGATCATGTGCTCGAACGGCCCAATCATGCGTTCCAGCACGTTGCGGTCGATTTCGACCTCGGCGTTCTCGAGATTGAGTTCCACGCGTTTGCCCAGCTCACGCCCGGTCTGGCGCACGATGTGGCGCAGGCGCGCGGCCTGGGTGGAGAAACTCACCATGCGCGTACGCATCAATCCTTCCTGCAACTCGGTGTTGATGCGCGCCTGCTGTTGCAGGACCGATTCGGCCTCGCCGACGAAATTACCGAGGTTGTTCTGGATGGTGCCCAAGTCGTGCAGACTTTCCGCCAGCGAACGCGACACCTGCTGCAGGCGGCTGAAACGGTCGAATTCGAGCGGGTCGAAGTCCTCGGTTCGTCCTCCAGTACCCGCTTCCTGCTCCATGCGGTAGAGAATCTGCGACTCGGACTGGATTTCCAGCTCGCGGATCTGTTCGCGAAAACGCACGATGTTGCGTGACAATTCGCCCAGGTTGTCGCGGAAGCTGTAAATCTGCTGTTCCATGCGCGAACGCGACAGGCTCACTTCGCCCGCGTAGTTGACGAGCTCGTTCAAAAGGCTGGTATCGACGCGCACCTGACCGCGGCGCTCCATTTTCTCCGGCCACTGCTTGTCCTCGGTTTCCGGCTGGTCGCGACGCTCCTCGATTTCCTCGCTGGCCGCCGCCATGGCCGGTGCGGCGGTCTCGACATCCCGCACGATCTCCGCCGGCACGCGCGGTTCGGCGACAACGCCCTCGCGGGGCGCGCTGTCCGGCGCGGCGGCAACTTCCGGCAGCGGCTCGCCGGAAGACAGCGCCGTCAGCTTGGCATTCAGCATACTCGTATCGGGCGCCGGCTTGCCCTCGCGCGCGCCATCTAGCATCGACACCAACGTGTCGTGCGCTTCATCCAGCAGGTCGAATATTTCGTTGTTCGTCGATACCTTACTGTCTTCAATATGCTTGAGCAGGGTCTCGGTATTATGGCTAAGGTTGCCCATGGCCATGGCGCCGGCCATGCGCGCGCCACCCTTGAGCGTGTGCAACGAGCGCTTGAGTTCCGCTATCTGCACCCGGTTGTCCGGCTGGTTACGCCAACGGTTCAGTGCTTCTTCAATGGAAGCCATGATATCCGTGGCCTCTTCCAGAAAAATTTCCAGCAGCTCGGGGTCAATTTGCTCGGGCTCGGATAATTCCGCGACGACAGGAGCTGGCGTCGGGGCGGGTGCAACCGATACCGGTTTGATCGCCGGAGGAGCCGGGGTCGCAGACTCTACAGGTTCCGGAAACGGTGTTTCCACCTCCACCTCGATTTCGTCCTCCTGCGCATCCGGCTCGTCGGACACATCATCGACCCGTTCCATTGTCTCGATGTGCTGGCTTTCCGCGTGCAAATCGCGCGCAAGATCGGCGAATTCCCGGCGCAAATCGCCGGATGAGGTCGCGCCGCTGTTCATCAATTCCACAAGCCGTCTGACGCTACCCTCAAACCGGCTTATCAAATCCAGATAGGTGTCGTTCAGCGGCATGTTTTCGCTCTTGAGAACATGCAAAAGCTTTTCGATCTCGGCGCAGGACTCCGACATGACCTGAAGCCCCAGCGAGCGCGCGTTGCCCTGCAGCGTGTGTGCTGAACGGAAAAACGATTCTGTCACAAAACAGTTGCCGCCAGCCTCACGACATTTCGCGATCTGCTGACGTATATTGTCCAGATTGCCGAGCGCCTCGGTGGTAAAAATTTCCAGCAGCGTGCGCTCGAGCTTCGGCAGATCGCCTTCCTCTTCCGGCGTCCCCTCACCCTCATTCCCTCTCCCGCTTGCGGGAGAGGGAGGCGAGCCGGATGCGCTGCGCGCATGTTTTGTAAAATCTGGCGCCCCACCCGGTTGCGTCAGGGCGCGGGCATTCTCGCGCAAGGCCTCCACATCAATACCGTGCGCCGGTCCGCCCGCCAACACATCGATCATGTGCGGAAGCGCATCTTGCGTCTGTTGCAACAGGTTAATAATCTCCTCGGAAGGAATAACCTTGCCTTCACGTATCCGGTTGAGAACGTTCTCCACGTCCCAGGCGAGCTCCGCCACCTCGCTGGCGCCCACCATGCGGCCGCTGCCCTTGAGTGTGTGATAACCGCGGCGCAGTTCGGTCAGGGCATTCTGGTTTTCGGTGTCTTCGCGCCAGACAACAAATTTATTTCTGATATTCTCAAGCACTTCACGCGCGTCCTCGATGAATATCTCCATGATCTCGGCATCGAATTCCGCGTCCGCCGTGAGGCGAGGCGGAGCAGCGGCCGTCGGTGCCGGGGCTTTTTTCTTCGATTCGACCGGTGGCGGCGGCATCTTTTTGGCTTCGGGCTCCGGTTCCTGCGACTTGGGCGCAACGGTACGCAAGGTCATGCGACGCCCGGCCAATGCCGACATGGCGGTAAACGACTGCTTAAGCGTTTCAATAATTTCTTCCGACACCTGCGACGGATCCGACGCCACCAGAGTCAGCAAGTGGTTCATTTCCACGCTGATCCGCGTGATCTTCTCCTGCCCCTGCTCCTGCGCCAGCTGGGTGAGTTCCTCCAATTGTTGCGTGAGCGTATCGAGCGCGACCGCGTTTTCGCGGTCGTCGAGCCAGGATTCGAGGCTTAAACGAACGCCGTCGATCAGCAGCGCCGGGTCGCGTTGCCGACCGTGACCGCTGGCCAGGGCTGTCTCCATTTCCTGGAGCGCCGAATCGATCAGACCATCCAGGTTCTGCCGCTCGGCGCGCAGACCCTCCACATAGGCGCCGATCGTGCCCACGGACACCGCCAGTCCATCCATGATTACACTGTCCGCGACGAGTGTTCCGCGTTGGATGTTTTCCACGTGTCCCTTGGTGGCTTCCACCAACTCGGCGGCGCGCGACTGTCCCAGGATTTGCATTGCTCCGAGAATCTGGGAAAGCAGTTGCGGCACCTCATCCAGCGACTCCACGCGCGAGACATCGGCGGCGAAGCTTTCGAGACCCTCCTCGATGCGGCTCAAATTGATGCCAACTTCGCCGGCGACCACGCTCAGCAATTGTTTGTAATCGGACTCCGTCAGCTCGGCATCCGACACCTCCAGACCGTCCGATGCCGGCATGACATTAGCGTCTTCCGGCGAATGCAAGCCGTGAAGATGCCGAATGGCCTCTTCAATCTGTCTTTTCCAATCGGTGGCCGAGTGGCTGATGTCGCGGGTGCTGCTTTCCACCATGAGCAGGGCTTCCGCCATCGGCATGGAAATCGCTTCAGGGTTCGTGATCTTGTTGTCGATGACGGCGCGACAGGTCAGCGACAGTTCATCCACCAGCGCCTTCAGCATCGGCACATTCAGCATGTCGAGGGTGCCCGACATCTTATGGAACGACTCGAGTAACGGCTCAAGCGAAGTCGTGCCGCGACTTTCCGGATCGAAGTAGGTGGACATCAGATCCTGCGCTGCTTCGATCTCCTTGCCGAGCGCCGTGGACACCGAGGCCAACGCCTCGGGCGTGGGCAAATCGGACGTCGTCGTGGATGACTCGGCCGTATCGCCGGACAACAGGAACTCAAGATCGAAGGCGCGCTTCAGTTGCGTGACCCTGACGCCCTGGGATTTGGCCTGCGCCACCTCCCACAGGAGCGCGCGCGTTAAATCCTCGGAAGCAATGCGCACGGTCGACTTGTCGGCGCCGTCAATAATCTTCTTGATATGCTGATCGAGTCGCGCAAATAATTTCTTGCGCTCGGGGGTGACGTCCAGTCCATCATCCATCATGGCCTCGAGAAATCCGCCGGTAACCCAGAACAACTGATCGAGGATGGAGAGACCTGCCGGCGCCTGCAACTGCTCGAAAATCTCCGCTATCTTCCGTAGCGGTTGCTTGTTCGAAGTATCGCGCAACCAGTCAAGCAAGGCCGGTTGGAACCCGCCGCGGCGCTGCTTGGCCAGATCGCGATATTCATCTTCCGCCAGTTTCTCCGCGGGGCTTTCCGAGGGCGGGGGGCGCACCGACAGATCGGGGGAGAAAAGCTCCAGTTCCGAAATGCGCGTGGCGTTGCGCACCGCGCGCATCTCGTTCATGAGTCCGATATGCTTGAGCGGAACGTCCGACTGGCCCACCTGCAAGCGCGCGAGATAGTCGGGTAGCGTCAGAATTCCGCGTGTCAGGGCGTCGATAGCCCGGGAATCGGGCGTGACCTTGTCGTTGATGACGGCATCGGCCAGTGCTTCCGTCTCCTTGGCGAGCATGGCCGCCCCATCGAGCTCGACCATAAGCAACGTACCCACCACCTGGTGCAGATGGGTAATGCAAAAACGCAAGCGCGTCTTATCGGAGGGATTTTCCGCAAACGATTCGAGCGCGAGCCGCGCCTGCTTCAGCGTCTCGTCGATCTCGGTCTTGACCCAACCGAGCGTGCTCAGGTCAACTTTGCTGTGCGTGCTCATCCGTAAATAAAGCCTCTGTCCAACTCCCTCTTCCCCTTCACGGGAGGGGCATGGATCGGTACGGCGGAACGCCGCCGCGACGCTATGCTGGCAGCTTGAAACCCGCCACGGAGGCCTGCAGCTCGCGCGCCAAATCGGAGAGCTTGCCGATGGCCTCCGCCGTTTGCCGGCTGCCCGAGGAGGTCAGTGTGGTGGTCTCCTGAATCTTGGCCATGCTTCCGGATACGTCGGTCGCCGTTTGTGACTGTCGCTGGGCGTCGCGCGCGATATTGACGATCAGACTCGAAAGCTGCTCGGACACCGATTCAATTTCACCCAGCGCCTGTCCAGCGGCGTCAGCCAGCCGGGTGGCCTGCACCACGCCATTAGTGGCCTGCTCCATCGAAGCCACCGCTTCGTTGGTGTCGGCCTGAATGGTTTTCACGAGGTCGGCGATCTGCTTGGTCGCTTCGGCCGAGCGCTCCGCCAATCGTTGCACTTCGTCCGCCACCACCGCGAAGCCGCGTCCCGCCTCTCCCGCCATGGCCGCCTGAATCGCCGCGTTCAACGAGAGGATGTTGGTTTGCTCGGCGATATCGTTGATCAGTTCCACGATTTCACCGATTTGCTGTGACGATTCACCGAGACGTTTAATACGTTTGGCGGTCTCCTGAATCTGCTCGCGCATGCCATCCATGCCCGTAATCGTGTCCTGCACCGCCGCCGCACCGCGCTTGGCGGTGGCCACCGAACCCTGCGCCACTTCGGCGGAACGCTCGGCGCTCTTGGACATGTCTTCCATCGAACGCGCCATGGCCACCATCTTGCCGGTGGCCTCGGTGATCTGCGCCGCCTGCCGCAACGCGGCTTCGGTCAGTTCGGTGGCGGTCTGCCTCGAATGTTCGGAAGCCACGGCCACCTGTTGCGCGGCGTTCTTGATGCGCACAACCAAGTTACGCATTTCGCGCACCGCGTAGTTGATCGAGTCCGCGATCGCGCCCGTAATCTGTTCGGTTACCTCGGGTTGAATCGTGAGATCGCCGTCGGCGAGGTCGCCCATTTCATCGAGCAGTTTCAGAATGGCGTCCTGGCTCTGGCGGTTCTGTTCCGAGCTTTGTTTCGCGCGGTCGCGGGCATCCGCGATCAGCTTGCGAGCCAACAGAAACAGGAAAAGCATTGAAGCGAAACCGGCGATGAAAATGGAGGTGCGAATACCGGCGCGTTGCTCGGCCAGCTTCGAGTAGGCATCCACCAACTCCGTCGACTTTTTCAGCAACGGGTCGGATTGCTCGAACACAGTCTGGCTGGCGCGCTGGGAAACGAACAGCTCGGCCGCGTTGCCGAGAATGCCTTCGACGTGGTTGTTGATCTCGCCGAAAATGGCGGCGGATTCATCGAGTTTCTCGCGCACCGAGGGCGGCGCCGCCTTGCGCAATTTATCGTCGGACTCCTTGAAGAGCTTGGCGTCCTTACCGAACTGGGCCGCCGCCACCGCGGCTTCGTTACCGCCCTGCGAGAACAGGTTAACGTCCTTGGCTATACGCTGTGACAACATGCCTTGGCGGCTCGCGAGATATAATTGATCCTGTTTCAGGCCAGCCTTGGTACCGAGCTCCACGACTTCATCTGTAACCGTCAGCAGCATCGGACTCATCTGGTTGATGGCCATCACCGAGTCATGCATGTTGAACAGGGATTTTTCCAGCGACAGGATCTGGTCCACCTGGGCGCGCAAACCCTCGTTGGGCTTGGGCGACCACAATTTGATGACTTCCTTCAGTTGGCCCTCGGCGATTTCCGACGGGCTCGGGACCATACCCAGCTCGGGCTTGCCGTCGCGAAGTGCGGTCACGATGGCGTCGAGCTTGTCGCGCGAATCCTTGAGAGTCTTGAACGCCGTCGACTGGCCCAGCACCGCTTCACGGGCATCCTTGGCCAGGCGCTGCGACAACATTAACAATTGCGAGGACTGCTCGATGTACTTGGATTCGCGCTCGGACCGCTGGGCGTTAACCACCAGCAACCAGATCATGGCGATCATGGCGATCACCATGCCGCCCAGCAGGAAGGGCAGGCCGCTAAACATGTTCATGATCCCGCCGGACAGCAGGGCCGACTTCGGCTTGCCAACTTCGACAAACTGGCCTGCCGGAGGCGAAGAAGACGTGCCGTCCGCGAGATCGATGATGTCCTCGGAAGGCTGATCCATCATGCCATCTTGGGAAGAATTTTTTCTAGCCATACTGTCACCTCATCTCAAACTGAGATCTGTCAAAAATTTTCCAACGCCTCGAAACAGGGCCGTCCCGGAAATCCGTTCCACGACTCATGCCGCAACATGCCGGAACGTGGGGCTTTCCGCCAGTGACTTCATGTCGAAAACCCCCCACAGCACGTTGTCGCGCAAAAACGCGCCGTTCAACTGAACCACCACCGGATCGTCCAGCCCGGACAGATCCTGGCGCTCCAGGTCCTCATCGAAATGCCGCAAACCCAACACCTCGTTCACCAATAATCCTGCATTCAGGCCCGCTACGTTCATGATGAGCATCCGCGCCTTGTCATCCATGAATACCGACGGCTTGCCGAAATATTCCGGCAGGTCGATGATCGTAATCAAATTCCCGCGCACGTTGGCCACGCCTTTCAGCCACGACTTCACACCCGGCACCAGCGTCATCGGCGGCGGCGGCAGGATCTCGAGCACATGATCCAACGGCGTCACCAGCATGATATCGCCCAACCGGAATCCGACGCCGGACCACAGCTTGGTAGCCTCGACTTCCTGAGGGAGCCCGGGGGCATTCTCCAGGCTCTCATGCTGCATCTTGCGCAGCAGTTCGAATGGGTCCTGTCGCGTCTGGGCCATGACCTAAAGTGCCCTGATTTTTTCCATTAATACCTTTTCCATAATCGGCTTGACGATGTAATCCTTGGCGCCCTGGCGCAGTCCCCACGCCTTGTCTGTTTCCTGGCCCTTGGTGGAACAGACGATGACCGGGATAGCTGAAGTCTCCGGGTCCTTGGTGATGGCGCGTGTGGCCTCAAAACCACTCATGCCCGGCATCACGATATCCATCAGAATCAGATCGGGCTTGTCCTTTTTCGCCTTGGCAATACCCTCTTCACCGCTGATCGCGGTCGTGACGGTATAACCGTTTTTCTTGAGCATCTCGCCGAGAAGATGCGAGTCCGTCGCTGAATCATCCACGATCAATACATTTTTTATTGCCATATCCCGCTCCGTTTACTGTGCTGCGATTTGATAAAATCTTGTCCCGTCCATCATGATCCGATCAGTGCACGTACTTGTTGATAACGTCGATCAACTCTTCCTGGGTAAAAGGCTTGTTCACATGTTCCTCCGATCCGGCAATACGTCCGCGCGCGCGATCGAACAATCCGTCCTTGCTCGACAACATGATCACCGGCGTGTCCCGGAATTTCTTGTTGTTCTTGATCAACTGACAAGTCTGGTAGCCGTCCAGCCGCGGCATCATGATGTCCACAAAAATGATGTCCGGAAGATTGTCGGTAATCATCGACATGGCCTCGAATCCGTCCGCGGCGGTAAAAACCTCGTAACCGGCCTTCTTCAACAACGCCTCGGCGGTTCGCCGAATGGTGTTGCTGTCATCGATAATCATCACTTTGATACTCACGTGCGTTACCCTCGCCGACATCCTGCATGGTGGACGCTATATGCTGCCCGACCGCACGGCAATGAAAATGAATCGGATTGTGATGTGATTTGTGCAGTTATTTTGCTACTACAATGATTTGGTAGCACAAATTCTCCCTCAAATCCATGCACATACCGCCCACGGCCGCTCCCTAACAATATAGTCCATGCTTCAGCGGGTGCTCGAAATCCCTCCGCCAAGGCCGCCTTCCTGGTCCGGTCCCAGGTACAAATGCTAAAAACGGCCAAATGTCGACACGAATCCATGCCAGCCGCCCCGGGCATACCGCGGGCAGAACCAATCGGCTACCATGGGGCCAAGATCATTAATTAAATGATAGGACGAACGCAGTAGGGCTTCTCGCCGTATGGCAAGACGAACAAAGTAAGGCTTCCTTTATGATGCACGAGCCAGGGAACCATGGGTAACGAATCTTGGGCGGCCGTCCCGCATCTGACCACGGCCCTGACCGGGCCGCTGTTGGAAATCGAGGCCCATTTGTTGCAGAACCAGGCCGGCATCGAACGCTGGTTCCGCTCCCAGTGGCAGCAGACCCCCGCCCCCTTCTATTGTTCCGTGGACCTGCGCAATGCCGGCTTCAAGCTGGCGCCGGTGGACACCAATCTGTTCCCGGGCGGTTTCAATAATCTCAATCCGGCCTTCCAGCCGCTCGCGGTACAGGCGGTGCAGGCGGCGCTCGAACGCATCTGCCCCAGCGCCGGCGGCGTGCTGGTCATCCCGGAGAATCACACGCGCAACACCTATTACTTTGAAAGTCTCGCCGCCCTCGTCGAAATCCTGACTCTGGCTGGCTTGCGCGTACGCGTAGGGTCCCTGCTGCCCGACCTGCACGAACCTAGAATCATCGAGCTGCCCTCGGGTCGTCGCATTACGCTCGAACCGTTGATTCGAGAGAACGATAAAGTCACGGTAACCGGTTTCGATCCCTGCTTCGTGCTGCTCAATAACGATCTGTCGGGTGGGTTGCCGTCCGTTCTTAACAATCTTGAGAAGCCGCTGGTCCCGCACGTGGCGCTCGGTTGGTGGAAGCGACTTAAGTCCATACATTTCGCGCATTATCAACAGATCGTCAAGGAATTTTCGGATATCGTTCGTCTGGACCCGTGGCTGATCAATCCGGTTTTTCGCAAATGCGGCAAGATCAATTTCGAAAAACGCGAGGGCGAGGATTGCCTGGCCAATTATGTCGATGAGGTACTGGGCGAGGTGCGCGTCAAATACCGCGAATACGGCATCGACCAGGAACCCTTTGCCATCGTGAAAGCCGATGCCGGCACTTACGGCATGGCCATCATGACGGTCAAAAGCGCCGATGAGGTGCGTTCGCTCAATCGCAAACAGCGAACCAAGATGGCGCACCTCAAGGAAGGTCAGGCCGTGCACGACGTCATGGTTCAGGAGGGCGTGTATACCTTCGAGACCTGGGGCACGAAAAACGCCGTGGCCGAGCCGGTGGTCTACATGATCGATCGTTACGTCATCGGCGGTTTCTACCGTGTACATACCGAACGCCGGCCGGACGAAAACCTGAACGCCCCCGGCATGCACTTCGAACCGCTCGCTTTCGCCGAAACCTGCAGCTATCCGGATCCACAACAGGCGCCGGACGCCAACCCCAACCGTTTTTATGCTTACGGTGTCATCGCGCGTCTTGCCCTACTCGCCGCCGCACGCGAATCCCTGGAGGCATCGCACACGACGGAACAGCCGGCGAACGCCCTGAAACAGGCTGCCCCCTGAAAAACATCTACCCGCGATTTCCATGACGATTCAGCTCGGCGTAGTGATGGACCCCATCGGCTCCATCAAGGCATACAAGGACAGCACGCTCGCCATGTTGCTTGAAGCGCAGGCGCGCGGCTGGACGATCCGCTACATGGAACAGGGCGACTTGTTTCTGCGTGATGGGCAAGCCTTGGCGCGGCAGCGTGGCCTCAAGCTGTTCGACGACGCCAAGCACTGGTTCGAATGGGGCGAGGAAACCACGGGGCCGTTGTCCGCGCTCGATATCATCCTGATGCGCAAGGACCCGCCGTTCGACATGGAATATATCTACACCACCTACCTTCTGGAGCGAGCCGAAGATGCCGGGGTACTGGTGACGAACAAGCCGCGCAGCCTGCGCGACGCCAACGAAAAACTTTTCACCGCCTGGTTCCCGCAGTGCACACCGCCCACGCTGGTGACGCGCGCGGCGGAGCAGATTCGCGGCTTCCTGGCTGAGCACGACGATATCGTTATCAAGCCGCTCGGCGGCATGGGCGGAGAATCAGTGTTTCGCCTGCGCCGTGGCGATCCCAATACCAATGTCGCGATCGAAACCCTGACCGCGCGTGAGTCCCACTATGCCATGGCGCAGCGCTTCCTTCCGGAAATCACCCAGGGTGACAAGCGCATCCTGTTGGTCGATGGCGAACCCATTCCCTATGCTCTCGCGCGCATCCCGGCACCAGGCGAGACCCGCGGCAATCTCGCCGCCGGCGGCACGGGTGTCGGCGTACCGCTGTCCGAGCGTGACCACTGGATTTGCGCGCAGGTCGGGCCGGTGCTGCGGGAAAAGGGATTGCTGTTCGTGGGGCTGGACGTGATCGGCGACTACCTGACGGAGATCAACGTCACCAGCCCGACCTGCATTCGCGAACTCGAGCGACTGTACAACCTTCACATCAGCGCCAGAATCATGGATGCGCTCGCCAGCCGTCTCGGGAAGCAGCGCACGCAACGGCAGGGTTAAGATATACTTTTCGTATCTAAATTCGGACTTGGTGTTTTTATTCCGCGCATGACGGCTCAAACGATCTCCGGTCTTTCGCAAACCGACCGCTTCGGGGTAAGCATGTTCGGTTCGTTCCTGGTGCACATGGTCATCATCCTTGGCGTAACTTTCACTTTGCCGAAGCTGAGCGACCTGCCCGGATTACCCTCACTCGAAATCACGCTGGTGCAGACGGCGAGCGACAAGCGCACGCTCGACCCGGAATTTCTCGCGCAGGCCAACCAGGAAGGCGGAGGCGACAGCGACGCCGCCGAGATCGCCAAGAACCCGCTGCCGGTGCGCGAGATCAGCCCCGTCAACCGCGATTTCCCTACCTTCCAGTCCACGCCCCAAAAGCAGATTAAGTCGGAGCGCGAGATGATCACGCTGCTCTCACAGGACTCATCCCGAAAAATCAAGGAACAGGAAAGCCGGCCGGACAAAAAAGAATTGCAATTGCAGCCACCCAGCCTGGGTCTCATGGCGCGCGCGGAAATCCTGGAGGAACGCGCGCGTCTTAATGCCGAGATCAGCCGGACGTGGCAGGAATTCCAGAAGCGCCCGCGACACAAATTTCTCAACGCGCGCACGCAGGAATACAAATATGCCGCTTACATGGACGCCTGGCGCGCCAAGATCGAGCGCATTGGCAATCTCAATTATCCCGATGAAGCGAAACGCCGTCATCTCACGGGAAACCTGCTGCTCGATGTGGCACTCAACACCGATGGCTCGATCAACGAGATTTCAGTGCGCCGCTCTTCGGGCCAGAAGATTCTCGACGACGCTGCCATCCGTATCGTCGAGTTGTCCGCACCGTTCGCGCCGTTCCCGCCAGAGATCCGTGCGGACTTGGACGTGTTGCATATCACGCGCACCTGGAAATTCAACGAATCCGGACTGTCCAGCGAAAATTGAAGTGCGCGTCCGCATGCTCACTTGAGTCTGGCCTCCGGGTGCCGGATACTGTTTGTCATGAAAAGCCCTGATTCACTCGCCAATCATTTTCTGATCGCCATGCCGAGCCTGGCGGACGCGAATTTCGCACGCAGCGTGACGCTCATCTGCGAGCATTCCGAAGAAGGCTGCATGGGCATCGTGATCAACCGTCTGGCCGATCTTCGGCTCAGCGATATTTTCGAACAGCTGGGCATCGCGCCAGACAAGGCCGGCCATGCGGACGATGTGGTTTACCTCGGTGGCCCGGTCCAGAATAATCGCGGCTTTGTGCTGCACGAACCGCTCGGTGAATGGGAATCCACTCTGTCGGTCACGGACCGGTTCGGTGTTTCCACCTCACGTGACATCCTCGAAGCCATCGCGGATAACCGCGGTCCGGAAAAATTCGTCGTCGCTCTCGGCTACGCCGGCTGGGGCGCGGGACAACTGGAACGAGAGATTACTGAAAATTCCTGGCTGTCCGGCCCGGCGAACCGCGATATCATCTTCAACCTGCCGGTGGAACAACGCTGGAAAGCCGCGGCACAGCTTGTGGGTGTCGACCTCGCCACGCTCTCCAGCGAGGCGGGGCACGCTTGAGTGGCCAGGTCAGCACGTACCTTGCCTTTGACTACGGAGAGAAATACATAGGTATTGCCGTCGGGAGCAGCCACTCGCGCCAGGCCGAACCCGTGACCACCCTGCGCGGCTCCGCCAAAAACCCCGATTGGGTGCGCATTTCACAGCTGATGGGGGAATGGCGCCCGAACGCCCTGGTGGTCGGCCTGCCGCTCAATATGGACGGCAGCGACAACCCCATGACCCGCGCCGCCTGGGCGTTTGGACAACGCCTGAAGGAACGCTACAATTTGCCGGTACACATGGTGGATGAACGTCTCTCAACGCTGGCCGCTCGGGATATCCTGAACGAAGCCGGCGTTCCCATGAGACGCCACAAGTCCCGGCTTGATCAAGCGGCTGCCCAGACCATCCTGCAGGCCTTTCTGAACGAACTCCCCGGAGAAACCCGTGACGGCAGCGATCGACGTTGAAGTGGCGCTGGCGCGCATGGTCGAGCAACTGCGATCGGCTCTTAAAAGCGACCCGCTCATGATCGGTATCCACACCGGCGGGGTCTGGGTGGCCGAACAACTGCACCGGCAACTCGATCTTCAGGAGCCGCTCGGCACGCTCGACATTTCCTTCTACCGCGACGACTTCACCCGTGTCGGCATGAATCCGCAGGTCCGCACCTCGCGGCTGCCGGCGAACGTCGAGGATCGCCATCTGATTCTCGTGGATGACGTACTGCACACCGGACGCACCATCCGCGCCGCACTCAATGAAATCTTCGACTACGGTCGTCCGGCCTCGGTGATGCTCGCCTGCCTCGTCGAGCGCGGCGGACGCGAGCTGCCCATCGAACCGCAGGTCGTGGGCGAGCGCGTCAAGCTTGGTAAGAACCAGCACGTGAAACTACTCGGTCCGGAAAAACTCGAGCTGCGCATCCAGGAGGCCAACGGGTGAATCAAGGCCTCCAGTTCGACGACACTGGCCGGTTGCGCCATCTGCTCACCATTGAAGGTCTTTCCCGTCAAACCATCGTAGAAATTCTCGACACCGCCGAGTCGTTCATCTCGGTGGGCGAACGCGAGATCAAGAAAATCCCGCTGCTGCGCGGCAAGACCGTCGTCAACCTGTTCTTCGAATCCAGTACCCGCACCCGCACCACCTTCGA
>JACXTT010004313.1_pt1 | contig 21177 bp, 20 predicted proteins | sample 9270951 | NCBI WGS metagenome assembly JACXTT01 (sample SAMN15532306, study PRJNA645909) | rock metagenome | isolation source: weathered quartz diorite | place: Puerto Rico | collected 2017-06-21
GCAAAGAGTGCCGACGCGCCAAGCGTGCGCGGCAGCTTCGCCGGCCGGCGGACCACGACCCGCAGATCGCCCGGTCTCCGGCCTCGCCGCGCGACGGCGTCGGGGCTCACGAGAGCCGAGGTTACTCGAAGCTGCGCAAATCCATACGAGATTCATACGTCCGGGCCGGTAGTCCAAACGGATGTCTCACAACCCCCGGCCTAACGTCGATCGCATGCGCAGCGCCATCGTCCAGCTTCCCGAGCACAGGTCGCTCAACGAGCAGCGGCAGGTGCTTCGCGCCGCGATCCGGCAGCTGGAACGTGCCGACCTCTACCTGGCCGCCGTCATCCACATGGACCTCGGCGACACCAGGGGCGAGGCCGCAGCCAGGAAGCTGCGCTCCGACCTCGAAGGCCTGCGGCGCGAGCTTCATGACCAGCGGGTGAGCCTGCTCGAGTGAGTCGCGTCGCTACGCGGCGCCAGGTCAAGATCCACGCCGCCAACCTCGGACCGCTACTGTGCTGGTCGATCGTCTTCGCCGATATCGGCACATCGATCTACTACGTGCCGGGCATCGTGTCGTCGCAGGGCTACAACCAGCGGACCGCCATCTTCGTCGCGATGACGGGTATCGCCTTCATCCTACTGGCGCTCAAGTATTCCGAGGTGACCTGGCGCAACCCGGAGGGCGGCGGTGTGGTCACCATCGCGTCTCGCGCACTGCACCCGTTCGTCGGGCTGTTGGGCGGGTGTTTCATCATCGTCGACTACTACCTGACGGCCGCGCTGAGCGCCTTCTCCGGAGTGAGCTACCTGGCGGTCGTGGTTCCGCAGGCCGCCTGGGGCAATGCGCTGCCTGGGACGTTGATCGCGCTCGCCGGCCTCGCGTTCTTGAACGTCATGGGCATCCGCGAGAGCGCGATCGTGAGCTTCGTGGCGGCAGGCCTGGCCTTGCTCGGCCAGGTGCTGGTGGTCGTGCTGGTGGCGATCCACCTCGGACCGCTCGGGATAGTCCACAGCATCCAATCGGTCGGGGACGGGCAGCCTCAGCTCACTCCCCTGACCATCGTGTTCGGATTCGGCGCCGCGTTCCTCGCGTTCTCCGGTCTCGAGAGCGTGGCCCAGATCGCCCCGGCGATGCGGACCCCCCGGCGGAAGACCGCGTTTCGAACGATGCTCCTGGTGATCGTCGCGATGGTGGTGACCAGCCCGATCCTGTCGCTGTGGCAGACGGTGCTCGTGGCGGACCCGAACAGCACGGCCAACAACAGCCAGCTCCTGTCCTTGCTCGCCGGCCAGTATTCCGGTCAGTTCGTTGCCGACTATGTGGCGGTCACGGGCGCGGTGCTGCTGATGTTCGCCACCAACACCGCGATCATCGGCGGCTACCACGTCTTCCTGGCACTGACCCGGATGGGGTTCCTGCCACGCTTCATCGAGCAGCGGAACTCCTGGCGCCGCACGCCTCACGTTGCGATCCTGGCCGCGGTCGTCCCACCGGTCGCGATCGTCTGGGTCGCCTCGACCAGCCCGGCCGGCACCGCCGTGTTTCTGGGCAACCTCTACGCGTTCGGCCTGCTCGGTTCGATCATCCTCACGTGCGTCGCGCTGGATGTGATTCGCAGGCGCGAGCTCGGCGCCGGCGCCACCCGCGCGCGGCGCGCGGTGTTTGCGCTTGGCGTCTTCACCACCGCGCTGCCGGTGGTCGCGTGGGTCGTCAACCTGTTCGCCAAGCCGGACGCAACGATCTTCGGCGGCGCCCTGACCGGCGTGGGCCTGCTGGTCGGCCTGTGGACGTACCGGCGCGCGCGGACTCAGCGCCCAGCTGTTTTCCCCGTGCCGTACCGGCCCGAGCTGGCCGTCGAGTCGATCGTCATGCAGTTCAAGCGCCGGCCGGCCGATGTGCTCGTGATCCTGCCGCGCGACCAGAACAGCGCCGACGCGGTCATCGCCGAGGCAGTCCAGGCCGCGCGCAACAAGAGCGTGGTCTTCCTCTACCGGGGCCAGGCGCCGCCCGGGCCGGCGGAGCTCTGGGAGGTCAGCGACCCTTACCTGAAGGACTACGTCGCACAGGATGCGTTCACGCGCGCGGAGATTCGCAGCCGCGACGGCGTGCCCGACCGCCGCTACGTCTATGTTCCCGGCAGCCTACCGCGCGACGCCATCGGCCGGGTGTGGACGGAGGTTCACCCGCACGAGACGGTGGTCCTGCAGGGGGAGCAGGACGTTCTGCCGGGAGTCGCCCTGGAGCGGGTGCGCCACCGCCACGCCCACGGCGTGCCCGTGCTGCATCTCATGGCTCCGTTCAGGCGCGTCGCCGCAGCCGCGGCCGGCTAGACGGAAATGACCAGGTCCTTCAGCTCACGCGGGTAGTCGGTCATCACGCGCCGACCGTCCGTTGTGATGACCACCGTGTCCGAGTGCCTGAACCCGCCGACGTCTTTCACGTAAATGCCCGGCTCGACGGTGAAGACCATGCCGGGTTCAAGGATGGCGTCATCGCCGCGGTCGAGGAAAGGCGCTTCGTGGCCTTCCAGGCCGATCGAGTGACCGACGTGGTGACGCAGGTTGTCACGCACGCCCAGCTCCTGGGCCAGCCGCACAACCTCTAGCTCGATCTCGCCCGCAGGGACGCCGGGCGCCATGGTCTTGATGGCCCGCGTCTGCAGCGCGAGCATCGCCTCGAACGCGCGGCGCTGCTCGACTGTCGGTTCGCCGACGAACATCGTCCGTTCAAGCTCACTCTGGTAGCCGTCGATGTCGCTGCCGGCGCCGGTCACGAGGACGTCCCCCGGCTGGACGCCGTGACCCTTGACGAAGCCATGCGGCATGGCGGTCGATCGGCCGCCGACGAACATCGCGGTCACGCCTGCTTCGTTGAAGCCCACCGGCCGCCAGCCCGGCATCTCGCGGACCATCTCCCGCAGCGACTCGACGGCCGCCGGCATGTAGCACTCCATCTCCGTCTTGCCGACGACGATCGAGTCCTGCATGCGACGGTGCGCGCGTACTGCCCAATCGCAGCTGAGCTGAATGCACTCGATCTCGGTCACCGACTTCACGCGCCGCAGGGATTCAACCAGCAGCTCCGCATCGGCCGGTGGCCGGCCGGTGATGTCGCTCAGCGAGGGGCCGCGATAGCCCCAGTGAGGGACGTAGCCGTTGTGGTCGGTGCCGATGCGATCGGGGTTCGCGTTTACCTCGGCCAGGGCTACGCCGACCCGCTCCATCGGGTGCTCGGTACCTGGGTACTCGAAGTACACGTCGAGGCGGTCCATTCCGGGGACCTGCTCCGCGTGCTCCTTTTCGACTGCGGGCACAATCAGTGCCGCGTATGCGTCGGGGCCCAGGACGAGCGCGATCGGTCGCTCCGTGGGGATGTGGTGGAAGCCGGTGAGGTACGCGACTCGCGCCGGATAGAAGACGCACATGGCGTCCAGGCGCATGGCGTCCATGCCCGCGCATACGGCTTCTCGCCGCAGCCTGTACTCCTCCGCGCTTATTCGCGGAATCGACGGCCCCACCCGGCGCTTCGCGCCCACCTCCCCACGAGGTGGGGAGGAGATTTTCTTAGTACGCGGCAAGCTGTCTCATCGCCTCCGCGATCTCTTCTGGGCTGGGCATGAAGAACTCCTCCTGCGGAGTGTTGAATGGCATCGCGGGGATGTCGGGTGCGGCGACCCTGACGACCGGGCCGTCGAGGCTGTCGAACGCGTGCTGAGCGATCGTCGCCGCGATCTCGGCGCCGAACCCGCCGGTCAAGTTGTCCTCGTGCACCACCATTGCCTTGCCGGTCTTGCGCACCGACCCGAGGATCGTGTCGCGGTCGAGCGGCGCCAGGGTGCGCAGGTCGACGACCTCGACGCTGACGCCTTCGGCGTCGAGCTGCTCCGCCGCCTGCAAGCAGTAGTGGGTCATCAGCCCCCACGCGAAGCAGCTGAGCTTCGAGCCTTCTCGGCGCACGGCCGCGGGTCCGATCTCGAGCAGGTGGTCGCCATCAGGCACCTCCTCGGCGACGAGCCGGTAGACCTTCTTGTGCTCGAGGAAGAGGACAGGATCTGGGTCGCGAATCGCGGACTTCAACAGCCCGTGAGCGTCGGCAGGCATGCTCGGCACCACCACCTTCAGCCCAGGCACGTGAGCGTAGAAGGCCTCAATTGACTGGGAGTGGTAGAGCCCGCCATGCACGCCGCCCCCGAACGGCGCGCGGATCACGATCGGCACGGACCAGTCCCCGTTCGAGCGATACCGTGTGCGCGCTGCTTCGCTCACGATCTGGTCGAACGCGGGGTGGATGAAGTCCGCGAACTGGATCTCGGCGATCGGGATCATGCCGTTTAGAGCGGCCCCGATCGCGATTCCGACGATCCCCGATTCGGCAAGGGGCGTGTCCAGCACCCGAGCCTCGCCGAACCGTGCGTACAGCCCGTCGGTCGCGCCAAACACACCGCCCTTCTTGCCCACGTCTTCGCCCATGACGAGCACTCGCTCGTCGCGCTCCATCTCCTCCGTGATGGCGGCGCGGACGGCCTCGATCATGCGCATTTCGCCCATTCCTAAGCCCGACATCAATGTATAGACTGGGGAGGGGAGAGGCATCACCACGTTCTCTGGAGGTGCCTGATTTCGTTCTCTGCTGACGTCAAGAACGAGATGGCCGGACTGCTGCCGGCGCGACCGTGCTGCCAGCTGAGCGAACTGCTCGGCATCTATTTCGGCTCGCGTGCGCGGCTGCTGAAGCGCAACGGCGACGGTAACGCTGCCTACTTCTCGCTGCTGCGCAATGCCGTCGCGCGCAAAGTTGTGCGCCTCGGCCGCGCCGTCGGCCATATGGACGCCAAGTACCAGGCCGTGAGGAGCAAGAAGCGCATGGCCTTCTTCATCGAGCTCTCACTGCCTCCTGGTCTTGAGCCCGCGTTCACCCAGGCGGCCGCTCGCGCGGTGCCCGACGCGGCTTGCGACCGCAAAGCCATGCTCCGCGGTCTTTTCCTCGGCTGCGGCTCGGTGAATGCGCCGAGCTCTCGATATCACCTGGAGTTCGTTGCGCCCGCAGTATCGTGGGCGACCGCCATCGGCCGCCTCGCCGCCGACGCCGGCGTGCAGGCCGGCACGATGGAGCGCAGCGGCCAGCAGGTCGTCTACATAAAGGAAGGGGACGCGATCGTGCGCCTGCTCTCGCTCATGGGTGCCAGCCGCGCTGTGATGGAGTTCGAGAACGTTCGCGTCGTCCGGTCGGTTAGCGGCGAGGTCAACCGCCGGCTCAACTTCGAGACGGCCAACATCGGCAAGACCATCGGTTCAGGGTTGCGCCAGGCCGCTGCCATCGAGCGCCTTGACGCCGCCGGCCAGCTGGAGACGCTGCCGACGGCGCTGCGCGAGATGGCCCGCTGGCGGAGCGCCTACCCGGAACTCAACCTGGGCGAGCTCGCCCGGCGGATGAAGCTGTCCAAGTCCGCCGTGAACCACCGGTTGCGCCGGCTCCAGGAACTTGGCGCGCCATCGGAGCCACCGAGCGTCCACACTCGGCGCACCGCATAACATTTAGAACCTATTCAGGCGGTCTTCTAAGCACCAGAGGGTGGAGGAGCGGGCTCGAGCATGGCCATCAAGGTCGGAATCAACGGGTTCGGGCGCATCGGCCGAAACATCTTCCGGGCCGCGTTGAAGCTGAATGCCGACATCGACTTCGTCGCCGTCAACGACCTCGGGGACGCCAAGACCTTCGCCCACCTGCTGAAGTACGACACCGCGCTCGGGGTGCTGCCGCACGCGGTCTCCGCGACCGCGGACACGATCAACGTGGACGGCCGCTCGGTCAAGTTCCTGAGCATGAAAGACCCGGGTGAGCTGCCCTGGAGGGACCTTGGGGTCGATATCGTGGTCGAGTCGACGGGGCTCTTCACCGATGCGCACAAGGCGCGCGCCCACATCGACAGAGGCGGCGCCAGGAAGGTCATCATCTCCGCCCCCGCCACGAACCAGGACTTCACGGTCGTGATGGGCGTGAACCACAACGCTTACGACCCTGCGAAGCACAGCGTCGTCTCCAACGCGAGCTGCACGACCAACTGCTTCGTCCCGCTCGCCAAGGTGCTGCACGACTCGTTTGGAATCGAGAGCGGCTTCATGACCACGATCCACGCCTACACGGCGGATCAGCGGCTGCAGGACCTGCCGCACAAGGACCTGCGCCGGGCCCGCGCGGCGGCGGACAACATCATCCCGACCTCGACCGGCGCCAACCGCGCGGTCGCCGAGGTGCTGCCCGAGCTGGCCGGAAGGTTCGTGGGGATGTCGTTCCGGGTGCCGGTTCTGGACGTGTCGGTCGTTGACCTGAGCGTGGAGCTCGGGAAGAGCGTCAGCGTCGAGGACATCAACGCCGCGTTCGACGAGGCGGCCGGCGGCGAGCTCAAAGGCATCCTGGCCGTCAGCCACGAAGAGCTCGTCTCGTCGGACTTCAAAGGCGACTCCCACTCGTCGATCGTCGACGCGCCCCTCACGCTCACGCTCGGGCCGCAGCGGGCGAAAGTCGTCAGCTGGTACGACAACGAGTGGGGCTTCAGCTGCCGCATGGTCGACCTCATCACCTACATGGCGGCGCGACTCTGAAGGCATCGATCAGCTCCGTCGACGTCTCGGGCAAGCGGGTGCTCGTCCGAGAAGACCTGAACGTACCGATTCAGAACGGAACCATCACCGACACGTCGCGGATCAAGGCCGCGGTGCCGACGATCAAGGACCTGCAGACGCGGGGCGCCATCGTGATCGTCATGTCCCATCTCGGCCGGCCAAAAGGCGTCGACCAGACGTTGTCGCTGCGGCCGGTCGCGCAGGAGCTCGGACGTGAGCTATGGACGGAGGTGAAGTTCGCATACGACTGCGTGGGGCCGCAGGCCCAGTCGGCGGTCGCGCGGATGCAGCCAGGCCAGGTCCTTGTCCTCGAGAACGTGCGGTTCCACCCCGAGGACGAGGCCAACGATCCGGCCTTCGCGCAGCAACTGGCGTCGCTGGGCGAGATCTTCGTCAACGACGCGTTCGCCTCCTCGCATCGCGCGCACGCTTCGGTCGTCGGCGTGGCGCAGTACTTGCCCGCGTACGCGGGGCAGTTGATGATGGCCGAGCTCGAGGCTCTGCACGCGACGCTTGACTATCCGAAGCGGCCCTTGATCGCCGTGATCGGCGGAGCCAAAGTCTCGACCAAGGTCGGGCTCCTGACCAACCTGATCACCAAAGTCGACCAGCTGGTCATCGGCGGCGCGATGGCCAACACGTTTCTGAAGGCACAGGGTCACCCCACGGGCAACAGCCTGGTCGACGACAGCGCGATCGAGGTCGCCAACCAGGTGTGGAAGACGCTCGGCCAGCGCCTCGTGCTGCCAGTCGACCTCGTGTGCACGCAGCAGACAATGTCCGGTCAGCCGCTCCGTGTGTATCCGGTCACCGGCATCGAGCCTGGTTGGATCGCCGTCGACATCGGCCCGCAAACCATCGGGCTGTTCCTGCAGCACATACAGGGCGCTGGGACCATCGTGTGGAACGGGCCGATGGGCGTGTTCGAGGTGAGAGATTTCGCTGCCGGGACCAAGGCAGTCGGCGAAGCCATCGCCGGGTCGGGTGCGTACACGCTCGTCGGTGGCGGCGACACCGCTGCGGCGGTGGTGGCTCTCGGCTTGACGGGCAAGTTCTCGCATGTCTCGACGGGCGGGGGGGCCACTCTGGAGTACATGGAAGGCAAGGAGCTGCCTGGCATCGCGATCCTTCGGGAAGCCTAGTGTCAGGGCAAGCGGCCGAGAAGGCGCTCATGGCCGCCAACTGGAAGATGAATCCGGTCGACGGCGGCGAGGCGGTCGACCTGGTCCGCGGAGTGATACCTGCGGCCGCGGCCGCGGTCGACAACGTCGAGGTCGCGCTGTTCCCGCCCTTCCCCTGGCTGCTTGGGGTGGCTGAGGTGCTGGAGGGCTCGGGCATCAAGCTCGGCGCGCAGGACTGCTTCTGGGAGATGTCCGGCGCGTTCACCGGCGAGGTGTCGCCCGCGATGTTGAAGGGCTGGTGCCAGTGGGTGATCGTCGGCCACTCGGAGCGCCGCGTGATCCTGGGCGAGACCGACGACATGGTCGCCCGGAAGGCCGCAGCGGTCCTCACCACCGGGCTGAGCGTCATCGTCTGCGTCGGCGAGCTCGAGGATCACTACGACGCGGGCCGGAGCGACGAGATCGTGACCGCGCAGGTGAAGGCCAGCCTGGCCAACTGCTCCGCGGACGACTCGTCGCGCCTGGTCATCGCCTATGAGCCGGTGTGGGCGATCGGCAGTGGCAAGAACGCTGACCCGGAGCACGCATACAAGACGATGCGTCTCATCCGCCGGACCGTGGGCGAGCTCATCGGGGCTGGCGCCGCGCGCAAAGTTCGCGTCCTTTATGGGGGCAGCGTCAATGCAGCCAACGTCGAGTCGTATGTCGAGCTACCGCTGTGCGACGGCTGCCTCGTTGGAGGTTCCAGCTTGAAGGCTGAGGAGTTCTCCAAGATCGTGAAGGTGACCGCGGAGGTCTATGGCCACCGCTGAGACGCCAGGCACCGTGGTGCTGCTTCGTCACGGGCAGAGCACCTGGAACCTGGAGAACCTCTTCACGGGCTGGCACGACGTGCCTCTGAGTGAGCACGGCAGGGTGGAGGCGGGCGAGGCGGGTCGCTCGATGAGGGACGAAGGCCTCCTGCCGGACGTGGTCCACACGTCGGTGCTCATCCGTGCCATCCAGACCGCCGACATCGCGCTGGCCGAGATGGGCCGCACGTGGATTCCGGTGCGCCGCAGCTGGCGCCTGAACGAACGCCATTACGGTGCTCTGCAGGGACTCAACAAGAAGGAGACGTCGCAAAAGTTCGGAGAGGACAAGGTCAAGATCTGGCGCCGCAGCTACGACGTGCGGCCGCCCGATCTAGAGGTTGGCGACGAGCGCCATCCCTCGCGCGACCCACGCTACGCCGACCTGCCGCCAGAGGTGCTGCCTCGCGCCGAATGCCTTAAGGACGTGGTCGAGCGGATGCTCCCCTACTGGTACGACGCGATCGTTCCTGACCTGCTGAGCCACCGATGCGTGTTGGTGTCGGCCCACGGCAACAGCCTCCGCGCGCTCGTCAAGCACCTGGACGGCCTGACCGAACAGCAGGTGGTCGATCTCGACATTCCAACCGGCGTGCCCCGGGTCTACAACCTGCGATCGGACTTCAGCGTCGCCGGCTGGAGGTACCTGGGTGACGCCGCCGACATCGCACGCCGAGCGGCCGAGGTGAAATCCCAGGCTCGCTAGACTGGGTTTCGTACTCGAAATCATCCGCTTCTGAATAGGGGGAATCAGTTCGTTATGGCTTATCAGCTTCCACCACTTCCCTACGGTTTCGATGCGCTCGAACCGCACATCGACGCCAAGACGATGGAGATCCACCACGATCGCCATCACCAGGCGTACATCAACAACGCCAACGGCGCGCTCGAGAAGCACCCCGAGCTGGCCGGCAAGTCGGTCGAGGACCTGCTTCGCGACATCAGCCACGTGCCGGAGGATGTGCGAAACGTGCTCCGCAACAACGCCGGCGGGCACTCGAACCACTCGATTTTCTGGACGATCATGGGCCCGGGCGGCGGCGGCGCTCCGTCAGGCCGGATCGGCGACGCGATCAACAGCACCTTCGGCGGCTACGACGCATTCAAGGAGCAGCTGACCAAGGCCGCAGTGGGCCAGTTCGGCAGCGGCTGGGGCTGGTTGATCGCGGACAAGGACGGCAAGCTGTCCATCAAGGGCTACCCCAACCAAGACAGCCCGTACATGGACGGCATGACCCCGATCCTCGGCGTGGACGTGTGGGAGCACGCCTACTACCTGAAGTACCAGAACAAGCGGCCGGACTACGTCGCGGCGTGGTTTAACACGATCAACTGGAAGGCCGTGGCCGAACGCTATAAGTAGAATTCCGAGGTTCCACATGGCTAGGGTAGAAAACGCGCTCGTAATCCTCGAGGTCGTCCTCGCCGTGCTGCTCATGGCCGGGGTCTTGGTGCAGACACCCAAGGCAACGGGCCTCGGCGGGACGATCGGCGGCGGCGGCGACGGCCTGGGCGGTGGCTACCGGACTCGCCGCGGCCTCGAGCGCCAGATCTACTGGACCACGTGGGTCATCGTCGCCGCCTTCCTCATCTGCTCGGTTGCCAACATCTGGGTGCGGCAGCATTTCGGGTAGTCGAACAGTCTCGGCGGCCGTCGCGGCCGCCGCGGTCATCGCGGTTCTCGTCGGCGGCTGCCAGCCCATCGCCACCGTGCCCAAAGCCGCGAAAGGCGGCACCGCCGTCGAGGCGCTGGTCGGCACTCCGGGGCCACTGAACCCACTTTTCGAGCAGGACGACACCACGCGTGACGTCGACAGCGTCATCTACCAGGGCCTGACCACCGTCGACGCCAATCAAAACGTCGTCGGCCTTCTGGCCACTGACTGGGCCATCTCGCCCGACCACCTGACGTACACGTTCAACCTGCGAACGGGCGTGAAATGGGCCGACGGTGAGCTGTTCTCGCAGGCCGACGTCCTGTTCACCTTCCACGTCCTGCAGGACCAAGAGTACAACCTTCCCCTTGCGCGCTTCTGGCGCAACCTCGGGGTCGGCCCGGGCGGGCCAAACCAGGTGGTATTCACGCTGCGCTCTCCGAGCGCCGCGTTCCCGCTCGCGCTCCGGATTGGCATCATCGCCAAGCACCTGTTCGAAGGGCTGGCGCCCTCTGAGATCCAGGCCAGCCCGTTCAGCGCAACGCACGCCATCGGCACGGGGCCATTCAAGGTCGCGGCCATCGACTCGCGCGCCATAACGTTCGACCGCAACCCGTACGCCAACCCGCAGCCATACCTCGACCACCTGGTCATGCGCACCTATCCGGCCAACGACCCGCAGCAAGCGATCCTGGCCGTGCGGTCGGGAGTCGCCGACCTTGTGGGCGGCCTCGAGCCGGCGGAACTGACCACACTGGAGGCGTCGTCCAATGTGACCGTGGTGGACGCTCGCACCTACACCAACGCGTTCGTGACCATGAACGCCGACGGCCAGGGCAAGACCTACTTCGGTGATGTCCGGGTGCGGCATGCGCTCGTGCAGGCCGTGGACCAGCAGAAGGTGATCAGCGACGTGCTCAACGGCCACGGCGAGGTCGACCCCACGCCGATCCCGACCGGCAACTGGGCCTTCACACCGGCCGCGGCCAACAAGTATTCCTACGACCAGCTGGCGGCCTCAAAGGGGCTCGATGCGGCGGGGTGGACGCTGTCGCCCGGCTCGTCGGTGCGGACGAACAAGCAGGGTCAGGCCTTCAGGGTCACGCTGGTGGTGACCAACTCGTTCCCGAACCAGCAGGTCGCCGAGGCGATCAAGAACCAGCTTTCCGCCATCGGCGTGCAGATCGACGTCAAGCCCGTGGCGCCCCTGGACCTCATCCAGAACTATCTGATCGGCCGCAACTATCAGATGGCGCTGGTCGTGTTCGACGTCGGCCCCGACCCTGACCTCTTCACGCTGTGGCACTCAGGTGCCGACCCGGGGACGCTGAACTTCGCGTACACACACGGCTGGGGTCTCATCGACAAGGACCTCGAGGACGGGCGCGCGGCGGTCGATCAGCCGGCGCGGCTGGCCGCGTACGCCGACTTCCAGGCGCTCATCGCCGACCAGGCGCCGGCCATCTTCCTTTACTCAGCGCATTACGACTACGCGGTATCGCAGCGGGTGCGGGGCGTGCACCTGAACCACGTCATCGAGCCCGAGGATCGTTTCCAGTACGTGACCGACTGGTACGTGAACACCGCCAGCAGCTAGATTCACATTCATGGATCTCGGTCTCCAGGGCCGCCGCGCCTTCGTTGCCGCAGCGAGCAAGGGACTTGGGTTCGCGTGCGCACGGGCCATGGCCGACGAGGGCGGACGGCTGTTCATCGTGTCGCGCAACCAGGCCGCCATCAAGGCTGCCGCCACGCAGATCGGTGCTGCGGGCTGGCGCGCCGCCGACCTGGCCGCGCCCGGTGAACCCGAGGCCGCGATCAAGGCGGCTGTTGCTGCCCTCGGCGGCCTCGACATCCTGGTCGTCAACGCCGGCGGGCCACCGCCGGGCACGTTCCAGTCGGTGGGCCTGGAGGCGTGGGAGGCAGCGCATCACTTGACGTTGATGAGCGCGGTTCGGCTGGTGAAATCCGCGCTACCGGAGTTGAAGAAGTCGGGGGCGGGCCGCATTATCTTCATCACGTCGATCAGCGTCCGCCAGCCGCTGCCGAACATCCTTCTGTCGAACAGCTACCGGGCGGCGGTCACCGGCCTCTCGAAGACGCTGGCCATCGAGCTCGGACCTGATGGCATTACGGCGAACTGCATCGCGCCCGGCACCATCCTTACCGACCGGATACGCCAGCTTCACGCCGGCTCGGGTGATTTCGAGGAGAGCATCCGCAAGGCGGCGGAGGAGGTTCCGGTGCGACGCATCGGCACTCCAGAAGAGTTCGGCGCGCTGTGCGCGTTCCTTTGCTCCAGGCACGCCGGCTACATAACGGGCCAGACGATCGGGATCGACGGTGGCGCGCTCGTGGGCGTGCACTAGCCAGACCGCATACGATTCCGATCGTGGGCATCAAGTTCGCGGAGCGCATGTCGCGCATCGGCACAGAGGGCGCGTTCGTTGTCCTCGCCAGGGCTCGAAAGCTCGAGGCAGATGGCAAGCGAATCGTCCACCTCGAGATCGGCGAGCCCGACTTCGCCACCCCGGACAACATCATCGAGGCCGGCATCTCCGCGCTCCAGAACGGCTACACGCACTACACCCCGGCCGCGGGGATCGCCGAGACGCGCCAGGCGGTGGCTGAATTCGTGTCACGCACGCTGAAGACGGACGTCGACCCGGCCGAGGTTGTGCTCGTGCCTGGGTCGAAGAACGTGCTGCTCTTCACCCTGCTCTCATGCATCGAGCCCGGCGACGAGGTCATCATCCCCGACCCTGCCTACCCGGCTTACGCCTCGCAGGTCAACTTCATCGGCGCGGTCCCGCGGTTCGTGCACCTGCGCGAGGAAACCGGATTTCGAATGGACCTGGACGAGCTGAAGACGCAAATCACGCCGAAGACGCGGATGATCATCGTCAACACTCCTCAGAATCCCACGGGCGGGATCCTCACGGAGGAAGACGTCAAGACTGTCTGCGAGCTTGCCCAGGAGCACGATTTGCTCCTGGTCTCAGACGAGATCTACAGCCAGCTCGTGTACGGCTTCCATCACGTGTCGCCGATGTCGCAACCGGGAATGCGGGAGCGGACGGTTCTGATGGACGGCCTCTCCAAGTCGTACGCGATGACCGGCTGGCGCCTGGGCTACGCGGTTGCGCCGCGGGAGCTTGCGTCGAAGCTCGAGACGCTGATGATCAACTCGTCTTCGTGCGCAGCCGGGTTCACGCAGATGGCGGCCATCGAGGCGCTGGCGTCCGACGAGTCGGGGCGCGCGGTGCACCGCATGGTCAAGGTTTTCGAGCACCGGCGGAACCTCGTGGTCGACGGTCTCAACGCGATCCCGGGCGTGCGCTGCGCGAAGCCGCAGGGCTCGTTCTACGCCTTCCCGAACATCGAAGGCACCGGCTTCGACGAGCGTGAGCTCGCCGACCGGCTGCTCACGGAAGCCGGGGTCGCCCTGCTGCCGGGGACAGCGTTCGGAGACGGCGGGAGGGGGTTCATCCGTCTCGCGTACACGCAGTCGGAGGACGAGCTCACGGAGGGGCTCAACCGCATCCGCGGCTTTCTGGAGAAGAACGGGCCGAAGAGCTAGGCGCACCCAGGGTGTGCTTTTGGTACCAAAAGTACCGAAGTTCTTGGCGCTATGCGTGCTTTTGGTACCAAAACGTCCCCTCGATTCGCAACCTATAGTCTTGTCACCGATGGAAAACGGCCATCGTCTGACCCAACCACTGGTCAGGGACAACGGCCGGCTCCGCCCTGCGAGCTGGGACGAGGCGCTCGACCGGGCGGCCGCGGGGTTTGCGAAGGCCCGGGAGCAGGGCCCCAACGCGTTCGGCATGTTCAGCTGCTCCAAAACCACGAACGAGATGAACTTCATCGCCCAGAAGTTCACTCGCGCGGTGATGGGCAGCAACAACGTCGACAGCTGCAACCGGACTTGACACGCTCCCTCAGTCGTCGGTCTGGCGACAGCGTTCGGAGCCGGGGGAGGAACCTCTTCCTACCGCGAGGCTGAGGAGACCGACCTCATCCTCCTCTGGGGCTCGAACGCCAGGGAGACTCACCCGATCTTCTTCCACCACGTCCTGAAGGGCGTGCGCAACGGCGCGCGCCTGGTCGCGGTCGATCCCCGTCGCACGACGTCGGCGGAGTTTGCGGACGTCTGGCTGGGCCTGGATGTAGGCAGCGACATCTCGCTGGCCAACGCGATGGCCCGCGAGATCATCCACAGCGGCCTGGCGGACACCGAGTTCATCCACCGCGCGACTATCGGGTACGACGAGTACGCGCGCTGCGTCGAGGCGTATCCGTTGGAGCGCGCGGAAAAGGAGACCGGCATCCCCGCCGCGGCGATCAAAGAGGTCGCGCACGCGTACGCGCGAGCCGACCGGGCGATGATCTGCTGGACGCTCGGCATCACTGAGCACCACAACGCCGTCGACAACGTCCTGGCGCTAATCAACCTCGCGCTGCTGGTGGGCAAGGTCGGGCGATATGGCTGCGGGCTCAATCCCCTCCGCGGGCAGAACAACGTGCAGGGTGGCGGGGACATGGGCGCGATCCCAAACCGTCTGCCCGGTTTCCAGGACGTCGAGAACGCCGAGCTGCGCGGCAAGTTCGAGTCGCTGTGGGACGTGAAGATCCCGGCCAGGCGCGGTTATCACCTGAGCCAGATGTTCGAAGCGATGGATCACGGCGAGATGAAGGCCGTGTATATCGTCGGCGAGAACCCGGCACGATCCGAGGCTGACCAGCAGCGCGCGGTGCGGCTGCTCACAGGCCTGGAGCATCTGGTGGTACAGGACATCCTGCTCACTCAGACCGCCGAGCTTGCACACGTCGTGCTGCCCGCGGCCGCGGGCTGGGCCGAGTCCGAGGGCACGGTGACCAGCAGCGAGCGACGGGTGCAGCGAGTGCGCCGCGCTCTCGAGCCGCCGGCCGGCGCGCGTGACGACATCGAGATCATCTCCGACATCGCGGCACGCCTTGGCCTGAACTGGGGCCACCCATCTGCCGAGCAGGTATGGGATGAGCTGCGCAGCCTCTCGCCGATGCACGGCGGGATGTCGTATCGGCGGCTCGAAGAGTTGGGCGGCATCCAGTGGCCGTGCCCGGACGAGTCGCACCCTGGGACTCAGTTCCTGCACGCCCGTTTGTGGCAGGACCCGATCGAGGGACCGCCGGCACCGTTCAGCGTTGTCGAGCACGACCCGCCTGTGGACCAGCTGACGGACGAATTCCCGATCCGGCTGACGACCGGGCGGCGGCTGGACTCGTTCAACACGGGCGTGCAGACGGGGCTGTACACCTCGCCGTTGCGAGAGCGCGAGGCATTGCTGCTGTCGCCTGCGGACGCAGCTCACCTCGGCATCACCGACGGCGAGGTCGTGCGCGCAAGCTCACGGCGAGGTGCAGTTGAGGTGCCGGTGCGCATCGAAGGCTCGCTGCGGCCGGGCCTGGCCTTCATGACCCTGCACTTCCCGGACCAGGTCTCGACCAATGTCCTGACCATCGACGCGACGGACCCGAAGTCGGGCACCGCGGAGTTCAAAGCCAGCGCCATCAGGGTGGACAAGCTCACGACTAAAGTTCTCGCCTAGTGCAGATCCGGACGACCGGTGGACCCGCGACCGCGGAGGAGATCGCCGCCGTCGACTCGGTCCTCGGGGCGCCGCACTCGCTGTGGGATGGGGGCACCCGGGCCGACGCGGACGATCACCTCGCGCGCGGCGGCCGCGAGACCCGGTCACACCGCCACCTGCTGCTGCCCGCCCTCCACGCGCTGCAGGACCGCATCGGCTGGGTAAGCCGCGGCGGCCTCGAATACGCCTGCCGGCGGCTCTCGGTGCCGCCCGCGGATGCGTACGGCGTGGTCACGTTCTATGACCGTTTTGCCACCGAGAAGCGCGCGCCGCTGGCGGTGCATGTGTGCGACGACGTCGCATGCAAGTGCGCGGGCGCGGACGCGTTGTGCGCGGCGCTCGAATCGACCTTCGGACCAGCTGGAGCCGCGGGCTCGCACAGCGGCGCGGCCTGGTATCGGAGCCCATGTCTTGGTCTGTGCGACCAGGCGCCGGCCGTCCTGATGGAGCGCGCAGGGATGGGACACGCGGAAGGCCGGCTCACGCACGCGACAGCGGATGCAGTGCGCGGCCTTCTGGACGGCGGTGACTGGCCGCAGCAGGCAACCGCGAACCTGCCGCAACCGCGCGGCGAGCTGCGCTTGCTCAAGCGTGTGGGCGAGGTCGATCCCGATTCGTTCGATAGCTACCGCGCGGCCGGCGGCTACGCCGCATTTCGACGCGGGATCGAGCTCGGTCCGGAAGGTGTCATCCGCGAGCTGACCGAAGCGAAGCTGTTGGGCCGCGGCGGCGCTGCGTTCCCGACAGGACGCAAGTGGGACGCGGTGGCGCGGACTCCGGCGCGGCCGCATTACCTGGTCACCAATGCCGACGAGTCCGAGCCCGGGACTTTCAAGGACCGCGTCCTGATGGAAGGGGATCCTTTCGCGATCGTCGAGGCGATGACCATCGCCGCCCTCGCCACCGGCTGCGAGCAGGGCTACCTCTATGTGCGGACGGAGTATCCCCTCGCGAGGCACCGGATCGAGAACGCCGTCAAGCAGGCGCGCGCTCACGGCTTCCTCGGTGCCGACGTCGCCGGTACGGGCGCGACGTTTGACATCGAGGTGCGGCGCGGCGCGGGCGCGTACATCTGCGGCGAGGAGACCGCGCTCTTCAACTCGATCGAAGGAAAGCGTGGCGAGCCTCGCAACAAGCCGCCCTTCCCCGTCCAGTCAGGCCTGTTCGGCAAGCCGACGCTGGTCAACAACGTCGAGACGCTCATGAACGTGCTGGAGATCCTGACCGTCGGCTCGGCCGCATACACGGCGACAGGCACGGCGGACTCGACCGGCACGCGCCTGTTCTGCGTGTCGGGCAACGTCCGCACGCCAGGCGTGTACGAGGTGCCGATGGGGACCGCGCTGCGCGAGCTCATCGTCCGGGCGGGTGGCCTTCACGCCGGTCGCGAGCTGCAGGCCGTGCTGCTGGGCGGCGCCGCCGGGTCGTTTGTAACCGAAAAGCAGCTCGACGTCCCGCTCAGCTTTGAGGGCACACGAGCGATCGGGGCAACGCTCGGCTCGGGCGCGGTCATCGTGCTCGACGACACCGCCGACCTCAACTCGATCCTCCTGCGCATCGCGCGTTTCTTCAGTCATGAGTCGTGCGGCCAGTGCGTGCCCTGCCGCGTCGGTACGAAGCGGCAGGAGGAGATCCTGCAGCGGGTGCTGGCTCGACGGCCCCACCCGGCTGCGCCTGCTGCGCGGGCCGCGCCGACCTCCCCACAAGGTGGGGAGGAGGACATAGCCTTGCTCGGCGAGATCGCGCAGGCCATGCGCGATGCATCCATCTGCGGCCTGGGACAGACCGCCGCAAGCGCGATTCAATCCGCCTTCGTGCAGCTGGTGGTGGCGCCCTGATGGCCACCGCCTTCGTCGGCTTGCCGAAGCGAATGCTTACCGCCACCATCGACGGCCAGGACATCAGCGTGCCCGAGGGCACGACGATCCTCGAGGCCTGTCGCGGTCTGCACATCGACACGCCCACGCTCTGTTACCTGGAGACGCTCACGCCGGTGAATGTCTGCCGCGTGTGTGTGGTCGAGGTCGAGGGCTCCCGCGTGCTGGTCCCCGCTTGCTCCCGCAAGCTCGAGACCGGCATGAAGGTTCACACCGACTCGGAGCGCGTGCGCCACAGCCGGCGGCTCGTGCTCGAGTTCCTTGCTTCGTCAGTGGACATGGATCTCACCTCGCCGCAGGTGCATGGCTGGATGGCCCAGTACGGTGCAGAGCCGAACCGGTTCGGGCCGGTGGCCGCAACGGTGGCACAGCCGGTGAAGCTCGACAACGAGCTCTACGTCCGCGACTACTCGCGGTGCATCCTCTGCTACAAGTGCGTCGAGGCGTGTGGCGTTGACGCGCAGAACACGTTCGCGCTGGGCGTCGCTGGACGGGGATTCGACGCGCACATCTCGACCGAGTTCACGGTCCCGCTGCCCGATTCGGCGTGCGTCTACTGTGGCAACTGCATCGGCGTTTGCCCGACCGGGGCGCTGATGTTCAAGAGCGAGCACGACATGCGCCAGGCCGGCACATGGAACGAAGAGAAACAGACCGTGACCGAGACCGTATGTCCTTACTGCGGCGTGGGCTGCATGCTCGAGCTGCATGTCCAGGACAACTCGATCGTCAAGGTGACGTCGCCGCTGGACCACAGCGTCACGTCCGGCCACCTGTGCATCAAAGGCCGGTTTGGTTTTCAGTTCGTGCAGAAGCGGGGGGACGGCGCGGGCTAGCTGAGCGGGACCGGCAGCAGGCTCACATCGAGCGAGATGTGGTCCGCGAACATCGGCAGCCACGGCAGCGAGAACGGCGTGATCCGGATGTCCACCGCCGTGTTGGGCATGCGGTGCTGGATCCGGTTGCGTGCCTCGCCCAGGCTGGTGCCGCGCAGCTGCATCGCCAGGGTGTGAGCCGACACGTTCGGCACGGCGTAGCCCACAGCGGAGCCGGTGATCGTCACCTGGCCATCAGGGGACACTGCCTCGATCGCGTAGGTCGTGCGCACCGGTTGGTTACCGATGAGCTTGAAGCCGGCGGGCACCTTGTCGTCGAGCGCTGTACGCAGCAGAGCTTCAGCGTCGGACGACGCGAACGCGACGGCGCGAACGGCGGCCGTCACCGTGACGGTGAACTCCGGCGTCTCGTCGCCGGCCAGGTGGTCACTGGTGATCACGAGCGCAGGGGCGCCAACGGTCGCGTAAGTCAGCGCTCCTGCATTGGACTGGACCTGCGCTGTGAGGTCCGCGAGCGCTTTGCCACTCAATGCCTGGCCCGTCGCATCGAGAGCGGACTGCTCGACGACGTGGGCTTTGCGGCCTTCAGCGCCGCCGGCGATGGCCGTGGGGTTGTTGACGTGCAGGTTCGATGGCATCGCGGTCACGATCACGATCACTGTGTTCGCGTCGGCGTTGCCGGCGATGCCTGCGATGACAGCTCTGATAGTCGTGTTCGCTGATTGGCCGCCGGAGGGGATGTTGGTCAGACCCTGGGTTTTGTACTGGACTCCGTCCGTGGTCGCGACCACCGTGTTGGACGGGATGGTGGCGCCGCCCGGACACGCTGGCGAGCACGTGAACACCACCTGCCCAACGGCGGGGGTGGCGGGGAGAGGAAGTGCGCTCGTGGCGACCTTCGAGGTCTCAACCACCTTGTTGTCGAAGACGCGCGTCTTGAAGTCACTGCCGGCTGCGCCGCCCGTGAGAGTGAGATTGGACTCGAGCCGTCGCGGCTCGACCGACAACTTCACGATCGCACGCTCCATGTACAGGAGGCTGCCCAACGCGGCCACGAGCACGATCGCGACCCCGAGCAGGTAGGCTCGAAGGAGCCGCCTCCCCTCCTCGTCCAACTGGGGTTTCAGGCTCATCTCTTGGCTAACGCCCCCGGGCGGCTATTCCAGCACAGGGCCTGCCTGCGTGGCAAGCCGATAATCAGCGTATGCCGATTCAGTGGACTGATCGCCCCGAGGCCAACCTGCTGCTCGCAACCAACCCCCTCGCCCTTCTGATCGGGATGGTCCTCGATCAGCAGGTGAAGATGGAGAAGGCGTTTGACGGGCCATACGAGCTGCAGCAGCGGCTCGGCCACCTGGATCCGCATAGGATCACAAGCATGGATCCCGGCGCACTCGACAAGGTCTTCCGCCAGCGACCCGCGCTGCATCGTTTTCCAGGCAGCATGGCGAAGCGGGTGCAGGAGCTGTGCCAGGCGATCGTCAAGGACTACGGCGGCGACGCCGGCGCGATATGGCGTGACGCGCGCACCGGTGACGAGCTCGCCGCGCGCATCAAGAAGCTGCCCGGATTTGGCGAAATGAAGGTCAAAATCCTCGTCTCGGTGCTGGCCAAGAAGTTCGGTGTCAAGCCCACCGGCTGGGAGAGGCACGCGGCCAGCTGGCACACGGTGGCCGACGTGGATTCGGCTGAAACCATGGCTCAGGCGCGGCAGGTCAAGCGCGACATGAAGGCGGCAAAAGCCAAGGCGTAGCTGATAAAGTCAGGCACCCGGTCCGGCCATAGGGAGCTGGGCGGGGATAGATCAGAAGAGCGGAGAAGCAGATGAGAGAGTGCATTCCCACCCGGGAGCAGGCTCGGGTGCTGGCGGCGAACCACCGGCTGATCCCGGTCTATCGCGAAGTCCTCGCCGACATGCTCACCCCTGTCCGCGCGTACACGCTGCTGTGCCCGGCGGATCAGCCCGGTTTTCTCCTCGAGAGCGTCGAGGGTGGCGAGCGCCTCGCGCGGTACTCGTTCATCGGCTCGCGACCGGCTTCGCTCGACACCGGCGGAGGCAACCCGCTGCCTGCGCTGCAGCGTGTGGCATCGGAATCAACAGCCACAGTCACGGGACTGCCGCGCTTCCTCGGTGGCGCGGTGGGCTACCTCGGCTACGAGTCGGCGCGCCACTTCGAGCGCCTGCCTGTCGCAGCGGGGGCGGCGCCACCCATGCCGGAGAGCGCCTTCGTCAAAGCCGAGGACATCGCGGTTTTCGACCACGTGACCCGGCGGCTGAAGCTGCTCACGATCCACCGCCCCGACCGCGAGGACTACGACGACGCGGTGCGGCGCATCGACGTGATGGAGGAGCGCCTATCGGACGAGTCCGCGCCGCCCTCACCGGTGGGCAAGGACGGCGTGCCGTGGGAGTCGAACATGTCGCCACGGCGCTTCCACTCAATGGTCGATGCCGCCCGCGAGCACATCCTGGCCGGTGACGCGTTCCAGGTCGTCGTCTCGCAGCGCTTCCGGAAGCCGCTGGCTGCGCGACCCTTCGACATGTACCGCTGCCTGCGTGCCATCAACCCGTCGCCTTACATGTTCTTCCTC
>JACXTT010004314.1_pt1 | contig 21175 bp, 27 predicted proteins | sample 9270951 | NCBI WGS metagenome assembly JACXTT01 (sample SAMN15532306, study PRJNA645909) | rock metagenome | isolation source: weathered quartz diorite | place: Puerto Rico | collected 2017-06-21
GAGCGCGGAATAGAGAATGATCTCATGCCTTTTTGTCGACAGAACAATATCGGGATACTAAGTTGGGGTTCTCTTGCTGAGGGATTCCTCGCAGACAGCTTCGACCTGAACGCTCTTGACCCGAAAGACTTTCGCCGGGGTCACAAATACGCCCAGAACTACGACCGCGTGACGAAGGTCCGAGACGCGTTCAGTAGAATCGCAGCTAGGCACAGGAGATCCATGGTGGAAACCGTAATCGCATGGGAACTAACGCATCCCGCCCTAACCGGCGCAATAGTCGGAATAAGGAATGAGAAAGAAGCAGAACAGATGACTCAATCAACAGAACTCCACATGACTAGTCAGGATTCCTACGAGATCGAGCAGGCACTTGCCAGGTGGAACAGCGGAGCCTAGTCATTCGGGCCCTTTGAACTGAAAAAACGCCCATTACCAGCCCCGAATCACGATTTGAGAGACGCACTCTAAAATCACCGGGCATCCCCGCACGAAGTTCTCTAGAGTCCCCTCGTGACCTGGGCAGGATTCACGGGATTAGAACGGAGAATCGTTCAAAACGGTTCCAAATAGAAAATTTCCAGTCTCAAAAGGGGTACGATAATTCCCGATCCGCGCCGCAAACCTGCTCATCCCTTTCGGGGCTTAAAGCAGCAGTGCAAGTGCTGGGTCAATAGTTGCTGGTCGATACGCCCTTAGTGGTGCCTACAACGTCATGCATGCTGTGGACTCGTGTATAGTGATCATCGCAAAGTATCTTTGAACATGTTGAGCAGAACTGGGTTGCGATTGATGTGCAATGTCGGCCCACTCCACCTAATGTACCAGTGTCTCGGCCTTTGACTTCGACTTCCTGACAAACCGTAGGCCTCGCCTTCGCGCTTGCACTCGGTCCTCGAACAGGCCCACTCTCCTTAGTGCCTCTTTGGACCTCAATGTCATTCTTCAACTTCAGGACCGTATTCAAATCGGTACCGCGTCTGATAGAAACCTCGTTACCGCTGGGAATAGCGCGCTAGTGACAATTGACAATCGAATAGACCATAGTGAACACGTCCTCTATCCGGAGACCAGTTGTTCGCCTAGTTTGCCCTTGTCTTGATCTTCTTCTCGTACTCGGCGATTATGTCCGCCCAGTGCGGCTGGGCTAGACGCGGCCCATGATATGGGGCGCTCTCCTTAGGTGCGAGGCCATACTTTTCGAGAAACTTGAGAAAGTGACTGAACTCCTCGACATACTCATTACCCGCCGGGGTAACATCAAGGGGGTTCAGTCTGATGAGACCAGCTTTCTCCATACTTCGTAGAAATTCTCTGAACCTACTGCTTGGTATGTTCACGTGGCTTTGAACCGGGGTGATTCTTGCCTCTCCCCTGCTCGCCCAAAAGTGGCGGATAGCTAATAGTATCTCGTAGAAGATAACCGGTCTGCTCCGCCGACTCGTAAGAGAAGAATTGTGAGAACCTACCAAACCGTTAGCGGGCCCCTTATGCTCGACTCCCGCTTCGAGAACGGGTCTTCTTTGATAAGAGAAGCATGTAACTCCTCTCATGCCGATGCATCTGAGGCTTAGAGTTGGAGACACCCTGCTTGCAGGGGTTCCGGTTACACGAAAGATTTGGCCAAAGGCTGATTATCCCTACCGATCATGGAAGACAGTTCGGACGTAACTCTACCATACGAGAAGGGGAAGAGGAATCCAGACGGCAGCACAGTGCTGACAATACGTGTCAAGGACTTGCCACTGATAGTCGAGTCGTTAGAGAGACTCATGTTTGCCGAAGACCAGGAAGAGTTCTCCGTGCAGTGGGTTCTTCGAGATTCAATGAAGAACTCGCACTGGGACAGCTCGGTCGAAGCAATGGAAAAGCACCCAGCCTGGGACTCAGGCATGAGCGGATGGGACGTAGGAAGAGGGTCCCATACCAAGACGTCCAAGCATCAACAGTGAAGCGGGTCCCATCGAACGCTGATCACGCAAAAGATAATTCGACTTGCCCTGAAGACACGTTTGAGCTGAATCAGGCCCTGCGCCAAGGAGGCTGATAGCCGCGACGATTCCGCGTTCCCTGGAGTGAGTCTTAAACCGCCCGCAGGCTTATTCTCGCTTCAGCAACAGTTAAATTGCTTGGTCTCTCCGTGTATTGACCTGTAATCCTTGAGATATCGCGATTTGGGAATCTAAGCGGGAAGTCTAGGAATGCAGGCACGCCGGTCCACTGGTTCCGGTCGAAAGTCTCAGGAGACCCGGAAAACTGCTGAAAGTACCGGGGTTTTGTCGGGAGGGAAAAAATTCATGTTGACACTGCGGGAATCTGTTTTCAGCTCTTTGCAGGAATTGGCTGACAAGCGCGGGGTTAGCGTTCAAGGATTGATCAGGGCTGTCATAGTTCCGGAGTGGCATCTCGAGCATACGGCAATAATTGAAAAGGCCGCTTCTCAAAACTTCGGTTTCAATCCGGACGAGCTCGCGAAAGAAACGGTTTCGATCCCGGCTTGGCCCAAGAATAGGAAGACCGTTGAGGAAAATATTTCCACGAAGATCGTCGCGTAGTTCAAAGCTATACCTCTACACCCTCGTCTTGAATCTTGTTGATATAATCCGAAGTGTCGAACATGAGTGGACAGTGAGCTAAATTGGATCTTGGCCTCAAGGGAAAGACTGCACTGGTCCCGGCGTCTAGTAAGGGAATCGGATACGGTGTTGCAAAAGTCCTTGCGATGGAAGGATGCAAAGTCGCAATGGCATCAAGAACACAAGAATCGATCACACGAGCCCGCAACCAGATCGAGCGTGAAACAGGGAATCGCGAAATTCAAGCTGTAGCAGCAGACTTGACATTGAGGAAGGATGTCCAGCACTTCGTTGACGAGGCTGAGAAAAGATTTGGATCAATAGATATCCTCGCCTACAACACTGGTCCCCCGAAGCCAGGTACTTTCCAGGACCTGACAGAGAACGACTGGGAGACGGCTGTAAAGCTTCTCCTCATGAACGCCATCTGGCTGACAAAACGAGTTGTAACCCGGATGGTTGAAAACAAGTGGGGGAGACTCATCTACATAACATCTGACACTCTGAAACAACCTCTCCCCAACCTTGTCCTCTCCAACACTGTTCGAATCAGCCTCGCAGGCCTATCAAAATCGCTCGCGGTCGAGTACGGCCCGAAAGGAATAACATCGAACGGGATCATGCAAGGACATATTCTCACGGATAGACAGCGCCAGGTCGGAGAAGACATCGCGTCGAGAACCGGACAATCGGTAGAAGAGGCGATGAAGAGTATGGTTGCCCAGGTTCCTATGGGAAGATATGGGACCTCTGAAGAAGTCGGTTATCTGGTCGCATTTCTCGCTAGCGAGAAGGCTTCCTACATTAACGGAGCAATGTTGGCCATTGATGGTGGCCTGATAAGATCTGTCTTTTAGACTCTGACATTCTAGTTCATTCGGGATCAGAGAATACAGTGGGACAACTTAGAGAAAGAGAAGGTGTTCGATATTTGGCCGAGGGATACCTACGACTTCCTCCAGCATGGATAGATGAGCGCGAGCCGTTAACTTAGTTCTTCGGGCCCTTGCCCTTCTTGTGCCGAGGTGTTTTGGATTCCTTCTGTTCTGGTTCGGGAGTCTTGGTCTCAGCTGACTCAGGACTCTCTTTCTTCTTGGCAGTCTCTGGTTTCGCGCCTAGTGATGGCGTGTGGCTGGTCGAACCGAAGCTCTTGAATGACTTTTCGTGTGTTCCGTGGCTCTTTTTCGCCTTGAAGCTGGAAATGTCTTCGAATGTGTCCTCATCTTCATGATGGGATTCCGGAGAGAAAGATGGAAACTCTGAGGTGTTCTTGGTGGTTGGCTTGTCTGTCTGTAGTAGTACCCATTCGTGTTTGACTTGGTTGTATGACTCGTCGGCTAGTTTGATGAACTCGTGTGCTACGGCTAGGTTTCTCTCAAGCTCTCTGAGTTTCGATTCAAGTTGGCCCGCTATGCTCGAGCTTGCTATGTCGTTGAACAGACTGTTTTCCTTACTATGAACTTTGGACAATTCTGTTTCTCTCGTCGAGCGCGTTGGGCTCGTAATCTAATCCTAATGTTCCCACAGAGAACTCTCAAAGGTAAGAGTACAGAGCAAGTTCTCGTCGCAGAGGTCTCTGGTCAAGGACAGTCATGCTAGGAATTTGCTTAAATCGAAAGAAAATCAGTAGAAGATAAGAGACAACTTAGGTGAAAACTGACAAGTGTCTAATCCCGACGCGCTCGACGATCCTCTACTGAAGGAGCTCCTCTTAGCTTTCAAGGAGGATTCTCAAAGGCTTGCCCAGGACATTCTGAACGGTCTCTGGCTGCAGGCTGCTGTCTCCTTGGTCGCCCTATTCTTAGCGGTGTCCTCTACGATCCGTCTATTGTTTGCGTACTTCTTTCCGTTTCCCAACCGGCCCAACTTCTTCGGGCGAGAATTGCAAGCCTATCCGGACATTGCACTGACAATCGTGCTTTTCGTGCTGTCCATCTTCTCCTTGCACAGCTATCTTACTCTCCGGAAGAGATATTCCCGTCTAGCAGAACTCTCCTCTAGACTCGGCCGATAGGCACTTGCCGCTCTCACCAGAGTCCAAGAAGGAAGCGGAGAAGAGACTAACCGTACTGAAGATGATTGAGATCTTCGCGGACAAGTGCCCCAAGAGCACGCTCCTAAACGGACCGTTTGGTGGAGACGACAAAGCGTTCGACCGATTACTAGGACCTAGTGGAGTGCTAACTCGTACCCGGATGGTTTCTTTTGCTCAACTTGAACGAGCGACTGTCTTCTCTCGGACAGATGCCGGAAAAGTGTACCAGAAAGTCTTGGACACACAATTGAACTTTCTCGACCCATATACCGGTGGCGAGGTCTGGAGCAAATAGCGCAACGCCGATGTGTCCAGTGTGAGGTATCTCAATGCCTAGTTCTCCAATCGCTTGCCTAGGCCGCTATCATCGCGAAGACACCCCAGATAATTACATTCTCTGCAATGATACCAAGCTCTAGCAGTGCTTGTTATCCAAGCTCGTGCTGTGCCGACTCCCTGTCCCCCAAGCCAGAGGTCGACATCCTCGGACCCGCACACTGGACACGTCCGTCTCAAACCCCTTCCCCAGTAGAATAGAGAGTATCGTTTTGATTTCATCGTTCTCCTAGGATTTTCTTTAAGAATAAACCGCTCGATATCTAACTCACTCATCTTGAGCTGGTGAGACTGACGCGATCTATTGGCGCCGGGAGTGGGATTTGAACCCACGTGGGCCTAAGGCCCATCGGATAACGGCACCCTCGGAGAGGGTTTAGCAATCCGACGCCATACCTGGCTAGGCGATCCCGGCAGCCAGAAGGCAGGGTCAAAGTCTCGTCTTAATTAACTGATTTCATGTCGTTGAAAGCAGAGAACTAGTCTTTTCCAGTTAGCCGATTCCTGAATCGATCAGAGAGGCAACCTGAATCGTTGGAAGCCTTGCGAGGTCAAGGACTGGGTGACAAAATCATGAAATATACATAGAAGGCGACACCGGAAATCGTGCAATAATTGGCCCCTCAAAAGACTGGAGGCGTATCTCTCAAAGCAAGGTTGCAGAGTCGAAGAACCACTCTCCTCGCCACGTTCGCGGCTCTCATGTTCGTCAGCGAGATTATTCAAGGTCAAGTTCTTGAAAGCCTGAATCTTGGCTTCGGGATCGAGCTTCCCGACGTGTTCGGTCTGATAGGATTGACGTTTACGGGCTGGTATGCAGCTCCAATCTTTGCAGTAGCTCATGCGGTTGCGAATCCGGAGTTAGCCTATCTGATTCTGCCCAGAGATTTCATCGCGCTGGCTATGGCCGGTCTGGCGATTGATAGATTGAAGGGTCAGCCCTGGATACGGGACCAGCAATGGCTCATGTTCTTCATGCCTTGGGCCCCAACAGCGGCAACCGTGACCGCAATAGTCCTGGACCAGACGGGCGGTCTGACTCTTGATTCTGGTCTAGGGTTCTTGCAAGGCCTGGCAACTTCATTCCCGGCCGCTGTTGTTGCTACATTCGTCTATTTCGCGATTCACAGGAAGGTCAGCAGGTTCGTTGGTCCCCAGCTAGAAGACGCGATTAAGGCGTCAGTTTCTACTAAGAGCGAACAGCCTGAAACAGTCCAGCAATAAGTCAGAACCAAGGGGAGTCATTTCAGGAATCACACCGGGCTCTTCTCACCTGTGAGCTGAGTCGAGTGGCACGATTGGTGCGCGGGCTCCATTCTGTGCTCCGGTTCTTTCCAGAAAAGGGTCCACACATCCTCAGCATCATTGATTTCCTTGGAGGATAGTTTGCATGGTTTGACAGGCAATGGATTCATTCAACTTCTAGCAGTAGCAGGCGATGGCGGCTTTGAAAACGGGATCGCCGAGCGGTCGCTTTACAGCTTCGCCACAGTCTCTGCAAGTCAGCAATTTGCCGATGAAGGTGTTCGTGAGGACCTGCAGAGCGTTATGGTGTGTCAGTCTCCTGCATGTGATGCACCATAGGAGGAAATTAACTGTCATAGCTGTACGCTGAGAGGACCTAGTTGAAGTGTGGGAGTGGAGAGTGAAACATTGGAAATATTCGATTTACTCGGTTGGATCTAAGGGTCTTTATTCCGCCAGAGTTTTTTGTCGTGGAGAAAACCGCTCCTGCCGAAGGCTTCAGCAGTTACATAATATTCTATTGGAAACACGTCTGAGTCTCAATTAACGTAAGAAAGACTCGCGATGGCCAAATTGCCCCGACTCAGAGGGATAATCATCGCTTCGGCCTTGTTGGTAACTCTAGTTCTAGTCGTGGCTCCCATCCCGGTTAGAGCTGCTGGGGAGAGCTATTCTCTCTCGAGTTCTCCGACCTGGGCAATGGAAGGAAATCCGGGGGGCGTTAGTCTGATACTAGCTGTATCCAACGCACAATACGCCACTCCCACCACATACGCATTCAACTGGACTGTGACAGACCCCTCCAACAAGACCACGACATCCACAAAGAGTACACTCTCAACTGTCTCCTCTTGGTCACAGACCGCGACCTATCTCACTGACTTTGGCGCTTTCCTGAACTTGGCCGGCACTTACCAGGTCAATGTTGCTTCAGTTCTTCCAGCAACCAACTCAAGCGTAAGGAAGACCCAGTTCCACGTTGGGCTGACAGATAGTCCAAACTATCAGAGGGACGCAACCGTAACGGTGTCGGGGAGCGGATTTGTTCCCGCAGACACTGTATCCGTCCAAATAACGCTAGGAACAACACCCGCTCCAGGTTTTCCGACCTCAAAGACCGCGAACGCTTCCGGCCAAGTAATACTCTCTTGGCAAACGCTTCCCAGCACGCCAACCGGCACGTACGATGTCTCACTAGCCGGGACTAGCAGTCCCGCTAAGAATCCCCCTGACCTCCAAAACTTCACAGTATATCCCACCAACACGACAGCCAACCAAATCTGGGCTAACATGACTATCTTGGCCCGAACTCAAACAATAGGATTCAAGTTCAACGCCACGTATCTCAATGGGACACCTGTCACAACAGGCTCCGCACAGCTGAAGGTCATAGATCCAGGCGGCGCTACAACTAGCAACATCGTCGCAAACTTCGACACGACACGCCAATCTTTCATGGCATCCTATTCGACAAACCTGGCTACTTCCCTCGGAACTTGGAAGTTCAGGATGAGCCCAAATGCGATGGACGATGGTTACGGAAACGGCGGACCATCCTCACCAGTCACCACCGACTTTACAGTGCAGACCGCCGCCCTAATGGTCCAGACAGGAATTTACAGCGAAACTTATTCGGACGGCGGCCTAATCCCGATCAGCTCGAGAATTCTCTCGCCGGATGGGGGCGACTTCACTCAGGGAACAGTCATCGCAAGCATTACTAGTGGAGGGACCACTGTCACAACCTTCAATCTCGCCTTCGACCAAGCCCAGGGTAGGTGGACTGGCAGCTACAAAGTCGCTGCTAACGACCCCTCTGGAACATGGCAACTAACGGTCAGCGCGTCAGACATCTATGATAACACGGGTCAACAATCATCGTCTCTCAATGTTGTAACCTCCGGAGTTCAGCCGTCACCACTGACCACTTGGCTCTGGCTAATTGCGATACTGGCCATCATAGGTGTAGGTTGCGCAATCTTGATTTTCGTACGTCGAAATGTCACTCACCGGGAGGTCAAACTTGACCTTCAAGCGATCCATCACAAGGCTGAGGAGGTCAAGAGCGACGACTTCCTACAATCAATACAAGCCCAACTGAAACGAAGAGCAGACAGAATGGCGAAAGAGAAAGAGCAACAAAAGACTTGACAAGAAGCATAGCAATCCACTCCTACAAGGGCGGAACCGGGAAGAGCACGATCCTGGCTAACCTAGCTGCAGCACTCGCTCTAAGGGGTCGAAGAGTGGGAATTATGGACATGGATCTAGAAGGACCAGGACTCCATGTCTTCTTTGACATTGACCCTGACAAGCTACGCTTTACACTCAACGACGTACTAGCCGGCGTCGCCCCAATAGAGGCCGCATGCATTAGAATGAGTGAAACACTAAACCTTCATGGAGGAGAAATCTACTACGCCCCCGCCAGCGTTAGAGTGTCGGAGATTATGAGAACGCTCAAGACCGGCTTCGAGCTTGACATGTTTGAAAACGCTATCAAACGAATTCAAGAAAAATTTGGCCTACACTATCTCCTGATCGACACTCATCCAGGAATACAGCATGATACCATTCTGGCCCTTGGAGTCTGTGACCACGAGCTCATCATCTCTAGGATTGACCAGCAAGACCTCTTTGGAACAGGGGTCCTCATTGAAGTGTCCAGCACTCTCCAGAAACCGGTTCACCTGATCATGAACATGATTCCCCCAAGAGTGAAAGAGGCTGAGGTGTTGAAATTTACGAGACTATTAGGAGCTCATTTTACGGTTGACATGTCTGGATGGCTTCCATTCTCCGAAGAGATCATCGGCTCACTTAGCAGATCCGTTTTGGCCCTGAAAACGACTAGGAATGGCGTGACTGACAAGTTCCGACAACTCGCCGAGAGCGTCGAAGCATACTCCTGACAGCCGCCGTCCAACATCGAAAAATGTCGGGGCAGAAACTAACGCGATTATGCTCTAGAAAGTAGACGGAATCAATCTCGGACTCTGCTGAGAAAAAGTATGAGACAGGAAAAAAGAGGGTATCTGTGGGTCGATTTGCGCTTCGGCACTAGGTTGGTGTGGAATGCTGGTCTAGATCGCGCATCATCTGGTCGTATTGCTCTTTGGTGATCTCGCCCTTAGCATATCGTTCTCTGATTATGAAGTAGGACGAGTCCCTGTTTCTCCAGTATCCGTGTCCTCCCCAATATCCGCCCCAGTATCCGCGACGGTACCGCCATCCCCATCCTCCCCAGAATATCCATTTGAGGACCCAGAAGAAGGCGAAGAAGAGGAACAGTCCAAAGAAGAGACGACCTGCGCCCCATCCGTAGTATGGATATACGGTGCCTACTGGTGCGACTGGTCTAGGAATGTAGTAGAGTACGAGACCGATGGTTGCGAGGATCGCTATGATGCCGACGAAGGCTGCTAACCCCCATGCTAGGAAGTGCCGGTGCGACTGCCATTGCTCTTGTTCTTTCATTCGTTGTTTCACCTCTTCTGTTGGTTTTGGCGTTGTTAGCGTCTATCGAATAAACGATATCGGAAAAACGATATAAACATTTTCCCGGCAATCCGCAAAACCTGCGAATAGCGCGGGTTCCCCGCATCTTATAGCAAACCCTGACGATTCTCGAAACTAGAGGCTCGACAGAGCGGACATTGCACACTGAGACTCAAGGATTCAGGGAAGGCGAGCGCATCGCCGGAGTCTCGGTCTGGACCCTTCTAGCAGTCGGGATTGCCGAACTCGTCTTCAGCAGCCTCACCGGAAGCATAGCACTATTTGCGGACGGAGTAGACAGCATTAGCGACGCTGTAGTCAGCTTCTTCGTCTGGACCGGGCTCCGATTCGTCAGGAAGAAGCCAAGCCGCCGATTCCAGTACGGCTACTACAAAGTAGAGAGCCTTACAGCTCTAGCGACAGCTATCGTCTTGGTCGGATTCTCTGGGTTCATATTCGCCCGTGCCTACCGAGCATTTCTAGATCCGCAGCCAGTCAACCTACCCGTCGTAGCTCTAGTAGTAACATTCGCAGCCGGACTCCTGTCACTATATCGCGCCCTGCAAATGAGGAACGTTGCAAACCGGAACAACATTCTCTCCCTGAAGGTCGACGCGAGAAATGCGATCAAGGACACTACTTCGTCCTTTGTCGCCTTCGCAAGCATCCTACTCGCAAGTCTCGGAATACTCCACGCCGACGCCATCGGCGGAATGCTGGTGGGAATCTACATTCTAACAGTTGCATACGTTGCGATAAAGGAATCATCACTGGTCCTGCTCGACGCCTTCCACGAGCCCGAGTTGACGAAAGAGATTGAGAACTTGATACGATCGCGTGCCGACGTGAAGGGCATCCGAGAGCTGAGACTGAGACGCGCGGGACCGTTCATCGTCGGAGTGATCGAAGTAGTTGTCGACGGAAACATGAGCCTGAACCAGGCGCACGAAGTCGTCACCCAAATAGAAAACTCGGTAAAGTCAAGAATTGCAGGGTTGAGGAGACTCCTGGTTACACCGGTCCCACTGGTAGATCCTCATGAGCACTCATCCGCATAGCAAGAGGTCAGTTCGAATCTCATTTGGGAAATTGACTCCAACTTGGAGTGATTACTCTCTTCTGAATATGAGACAGTAGTGATGGCTGCGGTTTCCGACCCAAGCATTGTAGACTCCAAGAGGCAGCAACCGTTTATCGTCATGCAGCCAGATCCTTTCATCCTTCGGGACCCATTGGCTGCTGAGACTACGCATCGTATCGAATGCCAACGGATAGAGGCGCCCTTGGAAGAACACGTTGTTAGTCACGACAACAAGGTAACCATTCGGCTTGACAACTCTGTGAACCTGTCCGAAGACCTCAGCCTGAGCTCGCAGAAACTCATCATAGTCATCGATGTTTCCAATGTCATTTCTACTGCGACTGTACCGAGTGTCCCATCCCTTCTCAGCTCTCTCTCGCTGGCGCATGCTGGCACGTTTCAACTGGTTCCAGTAGGGCGGTGATGTGATGCAGAAGTCCATTCGAGGAAGATCACGTTCTCGTAGCAGTTCCACTAGCTTGGAGGAGTCGCCTTTCAGCGTCAATTGCTTGGCACCGTTGTGGCCAGCGTTCTCGGCGAGTCTCTTTTTCGCAATGCCAACGTATCGTGAGTTGACCTCGACCCCTACCGCGTTTCGACCGCTGGTCTTGGCGGCTAGCAGGGTACTTCCCGTGCCGAGAAATGGGTCTAGGACCCACATGCCCGGCTTAGTGAAGAACTCGATGAATCCTTGGGCCAACGATTCGGGGAATCCTGCAGGATGAACGATCTTAGTTCGGTCTCTGCGTGGTGGACTAAGGATGAACCAAGACTTCGTGAACTTGATCCAGTCCTTTCCTGATAGCTCGTTGAGCTTGTTGACGATCCTCCGCTTCCGCCGAGAAGCTGTGGTGAGAGACATGGACCGACTTGTCCGCAGAATAAGCAGGTGTTCTTATGGGCTTGGAGTCTTTGATTCTAAGGCGGTCTTTCACGTATCCATCGAGTAAAGATTCTCAGGAATCGGGACAGAGTAGCTTGGTCGGCTAGGGTAGATCTGTCCAGATGCCCGAGAACTTGGACATAACTTGATATCTGGGGATACCGTTTTTCTCATACGAACATACTACGCAAGTCATAAATCCGGCGGAAACATTCTGCGTGAATGGTTTCTGGGGCTATGAGAAAACTTCTGGTCGCTCTCCTCCTAGGTATAATCGTGCTGGTGGCGGTTCCACAAATCGTCATGGCGGGCAGTCATGGCAATCATCGTGATGTCGAGACAGACGATCATGAGGATGGCGCTCATGGGGCTATAGCTAGTTTCAACCTACGTCTTTCGGGTAGTGAGCAGGTTCCAGCGGTTAATGCCACTTCGTTTGGACACGCAAAACTACGCTTGGTCGACAACAACACTCTCCTGTTCAGCCTTGTCGTCTGCGATATTTCAAACGTGACTCGTGCTCACATACATGTTGGCGCAGTGGGAGCAAATGGTCCCGTCGTCGTGCCTCTGTTCGAGGAAGCAACCTATCCATTCTCAGTCACACATGGATGTGCTGTCCTCTCCGCGGGTGTTCGCACGCCCTCCGACCTCACACCTCAGTCAAGTGCGGGAATTAGTTCTTGGAATGACTTCCTCAACGCGCTAATGACAAATCATACTTACATCAACGTTCATACAACTTCCCATCCCGGCGGCGAGATTCGTGGCCAACTCATTCTGAAATCCGGGTTTGGACATGAGAGGGACGACGCCGAGCATGTTGAGAGTAATGATGCCGACGACGAATAGTCGAGACCAGTCGAGCTCATAATCTCTTAGTCTCCTCCAGCTTTGGGCCATCCCGGTCCCTTTCAGTGTATCTTTAAGGGGAAATCCAGGGCTAGAGTTGACCGTTAATTGTTCATTGTTGAAGAGCGAGACTCGTGTCAGAGACGGATCATCGAGATAGCGCACGGAGACAAGCGCATAGTTGCCGCGGCCGTTGTTGGCTCACTAGCCGACGACTCCAAGCAAGGTGATCGCTGGTCCGACATCGATCTAACGTTCGCACTAGATGATGGAGTATCGATGAAAGATGTAATCGCTGATTTTACAGACTCTGCTCGGACAGAGCTCAAGGCTGTTCACCTTTTCGACCTTCCATACCGGTCGAGCGTCTACAGGGTCTTCCTGCTACCCCACGCTCTTCAGATGGATCTGTCATTTACTCCCACCAAGGACTTCCGTCCATATGGTCCCAGGTTCAAGTTGATCTATGGGCAAGCAGGCGATCCGATGCTTCAAGACACAACTTCGTCTCAGCATGTGTTCGGATTGGCGGTTCACCACTTAGTCAGGGCGAGGATATGTCTTGAGAGGAACAAGCTGTGGCAATGCGCATACTGGATCAACGAGGCGCGGAATCAGATCTTGGCCCTTGCTTGCCTGGACCATGGTCTACCATCGAGCTATGGTCGAGGCTTTGATGCGCTGCCGCTGGAGGTTCTGAAACCGCTGGAGCGAACGCAGGTCGGCTCGGTTGTCCCGAGCAACTTGATTGGAGCCATTCGTGGACTGGTCGATGGTCTCTTACAGAATTCTGGCGGCTTAGGAGAGCTTGCCGGGAGCTTGGAGCTGCAGCTTCGGGAGCTGACGGAGTTAAGGAGGGGTTACGATGGTTAAGCGGTGTGCCTGGTCTGGATTCACTGCTGACCCTTTGATGCTTCGGTATCATGACGAGGAGTGGGGCGTCCCGGAGCACCGGGACCGTGTGCTCTTCGAGTTCTTGATCCTAGAGGGCGCACAGGCCGGGCTTAGCTGGCAGACTATCCTGAAGAAGAGAGAGAACTATCGCAAAGCATTCGACAAGTTCGATCCCGCGAAGATCGCGAGGTATACCAGGTCGGATGTGAAACGATTACTCGGCGATCCTGGCATAGTCAGAAACCGGCTGAAGATAGAGGCAACGATCACAAACGCAAAGAGGTTGTTAGAGGTCCAGAAAGAGTTCGGTTCTTTTAACAAGTACGTCTGGGGGTTCGTGAATGGCAAGACGATCAAACACCGGTTCAGGTCTCTGAGAGATATTCCATCGACGACTGGTGAGTCTGATGAGATGAGCAAGAACCTCCGAAAGAGAGGCTTCAGCTTTGTAGGACCTACAATCTGCTACGCGTTCATGCAAGCCGTCGGTATGGTGAACGATCATACGCCCGACTGTTTCAGATACAACAGCATATGACAGGAGAAGGGACAAAATTGGCAGCCCCGGCGAAGTAGAATGGTCGTCAATGAGAAACTTACGTTGCGACTCAGAGAGGCTTTAGCAAGGACACCGAGAGTTGAGGAGAAGAAGATGTTCGGCGGTGTCGCTTTTATGGTGAATGGCAAGATGTGTATCACTGCAAGCGACAGAGGGCTAATGTGTAGAGTCGACCCCGCGGGAACTGACGAGCTGACGGCGAGGAAAGGTTGTACGATTATGACGATGAAAGGACGAGAATATCCTGGATACGTCCGGGTCAACGAGGATGTGTTAAGGAAAAAGAAGGACCTCGACTATTGGGTGCAAGTTGCACTGGACTTCAATAGCCAGGCGAAGGCAGCTTCGAAGAAGTAGACTCGTCTCGTAAATGTTTTCCTACTTTGCTGAGTAGCGTTAACGCAGTCAGAACGGACATTGCCTGGAAACTACTGCTGATGAACAATCAACGCTGGCTCCTAGCCAAAACCGTATGAGGACGGAGCCAGCATCTACTACGAGTGAGTGTGTAATGGAAAACGAGGAACTGGACTTTAGGGACATACTGAAGCACCTCGACAGGGAATCCGCCCATTTTGTAGTCCGGTTGGAGAGCGTGCCATCCGGCAGAAGTGTGACCATCATCGAGCCTCACGATCTCATCCGTGACAGCATTGACCTTGCTGCGATACTGCATAAGCTGAAGGGGTCGTTGGGCACGGGAGGCAGTGTGGAGAATGGTCGAGTAATCCTTCACGGCGACCACCGCGACAGGATGAGGAACGAGCTCGTGAGATTCGGCGTCTCCGCAACTAATATTGAGATAATCTAGGACAAGAAGAGTCGATGGCTAATACTCTCCCGGAGCCCCGTCCAACACGCGAGCTGAGCATCGGAGAACTACTGGAAATGACATTCGACATGTATCAGCGCGACTTTGCAAAGTACGTTGTACTGTTCATGGTCGTTGGGGTAATCACTGGAATACTCAATGCGTATTTGAGACAGGCCTTTGTCGTTCCGAGGCTCCAGCCTAACTCCACTCCTCAACAGGTCTCCGCGTGGTTCTCATCTTTCATTGCCTCGGTCATTCCACTACTCCTGGGAATCGCCCTCGTCACTATCTTGTTCTTTCCAGTCGCGCAGGGAACAACGATCAAGCTTGCCTCAGAAAGAATAGAGAAGGGACAAGCGAGGCTTGGATCGTCAATCAGTTTTGTGCTCTCCAAGCTGCCCTGGATATGGGCCGTGAGCATTATAGTAGGAATTATCGTCATAATCGGCATCTCGCGCTAATCGTACCCGGGATTATTCTTGCGGTAATGTTCTCCCTAGCGTTTCCAGTTCTCATCATCGAGAACACGGGCGTCGGGGAGAGCATGGGAAGGAGTCGAATTCTCGTCTCCCATAGATGGGGGAAAACCTTCGTTGCCTACTTGATTCTGGAACTAATTGTTCTTGTGGCTTCGGCGATTGTTGGCCTGGTAAGCGCTCCTTTGGGATTCCTGAGTCCAGTAGTTAGTGGAGTCCTCTCAGCCTTCTATGCACCCTTATTCGCGATACTACTGACAGTCCACTATTACTCCAATCTGGCGAGGCTGACACCACCAGCGATGGACTCTATTGCGGCGGGACTAGCTCCTACGGTCCAGCCGGGAATGAAATATTGCGTTTCATGCGGCTCAATGATGGCCTCTACCGCAATATTCTGTCCAAAGTGCGGGACCACCCAGCCGGCCTAGACTAGACGAGACTCGCCGGTATTTCCCGGGTTCTTGCTTTGTAGAAATTCCAGGATCATCCTATTGGCGGCATCAGGCTTCTCAGAAAGCAAAAAGTGAGTGGTCCCAGGAACGATGCAGAGTTCCGCGTTCTTGATCGACTTGAACAATTGTAGCGTGTGTTCTGCTGTCACCGCGTCCCGGTCTCCCGCCATTACAAGAACCGGGGCGCTGATTCTTGCCAGTTCTTCCGGTTGAATGTTGGGCTCTTCTAGCCAGAGCCTCTTTGTCTTTGCAAAGATCGCTGGGAAGTGAGTGGGACCATCAGGACTGACCTTGTCGTAGAGCTCTACGAGGCCAGGCTCGACCTTCCGGAAATCCTCCGGTGTAGCCTTCTTGAGCCAGTCAATTGCGGTCGCGGGTATTGAGTTGGGGTTGAAGCTGCCACCAATACTTACGACGCGCTTGACGACGTCTTGCCGGTCGAGCGCCGCGAGGAGAGCCACAATAGCTCCGTCGCTCCAACCGACGAGATGAGAGGGTCCAAGTTTCAAGTTCTTGATGAGGTCGATAGTCAGGTCGGACATGTCGTCGAAATGGAATGGGCCTTTCGTGTCGGCGGTGTGTCCGTGGCCTGGCCGCTCGAACGCGATGACTTTGAAGTGTCTAGAGAGTTCTGGAATCTGGTGCGCGAAGTCTTCGTTGCTTCCGAACCCTCCGTGTAAGAGGAGTAGAGGTTCGCCCTGGCCAGCAGTCTCGTAGTAGATCTTAGAGCCCTTGATCGAGAGATAGGCCTTCGTCGTCTCCATGGACTAATGCAGATGCCGATCCGATTTAAGCTCCCCAAGGGCGAGTTGTGAATTTCAGATTGCCGGTCGCGTATGGAGTCCTTGGTCGTCTTCACAGAAGTTCCTGAGTTTGGATGGTGAATCTAAGCGAGTTAGAACCATTCGAAGATTGGCGGGTCTAGTTAGGACTGCGTGAGGTTAGTGGTTTCTTTCGTATCATTCTGATTGAGACTATGGAGACGCCGAGAGCTACCCCGGCGACTGCTACTATGGCTAGCCAGGCGTTTGTAACGCTTGTAAGCGGAGATGCTGCGACGTCATAGGTGTAGAATGCTCCAGAGTTGTTGTTGACTCGCTTGTTTCCGGCATTGTCGAGGGCTACGATGTAGTAGGCAACGTGTCCACTTGTGAGGGCTGGTATTTGGCCAGTTGCGGTGGTCGTGGTCGCGTTGTATGTTGCGACGATTGTTGTGTTGGTTGATTGCCAGTTGTCTGTTGTGTAGACGATTGTGACGTTTTGGACGGATCGGTTGTCGGTGACGTTTACGAGGACTGTGACTGGGTCGCTTGGTCCTGGTGTTGTTGGAGTGATGGTCGGGGTCCCGATTGTGGGTGGCGTGGTGTCTGGTGGCGGGGCGTGGGCGAGAAGTGGTGCGCTGAGGACGAATGTGGCTGCGATTAGTAGACATATGGAGAGTCGTATTTTCCACATGACTTTTCTCTAGCCATACGGTGTTGGCTGGATTTACCTGCACCGTAACTCTTTCTCGAAATTCGAGCCTCCCCACTCCAGTATCGCATGGAGACCCGCCGGCATCGGTGAAGGATTACTGAGCAGTAAGTCAGTTACCGTCGAAGAAGCTTCCAGCTTATCTAGAACTTGGTGCTATTGCAATGCGGAAGAGCCAGGCACATGACAGGGACTACGGATCAGAGTGAGTTCGCGATGATCGGACCACTGTCTTGCGACCTAACGGTGTTGAGTCGGGAGCAACGGAAACGTCACTCCGTCCTCATCAGCTTCGTCCTAAGCCACCATCTCAATGTCCGAGAGTTCGAGGATGGATACGAATTCATGTTCAAGAGTGAGCCTGACGTTTTCCTCAAGCTCTCAGAATGGATAGTCTTGGAGAGAATGTGCTGTCCATTCCTCTCCTTCTCAGTTGCCTATGACCGCGGACATGGCCCAATACGGCTGGGAGTTACGGGTCCGGTGGGAGCGAAGGAAGTTCTGAAGGCAGCATACGAAACGAAGACCTAGACGGCTTTGTAGACTTGAATTGGTGCCAGCCAGACTCCGCGCACGATCCATTCACGCGTGAAACTTCGGACCTCACGGCGGGTTTCCGGAAGCTAGAATAGAAAGGGGAGAGGTCCCTTGTCAAAGGGCTTGATTAGAGAATGAACGTTGATGAGAATCTGAGGATAGTGGACGAGTTCATCGACGCTTTCAACAGGCGAGACTGGGACCGTGTTACCGCCGCGCATGACGAGTCAGTGGTCTACTGGACGCCCGACAATCCTGAGCCCCTCAAGGGCCGAGACAAGGTTCGACAGGTCTTTGTAGGCTACACAGGTGCCTTTCCGGACGCACGGAACAAGAAGGAACGGGCCTTCGGCGTAGGGGACTGGGTCTGCATGGAGATGTTGTTCACCGGGACTCACAAGGGAGCCTTGACTGGTCCTGATGGTAAGCAGGTTCTAGGGACTGGTAGGCGTGTAAGGATACCATGGGTCTCCCTCTACAAGCTAGCTGGCGGGCGAATTATCGAGTGGCATGCTTACTGGGACGCTCTCGGTATGTGGAAGCAGCTCGGACGCTGATAAGCCCCAGAAGGCTATGGATAGCCACCAAGTCTTGCCTCGTGGGCTCGGCATCGTTACCCTAGACGAGAGTAGGAAGTTCGGAATCACATAAGCCCCCCGGGAAGGCGTAGGTAACTGTTCGACTATGTTGAAATTATCAAGAGTCTCTCGGTTCAACGACCCGGAGACTGGCGCGCCGCAAATCTCAGAATTTCCAGACTCAAATCCGACGGGCGATACTCCATTAGAGATACGCATGAAGCACTTTACCGAGATCGAGAACTTCACATTCCTCGCCTACGTGCTCGCACACGAGCTTGGAGGGAACACTCCGCGACCGATACGGACTGTTGAAAATCTAGAGGTTCCGGACGATGAATTCCAGGCGTTCGTCGTGGAGGCTAGGCAGGAGAAGGTAACTGACGAGGAGCTCGGCGACATGATACTCGACGTCGGCATCAACTGGGAACACTTTGTAGCATCTAATGACAATTTGTTGATTCCGGAACATCCATTGAAGATCACTGACGTGCTGATGCAGGAGAAGATTGACGCGCTAGACTTCATCACAGAAGCTTTCGTGAGAGAGGTAAACACACGCAGCATCGAGAAGAAGGGCGGGACCAAACAGTCCACGAAGGACTTTCTGGGCTACAAGGAACGAGGCGCCTCAGCCGCAAGCGGATAGACTCGGCCAGCATCCAGAGACGAGCATTGAACATTGCTCAGCGACGCGAGTCAGACCAACGCGTCGAGATTTTCTCTCTGCAATATTCATCGTGATGCATGAGGACTGATTATTGATCCGGCCTACTCATCAACCACCCTACGCTTGAATCGTGGGAAGAAGACGCCTAGGAGGTAGCCGTATGATAGTCTAGCGGCTAGACCTAGCCCGATATTCAGTACCGCGATCAGGGGCCCGTTCTCATCGCTGGTTCCGGTAATGAGGCCGAGGTTCCAGAGAGCGAAGCCGAAGAGGAGGGCTTTGGCTTTGATGCTGTAGTTTTTCAGGATTCTCTTGTGGAGGGTTGAGAAGAGGAGTCCGAGGATGGCTCCGCCAATCATGCCCAGTAGGAGCCCGCCGAGTATTTCGACTAGGAGGGCTAGGATGAGTAGTTCTTGGACCGTGAAGAGTGATCCTGGGTCGAGTGGCGTGTTGAGGATTTCTTCACGTGTGCCTCCTGGTAGGTAGAATGCGATGGCTGAGCCGATCGCGAGGAATGCGCCCGCTCCTGTGCCAGCTATGGTTCCAGCTTTGGCGGCCTCGAACGCGTATAGTATTGCGACGAATCCTATGCCGGCTGTGACGAGGCCTGGTATGATGATGTTGAAGGCGAAGAATAGTGTTGATAGACCGGCGAAGCTGATTCCTAGATAGATTAGACGCTCGTTCCAGCTGACGTGGAGAATATCCTTCTCCAGGACCTTTCGATATCGGGCGAGGATCGTTGCGAGTATTATGAAGCCGACGGCTCCAACGAAGAAGTCAGTTGTAAGCTCTGACTGGTAGTCGCCGAAGGTGAGGAGTAGGCCGACCTCGTCAGCGATGAGGCCTGCGCCAAGACCAAAGACTAGTGCGTAGGTCCGTAATAGTCGTTGGCTGCTGTACGCTATTCCAAGCCAGCCAGTCGCCGTGACCATTGCCAGCCCGTACCAGAAATGATGGAAGTGGATTCCCGCGGTGACAACGGTGACGGTTGGGTTGAGGAGCGCGAAGGCTCGCGATCCGAAGAATGATAGCATGAAAGCTGCGGTAGCGTAAAACGTGAGCCCCTGACCGTAGACGGTTTCTTGGAGAAGCCGTTTCACATGTGAGACTTTCGGAATGGGGATTGTTAATAGTTGCTGAATACCGGAATTTCCGGACAAGCGATTGTTGGGATTGGGCAGGGGAACCCATAGTCGACTCTGTAATTTTCGTGCACTGCGAAGCCATTAGCAGGTGTTACTAGGCGTTGTCCATCTCTCATAGGCTTCTCCCAATAGATGTAATAAAACTAATAAAGAAGTCATTATACTCATTGGTGTCATGACTCAAAACGTTGTCGACCAAACGACACTGAGAAAGCGAATTCTCGAAGAGATGACCTCGAACTACTCCGGTAATTTAGAGAAGAATTTTGACATCGCGAAACAATTCGTTCGGCTGTCGCCTGAGGGTTTTGTTGAGGTACTAGTCAAAGAGAAAATCGCTGGAAAGGATCAGATTCTCTTGTACCTAATCGGTAAAATGTACGCGAAGGAAGCTGGATATGTCAATGATGAGTATGTAAGCAATAACGAGCTGTTGGAACACCTTCGATATCCGATTGGATCGCTACTTCCTTTTCTAAAGGAACTACGTGATGACAACCTGGTCCGACAAACGAAACGGGAAAACAATGCGTTCCATACAGTCCCTCCAGCAAAGCTTGAAGAGATTCTCGCTTCAATTGAAAAGAAAACTCGAAAGAAGGAGCGGTGAGGGGGAGTCATGACTCCAACTAGCAAGATCGGAGAACTGGAAGAACGCATAAAGAAACTTGAATCAGCAGTGTTCAAAGAAGGCTCAACTATCGGTCCTGCTTTAGTTCCTGAACGCCCAGCAGTTCGGCTTAGCGATCTAAGTGTCCCCACCGAAATAATTTCGGCAGTCCACGGCAGAATTAGGAAGGTTAGCTACTGGAATCTTGTCTTGACAATGCTCTCCTTCAGCCAAGGTCCTCTGAAAATTCGAGACATGATGAACATATCGAATGAATTCAAGAAACCGATCCCGTATGAGTGGTTTAACACAGACTTTCACCGGAAGAAGTACTCAGGTCTCGTAAGATCAGAAACGGTAAGTGGCTCTCCAGAAAAGGTGTACAGACTGAACGAGCCCGGCCGGCGTAGGGCAGATACTTTCATCGCTAGCCTGAAGACGGCCAACAAGTAGCT
>JACXTT010004315.1_pt1 | contig 21175 bp, 13 predicted proteins | sample 9270951 | NCBI WGS metagenome assembly JACXTT01 (sample SAMN15532306, study PRJNA645909) | rock metagenome | isolation source: weathered quartz diorite | place: Puerto Rico | collected 2017-06-21
GCCGTGAACTCGAGAAACGCCAAGTGTAAAACGCCGACGCCGATGCTTCCGGCTCGGCAGGAGCCTCGCCCTCCCGAACGTGCGTAACCCCAGAATTTAGCGTTGGAGACGCACTAGAGGGGATTCGGCTGCGCCTTAAGCGCGGGATGAAGAATTGATAGCGTGTCCCGTGCCGGCGCTCCAAAGGGCAAGGGAAATAAAGGCGCTACAATCGCGGAAGAGAGCATTTTCGCCCCTTTCCCTTTTTTTTGCCCAATTGGTTTTGTCCCGCGCGATTTTGCGATAAAATGGCAATGTCAGTCTTGGTAACGAGATTGCCGGAATCTATGATAGCTCGACAGGGTTTTCCGGTTTTGTTCATTCCGCTGCGTGCCTGACTCCCACCGACGGCGCATCCGATGGTGCGATCGCTAGTCGTTTAGAAAGGAACCTATATGCAGGAGACGGCGACCTCTCCGAAGGCCTCTCAACCCAACAAACCCGTGCGCGAACTCGATTCCGCCGTCATCCGCTTTTGCGGCGACTCCGGCGATGGCATGCAGCTGATCGGTACGCAGTTCACCAATGTCTCTGCCGCCTTCGGCAACGACGTCAGCACGCTCCCTGATTTCCCCGCCGAGATTCGCGCTCCGGTCGGCACTCTCGCCGGCGTCTCCGGCTTTCAGCTCCACTTTTCCAGCCGCGATATTTTCACCCCTGGCGATCAAGTGGACGCCCTCGTGGTCATGAACCCCGCCGCCCTCAAGACCAACATTGCCGATCTCAAGCGCGGCGGCATCCTCATCGTTAACGAGGACGAGTTCGACACGTCGAACTTCGACAAGGCCGGCTACAAGGAGAACCCGCTCGACGATCCGCAATTGCACGCGAAGTTCGACGTGCACAAGGTTCCCATGACGCGCCTGACGCGCGATGCCGTCGAGGGCCTCGGTCTGTCCACCAAGGAAGCCGGCCGGTGCAAGAATTTCTTCTCGCTCGGCCTGGTCTACTGGCTCTACGATCGGGATGCCACGCCGACCATTCAATGGCTGAAGGACAAATTCAAGAAGAATGTCAAGCTCGGCGACGCCAACCTCAAGGCGCTCCAAGGGGGCCTCACTTACGGCGAGGCGACTGAGGCGTTCGCCACCATCTACCGCGTCGCCAAGGCCAAGCTCCCCTCCGGCAAGTATCGCAAGATCACCGGCAATGAAGCGACCGCCTGGGGCCTGGTCACCGGCGCCCAGCGCTGCGGCAAAAAGCTTTTCTTCTCCGGCTACCCGATCACGCCGGCCAGCGACATTCTTCATGAACTCTCGATGATGAAGAACTTCCGGGTCCGCACCTTCCAGGCCGAGGACGAAATCGCCGCCATGTCGTCGGTGTGCGGCGCCGCCTTCGCCGGTGAGGTCGCGGCTACTGCATCCAGCGGTCCCGGCATCTGTCTCAAGGGCGAAGCGATGGGGCTCGGCGTCATGACCGAACTCCCCATGGTCATCGTGGACGTGCAGCGCGGCGGACCCAGCACCGGCCTGCCGACCAAGACCGAGCAGGCCGACCTGCTCCTTGCCATGTTCGGCCGCAACAGCGACAGCCCGCTACCGATCGTCGCCGCGTCGGGCCCGGCCGATTGCTTTGATGCAGTGCAAGAGGCGGTTCGCCTGGCGGTCGAGTTCATGACGCCGGTGATCTTCCTGAGCGATGGCTACATCGCCAACGGCTCCGAGCCGTGGCTTATCCCCAAGTTCGCCGATCTGCCGCCGATCAAGTTGCAGCACCCGGCCGCCATGGCTCCGAAGCCCCTGAACGGCGAGGCCAACGGCCACGGCCATGAGAAGACGAACGGTTACTTGCCGTATCTGCGCAACGAGAAAGGCGCACGCCCTTGGGCGGTCCCCGGCACTCCCGGTCTCGAACATCGCATCGGCGGCATCGAGAAGGCGGAGAACACCGGCAACATCGACTACTCCCCCAACAACCATCACAAGATGGTCATGACGCGCATGAACAAGGTCGTCGGCATCGCCAACTATATTCCGCTGCAAACCATCGAAGGCCCCGCCAAGGGGAAGATGCTCGTTCTCAGCTGGGGCGGCACCTTCGGCGCCGTCCGCACTGCCGTCCATCAAGTCCGCGCCGCCGGTCTGTCGGTTGCCCATGCCCATCTCCGCTACATGAACCCGTTCCCGCGCAATCTCGGCGAACTCCTCAAGAACTATGAACAAGTGCTGATCCCGGAACTCAACACCGGACAGCTGAGCCTGCTCGTTCGCGCCAAGTTTCTCGTTGACGCCAAGGGGCTCAACAAGATCGCAGGCAAACCGTTCCTGGTCCACGAACTCGTGGAAGAGATTAACAGGCTGCTGGAACAGAAATGATCAGAAGCCCAGGGGTGAGGTACTCCGAACCCCTGGGCTTCTACCTGAATCCTCGGAAGGACAATATCCACCATGAGCACCGCCGCCGCCACCCTCCCCGTTCTCACCGCCAAGGACTTCTCCAGCGATCAGGAAATACGCTGGTGCCCGCGCTGCGGCGATTATTCGATCCTCGCCCAGGTCAAGAAGGTGCTGCCCACGCTCGGCATTCCCCGCGAGAAATTCGTCTTCGTTTCCGGTATCGGCTGCTCCAGCCGCTTTCCGTACTACGTCGATACCTACGGCTTTCACAGCATTCACGGCCGCGCTCCGGCGGTCGCCACCGGCATCAAGGTGGCGCGTCCCGATCTGCAAGTGTGGATCATCACCGGCGATGGCGACGCCCTGTCGATCGGTGGCAATCACCTCATGCACGTCATTCGCCGTAATCTCGACGTCAAGATCATCCTCTTCAATAACCAGATCTACGGACTCACCAAGGGGCAATACTCGCCGACCAGTCCCGTGGGTCTGAAGACCAAGAGCACGCCGGTCGGCGCCGTCGATAACCCGGTCTCGCCGATTTGCTTCGCGCTCGGCGCCGAGGCGTCTTTCGTCGCTCGCTCCGTCGATGTGGATATCAAGCACCTGACCTACGTGCTGGAACGGGCCGCTCATCACAAGGGGACCGCGTTCGTCGAGGTGTATCAAGACTGCAACGTCTTCAACCACGACGCCTTCCTCTATGCCTCCGACAAGAACATGAAGCTCGACAACGTCATTTACCTCGAACAAGGCAAGCCGCTGATCTTTGGCAAGGACCGCAAGAAGGGCATTCGCCTGAACGACGCCATGGAGGTCGAGGTGGTCGAGCTGGGCAAGGGCATCAGCGAGGACGACCTGGTCTTCCACGACGAGAAGACGCCGAATCCGAGCCTGGCGTTCCTCCTGTCGCGCATGAAGTACCCGCAGATGCCCGAGCCGATGGGGGTGTTCCGCGCGGTCGATCGGCCCATCTATGACGTTGGAGTCAACAACCAGATCGACGCCGCGGTGGCCAAGCAGGGGGACGGCGACTTCGACGAGTTGTTCAACAGCGGCGACACGTGGGTGGTTGATTAGGTCTCGTCAGGTCGCCGCCGGTCGGGTGTTTGTTTTTGAGAAGCCCAGGGGCGGTACGCCGAACCCCTGGGTTCCTTCCACGGAAAGTTACATCTTTGCCGAGCCTCCAACCGACGTTGGGAGGCTCGTTATGCTTACGGGACTTGCGACCGCCAGCGCTCTGGGTATAATATCATTTTGCTCGTTCGCCTTTGTCCGTACCTCCCACCCTAGGCGGCGGGAAGCGTTTTGGCTTCCAGCGTCGCTCTCTTCCAAGGAAACCGGGCCATGCGTAACGCCAAATTGAAGACCGGCGTGTTTACCCTAACGATCCTGGCTTGCGCCGGCACGCTGTTCGCCGGCTTCGGCGCCGGCGAATTGGCCGGTCAGGAGAAGCCTCCGCAGCGAAAGTTGCGCGTGGACCCGCCATCGATTGTGACCGACAAGTCGATCAAGTACGATTACGACATCGTCTACGTCCGCGCGCCGCGCTTCGTAAAAGGCAAAGACGGCACGGACGTCCAGGCGCAGGTCTGGCCCGACGCCGGCGCGCCCCATGCCCTGCGAGCCTCCACGGACCTGATGCTCTTGCACCCCGATGGCAGCGAGGAAGTGCTGGTCAAAGGCGGCGCCGGCGCAATCGCCGATCCCTACGTCTCCTTCGACGCCAAATGGGTCTACTACTCTTACTTCCACGACCACAGCGGCGCCAGCGGCGCCGACGTCTACAAGGTCCAGGTCGCGACGCGCAAGATTGTGCGCCTGACGCAGCAGCAATGGACACCCAACACCGGCGTCGTCGATGGCAAGGCGTCACTTGGCAAAGGCGTTTACAACATCCACCCATGCCCGTTGCCGGGCAGTCGGGTCGCCTTCGTCAGCAACCGCGATGGGCTGAAGGCGCCGCGCCACGCACAGAGCGCCTTGCAACTGTTCGTGATGGACGACGACGGCGCCAATGTGGAAAAGATCGGCTACTTGAACGTCGGCCAAGCTTTGCACCCGGTCGTGCTCAAGGATGGCCGGATCATTTTCAGCTCGCTCGAAGTCCAAGGGAAGCACAACACCGGCTGGGGCATCCTCGGCATTCATCCGGACGGCACCAATTGGGACCCGGTTGTCAGCGCCCTGTCGCTGGGCGGCGCCCCGATCCCATTTCATTTTCAGACACAGCTCTCCGACGGCAGCATCATCGTCGAGAATTACTATATCCCGGCCATGGGGGGCTTCGGCGTTTACTTCAAGCAGCCGGCGCAGCCGCCCGCGGGCACGCCGCCGTTCGCGTCGGCCAAGGTGCAGCACGATCCGAAAATGGCGATGATGAATTCGTTCTTTCGCATGCCGTTCCAGCCTTACGGCATGGAGGTGTTGACGCGCTTCACGCACAACCATGATTCGCCGAGCCTGCGCGAGGATCCGAAAGACTCGAAGTCGCGCCACACCGGCTGGGTGACTCACCCGTGCGGCGCGCCAGATAATCACCTGCTCACCGTCTGGACCGGCATGATGCCAGCCAACCAGGGGCGAATCACCGATTACTATAGCCATCCGCCCATCGACTCCGGCATCTACCTGATCAAGGAAGGCAAGTCGTTCTGGGAACCGGGCGAAATGCTGCTCATCAAGAACGACCCCAAGTACAACGAACAATGGCCGCGCCCGCTCGTTCCATACCAGCGCATCTATGGCGTCGAGGAACCGAAGCGTTTGCCGAACCTGCGCAATGACGGCAAGCTGTCGAAGCACCTGCCAGCTGGTACCCCGTTTGGCCTGGTCGGCACCTCGAGCCTGTATAAACGCGAGAGCTTCCCGCTTGGCGAGGTACCCAAGGGAAGCATGACCGCGATTGGCTCGCCGTACTCCGTATTCCCAACGCGCGAACATCGCACCAACTGGGACGGCCAAGGCGCCGACGCCGGCCTTTATGTCAACAGCGACATCCACGCCATTCGCATCCTGGCGATGGAACCGGCCTCGGTCGGCGTCGCCGGCAAATTCTCCAACCTCGCGGGGGAGCGCCTGCGCATCCTCGGCGAATTTCCGGTGCGCAGGTTCGACGAGGACGGCAAGCAACCTCTTGATCCCGACGGCAATCCCGACACCAGCTTCCTCGCCAAGATTCCGGCCGATATCGCCTGGACCTTCCAGACGCTCGACAAGGACGGCATGGTGCTCAACATGGCGCAGACCTGGCATCAACTGCGCCCCGGCGAGATCCGCAATAACTGCGGCGGCTGCCACGCCCACAGTCAACAGCCGACGCTTTTCAAGGACACTGCCGCGGCCAAGTCCGATTATGTGCCGTTCGACCTGACCAGGCAGACGCCGCTGTTGACGACCAAGCAGAACGACCAGTCCGGCAAGAAATGGGATGTCAAGGATGAGACCGGCCTGCGTTTCGCCAAGGGGGTCTTGAATGTCGAATACCATCGCGACATCAAGCCGATCTTCGCGCGGAGCTGCGTCGCGTGCCACGGCGCCAAGTCCGACAAGCCGGCGGGCGGACTGGTGCTCGACGACCATCAGCGGGTGAAGGATCTCTCGGTGCCGGGAACGTATCGCACGCTTGTCCATCCCAAAGACTCGAAGGCAACTCGCTATGTCTGGCCGTCGCAGTCGCGCAACAGTCTGCTGACCTGGAAGGTGTTCGGCCGACGCACGGACGGTTTTCCCGAAAAACTGATCGAGAGCGCGAAAGGCGACTTCCGAGGCCACCTGGACCGCGGCGGCATTCCGTATGAGCCATTCAAGGGAAGCATCATGCCGCCTCCTGAAGCAGTGAAGTCGGGCAAGGTTGCCGCGCTGACCGATGAAGACCGGCGCACCATCGTTCGTTGGATCGACCTCGGCTGTCCGATCGACCACGACTTCGACCCCAAGGAGCCGGCGCGGCGCGGCAAGGGCTGGTTGCTCGACGACCAGCGGCCGACCTTGACCTTGAGCGGGCCGCACGCCGGGGTCAACGGTCTACTGACGCGCATTCTGGTCGGCATGTACGACTACGATACCGGACTGGACCTGGATACCTTGCACGTGGTCGCCGACTTCCCGATCGACGGTCATGCACCTGGAAAGAACCTTGCCAGTCTGTTCAAGGAGCTTTCCGACAGTCGCTGGGAATTACAACTGACCCGGCCGATCACGGACCTTCCGCGCGGCAAGCTTACGGTGTCTGTCAAGGACAAGCAAGGCAACCTGAGCCGAATCGAGCGAACCTTCGCGGTTTCCCCAGTCGCGAAGTAGAAGCGCGGGAGGTGATCGGGTTCGACGATTGGCATGGGTTCCCTTTTTTATTGACTGGATTCTCAGCCGCCAAAGGCACAGAATTCTCCTTTAAGGACTGTGTTCCACGCAAGAAGAGGACACGAGGACCAGCCCGGAACGCGCGCGACGGAGAGTTCTTGTCGCGTGCGGATCGGACTTGTTCAATCGCGTGTCCAGCTGCTGCCGGTGAGGAATACTCGCCATGAAGGAAAATTCATTGCAAGACTTTCCCGGCACCGAGCGCTTCGAGATCATCCGGCGAATTGGCGCGGGGGGCATGGGCGTCGTCTATGAGGCCTACGATCGGGAACGGAAGGCGCATGTCGCGTTGAAGACCTTGCTGCAAGTGGACCCGGCCGCTCTGTACCGTTTCAAGCAGGAATTTCGCGCGCTCACCGATGTGGCCCATCCCAACCTGGCGGCGCTTCATCAATTGATTTCCACGGGCGAGCTGTGGTTTTTCACCATGGAGCTGGTGGACGGCGTTACTTTTCTCGAACACGTGCGGCCTCGGCTTCAAGCGGCTTGGCAGCCCGACGACGATCCGCCTCACAATGGCCCGGAATTCGCAGCGGAGACAGTGGACCTGGCGATAAAACCGCCGAATGACGACGACACCGGTCCGTTTGCACCTGGCCCGTCTCGCCTGCTGGCGGAACAGAATGACCGCTTGCGCGCGGCCTTGCGTCAGCTTGCCGAAGGGGTGTGCGCCTTGCACGAGGCGGGCAAGCTGCACTGCGACATCAAGCCCTCCAACGTGCTGGTGACGCGCGCCGGCCGCGTCGTCATCCTCGACTTCGGCCTCGTCATCGAACTGGAGCACGGGCCGATCGACAAGGTCAACGATTATGGCCTCGGCGGTACGATTGCCTACATGTCCCCCGAACAGGCTGCCGGGCAAACGCTTTCGGAGGCCAGCGACTGGTACGGCGTCGGCTCCATGTTGTTCCACGTGCTGACCGGTCGATCCCCGTTCGTGGGGGCCAAATCGCAAGTGCTCCGGGACAAGCAACGGCTCGAACCCAAGCTGCCGAAGGAGCTGATCGACAGCATTCCCGATGATCTGCGCAGGTTGTGCCTCGATCTGCTGCGGTTGCGTCCCGAGGACCGTCCCAGCGGCGCCGAGGTCTTGCGCAGGCTGGGAGTAACTTCAAGCCGGCAGAATTTTACCGCGCCGATACGCTCGTCCGAGGCCGCCAAGGCGCCGTTTCTGGGACGCGAGCGTCATCTGGCGGCTCTGCGTGGCGCCTTGAACGACCTGAGCAATCGCCGCCCGGTCGTGATGCATGTTCATGGCCGATCGGGCGCCGGCAAGAGTCTTCTGGTGCAGCGCTTTCTGCAGAGCATCGTGGCGCAAGGCGGCGTCGTGCTTTTGTCGGGGCGCTGCTTCGAGCAGGAGTCGGTTCCTTACAAGGCGCTCGATAGTCTGATCGACTCGCTGACGCGCTATCTCAATCGTCTGGAGCATCATGAGGCCGCGGTGCTGATGCCGCGCGATGTGCAGGCGCTGGCCCGGCTTTTTCCAGTGCTGCGGCGCGTGCGCGCGGTGGAGGAGGCGCTCGCGCGCGCCTCGATGATTCCCGACAAGCAAGAACTGCGGCGCCGGGCCTTCGCTGCCCTGCGCGATCTCCTGGCCCGTCTGGGGGACCGCCGGCGCCTCGTGCTCGTCATCGACGATCTTCAATGGGGAGACGAGGACAGCGCGGCTCTCTTGACGGACCTGCTCAGTCCTCCCGATCCGCCCGTGCTGCTGCTCCTGGCGTGCTACCGCAGCGAGTATGCGCAGACGAGCGCTTGCTTGCGCGTCCTGAGTGCCGCCCATGCAGCCGATGCGACGCTGGACTGCCGGCAGCTGGTCGTCGCCGCGCTCGAACCGGACGAAGCCCGTCAGCTCGCGCTGGCGTTACTGGGTCCGGATGCCGAGGTGACGGAATCCCAGGTCGAAGCGATTGCCCGCGAATCGGCGGGTAGCCCTTACTTTATTCATGAGCTGGTGCAGCATCTCGTCAGCGGCGGCACGCCCGACGGCGCTGCCCATGTGGCCGGGCAAATCAGCCTCGACGAAGTTCTGTGGCAGCGCGTGACCCGGCTGCCGCAGGATTCGCGCCGTCTCCTTGAGGCCGTGGCCGTGTCAGGCCAACCACTGCGTCAGGAGGATGCGTACCGCGCCGCCGGGCTCGACGGTGAAAGTCTGGGGGCGCTGACGGTGCTGCGCGTCAACCACTTCGTCCGCAGCACGGGACCGGAGGGGCACGACGAGGTCGAGACCTACCACGACCGGGTGCGCGAAAGCGTGACGGCGCATCTTTCGGCCGAGACGCTGGGCACGCGCCACCGCGACCTGGCGGCGGTTCTGGAAACATCGGGCCACGCCGATCCGGAAACACTCGCGGTACACCTCCAGGGAGCGAACAGCTCCGCCAAGGCCGGGCATTATTATGCGCTCGCGGCGGCGGAAGCGGCAGAGGCACTGGCGTTCGATCGGGCGGCAAAGCTGTATCGACTGTCTCTGGAGCTTCGTCCTCTGCAAGGCGCCGACGAGCGCGACCTGCGCCGTAAACTCGGCGACGCCCTCGCCAACGCCGGACGCTGTGCCGAAGCCGCTCGCGAGTATCAGAGCGTTGCCGCCCAAACGACTGGCGCTGAGGCGCTAGAGCTCCTGGGTTGCGCGGGCTACCAGTTCTGCGCCAGCGGCCATATCGATGAAGGCCGCGCCGCCCTGGAGACTGTTCTCAACCGCCTCGGCATGAAGCTGCCGAGCACACGCTTGCGCGCCTTGCTGTCGATGTTCTGGCATCGCTTTCGACTCTGGCTGCGCGGCTTGAAATACCGCGAGCAGAGTGCCGACCAGGTGCCCGCGGACGAGCTGGCCCGGATCGATATCTCGTGGTCGGTCGCCATCGGTCTTACCATGATCGACACGATCCGCGGGGCCGACTTCCAGACGCGCAACCTCCTGCTGGCGTTGCGGGCCGGCGAGCCGTATCGCGTGGCGCGGTCGTTGGCCTGGGAAGCCACCCACACCGCCATGGGCGGCGAGGGAAGCAAGAAACGCTCCGCCCAACTGCTCGACGCCGCCGATGCCCTGGCCCGGCGCATCGATCATCCGCACGCTCTCGGCATGGCCGCCATGAGCCGAGGCGTGGCAGCGTATTTCCATGGCAACTGGAAAGAAGGCCATGCCGTCTGCGATCGAGCCGTCGAGATCTTTCGCAATCGCTGCACCGGCGTCACCTGGGAGCTGGACACCTCAAGCGCGTTCGCCTTCTGGTCGCTGTGGTTCCGCGGCGAGATCGCGGAATTGATTCGCCGCTTCCCCATTTTGGTGAAGGAAGCCCACGAACGCGGCGACCGCCTGGCCGAGGCGAACTACACCACCTTCGGCGGCCCATTCGTCTGGCTGGCCGCCGACGATCCCGAAGGGGCCAAGCAAGCGCTGGCAAAGGTCATGGGGGACTGGTCGAAACAAGACTTTCACGTACAGCACTTCACGACCCTGACCGCTCGCGCCCAGATTGAACTGTATCGCGGCGACGGTCAAGCCGCCTGGCAGCAGATCGCTCTGCAGTGGCCGGCCATGAAGGCGTCCGCGCTCCTGCACGTCGAATGCGTGCGCATCTTCATGGTCCACCTGCGCGGCCGCTGCGCTCTGGCGGCGGCCGGCATGGGCGCTCCGCAAACTCTCTTGAAGGTTGTCGCCAAGGATGCGCGGGCCATCGAGAGGGAAAAGCCGTCGTGGTGCCGGCCGCTGGCGGCGCTGCTCCGCGCCGCCCTGACGGCTCGCGCTGGCGACAAGGTTGAAGCCGCCGCGCTTCTGGGCGCCGCTGCCGCCGACCTCGATGCCGCCGACATGAAGCTCCTCGCCGCCGCCGCGCGCCGCCGCCAGGGTGAGCTCCTGGGAGGCGCTCAAGGCGGCGAACTCGTCAAGCTAGCCGATGGTTTCATGGTGGTTCAGAAGATCCAGAATCCGCAGCGGATGGCGGAGCTGTTCGTGCCGGGGATATCAACTCAAGTCTAACGAATCGGTGATTCGAGCTTTCAGAGGGCGTCTTCGACCGACGAGACTCGCCACCGACTCCCGCAACATTCGTTTCATCGTTTCACGCACACACTCAAGAGGCTTTGTCAATAACAGATGAAACCGTCCGCAATTTTTTCCAGCTGGGCGTCCTTGGGAATCAGTTTGTCGAAACGGGGATCGAGCCGTTCGATGGTGCCGATGATCGCCTTGGCTTCGCCCTTCTTGGCCGGTTGCTTCTTCTCCTCGGCCAAAGTCAACTGTGTAGCGAGAACGGCTGCCAAGGCCGCGATGACAAGGATTTGCTGCCGCATGATGAATTCTCCAAGAAGACCAAGGACCTGATTGCCGCACCGCACTCACCTGCCGAACGACACAACTCGGGTTTCTGATGCGGCGCCAAGTTCGGCCGCCACTTTGACTCTGCCCGAGCTAGTTCGGAATCTCGGCCTCGACCAGTTTCGCTAATAGCGTGAGCGATTCCTGCCAGCCGAGACAACAAGCCTCAGGCGGAATGGCATCCGGCAGGCCCTCCTGGACAATGTTTAATTCCGTCCCGACGCAGACCTTCCGCAAGCTTACCGTTACTTGAATCTCGCCAGGCAAATTCGGGTCGTCGAACTTGTCCGTGTAGCGGATTCGTTCGTGCGGCTCCAGTTCGAGGTACTCGCCGCCGAAGCAATGGCACTTGCCGGTCGTGAAGTTCGTGAACGACATCTTGAAGGCGCCGCCAACCTTGGCATCGAGATGATGAACCTTGCCGGTGAATCCGTTTGGCGGCAGCCACTTGGCCATCGCGTCGGCGTCGAGAAACGCCCGATAGACCCTCTCGGGGGTCGCACGCAGTACACGGTGAAACCGAACGGTGTTTGGCATCTTTTCTCCTTTCGATGGGCGACGTCAGCCTCGCGTCCGCCTGGTGCGCTGAGCGCTGACGCCTACCCAGGACGTACTCTCGATGCATCCTCGCGAGGTCCGTACCATGGCGTGGCTCGAACAACATTCGTCCTCCGGGCACTTCAAAATCTGCTTCCGCCGAGGCGGCGCGAACAAGCGAAAATCGCTTCCCATCACCGACTCCAACTCCGCGGAGGCAATTCTACTCCCCTTCGAGGAGAACGTCGCCCTCCTCGAACGTGGACGCCTTGAAATGCACGGGTTTTGGCGCCAGAGTCGAGTTGCCGAATTGTGTTTTTCCGAAAGTGCTCGCAAACCGACTGCTGCCCTGGTATCTTGAGCATGGTCGAGAGCGATACTGTGCTGTTCGCTATCCCCTTACCCCAAGGGGAGCGAAGGTAAGCCGTATTCTTCCCTCCGACCTTCCTTCTTGAGGATATCTGCCATGCGCGCGACCAGTTTGAAGACGTTTGTCGGAACCGTATTGGCGCTGAGTGTGCTGCTGGGCAGCCTGCTGTGGCTGGCCAATTTTCTCGATGCCCAGCCGAACCGCAAGGGGCCGTTCAACATTGCCGTGCCGAAGGTTTCGACCGATGCCACGATCAAGTATGACTACGACATCGTTTACGTCCGGACGCCGCGGAAGGGAAATGCCCCGCACAGCAGCCGCTGGGCCGATGCCTCGCTCCCCATGAACGTGGACGCGGAGGGGGATTTGATGCTGCTGCATCCCGATGGCAGCGAGGAACGTCTAGTGGCGGGCGGCAAAGGTTCGGTAACGGATCCCTACGTTTCCTTCGATGGCGAATGGGTCTTTTATTCGAAGTTCGAAGATCTGAAAAATCGAAAAGGTCAAGGGGGGACGGCGGCCGCGGACATTTACAAGATTCACGTCAAGACCCGCAAGGTCGTCCGCCTGACGCATCAAGAGTTCACGCCGAACACCGGCGCCGCCAAGTGGGCCAAGGACTTTCACACGCCGGAACCTGGGAGAACCACACAGCCTTACCCGATCTGCAATCTCGGGCCTTGCCCACTGCCCGGCGGCAAGGTGATGTTCACCAGTAACCGCAATGGCTTCGAGATGCCGCGTGGCAACAACATGGGATTCAACATTCCCTTCCAGCTATTCGTCATGGATGGCGACGGCACTAACGTGGAAATGATCGGCCACCTCAACATTGCCAGCGCCTTGCATCCGGTGATTCTCAAGGACGGTCGCGTCATGTTCAGCTCCCTGGAAGATCAGGGCTTTCGCAACGATCTCGATTGGGGCATCTGGAGCATCCACCCCGACGGCACCAACTGGGGCCCGATCGTGAGTGCCTTTGGCGGCTCAGCGTTTCACTTTCAAACCCAGCTTTCCGACGAGAGCATCGTCGTGGAATTCTACTACGGCGGAAAGAACGAGGGCTTTGGCACTTTCGTGAAACTGCCCTTGCAGGCCCCGGCCGGAGCTTCCGCGTTTGGGCCGGCCTACCGCAGCGATCCTCGCAATGGGAAGCAAATCGCCGATGTCGGTAATCGAGGTTTCAGGCCCTATGGCATGGAGGCTCTGACGCGGTTCGCCCACGGCGGCGATTGGCCCGCACTTTCCTCCGTGCCCGGCAAGAATGACGCGCCGCGGATGGGCCGAGTCACGCATCCTTCGGGAGCCCCGGACAACCACCTGCTCTGCACCTATTCGCCGGGCAACGCCCACTTCCATAGTGCCCACACCGTGAAACTGCCAGGCGAGACGCTCCTCGACGCCGGTATCTACATGATCAAGGCCGGCAAACCGATCGACGAACCGGCCGAGATGTTCCTCATCAAGAACGATCCCAATTACAACGAGCAATGGCCGCGGGCCCTCGTTCCTTACCAGCGCATCTACGGCGTCGACGAACCGCGTGCCTTGAAGCCGCTGGCCAATGACGGCAAACTCAGTCCCCATCTACCGGAAGGGACGCCGTTCGGCCTGATCGGCACCTCTAGCCTCTATAAGCGGGAGAGCTTTCCCAACGGCATTGTCCGTCCGGGGGAAGTCACCGCCACCTGGCCCGGGAAAGGAAAGGCGCCATACCGCACCTGGGAGGAAGGCAACTGGACCGATCAGGGGGCCGACGCGGGCCTTTACAGTAATGATCAGATCCATGCCATCCGCATTCTGGCCATGGAACCCGCGACGGCGCGCCGCAACGGCGCCAAGGCCGGCCGCCTCTTCTACAACCACGCCAGGGAGCGTTTGCGCATTCTCGCGGAAATCCCCGTCCGCCACTTCGATCGTAGACCTCACGCTCCGCGTGAGGAAAAGCATCACGCGGAGCGTGATGCCTACGGTGGCCAGCCACTCGATCCGGACGGCAACCCCGACACCAGCTTCCTCGCCAAAATCCCCGCTGACGTCCCCTTCACGTTTCAGACGCTGGACAAACACGGCATGGTGCTGAACATGGCCCAGACCTGGCACCAGGTGCGCCCCGGCGAGGTCCGCAACGACTGCGGCGGCTGTCACGCTCACAGCCAGAAGCCAACGCTGTTCAACGACACCGCGGCGGCCAAGCCGAACTACGCGATCTTTGACGCCGTCAAGCATACGCCCTTGCTCACCGCCAAGCAGAACGACCAGTCCGGCAAGCAATGGGATGTCAAGGACGAGACTGGCCTGCGCTTCGATAAGGGGGTCAAGGACGTCGAGTTTCACCGCGACGTCAAGCCGATTCTCGAGCGCAGTTGCGTCGCCTGTCACACCCACAAGGCCGCGAAGCCGGCGGGCAATCTGGTCCTGGATGACAACCAGATGCGCCGCGACCACATTGCCCATAGCGTTCCCGGCACTTACTACCGTCTCGCCAGCGATCCGAAAGCCCTCTTCGGCCACAAGCCGGCGGAAAAATCGGGCTGGGGCGAGGGCCTGCGCAAATCGCGCTACATTTGGGCATTCCAATCGCGACGCAGCTTGCTGATCTGGAAAATCTACGGCGAGCGCCTCGATGGATTCAGCAACGACGACCACCCGATGGAAGCCGTCCCCGGCGATCCGAGCACTTTACAGCTCAAGGGCCAGCCCTATGTGCCGAGCCCGCAAAACCGCTTACACCCCGACGTCGGCTATACCGGCGGCATCATGCCGCCTCCCGAAGCCGTCAAGTCAGGCAAGGTTGCGCCGCTCACCGACGAGGACAAGCGCACCCTCGTCCGCTGGATCGACCTGGGCTGCCCCATCGATCTCGACTACGTCCCTGACTCCCCTCGCCCCCCGGGAGAGGGGTTGGGGATGAGGGACCGCGGCTACGGCTGGATGCTGGACGATACGCGGCCGACCTTGACGATGACCTACCCCAAGGCCGGCGTCAATCCTCCCCTCACTCGGATTCTCGTCGGCATGCACGATTACTACACCGGCCTCGACATGGCCAGCTTCCAGGTGACCGCCGATTTCGCCATCGACGGCGTGAAGGCCGGAGAGAACCTGGCGCCGCGGTTCAAGGCGAAATCGGACGGCGTCTGGGAGCTGCGTCTGGCGACGCCGCCGGCGTCATTGTCAAAGGGGAAACTGAGTGTCGAGATTCGCGATCGGCAGGGGAACGTGACGCGGATTGAGAGGACGTTTTCGGTGGCGGCGAAATGAAGTGAATGAAAGTGCCGAGGCCGAAGTCGAGAGGCGGCTGGCGGAGGGCCCAGAGTAGTTTGTTCTCCTCGGAGCAGAGGATGGTTTTGCCTGGCCAAACGGTACGGCCCAGGAGTTCGCCGCCGGTGCACAGGCGATCGAGCAACAAGCTCAGCAGCGTCGTTTTGCCGATCTTTTCCGGGGCGGACAGCAGCGTGACGGCCCCCGTGGCTAACACGTCCTCCCAGACCCACGGTATGGCGTGTCGTTGTTTTTGCACGCAGGAGTTGGTTTCCAATCACCGGACGGAAAAGCTGCGTTCGATCCGGGTGACGTTGCGCTCATGATCAGCCACCTGAATCGTCAGCTTCCCGCCAGGCAGTGCAGACATCGGCGTCTTCAGGTGCATTTCCCAGACGCCGGGCGACGCTTGCTTGAACTGCGCTGCCAGTTGCCGGCCGGCGGTCACGCCGTCGATGTCAAAGTCGGCGATCACGCTGAAGCTGGACATATCCAGGCCGCTGGCGGCATCCGCCATGCCGATGACGATGCGCGACAAGGGCTCCGCGTTGACGCCGGCGCGCGGATAGGCAACAGCAAGCGTCGGCAGCGTACGGTCGGCAAATGGGCTGGTGCGCGGATCGGTGCGTTCGGGATCGAAGCGCAGATCGATCGAGCAGCCCAGGTCGATCCAGCGAATCAAGGTGCGACGGTCCTCATCCGACAACTCGGCCACCTTGATCTTCTTGCCGTCCGGACCAATGTAGACGCCGGCGACGGCTTCGGGCGGCGGCATCGGGGTCAGCTTCAACGGCTTGGCGGGCGCCTTGCCGGTCGCATAATACGGGGCCGTGTCCGGATGGCCGTCCAAGCGTTTGCCGAATAGGCGCCACGTGAACATACTGGAGCGTGCTTGCAGCTCTTTCACGTAGCGCGGGTTGAGCGCCAGGTCCTTGTACGTCTTGGGGACGCCGCGCGGCTGGCGATACTGGTCGCCTGCAACTTTTTCGTCGTCGTCGAGGTTCAACCCGCCAGCGGCAACCGGGACCTCACGGCCCTCGGCTCGCCTTTCGGTGTGACAGGCCGCACAGCTTCGCTGCAGAATCGGACGAACGTCGCGCCAGTACTCCACGTCCTTGATTGTTTTCTCATAACGCAGGCCGGATTCATCCTTGACATCCCATTGCCTGCCTGACTTGTCATTCGCTTTCGTCGTGATCAACGGCGTCGATTTGGTCAGGTCGAAAACCTGGTAGTCCGGCTTGGCCGCCGCAGTATTTTCAAACAGGGTCGGTTTCTGGCTGTGGGCGTGGCAACCGCCGCAGTCGTTGCGAACCTCGCCGGGCCGAACCTGATGCCAGGTTTGCGACATGTTGAGCACGAGGCCGTTCTTGTCCAGCGTCTGGAACGTGAAGGAATGATCGGCCGGGATCTTCGCGAGGAAGCTGGTGTCGGGGTTGCTGTCGGGATCGAGGGGTTGACCGGAAGGATGAAGGATGAAGGATGAAGGATGACGCGGATTCTTTTTCTGCTTTTCATCCGTCATCCTTCCGCCTTCATCCTTCCCCACGAAATGCCGCACCGGGATTTCGCCGAGGATGCGCATGCGCTCATGAGCGTGGTTGAAGAAGCGCCACTGGTCCTCGCGGACGTTGGGCTCTTGCAAGACGATGCGGATAGCGTGGATCTCGCTGTTGTCGTAGCGGCCGGCGTCGGCCCCCTGATCGACCCAGCCGTGCAAGTGGCTGGCGTAACGCCCGCGCTTGGTCGGTGTGATTGCGGTCACGCTTCCCTCCGGTACGACTCCAGCCGTGGCGCTTTCACGCTTGTACAGGCTCGAGGTGCCGATCAACCCATACGGCGTTCCCTCGGGCAGGTGCGGCGAGCGCTTGCCGTCGTTGGCAACCGTGGGCAGACGCTTTGGCTCATCGATGCCGTGGACGCGCTTATAGGGCACCAGGGGTCGAGGCCATTGCTCGTGGTAGTTCGGATCGTTCTTGATCAGCACCATCTGGCCCGGTTCATAGACAGGATGCCCGGCCTTGATCAGATAGATGCCGGTATCGCTCGCCACGCGCCGGACGCCGCCGGTGATGCCGTCGCGGCTCACGTCCAGATCCGGGGCCCATACCGTGAGCACGTGATTGTCCGGCGCCCCGCACGGTTGCGTCACGCGGCCAACCTTCGGCGACTTCGCATCCTTGGAGTCCGACCGAGGACTCGGGTTGTCGTCATCGTTGGCGAACGGCGTCAACATGTCCAGGCCATACGGGCTGAACGGCAACTGAAACGCCTTGACGTCGCCAGCCAGCATCCGCAGCGGCTGATTGCGCGGCGAATCGGGATCGCCCGGCCCGAAGAACGGGGTTCCCTTGGGCGCCGACACCGGGAACTGTGCGTAGGTTCCGAACCCCGCCTGGTTGACGTTGTAGTAGAATTCCGCCACCACCCGGCCGTCGCTGCGCTGCGTCTGAAAGTGGAACGATGACGGCAGCCCCCAGCCGAAATCGCTCACCAGCGGCTCCCAGTTCGACCCATCCGGGCGGATCGTCCAGAGTGACCAGTGCAGCGTGCTGCGCAGGCCCTGGTTCTCCAGCGAGCTGAACATGATGCGGCCGTCGCTGAGGATGACCGGATGCAGCGCGCAGCCGAGATTCAGGTGTCCAATCGTTTCCACGTTGCGGCCGTCATCGTCCATCACGGTCAACTGGAATGCATGTGAGCTGAAGCTGCCAATGCGCGGCACGAAGCCGTGGCGATTGCTGGTGAAGACGACCTTGCCGCCCGGCACGGGGCATGGGCCGGTGTTGAAGATCACGTCGCGAATGGATGGATGATGCCCCATCATGGTCATCAGGTGGACCTGCGAATCCTGGTGCACCGCGTAGTTCGCGCCGCGCGTTCCCGGCGCGGGCTGACCGCCGTCGTGCGTCAGCCGCGTGACCTTCCGCGTCGGCACGTGAATCTTGTAGATGTCGGCGCCGTGGCTGGCGTAGAAGAAGGCGTAGTAAACCGACTTGCCGTCAAAGGAGACGAACGGATCCGCGACCGAGCCGCGCTTGCCCCCCTCGACGAGCATTTCCTCGCTGCCATCGGGGTGCAGCAGCATCAGGTCCGCGCCCGGTTCCACGAGCGTCGGCGTGCCAACGTCGGGATAGACGAACGCATTGCGCGGCGCGCGCACGTAGACGATGTCGTAGTCGATTTTGACAGCAGGGTCCTTCGAGTGATGAGGCGGATCCATGGCGTAGCGCTTGCGGACGATTGCATCAGTCTTGACCTCATCCGCGGGAGGTCCCTTCGGCTGCCCCGCCGGTGTCACCAGCGCGGCCGAACCGGCGAGCAATAGCGCGAGTCCAAACAGCCATTTGCGCGAAGCGAAACGTTCCATGGATTCGTTCTCCTGAGCGGTTGCTTATGGCCTCATCTTACGTTTTTGAGCCACGGCGATTCTGATAAACCGCTGTATCGACCGAGTCGGGGGCAAGGGGGAAGTCTGCCCGCAATCAGAAACCAAACCTTCACCACGTAACTTCCTGTATGCCGAGGAGAAGTCTGTTCATGGGGAGCTGTTTGGTGCCGATTCGGTTCTTCCCTCTCCGTCCGGGAGAGAGGTTGGGGGTGAGGAGCGGGACGGGCCACGTACCGTGGCCGGGGTCTGTACTCAGATCCCCATAGGCATCAAGTTAAGCCGAATCGGTGCCCCGGATTCCCCCTCTCCCCCCGGTACTCCGGGGGGAGAGGGTTGGGGTGAGGGGGGAGTGGGTCGTTAGCGAAGGCAATGTCGCACCTCAGGGTTCACTAACCTCCCTCACCCCCGGCCACGGTTACGTGGCCCGCCTGTTGTCGGACCAGCCGGCTGCGGGTCAGCGATCTGAGCCATGGAGACCTCGGAGGGACAGCGTGCGTTGCCGCCGAACGCTCGGCTAAGCTGCTGGGGCCGCCTCAGAATCCTTTGAAGGCTGAGAAACCGATGTGGCGGCCCGGTCAAGTGCAACACCTGGATACTTCTTATGTCCTCGCGAGGTGACGGGTCGGAGCCTGTCGCCAAAGTAAAAAAGGATCGCGGGATTGCTCCCGGTCCTAGCGTGGAAGTTTCAGCCGGTGTCGAAGCACCGGCAACCACGATGCGGGATCAGGACGACCCGTCACCACACAAGGAGGCCAGTCATGCCGAACTACAACCAGCCCCACCAATTTTATGCCGGCGTCGATCTGCCTGCCAGGTCGATGTTCGTCGGAGATTCCCACGCGGCACCGACTGCCGCGTAGACCTTGCCGTGTTTCTGCAACCAGCTGATTTCCTTTCGCTCGGCACGTTCCTTGACTTCTTTGAGGAACTTGACAGTTTCGGCTTCGTAACATGGCTCGCTTGGGTCATCCTGCGGGATCACCATTTCAACCTCAACCGCGATAACGTACTCGTCGGTCTGGATCAGTCGCGTCCTCTTGAGTCGTTCACCAGCAATTTGCATGGCTAACCCCTGTCGAAAAAATGAACCGTGACGAGTTTGGCCACGCCGCTCTGTCGCAAATGAGACCACACGGCCTTGAACTCGGTACCGTCGGGCAGACTTTCGCGGACCTCGACGGTGGGATTCGGTTTTGACTTGGGTTTCTCGGCGATCAACTCTCCATCCGCCAGCGCCGCGACCGCCTGCCACTCCATGATACCACGCTCTTCGAGGCGCTCCGACGCGTGTTCGCCGATGACATACTTATCGTCGGCGACAAGCTGTTGAATCGTGTTAAAGAGTTTGCCCATCGACGGAAACCCAAGTGCATTCAAGTCCGCGTGACGACCGTAAAGACGACGGACTCAGCCCGCCAGTATTCTACACTAAATCGCTTGGCTGCGTCGATGTCGAACGCCTTGCACGAGAACCCATTGACGTACACGGCCTTAAGAATCGGCAACGGGTGACAAACGACGTTGCTCGTTTCGATAAACTGAATCGCCGAGACGCCGTGGAGATGCGGTATGCCGCTGTGGTCCTCCCAGAACAGCGGTTCGCCATGCCGCTTCATGTGGATCAGGTCGCAGAGCTGAATGAAGAAGGTCTCCAGCTTTGTCCGCGACAGGTCGCTGAGATCGCAGCCCTTGAGGTCGAGCAACAACTCAAGGCCGTATGGTTTCGTGGTCATCCGGCTTCTCCGCCGAACGGAAAGGATAAGCTGCCGGGGCCGCCTGCAAGAACATCATGTCGCGAGAAACCAGGATGGCGGCCCCGGTCAGCTTGATCCGCTTGTTCGCCGCTGCGACTCTACGCCAGCTATAGAACCCGCACGTGTCCTGCCGGGTATTTCCCAACCCATGCGACCGGCCAACGCCCTCGATCATACCATGCAAGCAATCCAGAAAAGAAAGCAGGCTCGCCGATGGCCCGCTCAGTTGCCGCCCACGCGAGATCGCGCTTCACGCTGTGAGCCGCCGCACGGTCATCTTCGATGCGACCGAGATCGCCCTCTGGGAAGAACCGGCCGTAGTATGCAACAAGAGGATCAAACCGCAACAGATTCTCGTCGATGACGGCTGCCACTTCATCGATGATGCCGTCGATCTCGGCGTCTGTCAGGTGCTTCCGAGCGCGTGCCTCGGCTTCATGCGTTCGTTCGGACCAGAACGCGACGTCCAGGTAAACCGGGGCGTCGGTCGGGCCGATGACTTCAGGGGAATCGCCGACTATCCCGATGTTCGTTTGTAGCCGAAAGGCACGGAGCCAGGCGAAGTAGTCGTCGCGAACCTCACGCCACCTGTTCAACGGCCGCTCCTCTTGTAGGCGAACTTGTTTTTAGCGAGCGCTAGCGCACCCCATCACGGGAGGTGCGCCTGCTAGCACGGCTGCGTGCGGTAAACAGAGGCATTAAACCACGTTTGGTTGGTGATGTCAAGAATTCGCTGCTTTTTGGCTCTTCCGGTGAATGCGTGTTTTGCTGTCAAGGTCGGTTGAGCTGGAAACGATTTTT
>JACXTT010004316.1_pt1 | contig 21172 bp, 17 predicted proteins | sample 9270951 | NCBI WGS metagenome assembly JACXTT01 (sample SAMN15532306, study PRJNA645909) | rock metagenome | isolation source: weathered quartz diorite | place: Puerto Rico | collected 2017-06-21
TGCTGACGAGAAGACACGCCCCAACGCGCGGCGTCTTGCGGAACGACTAGGAGTCTCAAGGTAGGTAGAGCTGGCTGCGTCTTCAGCAGGCTGCCCTTGCGATGTACATCCGCAAGGGCAGTTTCTTTTGACCTCCACTGCGCCGTTCGCCGTCGAATCCGAGGTAGACAGGACTGCATGCCACTCAGTCGACAAAGCCTCGCATCCGTCACCTTATCTTCGGATCTGCAGGTCTCCTCGTTTAAGCGCGACACGACTCATCGTCGCCTCGCGCTGCGAGTTGCCCCTCCTGGGATCGAACCAGGACTCTCCTGATCCAGAGCGGCCCCCCGACAGATCGAGCTTCCGACAACGCGTTATCACTCCGCGAGTTCGCGTCGGCCGTTGTCGGGAAGAAAAACCGAAATGTCGGGGGTTGTCGGGCCTAACGTGGACAGTAACGAAGACACCGAAGGTCTGTTGATTCTGGGTCAGGAGAGTTCTGGTGCACGTCGCGGAAATAACTCTAGGTGTAGGCGTCTTCCCCAACCGGGGCTGTACCAGGCGTCAGTCTTTCAGTCGTTTCTTGACGACGCCCGAGGGACCATCCTCTGGATACCACGGATCGCCGAGGTCTGCGACGGCCGCGAAGTGCGAACATGAGCGCTCACGTAGGAACCCCGCGGCGGCGGCGGGACGCACTTCGGGTACATTACCATCGTACTCGAGAATGAACTGCACCTCGCGCGCGCCGTCCCACGGCGTAACCATCTGAACCACGAGCCCGACAGCCATCGATGCGAGGACACCGTTGGGCCACACGACTTGTGGCCTTCCTCCAGCAGTGCCGTATTCAGCCGCCTCTCGGGCTATCAGCGCTGGACGCAAGACACCGATGCAGTGCAGGCATGGACCCCCGGGCATCGACACTGCGACCTGTCCTGTGATGAGATAACGCCCTTCCACCTGATGAACGTCCATGCCAATGTCGACATAGGGAGTGAGGTATCTCCGAGCTGCACGTTCGAGCTCCTCACGCGCAGCGAAGCTGTCCACGCAGCCGATGATCACGTCACATTCGCGCAGGAGCTCGGCGCGCTCTTGCCACTTGGTCGTTTCCGCAGTGATCGCCGACCTCGGGTTCACTCCCGATACAACTCGCGAAGCGATAGCCACCTTCGGCCTCCGTGCGCGCACATCGGCAACCGTTCCGCCAACGAGTCGGTTAAGATTCGATGCATCAATTCTATCGGGATCTACCAAGACGAACTGACCTACGCCCAGGTGGGCCAGCTGCTGCACAACGTGCGATCCGCCCCCACCCAGGCCGACGATACCTACACTCAACTCCCTAAGCGCTTTCTCACTCCCAGGGCCAAGGAAGCTCTGACGATCGAAGCGATCCGTCATGTCAGGAAATCACCTTCCTCAGCGGCACGCCGACGACGCTGAATCGATCAATTGGCTCGGGCCGTAGTGTGGCGGGGAGCCATACACGTCCCGAAATTGAGTCCGAACTCAGGATCAAGGCACCGTGCGGAAGCCTCGGCTGAACATGGAAGAAGTCCGGGACGAAGCGCGCACTCTCTCGCATGTCGGTACTACTAGGCAGAGGCTTGCCCCGGCCTCCATGCATGTGGACGTGAAAGATCCCCACACCCAGGGCAAATGAGAGTTGCATCGCCTTCCGAAACGCAGCAGAGCCGATCAGGGCACCGTAGGCCCGATCATCGATGTAATCCTCGTCAGCAACTGGGTGGTATGAGTGGCTCAGAACCATCAGCGCGTCGGTCCTCGCGTTCGCGAACCGACAAGCAATGAAACCCACCCGTTCCATTGCGAACGGGTGCCTGCGGCCAAGATCTTTGTGAATCGCTTCAAGCAAGCCGGACGTGAGCTTGAAGTGCACGTTCACCTGAGCACCTTCAAGTGATTTGCGAGAATCTCAATGGGTCGGACGTCTGCGGGAACGTTGTTGTACGAAAACGTGTGCCAGGTTCGCGCCAGGATCTGATGCACAGTCCAATTCTGCCCCTTGCTGGGAAACGGCACCGATAGGTAGAGCCGGGTTGTGTAACCGTCAGGGCCGGGCCCCGGCCTCAACAGTGCCTCCACTTCGTTTGGAGAACAGCTGTTCGGCAGCCTAAGAGTTGGCAAGAACACGTAGGCTATCTCGCCCTCTTTCATAAGAACCGCACCAGGACATACGGTGCGGAGCTCGGCCAATTGTTCATCGGTGATCATGACGATCCGCCGCGCCTCACGTGGCTGAAGAACACTTCCCCCCCTTCAATCGTGATCGACGCATTGTCGTCAAGCGTAGTCAGCGTTCCGTTGATGACCTGATCTAGGTCCTTGTCTGCGGGCACGTCGACGAGTTCCTTGAATGCCGAGACCACGTAGGTTCCGGGCGCGACATGCTTGGGGTGGTTGTCGACTTCGACTTTGACGGTCTTCTTCGCGTGCTCGTGCTCAGTTCCCTTGCTCACGATGGTCTCCCGGTAAAGCGTGTGCGATCCCACGATCGATGCGTGCTTGATATATAGAGCATAACGCTCTGTAGGTCAAGCGCCAGGAACGTAATGTATCACAACACAATGATATCAAGCACATTAGATGCTTGACATCTAGAGCGCAAGTGCGCTATACTGGATAGGTCGTTCGCTTTCAATCCCGAGCAATGGAGAACAAGTCCATCGTGACACTTGGACAACTGCTTCGAGCCACAAGAACGAGGCTAGGCAAGACGCTCCGCGAAGTCGAACGAGTAACTGGCATCTCCAACGGATACCTCAGCCAGGTCGAGTCTAACGCGGTGCGGCAACCTTCCCCGAATCATCTCCACAAACTGGCAGATGCCTACGGACTCGATTACTCCCACCTGATGACCCTTGCAGGGTACGTTCCGGCGGCCGAATTTGGAGCGGCTTCTAACTCAGGCGCACATCCTGGCCTAGCTGGGATAGAGGACCTCACCCAGGACGACTTAAAGAAGGTTCGAGCCTACATTGAGGACCTTCGCGCCGCGAGGCGTGGGCGTGCCGTCGGGGAGACGTCGGATAGGCGGCGAGTGACGAAGACCATTGAGGGGGAATGACACGGTAATTCCGCGGGAGCGGTTGCCATCCCCTGGCTGCACGGAAATCGGAGTGAGAGCTGCACTGACAAACTAACGCACAGTGCCTGAGGATCGCACCATGACCGATCCTGGCCGTCCCGGTGACGAAGCCGGAGCAAAGGAAGCAGTGCCAGACGAATTGGGAGAGGTAGCGCTGCCCCTGCGAGAAGTAGATCCCAAGAAAGTCGCTGCCGACTTGTCAAAGCAGATCAAGGCGCTCAAAGAATCACTCCAGAAGATCGAAGAGACCAAGACGGTTCGCCGCGAGACACTCGATTCTGAAGTGAGTCTCTAAGCCATTGTAGGCGCTCTAGGAGGTCCACTTGAACGCGCCAACCTCCTATCAGTTGCTCGAGTTCTCGTCGGCTAATCTATTCGGTGCGTTGAGCAACAATCGCTGCGACCGCAATGAGGTCGCAGCGAACCCACGAGCTCAGTACCTGGTGCGGTACCTGCACGATGTCAGTGCCAAATGGATCGTGGTCGAGAAAAACTACACTGATGGCGATTACCTGGACGATTTTGCATCTTACTATGCTCGATGCTTCGCCTCATACAAATCCCGCTGCAAACGCCTCCACTTCTTTGCTTGCGACCTCGATGAGAAGTCCTTCCAGGCATTCGCAAGTGGACAAGAGCCTGAGCATGCCATCGGCATTCGAGACGCTTACCTTGGCTTCGTTGTTGCTCGTCCACTGCCGGTGGCCGTCGTTGGGCGTACGCTCCTCAGAACGTACGATCACGACAGTCACAGGCGGTATTACCCCGTAGTCCGACCGTACCTCGCCCACCTCTTTGGGGCGACGTTGTCGGTCAAGAGCCTCCCCTTTCAAGAACAAGATACCGTGCTCGCGGCATGCGCGACCGTCGCTCTTTGGTCCGCGTTCCACAAGACCGCCGAGTTGTTTGGAACCACAGCACCAAGGCCCGCAGCAATCACGAGTGCCGCCAATCAAGCGGGACATCGAGGCCGCGCGATTCCGTCACACGGTCTCCGGATGGAAGAGATGTGCCACGCCGTGAGGAGTGTCGGACTCGAGCCCGAACTCGTCGATTGGGTTGGGACAAGGCTTCCGCTGATATCACTGGCCTACGCCTATCTGAGTGCAGGCTTGCCGGTGATCCTGGGAGTCCGGATCGGCAGTGACCTTCACGCCTTGACGCTCACGGGGTATTCGCTTCGGGACAAGGTTGTCCACCCCAAGGGGGAACTCCCACAGGCGTACCAGTATCTGCCGCTCATTGGCCTTCGAATCGACGAGCTCTATGGCCACGACGACCAGGTTGGCCCGTTCTCTAGACTGCAAATCGACACCACGTCGAACCCGGCGAGTGTGGTTCTAAAGAGTGACTCACCAGACGGCTCACAGCGAGAGATGTTGCCGACTGCCGCGTTGATTCCCGTGTACAACAAGATCCGCGTAACTTTCCAGGACGTGATCGGTTGGCTCAGGAGACTACACGTCGTGGTTGAAGTAACGGTGAGCGACCCGAGCAAGACTATCGAATGGGATCTTCATTTGATCACGACGACCAGTTACAAGGAAGAGATAGCGGGCGCCACAACGCTCACGATCGCGCAGCGCGAGCGACTCCTCTTCAAACAACAACCACGTTTCTTGTGGCGTGCCATCTTGAGGATCGCGGGGACAAAGTCCTTGGAGCTGTTGGCAGATGCTACCGGATTAGGCCGGTCTTTGCCTTTGGTGGATGTTGTGTGGTATCACCAGAAATTCAAGGCGAGCATGAAGGCCGTTCTGACTCCGGCTCCAACGCAGGGAACCCTTAGCGACATCCTCACCCCGCGATTTCTCGACCGGCTTAAGAAGAGTTTCTGAGGTCGAAACAGGGGTCTTTGTCGCGAGGCCTACGGTAGACTTCAGGGAATGACTCGACGGACCTTGTCCGCCTTGCCCAGCACCCCAACAAACTCCGCAATCACCCGGACTTGATCCTCGCTCTCCGGGGTCAACACAATCGACTGGTGCACCGAATTCAGCGGCTTGAGCACGATCTTGGTGTGACGCCAGCCCTCGTCATCCGCCGCTTTCTCGCTCGTGTAGACCTTGAGCGTGTACTGCCCACCGGTGGAGGGATCACTGATCCCAGAGTGCCAGACGAGCAGCCGCTTCCCCTGCCGCGACCCGCCGCGCGGTGAACGGAAAAGACAGTATGACCCGTTCGGGATTTCTGGCTCCATCGAATCGCCATAAACTTTCGCCACGAACATTCCCGGCTCCAATGCAGGCGCGCCGTCCCATGTGACCCACTCTTCCGCCCACTCAGCTCGATCGTCGAATCCCGATTGCTCCTCGCTGAACCGGCCGGCGGCTGCCCGTAGGCTCGTGAGCGGCACGCAGGTGCGGAAATGCTCCCCCTTGTTCGGCCTCACGATGCGGAATGGGAGGACCTTTGCTTCAGCTGCTGGTGTCGCGTATCGCTCTAGCGTGGCGCGGAGACCGGACAGGTCCCGGCAGATCTCGAACTCCCACTGCCCCCACCGGCCGGCGTTCTTGACGGCAGCCACCCACTTCCGCGCTGCTGTGTTCTTAGCGAGCACTCGGTCTTCGTCCCAGAGCTCACCGCCATGCCCCTTGATCTCTAGCAATACAAGCCGCCCGCCGCGCATGCGCACGACGAAGTCCGGGACATACTGGTGTGACCCGCCGTCGTACTCATATGGGATCGACAGGCCGACGCTGCGGTCTGTGGCCACATAGCACTCGACCGAATCCATCCCCTCCAGGATTTCAATCGCTTGCTCCTCCCAATCGCTGTAGACGGGTGCCAGATTCAGATGGCTCTTCGTCAGAGAGACCACCGGCCGCGCGGTACGATAATTGACGCTGCCGGTGGAGATCGAGGGCTGGAACGAGTTGACGATAGGGACAAGCGGAGCGTCACGGCTTGCAGCGGCCGGCAGGATCCCTTCCCGCAAGCGTCGCCTAAGTAGCTGGACATACTTCTCGAGGGCCAGCTCTCTCTTGTCCACATTCTCCGCGAAGCGAACCTTCTGATCCACGTACTGCATCACGATTTGCAGTATCTCTGGGAAGATCTGGTGGCGAGCAAGAAGGTTCTTCCGCACGCGCTCCACGCCCTCACCCTGCGCTCCGGCAATCAGGTCCTCGACGATCAACTGCGTTAGCCCAAAGAGAACTTGCTGAAAGCGAACGGTCTTGTAGAACTGCTGTCGATCCTGCTTCACGAACTCTCCCGCGTGCACCTTGGCAGCCTCGTCCCGGTAGCCGCGTGTAGGCATGAGGTAGACCTGGGTGGGTTCGTGGTTGACTATGAACCCCTCCAGGTTGGCCACATCGCATGTGATGCCACTGCCTTTCAGGTCGTACGTGTAGCTCTCGACGACCGGCATCCGAATCTCGAACTCGGCGCGCTCGGGCAGCGTATACACGTGGTGGTGGACAACCGTCACACCTTCGCTGTCCTTGGGCTTCCCCTTGAAGGGAATCAACGAGAAGGGAATGCCGTAGACGTCCACGTATTCGGCTTCGAGGAGGCCCGTCTCCTTGTTGGGCTCATAGCTCATCCGCCGCAGCCCACGCCCAACGACCTGCTCGCACAGCAGCTGACTGCCGAATGCGCGAACGCCGAGGACGTGTGTGACATTCGTCGCGTCCCACCCTTCAGTGAGCATCGCAACCGACACGATGCACCTGACATGCTCACCCGGTTGCCCCGCCCGGCCGACTGTGTTGATGATCTCCCGAAGGCGCAGAGCGGCCTCGTCCTTCGACTCTCCTTCCTCCGCTTCGATCTTGGCCAGGAGCTTCGTGTCAATGCGAATGGTCCGGCGTTCGCCTTCCGAGTTGGCGAGATCTGGAAATTTCTCGCTCTCCCCGAAGACGGTCCGCATCTCCGTGCCGGTCCCGTCCTCAGACGTCACTTCCTCCACGCGTTCCCCACTGATCTTTTCGAAGAAGATCTGAGCGATGTCCGTGTTGTCGCAGACGATGATCATTACGGGCGGGATTGCTTCGCGACCCACCGCCTTGGCTTGAATCTCTTCCAACGTGCGCTTCCACTGCCCGTACAGCGTCAGCAACGCACCCTCCGCCTCTCGGTACACGGCATCGGGTTTCGGACGGCCGTTAGTCAACCGGTCACGATCTCGAAGCTGATCATCGATATGACGCCAGAGGCGGTAGTACTTGGGGTCGGGTCGCCCAGCTTCGTCCTTCGCGGCTGTGTCGTCCCTCACGGGTAGCCGCGGGACCTTCACGATCCCCGCCTCGATAGCATCAACGAGCCCGAAATCGCTCACCAGCCAGGGAAAGGGGCTTCCTGGCGGGTATCCGCTGTTGTCGAGATAGAACGGGGTGGCTGAGAGGTCGACACAAGCCACCACAGAAGACACCTTGTCGCCAGCGAGTCCAGAGTTGTTAATGCGGTCAAGTCCCGCCAACCACACCCGGGCCTCCTCCATCTCTTCCTTCAGCGACTCCCTTTCCTCCTTGGTGAGTCCGCGAGCCTCGGCCGTTTCCGGCTTCGGCCGCCAGCAGTGATGGCCTTCATCATTAAGGACGAGGATTGGGACGCGGCTCGCGAGGTCACCTAGGCGATCCTTCGCGAATGCCTCCGGCGTCTCCTCTCCCTTGTTGACGACCCTGTAGGTCGCATCCCCTTCCTTGTGCTCGCTCTTTGGGGCGAATCCGTGCCAGTTTGTGACAAGAACTCGGCCGGCCATCATGAGCTCGCGGTACTTCGCTGGGACGATGTCGAACTCGTCGTAGTAGTTGCCAGCCGAATCCGGCCGAAGCACTTGCAGGCGTTCCTTTACTGTCAAGTTCGGAGCGCAGATGAGTACGCCACTCGGAAAGCTCAGCGTCGCCGGGTTGCGCCCGCGATTGCAAAAGGCCCAGGCAACCAGCATCGCCATGACGACCGTCTTCCCGCTCCCGGTGGCCATCTTGCAGCCGAGCCGGCGCAGCGGCAGCAAGTCGGACCCCGCTGGTGGGTCGATTAGCCGCGGGTAGAAGTCACCGACGAGCTCTTCGAAGTCGGGCTTCTCGCCTCGCAGGAGACGCTCAAAATCAACAGGTGCCACCTTGAACGTCTTGAACCCCGTCGCGCCGAGCCGTCCGGGAAACGCGATCTCGAGGATGTAGATGATCGTCTCGGCTGCCTCGACCTGGCAGAAGAAGAGGCGTCCAGGGGCTCGCTCAGGATTCCGCCAATGCGCGAACAGCTCACGAGTGACCGCAGACACACCGCGGTAGCCAGAATCGCGCCAACGCTTCACGTCGTCCCGCAACCTGTTCACCAGTGGGAGATCGTCCGATTCCTCCTCTGCGAGCAGATCTTGTTGCGCGGCCCCAGTGCGCCCGGTCTTGTACCAGTAGCTCGCGCGTCGGCGCTCGCCCACGATCGATGGCACACCGTACTTGCTATAGTGCCAGTGCCGCCTTGGTTCCTCATAGGGTTTGTTGATGACTGGATCAGGAACGGCCTGGGTGGGTGTCCAGTCAGTCGGCGGCTCCTCGGTGCGAAGCGGGGGCGGTCGACGGCGTGGCGGCATTCGCTAGGCCTCCAAGTTGCGGACCGCCATCACTTCGTTGCCACGGGGGTCAATGACTTTCACGGCAATGCGCAGGTGCTTCGCTGCTTTGAACGGTAGGGACTCGGTGCCATAGAACTTCTCGAATGCTTCGGAATCCGCGCTGGATCCCAAGGCTTTGGCGATCTTCTCCCAGGCGTCTTGGTCTGGAAAGAAGGCCTGAGTGATGCAGAAGCACCGGCCGTCGTAGTCCTGGTCAAGGAACCAGGCCGCCACCTTGTCGGCGCCGGATGAGCGCACGGTGTTCTCAATCGGGTTGTAAATGTCCACGCCCACCAGCTTGACCACCCACTCGCCGTCTTCAGCGCGGATTAGCTCGAATTCTGGCTGCCCGAACACAGTGAATAGCTGGCTGCTAGGCGTATCCTTGAGCAGACCTTCCATGGCCGGGTTGATGTCCGGCCGGATATAGGCTTGGTGAATCCGGAGTTTGGGGTGGTTCTGGGTCTGGATGACCTCTGTCGCCTCGGCATCGAAACTGAACCCAGCGATTACGAGCTCGTCGTAGCGTTTGGCAGCGCGGATCAGCTCTTCGACCTGAAGCGCCGTGACCGGCCCGTACTGCGGACCGAAGCCAACGCCGACCGTATTCGGCCCAGCCGCTACGTTGCCTTCCCAGACACCCTCTGCGTGGATGATGCTCCCAGTCTTTGACTCGAACAGCGGCTCGAGCCGAGCGAGCTTCTTGCGCTGGTTGTTAATGAACGTGAGGCCGTCGGCGCCCAGGTAGTGCACCAAGCGGGTGAGGTAGGCGTTGATGTTTTTGACTTCGACCGCTCCCGTCTCGTCATCGAACTCATTCGGCGTGGCGTCGAACAGCCCTTCTTTGCCGAGACTCAGCTCTTCCGGACGCACGCCCTCGACGGTGAACGGCCCGCTCACGCGCACAACCCTCTTCACCTGCTCCGGCTGGTCAACTAGCTCCTCCTCCTCGGCGTTGTCGGCGATGCACCGGTTCACCTCGTCCATCTTGGCGCACCACGCTCTTCGGTAGGCGGTGACGGCATCCTGGAGCGCCCTGGGCCAATCCAGGTCCGTGTCGAATGGGACGGTCCAGTGTTCGAACTTTTCTGGGAGATCCCAGCGCCGGCGATCGGCCTCGGCCTGCTCCCGTTTCGTCTTGGTGTTTAACTTCGCCGCAAGCTTGCGGCGTAGATCGGCGGCCACCTGACGCAACGCCATGTTACAAGTGCCCAGAGCTGCGTCTAGGATAGGTTCGTGTCTTGCAAGAATGGGATCGAGGTTCGCATTGCGCGCGATTGCTCTCAACTCAATGTGCGGGAGCCGATGATAGACGAACCCGTTGGAGGGGTCTTGTGCATCTTGGTCATGATCGCCTCGGAGACGGTAGAAGTCGAAGCGAGCAGTCAAAATACGCTGCCTCGCGAGCGAGATCGCAACTCTGCTCGTGTCTATGGTGATCCACCTTCGCCCCCACTGTTCAGCAACGTAAGCTGTCGTCCCGCTTCCGCAGGTGGGGTCCAGAACCAGATCACCGGGATCCGTACTCATCAGCATGCACCGCTGTACGATGCTTGTCGCCGTTTGCACAGCAAAAATCTTGGGGTCCTCTCTGCTCTGAATGCCACCACCCACATCCGTCCACACATTGGTCACCGCAACCGCTCGAAAATCATCGAAGAACTTCTTGAATCGTATTGTTTTCCTAGCAGGTAGGACCCTCTCAGCTCCGAGAACGCGCGCCATCCCCTCTGCCCCGGTACGCCAGCCTCCCGCCGTTGGCCTGAAGTCCCGACCCTGGAACCTGACCGAGAACCTCGTGGCGTCGCTGCCGCTGCGCGATGTCAAGCCCTGGTCGGTTAGTGGCCTCCATCCCGCTTCGGGAAGCACTGTTGGATCCGCCAACTCCGAGTCCGTTAGCGTGCGAATTTCGCCGGTGACCTCAGACTGGGCTCGCGTATACCGAGTGGCACCTTCTTCCCCCAGAACTGTCTGGGAGAATAGGGGCCTATACTTGTCCGATGCTGACTCTCTGTCCTTGGCGAACCACACGATGTAGTTCGCTACTGGGTCAAGAAACCGGCTTCCCAGCCCTATCGATGTTCTGTAGGTGATCTCCGCGATGAAATTGTCTCGGCCGAAGACTTCTTCAAGAAGCGAACGCACGCGATGGTGGTTCTCCTCGCCAATCTGGACAAATATGCTGCCAGTCATGGCTAGAAGTTCCTGCGCGACAACGAATCGATGGCGCAAGTAGCTGAGATATGAATGAACGCCCAACAGCCATGTGTCGCGGTATGCGCGAACGGTCTCCGCTTCCCGCGTGAGATCCTGATCCCGCTCCGTTAGGTCGCGCCTCTTGAGCTCAGGCTGGAAGTTGCTACTGAAGTCAACTCCATAAGGCGGGTCCATGTAGATCATCTGAACCTTCCCCGCCAGATTCTCTCGACGCGCCAATGAACTCATCACCTGAAGGCTGTCCCCCAGGATCACACGATTCGACCAGTCCACCGGATGCTTGTAGAACTGGATCGCCTCCTGATACGGCTGCTGCGGGTCGGCGAAAATGTCTCGTTGAACGTCTTCACGCATCGCTGTCCGCACGATCGCTTGGGCGCTCACCCTTTCGTGAATATGGAGTGCGACGGGATCCACTTCGAAGTAGCCCTTCTCTTGCTGCTCCCGCTTACCAGTCCACTCGAGCCAGGGATCGTAGTGATGAACAGCCTCGCTTACCTTCCTCACCTCGTCAGACTGTAGCGGCCTCCGGGCGGCTTCATGCACGAGCTTCCTGAGCTCATCGGCCTCAGCCGTGGGGTCGAACCGCAATACTGGCGCCAGGTGTGGATTGTAGTAGTACTGCACCTTGGGTACTCTCGGGACCTTCCCCTCAGCCGCGATTTTGGCCGAAGGAATATTGGGGCGCTTCTCGCCGGTGTGGCGGTAGTCGGTCGTCTTGACTTCGGACGAAGAGGGTGCAGCTCGCTTACGGGCCATAACCTCGCTCAGATACCTGTGAAGTCGAACATGCCAACATTAGGGATCTTCGCTACTCCGTCGGGGCGGCGTTATGCCGGCAAACCCTTCTCAGATCGCAGCGCCGACACTTCTCGGGTGCAGGCCGGGGCCTGTACTCCGCACGACGTATACTCGCAACCGACTTCGACACTCGATCAACCGCCGCGGACACGGTAGTCGGGGTGACGTCCACGATATGACGCGTGCCGTCTGCCAACTCGTGGAGGTATGCCCCCTCGACTTCAAGCCCCTCTCCTCGCCCCGCGGCCGTGTAGACAGCAAGCTGCAAGCGGTACCGCTCATCACGGGCCTCGTCGTGCGACACCTTGTAGTCCACGATCGCCAACGTGCCTCGTTTCCCACCTTCATCATCGAGGATCACATCGGCACGACCGACGACAGTCCCGTCGTCCAGGTGGAGCTCGAAAGGCCGTTCGACAGCCCAGACACGCTTTAGGTCGCCCTTGTAATCAGTTACGTAGCGGTTCACAAGCCTGGAGCCAGCTGCGTGCATCCGGTCGAACGCTGGAGCATCAGCGAGAGGTAAATAGAACTCTGCATCGACAAGGTCTCGTAGTCGGCCGGGATCTGGAATGTCTCCATCAGCTCGGGTGGTTTCGGCAACCTGACGAAGCACGTGATGGATGGCCTTGCCGTAGCCAATCTCGACGGCCAATTCTTGTTGGAACCCGAGTACAGTACTGAGGCGGTAGCGATACCCGCAGTCATCAAACACTGCGACGTCCGAGAACGAGATCTGGAGGGGTGGCGGCTCTGCCTCTACGTCACTTGCCGGCCCCGCCGGCAGCGGAAGGTCTCCCGACGTGCTGAGGGCCTCAGTTACCTCTAGGAGAAACGGTGACGGCTGGAACCGCCTGACCTTTCTGCGAAACGAGGACAGATATACGCAGTCTCGCGCGCGGGTAAGGCCTACGTAGAAGAGCCGGCGCTCCTCTGCTTCGCCTCCCTCGTAACGGGCACGTATCTGCGACGGGAGTACGCTCTCCGGGAGGAGCCACTCCTGTTCCTCGCCCGCGCGCCGCGACGGGAAGCGCCCATCGACTAAGGCGGGGAGGAACACTATCGGCCACTCAAGCCCCTTAGCCTGGTGAACGGTCAGGATATCCACCGCGTCGAGGTCAAACGCCGTTTCCCCCTCGAACTCCTCGTACGCGTCTCTCGCGTAGTGAAGCAGGTAATTGTAGAGAGCCTGGAAGTACGGCTTCCCACGATCCCGGCCGCCGCGGAACCGACGTACACCATTCTCGTCTACGTAACGGCCGCGCCGAAATACGTGCTCGAAATCGGCGAGCGCCTGCGAGAAGCGGGCGAACGATCCAAATCGCGACGAACCGTGCGGCGTGTCCACGTCTATGCGTTGAGCACCTAAGAAAAACAGCAGACGGTAGAAGTCGCCCACCAGATTGGCGGGCTCTGTCCCCCGCAGACGATAGGCCTTCCAGTCCTCGAGGTACTTCTTGAGACCCGGCACCGCTGCTCCGTTGCCGAAAGCGGCGTCGAGCCCCTGAACGATGGGCTCTAACAAGACCTGACGCCGAGGTCCGAACCGGTCGTCCTTCCACTCCCCGTCAACAAACCATGCGAAGATCTCTCCGAATAAGGAGATATCAGGCTGGAGAAAGAGGCCCGTTCTTCCACCACAGATGATCGGAATTCCTCGGCGCTCGCAAGCATCAATAAGCGGCGGGGCCGACGTGCGCACCGAACGGAATAACACGGCAATGTCCCGGTACCGATAGCCCTGCCCGTGAAGTCGTTCGATCGTAGCCGCCGTCCGTTCAGCTTCCTCAACATCCGTTTCAGCAACCCAGCCAACGAGTTCGGGATTCGCGGCGGGCCGGATGGCTTGCATGACCTTCTCGAGGCGGCCGGGAATACTGCGGGCGAACCCATTCGCTGTTTCCACGATAGTCGGGCGGCTCCGGCGGTTTACCTCGAGCGTCTCGGTGTGGACAGCCTGACGTCGCGTCGGAAGAGTCACAATGTTTGAGATATCCGAGCCCCGCCATTGATAGATACACTGGTCGTCATCGCCCACGACGCCGAGTTCGACCGGAGGGGCGGCAAGGAGCTCAATGAGACGCTCCTGCGCAGGATTGATATCCTGGTACTCGTCCACCACGAGGTAGCGGAGCTGAGCTCGTACACGAGCGTAGATCGTAGGATTCTGGAGCGATTCCACCGCGCACTGAATCATCAGACCAAACGTCAAGCAGTGGTACCGCTCCAGCATAGCCCGATAGGCGTCGTAGACCTCACCGAGCGGTGTCCCCGCCAGGTCAGCCGGACGAATCAGCTCGTTGCCTATGACATCGACGGTCCGCATCCAATCGCGGATCGGACGCCAGTGGCGATCGCCGAGTTTGTCCAAGCGAAGGTTACGGTACTCTCGACTCAAGATGCCGGCGTGCCGGTGCTCGTCGAGAACGTCATAGTTCCCATAATGCGGTACGTGATCCTGGAGAAGACGAAAGCAATAGGCGTGGATCGTCCCAACGAACATCGGGCCCAGTCTATCAAGGAATGCGGACCCCATGACATCGCCTACCCGCCTCGTAATCCGAGCCTTTAGTTCCTCGGCAGCTCGTTCCGTGAATGTGAATGCTACGATCGAGGCGGGCTCTGCACCTTCGGCGATAAGCGCAGCAATTCGGCGTGAGATGGATTCTGTTTTCCCGGAACCGGCGCAAGCGATGACCTGGAGGTCACTGCCGCGATGGTCAACGACCCGTTGTTGCTCAGGTGACAGCGCGATTCCGACGGTCACGGAGCCTTAGCCGGCAACCGACTCGACTGCGAACCGCTGCAAGATCTTCGAGCTAGGATGGTTCGCCAGCGAGACAAGCTTGTTCACCAGGGCGACGGGAATCAGGGCGTCATCATACATGTCGCAGCGCAACTTCTCGATGTTCGTAAGGATCACCATCAGATTCCGTAGGTCCTCGGGCTTCGGGATAGCTAGCGCCTCGAGCGTCGGCACGGTGACGACATACACTCCGGCGTGCCGGCTCTTGAAGATCAGCTTGTTCCCGTAGTAGGTCGTACGACCATAGGGGTTCGTCGGATCAGCTTTTCCCGGGATGATGTACGTGTAGATGTAGTCGTTATCGAGAATGAGGGCTGTGCCGTCCTTCATCGCCCTCGACACCTCAGCCGCGTGGTCCACGAAGGCGCCGCTCTTCTCCAGGCCGGCCATGTACAGGTTGTGCTGGTCGAAGAGGTAGCGCACCAACGCCCGCATCTTCTTGTACATGTTCGCCGTCTGTCCAAAGAAGGCGAGCGGACCATCTTTGATAAACAGCACCTCGTTGAGAAGCGCGGGTCGCTGCGCGAGGAGGAGTCGCAGGAAATGAATCATCACGAACTGCTCGAGCAGCGTCGTGACATACCCCAGTATCCCCCCCGCCCCTACCGCGTCATCCACTACCTCGTGAAGGCGAAAGGCATCCGTCAGGTACAATGACGCGCCGCACTTGCTGCACGGCACTCGGCCCTCCGGGCTTACGTCGGCCCGGTAAAGACTTATCTCCCTAGCCTCGCACACCGGGCAGTTTGCGAGGGGGTACTCGTCCACGGCGTGTAGGTATTCCTCAAAGAGGAACCACCGCAGCGTCTCGAGGAAAGTCGACCCGTCGCGTGACCGCGCAAAGAAACTCATAGAGGGCCATTCGCACAGACTCCGACAGTGACTGCCCCTTCAAAGCCACGTTCCGGATCGGCAGTGTCAGCTTCAGCCGCTGCATGTTCTTGAGCTTGGCCATATCCTCGGGGTCGATGAACGGGCTCAGCTCGATGCTTTCGAGATCAGCGACTGAAAACGTCAACAATCCGAACTGGAAGAAGCACAGCGTCGACGACGGGAAGTCTTTCTTGACGGGCACTTCCTGGAGGCCGGAGTCCACTGCGACGATGTGTCGGATCGGATTGGGAGTCACCGGCTCGCAATCAAGCACGAGATGCTTGCTCAAAGCTACCTCGCCTGCCGTACGCGGCAGGGCACAACGCCCCAGAAACGTCGCCACCTCGGGGTCGTTGACGACGTGGTGGTGGCTGCTCTTGCTGGCTTGTTCCATGGGCCGGCGGCCCAGGCGGCGCCCGTACCCCATAGCTACTCCTCGAGATTCTTGGGGAACCGGTCGACCTGAACCGGCACGACAAAGGGATTGGAATACGTCTTCATTCGCACGAAGCCCTTGTCACTGCTGGCACTGAAGCGCACCAAGCCTTCGGTGAAGTCGCCAAAGTCGTAGTACTTCTTGACCTCCTTGATCTCGTCCTCGTTGTTCAGGTGCGCGATGAACCAGTTCTGCGTGTTCTTGAGAATGTTGGCGCTGATCGAGCTGACTTCTTGTGTCGCGTAGATCAGGCCAATGTTGAGCTTGGCACCTTCCTTCGCGAGCCGATTGTAAATCTGACTCAAGTCCTTCTCTTCCTTCTTCGGAAACAGATTGTGTGCCTCTTCGAAGTAGAACTGGATAAAATTGTTTGGCTTGTTCTTTACGAATCTGTCCATCGCATCGGCGAATAGGCGCACGCAGATACGCTCGGAGTACAGCGCTTGAATTGATGGATCGCCCTGCGACAAATCGACAATTACGATCGATCCGCTCCGTAGATGATCTGTGATCTCCGTTTCGAACGGCTTGTCAGCGGAGTCTGTATGAAGGTTTAAAACACCCCGCAGCTTGAGGTACCCATCGACGTCCCTCGAGCCGCCAGGCTTTCGCTTGCGGGTCAAGAAAACGAGAATCGCCTTCAGATCCTCATCTGCCCATTCATGGCCCCTCTTGCGGCGATAGTCGATGAAGAACTGATCGGTTTCATAACTGTCCCAGATGGTTGTAAACCAGTTGATGGCTTCGTCGAAAGTGACCCCTTTGCTCGGGTCGATCTTGCCATCTTCCTGAACCAGCTTGTTGAGATCCTCGTTGCCTTCGAATTTGACCTTGGCCATGTTGGCCGGAACTGCAAAGCCAGCTCGCTTAAGGCAACACAGGTACGCGGCCACGCGGCGATCGTGACGCGTTTTCGACGACTTGTTGGTCGCGTAGTCATCTGGCTCCGCAAGATCAATCGACCGAAAGCTTTCGATGTAGTTCCCAGTGCTCGTCATTAGATGCGTCTTAACGAGATCGAGGCCGGCTGTGACGTCCTGAAAGAAGTTGACCTTCATCACTTTGAACCCCGGCTTCTCGATCGTGCTGTATCTCAACACATCCTTCTTGAAAAGCTCGTAAATCGCTGTGCCTTCATCCTGAAGGTTAGGATTGGCATATTCGCCATTGATGTCGAAGATGATCTGGCCAACCGGATAACGAGGGAACCCATCCATGTCGAAGGGCAGCGAGTCACTCGGGTCGCCACCCTTCGCCTCCGACAATTTCCCTTTGGCTTTTTGCCCCATGCCCACGCTGGCTTGTATTATCTTCTTTACTGTGTTCGACTTCCCGGTTCGAGTCATGCCGAATAGGGCCGTCCGCTTGCCGAGGAAGTCCTGCGGGCTTACGTAAACCGGCACCTTTACCTCATGTGCCTGGAACCTTCGGCTGGAGCTGTAGCGGACCCGACCGATCTGGATGTCCGTTGCCTTGCCGGCAAGGTCGGTGCCTTCGCGGAAGTTTACGATGAACTCTAGCACCGAGGGGTTCGGCTTAATCACACTGTAGTTATGGGCGCTGTAAAAGTTCTCCAAGTCAGCACCGAAGCGCGGTTTCTGGCTGTCTATGCGGTAGAACGTACCTAAGACGCGACACTCGAGCCCCGAGAAGCTGAATTCATATCGAGTGAATTGATCCAGCTGTGTTTTCTTGCCTGTCGTCTTTAGGCCATCCTTGTAGTACTCGACCATTGAACTGATCACATCGCTGTCAGTGGGCAATGACGTTGGGCGCAGCACACGCAGTAAGACGGCTTCGGCGACGTTCTCTTCGTTTTCGTAATACGCGAGGAGGAAGGTGCCCTGTGGTAGTCCTCCGGCCTTCTCCTTCCATGAGTCAGCGACCAGGATCTTCGACCGATCGTAGTCGAGATAGAATGGCCTACCAACGAACCGACCCGTTTTCACTTCCTTCGTCGTTGCATCGCGTTCGAAGAGGTCGACTTTCGCCAGCTGGGCGATTGCGTCGACAAATCCTGTGGCGGTCATCGCGAGACCTTCCTGTCTTTCCGCTTCCGGCGGTGCGATTTCTGAAGCACGGGATCTCTGAACCGTATGCGCGACTGCTTTACGTATTTCTTCTCCTGGTCGATCGCGACCCAACGTCGGCCTGCGAGTTCGGACACGAATCCCGTCGTATTGCTGCCTGCAAATGGATCGAGGACGAGGTCGCCAGGGTCGGTCAAGAAGTGCACAAAGAACCCAGCGAGACCTGCCGGCATGCGCGCGGGGTGAGGCGTTACGCCATCAGTGCGGCATTCACGGAAGAAAAAGTCGTTAGACCCGGTGTTCGCGATGCGCAGGACATTCGGCACTCTAGGCGGATAATCCGGATCAACGGCCTCCATCTCCAAAACGTTTTGGGCAATGCTTCCGCCGTTGTTCCGGAGGAACCCACTCTTGCTTATGCCATGGTGCGACGGTCGACGGCCGTTGTTGTACTTGCCACGCCGCAGTAGTTCGACCATGTCCTGACTGTACGGGCGGAGGACACGGCTATTGTCGGCCTTTGGGAAGTCGCTATTGGCCATCCACCAGATATGGGTAAAGCTGTCCGTGACTCTCAGACGCTTGACTGTCACCCAGGCCGCCGGTGATGGTAGCCGCGACGGGTTGTAACAGATGAACTGTTGACAGAGTCGGAGATCCGCGTCTGGAGACCGAACGAACTCAAGTAAGGATTCGAGATGAAGGAGCGCCTGGACGGGCCGGCCCGAGAGCCAGGCGTTCCCCATCTCGATCACGATTGAGCCGTCAGGACGCAGGAGCTCAGCAAACAATGGGGCAAGGCCGACGAACCACCTCTTGTACGCGTGTCCGTTGCGGTTCCCATAGCTCTTCTTGCGGTTGAGCGGGTACGGCGGTGACGTGAGGATCAGCTGCACTTTGCCGCGCAGCCCCTGCCCAAGTGCCCCTCGGAGCAGGTACTTGGCGTCACCGACGAAGTACCTGCCCAGGCGAGTTCGCTGATTCGGTGTCAGCATTCGGGAATTCTACAGGCCCCCTCTTTGGCAGCTAGGCGCTGGACCGGTCATATGTATGAGCCGGCGCTCGCCTCACGTAAAGGGCGTTTTTGCGGCAGCCAGGGGCGAAATTGCGGCATCGCTGACGCGCCGGTCTCCCCCACCTTGACTTAGGCGACGTCGTGGGCGCATAATCCCCCCGGGACGAGAGACACCCCCCGCACAAAATCGCGGGGGGTGTGTTCTTTCGTGGCCTCAAGAACAAGCGCCGTTCATGAAGCAGTCGCTGAGATCCGCGCCAAGGCCAAGGAACTTCGAGAGGCTTTCGGCGATGAGCCCCGGGCCCGCTCCCTGGAATGGGCCGCACTTAGGATCGAACAGGCGTTACGGGACGACAGCGACCAGCTCCTCACCCTCCCCCAGGCGGCCGACCTTTCCGGGTACAATCCCGATTCCCTGGCTCGGATGGTCCGGGAAGGCCAGATCCCCGACCTTCGGCCGCCCAACTCCAAAGGGCAAATCCGCATTCGCCGCGGCGACCTTCCTATCAAGCCCGGCCGGCCGCATACTCCCGATGCGGACGTACGCGAACTCGCCAGCCGCCTCGCCAAACGAGGCAAGGAGGGCCGTTATGGCCACCCGTAAACGCTGGTCGAGAACCGTAGGTACCCGACGTGGGAACCGCATCCGGATCTATGAGCGCGGCTCAAGCGGCAATTTGCAAATGGCCGTCTGGGACCCGGAGAGGCGGCGGTACAAACAGGTCAGTCTCGGGCACGACGACCGCGAGCGCGCCACGCGCGAAGCGGCCGAGATGGTGCGGCTCCGGGACGCCGGCGAATGGATCGATTCGCGGTCGCTCACGTTGGGCATCCTGGTCGCGCGCTACCTCGCGGAGAATACGCACGCGCGCGACGGCTCTTTGAAAACCGAGCACTACAGGAGAGGGTGCGAGCGGTACGCGAAGTACCTGGTCGGCTGGTTCGGCGCCGATACGCCGGTCGTCGAGCTCACGCCGGAACGGATGGCCGGTTATGCCGCGGCTCGGCGCGGCGGTCAGATCAACGGCCGCGCGGTCGGAGCCACGTCTCTGCATCAGGACATCAAGCTCCTCAAGTCCATGATGAAGTGGGCGACCGGAGTCTACAACAACGGCCGGCCGCTGCTCGATCGGAATCCGTTGACCGGTTTCGCGATCCCCAAGACGCGCAACCCGATTCGGCCGATGATCGAGCAAGAGACAGTCGAGAAGCTGATGGCGGTCGCTGGACGGGTGAGTCCGTTGATGCCGCTGCTGATCACCTTGATGGATTCGACCGGCCGACGGCTGTCGAGCGTGCTGGGACTCAGGTGGGACGACTTCGATTTCGAGAAACGGACCATCATCTGGCGCGCCGAGCTGGACAAGAAACGGCGGACGTGGATCGTGCCGATGCCAAAGGTGGCGGAGCAGGCTTTGCTCGAATATCGGTCCGAGCATCCGGCGATCGGGAGCGCGTTGGTCTTCCCGATGAGAAACGACCCGACGAAGCCCGTCACTCGGCACCTCGCGAGCGACTGGATGAAACGGGCCTACCGTTACGCTGGGATAACCAGGCCGAAAGGTTCGTTGTGGCATGCCTTCCGGCGGAGGTGGATCACGTTGCGGAAAGACTATCCATTGCGTGATCTCGCCGCGGCAGCCGGATGGGAGGATCTCCCGACGGCCTTGATGTACCAGCATCCAGACCAGGAGACGTTGCGGCGCGTCATCGACCACCCCAAGCCGCTCGAGAAACGATCGCAAAACGGTTGAGGTGAGGAGGCGCGACAGGACCGAACATCCTGTCGCGCCTCCAGTTCGGTCGGTGTCGCCGGTCAGGACTCTCCTGACCGGCGCGCAGTAGAGTCATCATGGGAAGCGTCGAAGCTGTTACACCCATACTACGAGCGCCGTACCGACCGGCGTACACGCCACCGAACATGCCGCCGTACACATCGCCGCACATACGGCCGTACACGTCAGGCTGCCGCTCAATCCGCTAATCAGTACGCCAATCAGTGCTCAGCGCAGCACGGGATCCCGGTGGAGGGCTCCTTGGAGGACCGGTAGAGGCGCCGGTAGACGTGCCGGTGGAAGATCGCCGCGCGAAACGCTGGTACGCGACGCGGCGAAAGCCCGCGCCAGATCTCATGATGTCGCAAAGGTGTCGGGAGAAACGATGACAGAAACGATGACAAACGCGCGCAAAAACGAACAGCGCGACACGCTCTATTCGCGCATCGCGCTGCGAGTTGCCCCTCCTGGGATCGAACCAGGACTCTCCTGATCCAGAGTCAGGCGTGTTGCCAATTACACCAAGGGGCACCGCTACTGCAAGTGACTAGGAGGCTAAGGGGGC
>JACXTT010004317.1_pt1 | contig 21168 bp, 17 predicted proteins | sample 9270951 | NCBI WGS metagenome assembly JACXTT01 (sample SAMN15532306, study PRJNA645909) | rock metagenome | isolation source: weathered quartz diorite | place: Puerto Rico | collected 2017-06-21
GTATTGGGCGAGCAAAGTACCCGTATGCTGCGCAGCGAAAAGATGGAGAATGTGATATTTAACGGCAGCAAGGGGCGCAAGCCCGGCAACCTGGCCGAAGTATCGCTCACGTTTGATAACACCAAAAATATTTTGCCTACCGAGTATTCGCAGGTTACGCTAACCCGCAAGCTTTACCGCACAGGCGAAAGCGAGTACCGCCTGAACGATGTGCAATGCCGGTTAAAAGATATCACCGACCTATTTTTGGATACCGGCATAGGTGCCGACTCCTACTCTATTATCGAACTGCGGATGATAGAAGAGATCATTGCCAATAAAGAAGGCTCAAGGCGTAATTTGTTTGAAGAGGCATCGGGCATATCCAAATATAAGCTTCGCAAAAAGCAAACATTTAATAAGCTTAAAGATACCGAGGCCGACCTGGCCCGGGTTGACGACCTGCTATTCGAGATCGATAAAAACTTAAAGACCTTAGAAAACCAGGCCCGTAAAACCGAACGCTATTACCGCCTGCGCGAGCAATACAAGGAGCTGAGCATTAAACTGGCATCGTTCCGGATAGCGGCATTCAGCACTTCGCTTGCGCAGATAGAAGATGCCGAGCAAAGGCAAAAAACCGATAAAGGCGGTATAGTAGCTATTATTGATACCATGGAGGCCGCGCTGCAACAGCAAAAGCTGGACAGCCTGACCAAGGAGAAAAACCTATCGGTACAGCAGAAAGCTACCAACGAGTATGTTGCCAAAATACGGGCGTATGAGAGCGAGAAGAAACTAAAGAACGAGCAACTTAAATTTCAGCAGGATAAGGAGTCGCGCTTAAGCGAAGAACTGGAGCGCGATACCGCGCAGTTTAACCATGTGCTGTACAATATTAAACGCCTGAGCGAAGAAAAATTGCAGGAAGACGAGGCCCTGCAAACCATAACCCGAAACGTTGCCGAACTGAAAGACGCGGTTGATGAACTACGTGCTGAGCAGGTTGGCGCTAAAGCCGAGGCCGACGAAATAAGCGCCATTAACAACCGCCTGCAAAACCAGATATACAAGGCCGAAAAAGACCTGGATATTTTACAAATACAGCAACAGGCTTTAGAGCAGGAGAGCCAGCGCAACCTGGAAGATGCCGGGACCAAAGAGGCCGAACTAACCCACTTTAACGAGGTTATTGCCGAACTGGAAACCCAGGCCGGTGTTTTACAGCGGGAATATGATGCCATAGTTGAATTTGAGAACAAACTAAAAAACCAGATAAGTGATACCGAAACGGAGCTAAGCAAAGTTAAGGATGCCGTTACCCAGGAAGGCCGTAAACTGGATGCCAAGCAAAACGAATACAACCTGACCAAAAGCATGGTGGATAACCTGGAGGGGTTCCCGGAGTCGATACGGTTTTTGAAGAAGAATACCGAGTGGGCCAAAAACGCGCCTTTGTTTAGCGATGTTTTGTTTTGCCGCGAGGAGTACCGCATAGCTATTGAGAATTACCTGGAGCCGCTGATGAACCACTACGTGGTCGAGAGCTTTGACGAGGCTATCAGAGCGATCAATTTATTAAGCAGTTCGTCGCGCGGGAGGGCACAGTTTTTTGTGTTGAGCAATTATCCGGCTAAAGCCGAACAACAAATACCTGCGGTAGAAAATGGCATATCCGCATTGGATGTGATAGACGTTGAAGCTAAATACCGCCCGCTTTGCAACCATTTGCTGCACAACGTTTATTTGGTTAATGACCAGGCCGAAACAGATATGAACACCGCCGACCTGCCCGAAGGTGTTATTCTATTGGGCAAAAGCGGCAAGTTCAGCAAGTCGAAGTATACGATGGCAGGTGGCTCGGTGGGCTTGTTTGAGGGTAAACGTATCGGTCGCGCCAAAAACCTGGAAAACCTGAACAAAGAGATCAAAACTTTGGAAACACGGGTTGGCAAATACAAAGCCGAAACTGAAATCTTGCAGGAACGTTTGCTAGTTTTAAAGGCATCGGGCAAGGCAAGCGAGGTTTACCAAAAGCAGCAGGACCTGAACCGCCTGAATACCGAACTGGTGACCGTTAAAACACGCCGCGAGCAATACCAAACCTTTATTGAGAACAGCAGAAACCGCAAGGAAGACATCGCGCGAAAGGTTGAAAGCATTAAAGAAGAAGCCAACCGTTTACAGCCCGAGCTTATCTTATTAAAAGAACAAAAACTGACACAGGCCGAATTACTGACCGAAAAGCAATCGGTATTTAACGAACTGACGGAGCATGTATCGGTACAGTCGAACCGGTATAACCAGGAGAATATCCGTTTCCATCAGCAGCAAAATAAGGTGTCGGGTTTGATAAAGGACCTGGATTACCGTGATACCCAAAAAGAAAACCTGGAGCAGCGCATTAAACAAAATAATGCCGAATTAGCCAAAGTAAAGGCCGATATTTTAGAGAACCTGCAACACTCCGATCACTCGGACGAGGACTTGCTGGAAATGTATAACCAACGCGCCGAACTGGAAAAAGCCGCGCAGGCTGCCGAGCAGGAGTATTATACTTTTCGTGAAGCGATCACGCTCGCCGAAAATGAAATAAGCGAACTGCGTAAGAAAAAAGACCAGGCCGAACTGGTTGAAAACGAACTGCGCGACCGCAAAACCAACCTTCGGTTAGAACTGAACGCTCTAAAAGAACGGCTATCGGTCGAGTTTAATATTGATATTGAAGACCTGCTGGATGCTGAAGTACCGGCTGATGATACAGAGGCCGGGCTGCGCGAAAAAACCGAAAAACTAAAACGCCAGCTGGACGATTTTGGCGCCATTAACCCCATGGCAGTTGAGGCCTATAAAGAAATGAATGAGCGCTATGAATTTATACAAGCGCAAAAGAAAGACCTGAACGAGGCCAAAGCATCGTTACTGGCTACTATACAGGAGATTGATGATACTGCCAAAGAGAAATTTATGGCGGCCTTTACGCTGGTGCGGCAAAACTTTATCACGGTTTTCCGCTCGTTGTTTAATGAGGAAGATAGCTGCGACCTGATATTAAGTGACCCGGAAAACCCATTGGAATCGGATATTGACATTATTGCCAAGCCAAAAGGCAAAAGGCCGTTATCCATCAACCAACTATCGGGCGGCGAAAAGACGCTGACGGCTACCGCCATCCTGTTCTCGCTTTACCTGTTAAAACCCGCGCCCTTCTGTATTTTTGATGAGGTTGACGCCCCGCTGGATGATACCAATATTGATAAGTTCAACAATATTATCCGTAAATTCTCTAAGGACTCGCAGTTCATTATCGTATCGCACAACAAACGCACCATTGCCAGCACCGATATTATTTACGGGGTTACTATGGTGGAACAAGGGATATCAAGGGTAGTACCGGTGGATATGCGGGAGTTGGACCCCCTAACCCCCTAAAGGGGGAATTTAATACTCCACTCATTATGCACGTCAAAGTTCCCCCTTTAGGGGGCGGAGGGGGCTGTAATCTATGCCCGCCGCTTCGGCGCAAAGTTTATCGTTTTCTGAGTTACCGATCATCACTAAATCGCGGCGTTCCAGGTTATGGGTTTTTAGGATATGGTGTATAGCATCAGGTTCAGGCTTGGGCTTAATTTCGTCGGCAAAGTAGCAGGTGAGGTATTTTTCGAGGCCATGCCATTCGGTTTGCCTTATTTTGTTGAGTTGCTGCTCGGGGTTGCCGTTGGTGAGGATGAATATCTGCTTACGATCCACCACAATATCCTGCAAAAGCGTGAGCATATCCTTATACAACAGCAGCTTTAAAGGCAGGCGGGCGGTTATGTGCAACAGGTCGAAGTTGTAACGGTATTCTTCGCTTATTTTAAAACGCTCCTTTATCACATCAAATATCCGGGCACTTCCCTCCTTTTCGTAGGTTTCGGTCATCAGGCGGGTCAATACCTTGCCATCCAGCAGTTCTTTATATTCTAAAAAAGCGCCAAACAGGTAATAAACCTGCAACAGGTAATCCTTTTCGGGATAGAGCACGTTATCCAGTTCAAAAACAAAGGCTTTTTTGCGTGGGTCAATATCGGTGTAAGCAAGCATTATCCGGTAATAAATTCGTTTTCGGGGCTGCAAAGTTCAATATCAAACTCGGCAAATAAGGTTTGGGCTTCTTGGAGTAAAGCCAGTTCGGTACGGCGCAAGGGGTATATTTTGCTGATCTGTTTATCCAGTGCCAGGGTGAGCATCAGGTGCGCAAATGAGAGGTTTTCGGGCGATGGGGTTTGGATCATGCTGCCGTTTTTGACCATCGGTTGCGGCAGATCCAGATAGTCTCCAAGCAATATGGTTTCATCCGCACCAAGCGCCGCTTTTAATTTGTACGCTTGTGCCGATGTAGCCGCGGTGATCAGCACGCTCATAAATGCTCCACAATTAGGCCGTCTTTCATCAGCACTTTACGGTCGGCCAGGTTGGCCAGTTCCTCATTGTGCGTAACGATGACAAAGGTCTGGTTAAAATCGCGGCGCAGGTCGATAAATAGCTGGTGCAGTTCGCGGGCGTTGGTTGAGTCGAGGTTGCCCGATGGTTCATCGGCCAGTATCATGGCGGGGCTGTTCACCAGTGCGCGTGCTACGGCTACACGCTGCTGCTCGCCACCCGATAGCTGGTTAGGTTTGTGGTCTAACCGGTCGCCGAGGCCCAATAAGTTTAACAGTTCAGTAGCGCGTTTTTCGGCTTCGGCTTTTGAGGTGCCTGCTATAAAGGCCGGGATGCACACGTTCTCCAACGCGGTAAACTCGGCCAGCAAGTGATGGAACTGGAATATAAAGCCTATCTGTTTGTTACGGAAAGCGCTCAAAGCACGGGTTTTCATGTTACTCACATCGGTGCCGTTAATTGTAATGCTACCGGCGTCGGGCTTATCCAAGGTACCAATAATGTTGAGCAGCGAGCTTTTACCCGCGCCGGATGCGCCTACGATGGACACAATTTCGCCGCGCGCAACTTCAAGGTGGACACCTTTGAGGATGTTGAGGTCGCCGTATGATTTTTTGATGGACTGTACTTTGAGCATGTACTACGTGATGTGCAAATTAGCAGATGTGCAAATGTGCAAATTAATGTGCAGATGTGGGAATTAGAAAGTGTGCAAATGTGAGTGATGTGCACATGTGCAAATGATTTTTTTGGGTGAACCGATGGTTTGCGATAGGGATTGGAAGGGTTTAGTGCGCAGCACCGCACCCCGATGGCTATCGGGGGGAGCCCTGCAAAGCCCGGTGCGCGATAGCGCAATTGCCCAAATCAATTATCTTAACCTCAAAATGTTCTTAGAAACAAACCGCGTTTTATTCACAACCCAATTTGTCGCTTTAAGAACACACCCCTAACCCCTCTCAAGAGGGGAAATCTTCTTGACACCGTACCACAATCGCCATTACAATACTCATTCAAAATAATCTGCAAAAAAAGCCCCCGCTGTTTATAACTATCGGATGAAATTAATAGCTTTACCGCATAAAATACTTCAGAAAAAAATGAATATTCACGAATACCAGGGTAAAGCGATACTAAAGAGTTTTGGTGTACGAATTCAGGAGGGCATTGTTGCCGATAATGTGGAACAGGCCGTTGCTGCCGCGAAAAAATTAAAGGAAGACTTTGATTCGTCGTGGGTGGTGGTTAAGGCGCAAATACACGCCGGTGGCCGCGGTAAAGGCGGTGGCGTTAAGCTGGCCAAAAACCTTGACGAGGTTAAAGAAAAAGCCGGGGCCATTTTAGGCATGACCTTAGTTACCCCGCAAACCGGCCCCGAAGGTAAGTTTGTGAGCAAAGTTTTGGTTGCCCAGGATGTTTACTACCCCGGCCCGAGCGAAACCAAAGAGTTTTACATGAGCGTATTGCTCGACCGTGCTAAAGGCCGTAACATTATTATGTACAGCACCGAGGGCGGTATGGATATTGAAGAGGTTGCCGAGCATACCCCGCACCTGATATTTAAAGAAGAAATTGACCCTAAGGTTGGTCTGCAAGGTTTCCAGGCGCGTAAAATAGCGTTTAACCTGGGCCTTAGCGGCGATGCCTTTAAAGATATGACCAAGTTTGTTGCCGCTTTGTACAAAGCATATGACGCGACAGATTCGGCTATGTTTGAGATAAACCCGGTTTTAAAAACCAGCGATAACAAAATTTTAGCTGTTGACGCTAAAGTGAATTTGGATGACAACGGCTTGTTCCGTCACCCGGATTTTGCAGCTTTGCGCGATACCAGCGAAGAAGACCCGATGGAAGTTGAAGCCAGCCTGAGCAACCTGAACTATGTGAAGCTTGACGGTAACGTAGGTTGTATGGTTAACGGTGCCGGTTTAGCTATGGCGACCATGGACATTATCAAAATTGCCGGTGGCGAGCCTGCTAACTTTTTGGACGTGGGCGGTACCGCTAACGCGCAAACGGTTAAAGCGGCCTTCAACATTATTTTGAAAGACCCGCATGTTAAAGCCATCCTGATCAACATCTTCGGCGGTATCGTTCGTTGTGACCGTGTGGCGCAAGGTGTTATTGATGCTTATAAAGAGATCGGCAACATCCCTGTACCCATCATTGTTCGTTTGCAAGGTACCAACGCTGTTGAGGCCAAAAAGCTGATCGACGAAAGCGGTTTGCAGGTAAAATCGGCTATTTTATTGAAAGAGGCTGCTGATAGGGTTAAAGAGGTTTTTGCGGCGTAAGAAGATAGATTTTTTTAATATGATATATAGAGGGGAGAATGAATAATTCTTCCCTTTTTTATTGGTAAAGATTTGGGCGTTCCCTGCGGGCCGGGCTGTACGCTCATACTGCACAGGCCTTAGCCACAAGGCCGGTATCCGCTGCCATCCCTAACGCAGAATACAGTAATTACTTAAAAAAACTATAGGCTAGACCTGTCTTTACTTTTGATTGGCTTTATTCCTAATATACTCACTTGAAAAAGCGCCCACTTTTGCATTCAGCAAAAAGTCTTCTAAGATCCAATCTTCTACATCATTGCGGTGAACTTTAACGTTGTCGCCGTATTTTATTTTTTTAATTGTGTTGGGTTCATTTGCCAGCCGACCAATAAAATGATCATCAATAAAGTCGTTAACCTGTACCCACATGTGTTCGGCATTTCCGTCTTCTATAAAGTTTGCTTTTACAGCATATCTAAAAAGTTCATCATCTTTTTCGTGGTCCTGCATAAAGTCTATCAAATATGGCAATTGCTGCTGAGCTTTTTCCTGATACGTTTGTAGTACAGGATCATCAACAGACAGGTTTGCAACTTTATCGACTGTAGTGGCCGCTGGTCTTTTCTTTTTAAAAAATTCAAACATCCGGGTAATATTAATATTAGTTAGTATACCTATCGTTTACCGAAGTTACATCGGTAACACAATGGTTGAATATTGTCGATTGAGTTTGTCCCACCTTGACTTAAAGGGATAATATGATCTTTGGTCCAAACATACTTATATCTTCTATCAGGACGTTTCGGAATCTCACTCCAATTAAGTTTACATCCGGGGCAAACAGTAAACTGCATTAAAATTTCGTTCCATTCTTTTCGAGTATGATTTCCGTTAGATGTTTTAATTCGTGAGGAATACGTATTAGCTCTTGCTTGTCGACAAGTTTTACAATAGTAGTATTTCTTACCTGTAGTTGAGGAAGTCCATACACCCAAGTTAGTTTCGCCGTGTTTGTTGCAAATCATTTTATAAAATTAAAACAAACATCCCCATAGTTCGTAGCCAACGAGGCGTTTTATGATTTATCCTATTCAATGCCTATCTTTACATTATGTCCAACATCGTACAAACCAACCTAAAGCAAATAAAAGCACTCATGCTTCACTATGGCGTTGAAAAGGCATATGCTTTTGGCAGTGCCATAACGGGTAATATGCACGCGGACAGTGATGTTGATTTTGTGATAAGGTTTGCACCGGATCTTGATCATAAAACTTATGGCGATAATTATTTCGATCTGTTATATGCCTTACAAAACCTGCTTAAAAAAGATGTTGAATTAGTGGCCGAAGAAACCCTGACCAACCCCTACCTGATAGAAAGTATAAACCGGCAAACGCTTGATGTTATATGAGTATTGAAGAGAAGAAACTGCTCGCAGATATTATTGAAGCCATTATATCTATTGATGAACACTTAGAAGGTCGCCGAGTTTTTAGTGAATATAAAGCTAATAAAACCAAGCGCCGTGCGGTTGAACGGGAGTTGGAAATAATTGGCGAAGCGGTAAACAAACTTCTAAAAATATCACCAGATATAGCGATATCGTACGCCAGGGTAATTGTCGACTTGCGTAATAAAGTTATACATGCTTACGATAATGTAAATGATACCATCATCTGGAATGTAGTAATGAACCATATCCCGACCTTAAAAACAGAGGTTGAAGAACTGTTTAACAAATAGCAATGATCCACTTATCTCCTGACCACACCTTCACCATTGAACGTTACGAAAAACGTCTACGCCTGATCGTTTATAAAAACGGTGAAGAATATGTTTGCCGCAAAGAAAGTTTGGGCAAGCTTAAAAAGGCTTTAGCTACTGATGATGCCAGAATATTCAAAGGCCGCTTACAGTTGCTTAAACATGGCGACGATATTGCCGTTGAAATTAAGAGGCAGCCAGTCGGCACCATTAGCGTAAGCAGTTTTCAAAACTGTTTGGAGAGTTTGTCTTAGGTAGATAATCATCTTTTTTCTTGGATAAACGGTGGATTTTGGCTATATTGTATGCTTTGGCTAAGTAATTACAATGAGGCGGAACCGCGTAAAAACATCAGAATTTTCTTACAATTTCCCCCTCCTGCGCAAGGCTACGGCGGGTAAGCCTGGTTCTCCGCACGTTACTGTGAGCGCGATGGCAGGTTCAACGCGCAAAGCCGCTCTGTAAGCCGGGGATTGCTTTACCGAAACAAGTTCGGCACAGGCGTGCCTCGCAAAGACGCTCTAAGAGAAATAGGTATTGAGAACACCCATATTTACCCATGTACCATGTTTTGTCTCAAATCTCAAATCTATGTAAGCACATCTAATTTCGTATTTTTAGCCATTCTTGTTAGTACATGGAAAATAAAACAATTGCCCGTACCCTGCGCCTGCTGAGCCAGTTGATGGAACTGCACGAGGTAAACCCTTTTAAGATAAAGTCGATAGCCAACGCGGCTTTTAAGGTGGATAAGCTACCTTTTAAAATAGCGGATAAGCCGTTTGAGGAAATGGAAAAGGTTGACGGCATCGGCAAAAGCATTGCGGCTAAACTGCAGGAACTATTGACCACGGGCAGTATGGCCGAACTACAGGAATTGCTGGACACTACCCCGCCGGGCATTGTGGAGATGCTGGGTATCAAGGGCATCGGTCCGAAGAAAATAGCCGTGATATGGCACGAACTGGGTATTGAAAACACCGGCGAATTGTATTATGCCTGTAACGAGAACCGTCTGGTAGAGGCCAAGGGCTTCGGGTTGAAGACACAGGATGAGATCCGCAAGGTGATCGAGTTCAGGATGGCTAACTCGGGTAAGTTTTTGTATGCGCAGGTGGAGAAGATAGCTGTTGACGTGCAGGAACAGATACAAAGGCTGTTGCCCGAAGCATCCATTATGCTTTGCGGCGAATACCGGAGAAGGCTGGAGATCATTACCGAACTGCGCCTGGTTATCGGTACGGGTGATGCGGACGAAGCTATCGCCATACTTCAGCAGGAAAGTCTGTTACAGGATGTTAGCGTTGATAGCTATACGCTTAGCGGCAAAACGGAATCGGGTTTGGAGGTGAATATCGTGGTTATCGATATCGCCCATTTTTATACCGAGGTGTTTAAACAAACCGGCAGCGACGAACATGTTGAGGCGATACTGGGCCGGATAAAGGAAAACAACTTACGGGTTGAAAGTGAGGAGGATATCTACGAAAAAGCCGGTCTGCCTTTTATTGAGCCCGAGCTACGCGAGGGCACGGATATCATCGCGCAAGCTACGGAAAATGGTCTGCCTGCGCTGATCACATACAACGACCTGAAAGGCACCCTGCATAACCACAGCACCTGGAGCGATGGGGTAAACACGCTCGAAGAAATTGCCTTATTCTGCCGTGATGAGTTGAAGCTGGAGTACCTGGGTATTTGCGACCACAGCAAAAGCGCTTTTTATGCCAAAGGGTTGAGCATTGAAAGCGTGCTGAACCAGCATGAGGAGATAGACCACCTGAACAAAAAGATAGCAGGGTTTCATATTTTTAAAGGGATCGAGTCGGATATATTGAACGATGGGTCGTTGGATTACCCGGATGAGATATTGAAGCGCTTTGACTTTATTGTGGCATCGGTACACAGTAACTTAAAAATGGCCGAAGAAAAGGCCACCGAGCGTTTGATCAAAGCTATTGAGAACCCTTACACCACTATTTTAGGGCATCCAACGGGCAGGCTGTTGTTGAGCCGTAAAGGGTATGATATTGACCACAAAAAAGTGATCGATGCGTGTGCGGCCAATGGTGTGGTGATCGAAATAAACGCTAACCCGCTGCGGTTGGACCTGGACTGGCGCTGGCACCAGTACGCTTTGAGCAAAGGCGTGATGCTATCCATTAACCCCGATGCGCACCGTAACGAGGGTTTTTACGATATGCACTATGGCACGCTGGTTGCCCGTAAAGGCGGCCTGAGCGCCGATAAATGTTTAAATGCCCGTTCGTTTGAGGAGATAAAGGCTATCTTCGCCGCAAGGAAACCCCAATAACACATACAACACATTGAAGACCGGCCCTAAAATACTGGTGATCCGCCTGAGCTCGATGGGCGATATTATTTATACCACTCCCGTTGTGCGCTGTTTAAAACAGCAGGTGCCCGGTGCCGAGGTCCATTTTTTAACCAAACCGGCCTTTAAATACATTTACGACAATAACCCTTATGTGGATAAGGTTCACCTGCTAAAGGCAACGCTCAACGAGACCATTGCCGATATCAAAGCTGAAAAGTTTGACTATATTATCGACCTGCACAACAACCTGCGCACGGCCATTATCAAACTGCGTACAGGCATCAAGGCGTCAACCTTTCATAAACAAACGGTGCGCAAGTGGCTGTCGCTGCGGTTTAAGTTAAAATTGGTAAAACCCGTTCATTTGGTTGAACGGTATATGGCAACAACCGCTTTTTTGGGCGTAAAAAATGATGGTAAACCTATTGATTACTTTATCAAGGCTGAGCACCAGCTTAGCGAACTGCTGCCCCCATCGCACCAAAACGGCTATACGGCCTTTGTTATTGGGGCAACCCATTTTACCAAACGGATGCCAAATCAAAAAATCGTCAGTATCTGCAATCAAATTAACGGGCCGGTTGTTTTATTAGGCGGTAATGATGTAAAAGCCAATGGCGATGAGATAGTTGCGGCTACCGGGAACAATGTTTACAATACCTGCGGCAATAACACGTTAGATGAGTCGGTATTCATGGTATCCAAAGCTAAAAACGTAATAGGCTTTGATACCGGGCTTACGCATATTGCCGAGGCTTTTAACGTGCCGATAGCATCGATATGGGGAAGCACGGTGCCCGAATTGTTGGGTGTGCAGCCTTATCAGGTAAAAAATGCGTTGGTTATAGGGGTTGAACTCCCCTGCCGCCCATGTTCAAAATTTGGTTTAGAGAAATGCCCGCTGGGCCATTTTAAATGTATGAATGAAATACCCGAAAACGATGTTGTTACATTTGCAAATAATGCTTAACATAGTATCCTGATTAATTGTATGGTTAACCCCCTAAAGCGTCTGTTTTTTTTGCCGGTCCTATTGATTTTTGCTGGCGGTATGGCTCACGGGCAAGACCTGCGGTTTGGCGTGAAAACAGGCTTAAGTTTTGCGTCGCAGAGCATTGATAACCCGGATATCCTGTCGACGAACTCCATACCTACCTACAATATCTATGTGTATGCCGAAAAACCCTTACGCAACGATTTTTATGTAGAGGGCGCATTAGGCCTGATGGGTAAAGGGGTTACCACCTATCAAAACGCGTTAACAACTACCATACAGCTAACTTATGTTGATATACCTGTAAACCTGCTTTATAAATTTACCTTACCTAACCTGGGCAAACTGTATGTTGGTGGTGGCCCGTATGTCTCTGTCGGTGTTAGCGGTAATATACAGTTTCAAAACACCAATAATGCGTCGGGCGAGAGCGTTGAGTTTGGGAATGACCAGGATTACAAGCGACTTGACCTTGGTGCCGAGCTGACAGCGGGCTTTGAGTTTAATAACCGGCTAACCTTTAACACCAGCTACGCGCTCGAACTGAACAACATTGCGCCCGATAACACGACCGACAGTACAAACAGTATTAAAAACAGGGTTTTTTCGATCGGTCTGGGCTTTCATTTCTAAAACTTTTCTATTTAACTTTTGTTGAGATACCAATGAAAAAACTAATGCTGGTGCGCCATGCTAAATCGGGTTGGGACAACCCTGCCTTAACCGATTTTGAACGCCCGCTTAGCAGCCGGGGCGAAAACGATGCCCCCGAAATGGCCAAACGCCTGATGAAAAAAGGCCTGATACCACAATACATTGTGAGCAGCCCGGCAGTAAGGGCCAAAACAACAGCCGGTATATTTGCCGATAAATTTAAACTTGCCGGTCCGCATTATAATACTGCCATTTATGAGGCCACGCATACCACACTCCTATCGGTTGTTAATTTATTGTCCGATGAGTACGACTTTATAGCCCTGTTTGGGCATAACCCCGGTTTAAGCCAGTTGGTTTATTACCTCACAGGCAACTTATTCGATATGCCGACCTGCGGTGTGGTGATCATTGATTTTGATTTGGACTCGTGGCAACTGGTAAGCGGCGATACAGGTGTCATCAAATACAGTGATTATCCCAAAAAAGGTGAAGATCAATAAAAAATGACCGGAAAGAATGGATTAAGGCAAAAATTTTTCTCCACTTTAGCAACCAATTAAACGTAATATGCGGTATCATTAGCATTTGCTATGCCCGATGAAAAATATCTGCCTTACTGCTGCTTTTTTACTTTTTTTTGTGAGTGCTTATGCACAAAGTTTTTACGTTGTTACCAGCACCTATCAGCTTAAAAAAGTTACCATTAACGCTTCTGGTGTTGCTGCGTCAATTGATATAAATGTTTGCGGTGGCGTTAGCGTAGGCTCTATCGCAATTTATAAAAATAAACTTTACTCCACAAACGGCAACCAGTTAAGCTTTGGCACCATTAGCGGCAACAGCATAATAAACTGTAACCAGTTGTCGGCAACAACACCGATCGGCGATTCGTTAACGGCAGATTCAACGGGCGTGCTCTACCTGAATAATGGAAACGCGGTTTGTACTTTTGACCCACAATCGCTTAAGTTAACATCAAGGGGCTTAGTACCTTATAACTTTGCCGGTGATATGATATTTTATAACGGCGGTTTGTATATGGCGGCAACCAATGGTATCGCAAAGATCGACCTGACCGACCCGACAAAAAGCACCCTTATTATTCCGTCGAGTTTAAGTATTTACGGCCTTGCCGCCGTTGCATACAGCAGCACAAAAAATAAAATTTATGCAACAGCAGTAAATTATGCCCAGGCAAGTACTGATATTATTGAGGTTGATATTGACAACAAGAAATTTTTAAATAAAGTTGCAACGCTGCCTTATATCGTGTTTGATGCGGCGAGCGATGTGGAAAGCGGCGAGATACCAAAGATCGTTATCGCTTCGGTACAAACAACCGCGCAATGCCCCTACCAGGGCAAATTTGACGTGCAGGTGGTATGCCAGAACCCCTTAGCCGATTATCAATATATATTGAATGATAATATGACGAATACAACGGGCGTTTTTTCGGGCATCGCACCCGGAACCTATGATCTTAAAGTAAAATCGGCCGTACAAACAAAAGATACAACCATAATAGTTACCGACCAGGGCTTTGCCAAACCGGTTACCACGATCATGAAAAATGACGAAAACTGTGATCAAACCGGTCAGGTTAGTTTTAACGTGAGTAACGGTAGCCTGTATACTTTACAGGATGCTTCGGGTACATACCCTGTAAGCCATGTATTTACGGGTTTAAGAGCAGGCAACTACACTTTTTATGTACTTGATCAAATAGGCTGCAGGGTAGATACACTTACGGTAACCATTAACAGGATAAAATGTGCCATAAATATTACAGGGCTTAACATCACTAAAACTTGTACCGATCTGCAAAAGGGCAATGTACAGGTGACCAGTACACCCCATACAACTGCCACAACTACTTATACTTTAGATGGCGTTACCAACAATACCGGCACTTTTGCAGCACTTGCTCCCGGTAACTACACCTTACATATCTTTACATCCGAAGGGATAATTAAAGACACACTGATCACCATACCTGATTTTTATTTGAAAAGACCGGTAGTTACCTATATCAAAACCGATCTTATTTGCGAGGTACCGGGAAGTATCACCGTTTTTGCAAAACTTGCCGATAGTACATATAGTATTAAGTCGGGCATATTAAGTTACCCATCGGGACATAAATTTACAGGGTTAGCCGCAGCCAATTATCCGTTCACAATTATTGATAAGCAGGGCTGTCTGATCGATACGCTCTCGGTAAACATCAATTTTATAAAATGCGACCCGATCATATTCCCCAACACCTTTACACCCAATAAGGATGGGGTAAACGATGTTTTTTTACCCATGCAAGGTGGCATAGCCTCGGGGTTTAAATTTTCGGTTTATGATCGGTTTGGGGCGCTATTGTTTAACTCGGCCGATCTGCACACGGGTTGGGACGGTACCTACAAAGGTAGTGCGGCACCATTAGGAACTTATTATTGGATAGCAACCTATTATGATCAGAATAACTTTTATCGTACGCAGTCGGGATCGGTATTATTGGTGAGATAGGTTTTAGTTAGTAGTTAATAGCGTAAGTTTTGCCGGGCAGCGAGCGCACATACCCCTGCATTTCCAGGTTAAGCAAACTCATGGCCAGCTGGCTTAAAGGCAGGTTGGTTTTTATCGCCAGGTCGTCGATGCCTAAAGCACCTGCGTTTTGGCGTATGGCGTCAAATATCAGGCTTTCGGCGGGTTCAAGGTCAATGGGCAAGGCAAGTTGTGCTTTTGCCGGAGCCGGGCCGCCGGGACGCTCCCACCCTAAAATATAGGCCAGATCGGCACCGGATGTTAACAACGCCGCTTTATTATTACGGATCAAAAAGTTACAGCCTTCCGAAAATTCATCGTGAACCCTGCCCGGGTAAGCAAATACATCGCGGTTGTACGAGTTGGCAATTTCGGCGGTTATCAAAGCGCCGCCTTTAACGCTGGCTTCAACCACAACGGTTGCATCGGCCATACCGGCAACAATGCGGTTACGCCGGGGGAAGTTTTGCGGATCGGGTTTGGTACCCGACGGGAACTCGCTTATCCAGCCGCCATTGAGCAACATTTTATCGGCAACGACTTTGTTTTGAGCGGGATAAATACGGTCGAGGCCATGGCCTAATACACCTAAAGTAGGTATGTCCATGCGCAAGCTTTCTTTGTGGGCGGTAATATCAATACCGTAGGCAAGGCCGCTCATGATCACCACGTCGTAAGCTTTGAGGTCTTCTACCAGTTCGCGGCAAAGTTGTTTGCCATAATCGGTAGCGTTGCGTGTACCTACAATGCTGATAATGCGGGGATGATTGAGGTTGGTATTGCCTTTATAATAGAGCAGCGCGGGCGAATCGGGGCAATTTTTTAACCTTTTGGGATAAGCTTCGTCCGAATAGAAAAGTACCTTGATGTTGTTCTTTTCGATAAAGCGTAGTTCTTCCTCGGCCCTGGCAAAGCCTTCGCGTAAAGCTATTTGCTCCATAGCCTTTTGGCCGATGCCCGGTATTTGTGCCAGCTTTTTAGTTGGGGCCTCAAAAACAGCCTCGGCGCTGCCGCAATAGCTTATTAAAACTTTGGCGAGCTGATCGCCGATGTGTTTGGTAAAAGTGAGGGCGAGTTGATGCAGTGCAGACATGGATTGACTAAAATATCGATTTTATTTAACACCCGATAAAATCAACTAAAAATAAACTTGCTGTTTTACAGATAGTTACATTTTATTTATCACTAAACTATAAAAATAGTTTGCGAACTATATTTATAGTGGTAGCTTTATGTAACCAAACTATAAAAATAGTTAACCATGACCGACATTAAAGAACTCACCAAAGCCGAAGAACAGGTAATGCGCATACTGTGGCAGCTTAAGGAAGCCATAGTAAAGGATGTGATAGACCTGATGTCCGAACCCAAACCAGCATACAATACGGTATCGACCGTGATCAGGGTGCTGGAAACCAAGGGGTTTGTTGACCATAAAGCTTATGGCAACTCGTATGTTTATTTCCCGCTCATCAGTGAAGAGGTTTATAAAAGCTTCGCACTTAATAAGGTAATGACAAACTACTTCAGCAACTCGTACTCCAGCCTGGTATCGTACCTGGTGAAAGAAAAAAACCTGAGCATTGCTGAACTGGAGGAGTTAACCAAACTGGCCGATAAACTTAAAAACAAAGACAAATGAACTGGATAAACTATCTGGTAGAAGCCAACCTGTACCTGGCTGCCTTTTACGCACTGTATTTGCTGTTTTTGCGGAGCGAAACGCACTATCAGTTAAATCGCGCCTACTTGCTGGGCACAAGCGCGCTTGCCTTTGTGATCCCCTTTTTGCAACTGGGTATTTTAAAACCTGTGCAGGTTATCAATACGCAAATATCGGTTGGTAGCATTAGCGGTGGCTATGGTGTAGCAGTTGTACCGGATGCTCCCGTATCAAAATGGACCATGGACAACTATATCCTATTAATATACGGGTTAGTGGCTATCGCATTCTTGGTTAGTTTAGGTATCAGGGTATACCTGCTAAAGGCTTTGTTAAAAAAGGGTACGGTCACCAAAAATGCTGATTTTAATATTATTGAACTTCACCAGGGCAGTGTAGCTTTCTCCTTTTTTAACAACCTGTTCATTGACGACAGGCTGGCATCATCGCAAACGGTACTGTACCACGAGCAAGTGCATATCCGCCAAAAACATTCGTGGGACATTATTTACCTCGAGCTTTTAAAGATCATCAACTGGTTTAACCCGGCGATCTATTTGCTGATAGCCAGCATTAAAGAACTGCATGAGTTTATTGCCGACGAGGAAACCGCCGGGCTTGAAAACAACAATGACAGTTATACCGATTTTTTGATCAGCAATGCTTATGGTGTAACGCAAAACTCGTTAACCAATTCATTTTTTAATAAAAACCTGTTAAAACGGAGGATCACCATGTTATACCAAAAAAGATCGGGTAAGGCGGCGAGGCTGAAATACCTGTTAACGTTGCCGCTGTTATGCGGGCTGCTTTGTGCATCGACGCTGGCTTTTACTACCAAAACTTACGGATTGGTTGATCTGGCACCAAGACACGCCGAAAATAGGGCAATGGTAAATCCAGGTATCGCGAATACTATTCCGGAAGCTCCGGTTGCTGCTGACCTTAAAGGCAAAACCACCCAACAAGTACCCGCAGATGCGCAAAAAGAAGACCGCAAAGGTTTGGACGCTGTTGAAAGCATGGCTTCGTTCCCCGGTGGTGTAAATGCTTTCAGGGATTTTCTGGCTAAAAACGTTCATTACCCGGCTATTGATAAGGAGAAAAAGGTGGAGGGTAAGGTATACGTAGCGTTTGTTGTTGAGCGCGACGGGAGCGTGACAGATGTGCGCATCAGGCACTCACCATCAGAAACCCTGGCAGCCGAAGCGATGAGGGTGATCAAGCTATCGCCAAAATGGGAGCCGGCAAAACAAAACGGCAAGACAGTACGAACTGAACTTACCGCACCTGTTAATTTTTATTTAGACAAAAAAACCGCCGCGGAAAAACTGAAAACTACGCCGGTGTTTATTGTATCCGCTAAAGAACCGGGGGTTAAAGTTAAGTTTCCGCCACCGGTTGTAAAACCAGATAAGCCCGGCGCTGAGCCTCCGCCACCGCCTGCTGCGCCTGGTAAGCCCGGGGTTAAGTTTCCGCCTCCAATTGTTGTACCCGATAAAATTTTCACATCGGTTGATGTTCAGCCCGAATTTCCGGGTGGTCAGGTTGCGTTCTCTGAATTTTTAACTAAAAATATTCACTACCCTGCCGTTGATAAGAACAATAATGTACAGGGCAAGGTTTTTGTAACATTCGTAGTTCAGCTTAACGGCCTGGTAACCGACGCGCAGATAGCGCATGCACCATCAGCCACCTTAGGAATCGAAGCTTTGCGTGTAATTAGCCAATCGCCCCGGTGGATACCGGGAAAAAAGGATGGCAAACCTGTAAGTGTTAAGTATACGGTACCTGTTAATTTTAGTTTAGGCGATGGTGCTCCGCCGCCATCGCCGCCTGATGAGAAGGGCAATCCCGGTGATAAAGTTGTTAGAGTAGTTGACGTGCCTTTATCAAAGAAACCCGGCGAAAATGCCGTTAGGGTATTTGATGTGCCTTTATCAAAAACTAAGCTCAGTGACAACCCGAATGCCGTTTATAGCGCGGTGGACGTTAACCCTGAGTTTCCTGATGGCGAACCAGGATTTGGTAAGTTTTTGCAAAAAAATATTCGTTATCCGTTAGATGATAAAAAGAATAAAGTGCAAGGTAAGGTTTACGCTACATTTGTGGTTGAAAAAGATGGCAGTCTGACCGATATCAAAATAGTGCGTACGCCGTCGCCAACATTAGGCGAAGAAGTTTTAAGGGTAATGAAACTGTCGCCAAAATGGATACCCGGTAAACTAAAGGGAGAACCTGCACGGGTGCAATATACTGTGCCTGTGAATTTTTCGCTGGGCGACGGTGAAGTACCCCGTTCGGGCAAAGCGCAGGCACCGGCAGGAACCCCATCGCCTGACGGGCTTAGTTTAAACGGCGTTAGCCTGGTTAAAGAAGGCGCTGATTTTACGTACCATCCGGGCAAAAAAAATGCTTTAACTCAACCATTAATTGTGATCAATGGTGATCGTTATCATTTGCGCGGTAACGTGGTAGCAGGCCAGCAAATAAAATTCGCAGCCTCGGGCATGAATAAATACTACACCAAAGGTGATGCTTACGCTATGCAAAAGTGGGGCGACGAAGCAGCTAACGGTGTACTTGAATTGAAAGGCGAGATATCAATGAGTATTGAATAATCAGCCTTTTACATAAACCACTTGGCCTGGTTTCAAAAAATAAACTTTTAATAAAAATGCCGCAGGCTTCAATCAGGCCCGGCATTTTTGTCGTTTAAAGATATTGATCGTGGTAACGTTCAATTTTAAATATTTGATTATATTGCCTGTATGATCAATCAAGCAGTGCCACACCACCCCAACACCAGATCCGGCAATATTTTTGTATTCGCATTTATTGCAATTACGTTTTTCACGATATCCGCCACAGCGGGAACCCGTTTATCCAACTACCATATCCTTCCGGCAGATACCGACAAAATATATGCTGGGGTTGAACATGCGCCGCAGCCTAAGGGTGGAACGGATGCCTTTGAAAAATTTTTTTTGGACAACATGCGCTACGCTTTTAGCGGCAATACCAGCCAGTTGCAGGGGCGTATTTATTTGAGATTTGTTGTAGAAAAAGATGGCAGCCTATCATCTATAAATATATTAACATCGACATCGAAAAAAATAACCGACGCCGCCATCAGTATATTGAAAATATGCCCCAACTGGTTACCCGGCACACAGGATGGAAAGTCCGTTAGGGTACAGCATATAGTTCCCATAAGCTTTGATACTAATATAAACAATCGCGCAGATCAGCCGGTGTTAACCCGGATGGCACCCGCCAACTATAGCCCCGATGCGGAAGGGGTATATTCATCGGTTGAAACCTCGCCTGTGCCACCGGGAGGGGCCGAAGGAATGGCTAATTTTTTAAAAAGGAATGTACATTACCCGGCAATTGATAAGGAAAACAATGTACAAGGCCGTGTGATAGTACAGTTTATTATTGAAAAAGACGGAAGCCTGAGCAACCTTAAAGCTGTACGCACACCATCGGCAACGCTTGGCGAAGAAGCGATAAGGGCACTTAGGTTATCACCTAACTGGGAGCCGGGCAAAATGCATGGCGAGCCGGTACGTGTAAGGGCGGCCGTGCCGGTAAATTTTACGCTTGGGCCTGTAAAAGTAAACCCAGGTGAGTTTTACGAAAGCACTTTGAGCAAATTTATTTTTAGCAACATTAAGTACCCTAAAAAGCTGCAGGACCAGAATGTTAGCGGCATGGTTATCGTTAATTTTATTATAGACCTTAACCACAACTTAAACGGTGTAAACATTTTAAAAAGCGCGGGCACTGAATTAGATAATGAAGTAACCACGTTAGTACAAAACTATCAACCACCACCAAACGGCCCTGCCGGGACCTATATTTTAGTAGTACGTTTTTATACGAATGAAAAGCCCCCCTATGAAATCATCCCTAAGGAAATACTAAACACCGGGCATTTTGTTACCGATATGCTGATCATGGGGAGCAGGTATTATTGATCAGCCTTTAACGTAAACCACCTGCTTGGTTTCAAAAAACTCCTCGGCAAAGTAATCTTTTAAATAATATTGCCGGACTTTTAAACCAGACTCGGCAATTTCATGCGACAGGTCGCCGCCTTTGAGGTATAGGATGCCATTGGGGAGCATATTGCCGGATGTTTTGCTAAACTTATTTTTTACCCATGGGTAAAAATCTTTAAGCTGCGTTACCGCCCGAGATACTACAAAATCAAATTTACCTGGTGTCTGCTCTGCCCTGGCGTGCGTAGCCTGTACGTTGGTCAACCCCGCGCCTTTGGCTACTTCCTGCACTACTTTTATTTTTTTACCGATGGAATCGACCAAATGAAACTGCGTTTGGGGGAACATAATGGCCAGGGGTATGCCAGGGAACCCACCCCCGGTGCCCACATCCAATACCTGCTCGCCTGGCAAAAAGGGCATTACTTTGGCAATACCCAGCGAGTGCAGCACATGGCGCTCAAAAAGCAGGTCGATATCCTTACGGGACACTACGTTGATCTGCTCGTTCCAATAGGTATACAGCT
>JACXTT010004318.1_pt1 | contig 21168 bp, 17 predicted proteins | sample 9270951 | NCBI WGS metagenome assembly JACXTT01 (sample SAMN15532306, study PRJNA645909) | rock metagenome | isolation source: weathered quartz diorite | place: Puerto Rico | collected 2017-06-21
CCGCATCGCGCCCGGTCGGATCCTTCATGAAGAGATCCGACTTTGAGACCGCCCACGTCTCGGGGTTCACCTCTTGGCCGAAGAGGTGGATCTCGGCATCGGTGTTGATGGGGGCGCGGAGCACCTCTCCGTTCCTCCGTAGCCCGATCGTGACGTGCTCCTTGGTGATCATGAGCATGCCGCCAGAGCCGCAGCAAGGATCGTAGACCGTGCGGACGATGCCCTTGCGCCGGATGCGTTCCGCGTCGCCGGCGAGCATCAGGTCCACCATCAGGTGCACGACATCGCGGGGCGTGAAGTGCTCGCCGGGATTCTCGTTCAGCGCTTCGTTGAACTTGCGGATCAGCTCCTCGAAGATCGTGCCCATCGTGGGGTTGTCGATCTTGTTCGGGTGGAGATCGACGTTCTTGAAGCGCTCGAGCACCTGGAAGAGAAGCCCCGCCTCGTCGAGCTTACTGATGGTGTTGTCGAATTCGAACTTCTCGAGGACCTCGCGCATGTTTGGGCTGAAACCGGCGATGTAGTTACGCAGGTTGGCGGCGAGGTGCGGCGCGTCGCCGAGCAGCTTCTCGAAGTCGTAGCGGGAGGTGTTGTAGAAAGCGAAGTCGGAGGCCTTCTTGAGTTGGGCGTCGAGATCCTTGAGCCCCTTTCCCTTGAGCTGCGCCTGGCGCTTGAGAACGCTCTCCTTCGTGTCGGCGAGCACGCAGTCGAGGCGGCGCAAGATTGTGAGCGGGAGGATGACGTCCTGGTACTTACCTCGCTTGAAGGTGTCCCGGATCAGGTCCGCGACGCCCCAGAGGAAGCTGACAATTTCGCTATGGTTCAATCGTTCACTCTCCGGTAACCCTTGCCAGGTTCGCCGCGCCCCAGAGGTGGGCTTCGAGTTGCTGGAGGGTGAGCTTCATGACGCGAGCTGTTTGTCGATCATGTGCCACCTCGATCGTCGCCTCGGAAGCGGGCGAGATACGCTTCGTAGTCAATCGCCGGCGCGGTGGCCAAGGCCTGAAGCTGCTTCAGGAGGCGCATTAGCAACTGCACGAGCGATCGGGGACCTTCGGCTACAGTGAGATCGACACCTCCCGCATCCGGGTAACGCGCCTCGAAGGCGCCGTGAATCAGTGCGCACCCGACGTGCAGTCGCTCCTCTGCGCCAAGCTCTGCCAGCGCGCTTCGGAACGCATCGCCGAACGGCGGCGTCCACGAACTCTGATAGGTAAGAATTCCCGCGATGATTCGAGGGAGTGAGCGTGGCTTGGCGACCCCCTCAACGTGAGGAACAGGGGCCGAAGTGCGATGCAGGCGGCGAACCGAGGCGGTCTTTTCGCCGGCATAGAGAACGTGCTCGCGACTCAGGTCTTGCTTGACCTCCAGGACGGCGTACACGCTCTCGGCAGGGATGTAGCGCTGGTTCGCTTGGTTGTACAGAAACGGGGAGTACTGGCGATCGTAGATCACGACGTCGATTTGCTCGCTGCAGGCGCCCTGCGAGTCGATCACAAATGCTCGATCAGCCCGGTAGCGACGCGGCAGGTGATCGTTGAGCACGCGCAGCCAGTCTTCCTCCGACGCCTCGCCGCGCGCCCCAGGGTGTGTTACCGCGGTTCGATTTCCGCGCAGTCCACCTTCGAGGCGTGCTTGCAGGCCGTCCAGGATCTCGGCAAGACGGTCTCGCGCGGGGCCGCTCACCAGATAATCCTCCCCCACGACTGCTCGCGCGCTGACAGAGCGGCTTGCGCCACGATCAGCTGCTTTTCGGCCTGCGTCAGATCGTCAGACAGGATGTTGTTAGTGTTGGCGGGGTCGACGATACTCGTGGAGCCCAGCGATGAGCCTATCGTTCGCAGCACATGAAGAACATTCTCGGCGAGCGTCGAGCGGGAGTGGCCTGACAGCGCGTCGATGGCGAAGAGTTCGACGTACAGCGATGGGAAGTCGAACCCATGGAGCATTCGCCAGATCTTGATCGCACGAATCTCCTTCAATCGACCGGAGTTGCGCACGGTGTCCACGTGGAGAGCCACGTTCGTCTGGGTCCAGGAGTCCCGCTTGCGGAGGTAGAGGCTGTGGTAGTTCTGATAGCCCGCCTGCACCTTTCCGGGCACCAGATCGCCCCGCGTGCCGTTCACGGTGACGCCCACCGAGACGTTCTGCCGGCGCGGTGACCAGCCGTTGTTCTGCGCCAGCGATATGATTTTCTCGTAGATCCCCTTCAGGGTGCAGCTGGTGTCGGACTTGAGCGAGATGAACACGTCCACATCCGAGATCCCACGGACGCCGGTCTCCTTCGCATAGGAACCAGAGTACTGCAGGGCATTCAACTGCTGACCCGCCCAAGTGCGGAGCGGACCCGCCACCGCCGTCCCGAGTTGCTCCGCAGGCGAAGTCGGGCCGCGGGGCACCGCGTACTTCGCGAGGATTGTCTCGACGTACTGGTCAGGTGTCATTATGAGCGCTTCTGCTTGCGTCCAACGGTCACCCTCACCTGCGGCGCGCGAGCGCCTCGCAGCGCCCCTTGCCCCCCGCGCGCCTGTATGTGGAGTGGGTTGCATTTAGTTCGCGACGGCGAGCTGCTTCGTCAGCGCGCCTAGCAGGTCAGCAACCGCGAACATTCTCTTGGGATATCACCCGCGCCAGACCCCGTTGCTCAGCTCCCGCTCGGGGTCAGAAGGATGGGGAATTCTATCACGCTGGCGGCTCAGCAAAGGGGCGAGGGGTTCCACGACGCTCGAGTTCGTGCCATGCTTGCCGGGGGGCCACCGTCCCCGTGCGCGTCGAGGGGCTTATGAACAACGTCGGCAGGACGATCCTGGTCACGGGGGCCACGGGGCGGCAGGGTGGAGCGGTCATCCGCCACATGCTCCCCAAGGGATGGAAGTTGCGAGCGCTCACGCGGAGCCCCGACGGCCACTCCGCCCGGGAGCTGGCCCGCCAGGGAATCGAGGTGGCGCGCGGAGACCTGGAAGATCCCGCTTCTCTCGAGGGCGCCCTGCGCGGGATCCACGGCGTCTACAGCGTCCAGGACTTCTGGGCGGTCGGAGCGCGCCGGGAGGTTCAGCAAGGGAAGAACCTGGCCGACGCGGCCAGGAAGGCGGGCGTGGAGCATTTCGTCTACAGCTCCGTCGGCGGTGCCGAGCGCAACTCCGGAATCGACCACTGGGAAAGCAAGTGGGAGATCGAGAAGCACGTCCGGAAGCTCGGCCTGCCGGCCACTATCCTGCGGCCCGCCGGCTTCATGGAGAACTACTACGTCGATCAGGTCGAGATCGGTCTTCTGAAGGGGAAGCTCTTCGATCCGATCCGCCCCGACAAACCTTACCAGACGGTCGCAACCGATGACATCGGGGCGTTCGCGGCCCTGGCGTTCGACCAGCCGAAGCGATTCCTCGGGCTGGAGCTGGAACTCGCCGGAAGCGAGCTGACCAATCCCCAGGCTGCGCAGGTCTTCAGCCGCGTCCTCGGGAAGCCGGTGAAATTCCGGAGGCTGCCGATGCCGATCGTGCGCCTCGCCCTCGGCCGTGAGTTCTATCAGATGTTCCGCTGGTTCAACGAGTACGGCTTCAAAGCGAATATCCCCGAGCTGCGCGCCAGGTATCCCGAAATCCAGATGATGTCCCTCGAGGAGTGGCTGCGCAACGAGGGCTGGCACAAGCGAGCCCGGCACGTCGTCGCCCCCAGGGGCTGAGACAGGACTCCGGAGGCGGCGGAGCAACTGTTCCTCGCTCCGCCGCCTCTTCACTCCGGACCAATTGGTGGTCCCGCTGCTCGCCGAGTCACCTACTTCGTAGTCGCCTCCACGCCGGCTGCGGCTTTCTCGATGAGTGACGCCACGGCCTTGGGCTGCGACACGTACACGGCGTGGCTCCCCTTGACCTCTGTCACGGACGCGCCGGCGCGCCTCGACATCGCGCGCTGGGCATCCGGCGGGATCATCCGGTCGTCGGTTGCGACCAGGTACCAGCTCGGCTTGGTTTTCCACGCCGGCTCGCTCACGGCGCCGTTCAATGCTTCCAGCCCCCACGGGACCTGGGAGTCGGCCATGAACGCCGCCTCATCGCGTGTTACATCGGCGGCGAAGGAGGCGGGGAACTTGGCGCGGTCCAGGAAGAGGTACCCGTCCTGCGGCGGCAGAATCGGCGGGACGGGCGCGCCCGGTGGCGGGTTCTTGATCAGGGCCGACACCGACTCGCCCTTGTCCGGAGCGAACGCGGCGATGTAGACCAGCCCGGCAACCTTGGGGTCATTGCCTGCTTCGGTGATCACGACCCCGCCGTACGAGTGGCCGACGAGGATGACCTGGCCGTTCAGTCCGGCAATCGCCCTCTTCGTGACGGCCACGTCGTCGGCGAGGGAGATGGTGGGGTTTTGAACGATAGTGACTGCGTAACCGTCCTGCTTCAGCGCCTTGTAGACGCCCTCCCAGCCCGAGCCGTCCACGAAGCCTCCGTGCACCAGCACGACGTTCTTCACTGCGTTCGATCGGCTTGCCAGTGACATTGGTGTGTCTCCTTTCACCGGGGCCGATAGCAAGTGACGTGCCGCGGGCCCGCGCCCTCGGAACGGCCCGTTTTGTGGTCTGCTGGCTTCGGAGCTCACGATGCGCCGGGACGCCTCCCGATGGGTCGTGAGAGGCGACGGATGAGCCTGGACTCTGGTACGATCGGGCCACACACGGCTCTTCACTGTCCGCGAGGCTTGCACGTGAGGGACGCGAACCCCGATCAGGCGCTGCGTTTGAGCGAGCAGGCCTTCCGGCTGATGGTCGACACCCTTCCGGGTCTCATCGCCATCTTGACGGCCCAAGGGGAGGTCGAATACGTCAACCGGCGGGTCCTCGACTATTTCGGCAGGACGCTCGAGGACTTGAAACAGTGGGGAACCACGGACGCCATCCACCCTGAGGACCTTCCCGCCGTCGTGGCCGCGTGGAGACACGCGGTCGAGACGGGGGTGCCGTACGAGTACGAGCACCGCATCCGCCGCGCCGACGGCGCATCCCGGTGGTTCCAGTCCCGCGGCATGCCGCTCCGTGACGGGGATGGCCGCATCGTGCGGTGGTACAACCTGCTGACCGACATCGACGAGCGCAAGCGATCGGAAGAGAGGCTGCGGCGCAGCGAGGCCGATCTGCTCGAGGCACAGCAGATGAGCCGCACCGGGTCATGGCGGCACAACCTGGTGACCGGCGCGCTGACGATCTCTCCGGAAGTGTTCCGTATCCGCGGCGTTCCGCCCACCGACTCTCCCGGAACGATCGAGTTCTTCTTCAGGACGATGCATCCCGAGGACTCGGCGAGGGTCCGGCAGGCCTACGAGACGGCCCGGGCGAACAAGGCCGAGTTCCAGGCCGATTACCGCATCGTCACTCCCGATGGCACCGTCAAGCACCTCCACACCGTGGGCCATCCCGTCCTGAACGGGTCGGGCGACGTCGTCGAGTACGTCGGCACCGGCATGGACGTCACCGAGCAGCGACAGGCCAGAATAGCCCTGGAGAGCGCGTTCGAGGAGATCAAGCGCCTGAAGGACCACCTTCAGGACGAGAACCTGGCCTTGCGCGAAGAGATCGATCAGGCCTTCATGTTCGAGGAAGTCGTCGGCGCCTCGGCCCCGCTCAAGGCGGTGCTCGATCACGTCTCCAAGGTGGCGCCGACCGACTCCACGGTCCTCATCACCGGCGAGACGGGCACGGGGAAGGAGCTGATCGCCCGCGCGATCCACAGACGATCGCGCCGCGCAGACCAGGTGTTCATCAGCGTGAACTGCGCCGCGATTCCCGCCTCGCTCATCGCTTCGGAACTGTTCGGGCACGAGAAGGGAGCGTTCACCGGCGCCCTGCAGCAGCGCCGGGGGCGCTTCGAGCTGGCGCATTCGGGCACGATCTTCCTCGACGAGATCGGCGAGGTCCCGATGGAGACCCAGATCGCCCTCCTGCGCGTGCTCCAGGATCGGGAGATCGAGCGCGTGGGCAGCAGCCGTTCGATCCAGGTCGACGTCCGGGTGATTGCGGCGACGAACCGCGACCTGCTCACGGCCGTCACGGCGGGGACTTTCCGATCCGATCTTTTCTACAGACTCAACGTGTTTCCCGTTCAGATGCCTCCGCTGCGAAAGCGCACGGAGGACATCCCGCTTCTGGTCGAGTACTTCGTCAAGCGGTTCGCCGAGAAGATGGCGAAGCGCATCCGGACCATCGACAAGCGGACTCTCGACTCGTGTGCAGGCTATTCGTGGCCGGGGAACATCCGCGAGCTGCAGAACATCATCGAGAGGTCGATGATCCTGTGCAGCAGCGACGTCTTCTCGATCGACGAGGCCTGGCTGTCTCCCCAGGGCGTGCCCCGAGCCGACCCGTCGCTGGCCGCGACGCTTCAGGATCGGGAGAAGGAAATGATCGAGGCTGCTCTGGCTCAATCTCGCGGCAAGATCGCCGGGATCGGCGGCGCGGCCGCACGACTTGGCATTCCCCCTTCGACGCTGGAGTCGAAGATGAAGCGGCTGAAGATAGGCAAGCAATGAGACGGGACGCGCGCGCGGCTCTCTGCCTTCTGCTGGGGGCCATCCTCGCTGGCTGCGGCGGGGTGTGGGACGCCGTCACCGGAAAGGGACCGAAGGAGATTCGGCTAAGCGCCGATCCCCCGGCGCGGAAGAGGCCGGTTCAAGGGGCCGGCGGCCGTTCTTCGTCGAAGAACTAGCAAGCTCGGTCGGTCATCTACTTGGCCGGTAATTGGACCTTGGTGTGATCAGCGCCGGAAAGTGCCGATGAGCCTCGGCACGTACCGCATTTGAGAATTACGCTCACCAGCGACGCTGCCAGGCGACGCCTTCTTCGCGCGTCGCGGGATCGTAGAACGGCAGGATGAGCGCGGAGGTCTTGCTCGCGGTCGTATCGCGCCGGGCCAGCGCCATCCGGCCGAAGCTGTCTCCGATGAAGGCGGCCACCACGACGTCGCTGGGGAAGTGGCGGCCCAGCGCGACGCGGGAGATCCCGACCAGCGAGGCCGTGCCGTAGGCCATCCACGGGACCCAGGGGTGCTGCTCCCGGTACATTCCGGCGAAGACGCTGGCGGCGGCGAAGGCGCCGGCCGCGTGCCCCGACGGGAAGGAGCCGATCGTCTGGCCGTGGGACGGGTGGTACTGAAAGAACTGGCCGGTGCCGCCGCCGCTCGGGCGGGTGCGGGCGGTGACGCTCTTCAGGACGGTGACCCAGAGGCCGGTGTCGAGGACCGCCTCCGCCGAGAGACTGGCGGACTCGGCGAAGCGATCGTGCCCGGTCCAGCGGCCGGTGAGGTAAGCCGTTCCGATCAGCGCCAGGCCGACGGGCGCGTCGCCGAGCGTCGTGAACCGGCGCGCGATCCTGTGGTACCTCCCTTTCGTGTCGGAGCTCAGATCCCTCTCGAACTGGAGGTCCGGCTGGCTGGCGTCGGCGTCCCGCCCCGCCTCCACGGCGACCCCCGTCGCGACCAGGACCGGCACCATGAAGCCCGGCCGGCGCGCCTCCGAAGGCAGCCAGTCGGTGAACAGGAATTTCTGATCCGAGAAGAACCGCTTGACCAGGTTCCGGCGCCAGTACGGCTCGTCCCCCCCGGTCGTCGCGCCGGCCGGGGCGGAGACATCGGGCGTGTCGCCGGACGCGACCGCCGCCGACCGGGGCGCCGAGAGGAGCGCCGCGATCAGAAGCGTCAGAATCAGGAACCGGACAGAATGTCGGATCGGCGACCCCCCGCGAGTGCGCACGCCCTCACAGTAGCCCGAAGCTCGGCGGATGTCCACTGTAGGAGGCGTCGGGAGCGCGGATTCCTTCGCGCGGCCTCAAAAAAGAGGGGCCGCCAGGGGATGGCGGTTTCATCGGAGCCGGCGGATAATTTCGATCACTTCAGCCGAGCGCAGGACCGCAACGCCGGCTGGCAATGAGGAGAGGAAAAAGTGTCTTCATCGACGTTCCTCGTCGAAAGCGACCCTTCACCCGAACAGATTCAGTATCTGGAAGAGCGGATCTACGAGTTCAACTCCAGCGTGACGCGGATAACGGACGGACAGTGGCTGGCGATTCTCGTGAAAGACGACGCCGGGAAGATCCTCGCCGGGATTTGCGGGAATACCTGGGGCGGTTGCTGCGAGATCCGACAGTTCTGGGTGGAGGAGTCGCAGCGTGGCCGGGGCCTGGGGACTCGTCTGCTCGAAGCGGCGGAAAGCGAGGCCCGTCGGCGAGGTTGTACGCAGATCTTTCTCATGACGTTCACCTTCCAGGCTCCGGCCTTTTATGCGAAGCGCGGCTTCAGCATTCTGGCCACGGTGAACGACTACCCCCGGGGTCACCAGAATCTCCTGATGAGGAAGGTCCTTTCGCCGCGCGCCTGACCGGGTGGTTCTCGCTGCCGCTGAGGACTGCTCGCTACCACTCGTACCCGAGCCCGAATCGCAGGTGGCGATCGAAATTCTCGGTCGCCGGCTGCCCCAGCTCGGGCCCGATGATCGTCTCGGCTTCCGTCGCCTGGGTGATATCGAGCACGTTGAAGAGGTCGACGAACACCCGCATACCCCGTTCCTTCGCCAGCTCGTGATGCCACTCGGCGCGAAGGTCGAGCGTGCCCTGGGCGGGCAGTCGCCGCCTGCCCCTCCGCTCGGCGAGGTAGAAGAACGGGCCCTGGGGAAACGAGTGGCAACCCAGGATCCCGTCTCCGATGACACCGTTCCCGTCGTCGGTCAGCAGACAGTCGGTCCTGGGCGTCCAAGTGTCGCCGGTGTAGTAGGTGTAGACGCCCGAAAGGGACCAGTGATGCGCCGGGAGGACCCAGGTCGCCTGCACCTTGAACTGATCGGTCTGGTCGTGCGTGAGGCGCCCGTCCGCGTTGACGCGGGAGTTCGGGGTCTGCAGGACCGTGCCGAGCAGGTCGGGTTCGTTGGTGTCGGGGAGGCTCGTGTCGAACCCCAGGTTGTCGACGTTGCCGCGCGCCTGTGAATGCACGTATGACGCGACGAGCATCCAGTTCCTGCTCAGGCGGCGCGTCAGGGAGAGAATCACGGCCTTGTAGGTGCGTTTCAGCCCCTCCGGGTTGTCGTAGGCGAGGACGTCGGTGGTCGAGTTGTTGTAGTCGAACAGGGTGATCGGCTGTCCCGACCCGGGAACCACCCCCTGTACCGGCGTGAACTGGCCGTTCCGGCTGACGATCTGGATGAAATCGGCGCTGCGCCGGTACACGATCGTGCCGTTGACGACGACGCCGTGCGCCACCTCCCTCTCGAAGCCCAGGATGTACTGGTCGAGGTAAGGCTGGCGCACTCCCGACGCGTCGGCGACGTTGCGGCTCGGGAGCGACGCTATCGTGTCGGTGAAGCCGCTCGTGTTGAAGGTCCTCTGCTTCGTGAGCGGAAAGAACGCTCCCGGCTCGGTGAACTGGTAGAAGGTCGAATAGAGGCTCTCGTAGTAGCGTCCGTAGTGCGCACGGAGGACGGATTTCGCGTCGCCCGCGACATCCCAGGCTAAGCCGATCCGCGGCGCGAGCGCGTTGGTACTGAAGCCCGTGGACCCCTGAATCTTCCCCCTGTTCAGGTCGAGGCGGAGGCCCGGGTTCAGGGTGAGCCGGGGCGTGATGCGCCACTCATCCTGCGCGTAAAGCGAAATTCGATCGTTGGCAGGCCGCACTTCGTAACCGCCGCCCAGGAAGGCCAGCGTGAACCGATCCGGATTCCCCGTGCTGGGATCGACCTGGGGCCCCTCGTTGTCGATGTAGAACGCCCTTCCGGGAAACCCCGAGCTGTCGTGCATGAGGGAATGTTCGGCCTCCATCCCGAACTTGAGGTCGTGCGTCTCCAGGGAATACGTGAGCGAGGCGTTGATCTGATTGCGAGTCCGGTCGAACCTGCGGAACAGCGCCGCGTTGTCGGATGCGAACCCTGTCTGCGCATCGGTGCGTCCCGGCGTCGAAAACCCGCTGTGGGGATCGAAATGGTGATAGCCGGTGTATCCGGCCCAGCCGACGTTCAGGATCGATCGCGGAGTGAGCACCGATCTCCACGACAGGTTCCACACCAGCTCGGGATTGTTCTCGTTGGCGGTGGCTTCGATCGGCGTGAACTCATCCCCGTTGCGTCCCTCGACCCGCGTCTGGTCCGACTCCAGCCATCCATGCACGAGGTTCGCCGGGCTCGCCTTCCAGGTCACCTTCGCGAAGATTCTGGGGTCGGTCTCGGTCTGGTCCGGTCCGCCCTCGTTGGAGACGTCCTTGATGTACTGCGCGGAGGCGAAGTACCACAGGCGATCCTTGCGGAACGGTCCTCCGACCTCGACGCTGCCTTCCTCGTGGCTGTTCAGGCCGGCGAGGGATTCATTGGTGTAGTAGACCTCGGCCGATCCGAAGGGATCGTTCGACCCCGACCGGGTGATGCTGTTGAAGACGACACCGGTGAATCCCCCATACTCGGCCGGCGCACCCAGGCCGACGAGCTGGACTTCGTTGACGAGGCTGTAGTTGAAGATCGACCAGGGCGCGCCCCCTTCGGGGTCGGAGATATCCACGCCGTCCATCTCGTAGGAGTTCCCCGCTTCCTCTCCGCCGCCGTAGGCCGATTCGATGTTGATGCCGGGCGCGAGGTCGAAGATGTGCGACGTGTCCCGGTCGGTCGGAATGTTCCGGAGGAGCTCCGGCGGCAACGTCGTGCCGGACGCGGCGCTCGTCGTATCGATGGTGGCTGGCGAAGCCTGAACGCGCACCACTTCCACGCCTGCGTAGGGAATCAGCCGAACAGGGATTTCCGTGGTGGCGCCGACGGAAAGGCGCTTCCCCTCGATGACGATCGACTTGTAGCCCGTGAGCTCGACCGTAAGGGCGTACTCCCCCGGGGGCAGGTCGGCAAACCGGAACCGACCGGCGGCGTCGGTCGTGACGACCTGCGGGCCCCCGATGAGCGCCGGGCTCTCGATGCGCACTCTGGCGCCCGCGAGGGGAACGCCCGCTTCGCTCGCCACGCGGCCGCCCAGCCCGGAGGTCGTCCGGCTCTGTCCGAAAGCGGCGGACCCGGCCAGGCCGGCGAGGCAGAGGACGGCGGCCAGGATCCTCAGCGGCGAAGCCCAGGGAGAGATCATCCCGGGCCTCAATGCTTCGGGATGTCGACGTGCCCGTGCTTCACCAGCAGGAGCTCGCCGTCCTGGACGATGCCGACGCCCCGCGCGTAGATCTTGTACTCCTTGGCATTCGCCTCGATGGGGTTCGTCTCCTCGGTCTTGAGACAGTCGTGAAACTCCCCATCGGGCGTCTTCAATGACACGTCGTCGCTGAGGATCTCGACGCGATCCATCGCCACCCCTGGAGCCATTTCCTGGTAATAACGCGCGCCCAGGAGCGGCCTCGAAGGCATGAAGATGCCGGCCTTCGCCCCAGCCGTGTTCGCGACCCAGGCGCCTTCGTGGTTGGAGACCTTGCCGTCCTTGTACATGTCCACATCCTCGCCGAAATAGAAGACGTCGTTCCCCGGACCGCAGATCGCAAAGAGGTTGCGCGAGATCTCCTCGAGGTGGCCGTCATGAGTTTCCTTTTCTTCGATGATCCGGGTCTCGATTCCGCCGACCTTGCGCGTCTCGGGCATGACCGTGATCTCCAGGTGCACCGACTCCTTCCCCTCGTGACCCTCGAGAATCTGCTGGTAGCCCGGCTCCAGGACGAAGAAATCGTTCTTCCCGCTCGACGACCAGGCACAATTCGAGGTGTCGAACCTGTCCGTCCATTTCTTCGAATCGGTTGTCGCGGAGCCGCGAGCCGAAGAAACCAGCAGGACCACGCAGCATGCCAGGACCGGCAGGATCAGGAACACTGATGATCGCTTCATCGTCACCCCCCTGCTTCGAAAATTTCCGGATTTCATGTGTCAAGTGCCCTGCCTCGTCCCGCCGAACACCCAGGGAGGAGCAGGCCCGCCGACTGACGGTAGGAGGAGGTCGGCGCGCGAAATCCTTCGCGAAGGATCTTCGCGTCTGAAGGCCTCTTATAGTTGCGGGCTCCTTCGAGCCGGAGGAGGTGGGCCTTGAGGCATCGATCGCAGCGACCGGCCTGGATCGCTGTCTTCCTGGTCGCGGGATGGGCCGGAGGGAACTCCTTCGCCCAGACTCTCGAGACCGAGACTGCGCGCCTGGTCCCGGTCGGCTGGTGGAAGGTCGGCACCGCCCTCGAGTACCAGACGTCGTCGGAGGGGACGGAGGCCGCCGTCCCGATGCTGGCGGAGTACGGCTTCACCGACAACCTGGAGCTGGTCCTCGAACCGGTCGCCTACACCGCCATCCGTCCCAAGTCGGACACCAGCGCGGTCGGTCCCGGCGATTTCGAGGTGACGCTCACCTGGCGGTTCGCGCGGGAGGGCGCGCGACTCCCGGCCATGGCGGTCGCCGGCGAGGTGAAGCTGCCGACAGCGCGGGACACGCTCATCGGCACCGGCGAGACCGACTATGCGGGCTATTTCATCGCCAGCAAGCGCTTTCACAAGTTCGACGTCCACCTGAACCTGTCGTATACCGTCCCCGGAAACCCGCCCGGGGCGCAGCTGGACCATCTCTTCGGCTACGCGCTCGCCACCGTGTACCGTCCGAGCGATCGCAGCGAGTGGTTCGCGGAAGTGCTCGGCAACACCTCGACGGGATCGCATGGCGAGACCGCCGACTCCGCCCCCGCGAGCGGGACCACCGTCGTCCCGGAGGCTTCGGGCGGCGAGCGGGTCGGCACGATCGGCTTCGGGCGGTCCATCCGGCCCAACCTCCTGCTGTTCCTCGGGGTCAGCTACGACAACACGAACGCTCTCCTGATTCGTCCCGGCCTGACCTACAAGTTCCCCACGGGGCGCTCGACCGGCCGTGCCGCGACGAAATAGCCGTGTCGCCGGGGCAAGTCGATCTGGGATAGACGCCGCGTCACCTGGGAAGGGGCAGGATCCTCGACGCGTCGTGCTGGAGCGGTCGATCCAAGTTGAAAACGGCGGCCGTATTACCTTGAAAATGACTCGAGCACTGATCACCCGGCGACAGTCAGCCCAGACCAGGGAGACGATGGCGTCGTCTCCTCCTATTTCGGCGTTGCCCACGGCACCGAACTGAGGGGGTTGGCCGCCGCCGCACTCGGGATCGACAGGACAATGCCCGCAGACAGGGGCGGTAGCCAGGCGTCATGGACCAGCGTGTCGTTCTCCAGGATCACCACGAACCGTTCGGGTATGGCGATGAATCGCGTCGGGCGGATCCTGGACGTCAACCTCGACCTGTATCGCTCCGTGATCCCGAGCGGCCGTTCGAGCCAGCTTGTCTGTGGCCGAATCGGCTAGGATCCGCCTTTTCGAGAGGCGGGAGATTGAACTTCCTGTGGGCCGCGGCAGCGCCGGCGCCGTCCGCCGCGTTCAGGACGGTTTGCGCTTCAGCAGGACGACGTTGCCGGAGCGGGTCTGCCGGGTGACCGCGAGACGGGAACCGTCGGGAGACCAGGCGTAGTCCTGGATCTCCGCCCCGTCGAACCGGGCGAAGCGTTTCGGCGCGCCACCAGGCGCGGGGAGGCTCCACAGCTCGTCGGCGCCGTCGCGCGCCAGGACGTAATCGATCGAGCGGCCATCGGGCCCATAGTGGAGAAGGCGGCGGGAAGGCGGCAGCCCGGGAATCGGACGTGCCTCGCCCCCGGCGATCGGCAGCAGGATCGGCGCGACCTCCTCCGGCGTGTCGTATCGAATGCAGAGCAGGTCCCGCCCGTCTGCCGAAAGACCCGCGCAGCGCATCGCAGTCTTCCGGAACTCCACGGGCGCCCCTCCAGCCAGGGGGACTTTCATCAGCGTCTGCGTCGCGGAAGTGAAGAAGACGGACTGCCCGTCGCCGCTGATCACCGCAAAGGCGTCGAAGCGGCCGTCGGTCAGACGCCGCTCGCGGCCGGTCTGGGCGTCCACGACCCACAGGTTGCCCCGATCGCCGTCGGCGCGCAGGGCGAGCAGCGACCGGCCGTCGCGCGTGGGCACCGGCTGGTAATGCGACGGCCCGCTGGTGAGGACGTGGGTCGTCTTCGAGTCGACTTCCGTGACGAAGAACTGCATCTCGTTGCCCTGCAGCATCCCATGCGCCAGGTGTGTCCCGTCGAGCCACGAGAGACCGAACCCCGCGAGCGATGCGGAGACGGGATACAACTCGGTGAAGGCGCCCGGCATGCCGCCGGCCACTGCGGCGACCTCGATGCCGCTCTGCAGCTCCTTCTGGACTGCCGCCACCGTCGATCCGTCCGAGGTCATCGACAGGCTGGAGTAGGCATTCAAATCGTGCGTCAGTGGTTGCATGTCGCCGGTCTTCCTGACCTCGAAGATCTGCGACTCGCGCTGGTTCACGACCGCTCGCTCCGAGCCGGCCGCGATCAACGCGTCCCTGGCTGGGATGAAGGCGACGTCGTCGATCGTGTGCAGCGTCGGAGTAGCGATCGACGTTTCGCGACCCGTGTCGGGATCGATCAGCACGATTTCCTGGGCGGAGCCGAACTTGTGACTCACGATGGCGATCGAACGCCCGTCGGACGACCAGGAGCCGTTCGAATCGAAATGGTCCTCGCCCGTCCGGGTCGCGAGGACGCGCGCGTCCTCTCCGTCGGCCCCGCCGACGCTCAGGGTCCAGTGATTGACGGTGCCCCCGTTGAGGAGGAGGCGGCGCCCGTCCGGTGAAGGCGCCACGGCGAACACGTCGTCGACCAGACGGCGCGGCGTCCCGCCCAGGACGGAGACACGATAGGCCCACCCGGTCGGATGGTTGGTCTCGATCGAGACGTAGTTGAGGAAGTTTCCATCCGCCGAGAACACCGGCGACTTCAGGTCCGTTTCGGACGGCGTCACGATCTGGACCTCGTCTCCGGTCATGACCTGCCGCAGGCGGAGCGAGCAAGTCTCCCCGGCGCAGCGCACGTAGGCCAGGTAACGACCGTCCGGCGATAGAGCGGCTTCTTCCACCTTCCCGTCGGTCGTCGCCCGGGTCAGCTGGATCGAAGCGCTGGTCGCGTCCACGGCGGCGACCGGGAGGGCCCGCCTCGAGAAGACCCAGCCGGCGACGATCCCGAGCGCCAGAAGCGCGAGGGCGGCGACGCCCAGCGCGGCCCGTGACACCCGCGGAGCGCCCGAAAGGCGCCCCACGCCGCCGGCCGCCGTGACCTGCTCGCGCGTCAGCCCGCCGGAGTCGCTGTCCTCCTTGAGCTCGCGCAGCTCGTTGAGCAGATCGGCGGTCGACTGGTACCGGCGTCCCGGCTCCTTGGCCAGGCAGCGGCGGACGATGTGTCCGACCTCGGTCGGAAGGGCGGGGTTGACCTGGTGCGCCGGAGGCGGCGTGTCCTTCAGGATCGCCGAGATCGTCGCGATCGCGGTGTCGCCGCGGAACGGCCGGCGTCCCGTCGCCATCTCGTACAGCACCACGCCGAACGCGAAGATATCGGAGCGCTGGTCGAGCGGCTTCCCTTCCGCCTGCTCGGGCGACAAGTAGGCGACCGTGCCGAGAATCTTCCCTGCTTCCGTGATGGAGCGCGTCGGAAGGCCGGTCGCGCCCGGGCCCGCGATCGGCTCCCGCAGCTTGGCCAGGCCGAAGTCGAGCACTTTGATCCGCCCGTCGTCCGTCAGCATGACGTTGTCGGGCTTCAGGTCGCGATGCACGACGCCGTGGCGGTGCGCCACCTCGAGCGCCTCGGCGATCCCAATCGACAGGTCGAGCACCTGTCCGAACGGCAAGCCCCTGGGCGCGAGCAGCGCGCGGAGCGGCCGGCCGCTCACCAGCTCCATGGTCAGGAACGAGACGCCGCCGGCCTCCTCGACCGAGTGCACCGTGACGATGTTCGGGTGGTTCAGGGCGGCGAGGGCGCGCGCCTCGCGCTCGAACCGGGCGCGGCGCTCGGAGTCGGCCGCGACGTCGGCCGGGAGGATCTTGAGGGCGACCCGCCGGCCGAGGCGCGTGTCCTCGGCGACATACACCACCCCCATGCCGCCTTCGCCGATCTTCCGATCGATGCGGTAGTGAGCGATCGTCCTTCCCGGCTCGAGGTCCATGCCTTCGGTTCCCGGCGAAACCGGCGCATCATATTAGTTGATGGCCCGGGTGAGGGATAGCCCGTTCCACCCACCCTGCGATAGGCCGGACAAGCGGGCCAGCGTGTACGCTGATCAGCGCGCCGCGTCAAGCGTCTTGAGCGTCTGCTCCGCGCTGCGACGAATCTCACCACGGTAGGGCTCCGTATCGGTCCACGAGGACGCCGGCAGTGCACGGGAGTCCAGCAAGGCCAGCGCCTTTTCGGAATGCTGGCGGGCCCGATCCTTCTGCCCGTCGGCCAGGTACGCTTCGGCGAGGTTCTCATGGGCGTCGGCGGAGTCCGGATACGCGAGGAGGACGAGGCTCAAGACCTCGATCGCCGACTTCGTCTCGTGCGCGCGCAGGTGGTTCTGGCCGATGGTGCCGACGGTGATTTCAGGAAACAACTGCGCCCTTGGATCCTCCCGTCTGGCTTCCGTCAGTCGCCGCGTGACCCGGGCGACTCCACCGGGCTGCTCGATTTGATTGATGATCGGGGCACAGGCCACGGTGTCCGCCGGCGCCCGACCCGGTGTCTTGATCAGCGTGGTGACGAACCACTGCACGATGATCCCGGGCAGCTCCGGATGGGCCTTGAGCATGTCGGTGCCGTGGCCGCCGGAGGGCGGAACCTTGCCGATGTCGAACGGTTCGTACCAGAGCCAGGGCGCCTCTTCCGCCGCGGTGTAGTGCACGAACTTCCTGCCTGGACTCGAGGCGGTGATGTAGAGCAGCTCCATCGCCTCGACGATGGGAGGGTATTCGTCGTCGTCGGCCGCGACGAACAGCTCGGGCAGCTGCGACGCATGCCGCAGAAACTGCTGGCCGTCCGGCAGGGTCTCTCCGGAAAGCAAGGCCAGCGACTTCACTCCCGCCGGATGGCGGCGCGCCGCCTCGACGGCATTCACGACGCCGATGACCCCCGCTCCTCCCACGCCGATGATGTCTCCCCTGACCCCCGGCTGTGAAGCCAGGTACTGAATCGCCGCGTCGAGATCGCCAGGGGTCCGCTCGCGGACCTGCGCGCTTTCCTCGTCCGTCTGCTTGTCGACGAATGGGCCGTCGCTTTCACCGAATCCGCGCTGATCGAGGGTCAGCGTGTGGATTCCGGCCGCCGCCAGCTCCACCGCCAGATCATCCCACGCCTTGCGCGTCCGGTTGGACTGATGGAGCAGCAGCACGCCGGGCCCCGGCTTGACCCCTGCAAAGTAACTGGCCTTCAGCACGGCGCCGTCGGGTCTCTTGAGGTCGACCACACGCGGAGCGCGCGGCGACTGCGATGGCGGCGCCTGCGGGGCGCTCGTGGACGGGTCGCCGCCTGCGCCCTGTCCCGAGGCGGCCACGGCCACGGTCAATGCTGCCAGCGTCGGGATGATCCATACCTGTTTCATGCGAGCGGCTCTCCTTTCGTGATCGCCAGTTCGACCCCCAGGTCAGTGCCCCCCGATGAAGCAGCACGCCGTGTGCGAGACCGTTCCAAATACGCCCGCCAGGAGAGCAGCGATGAACATCGCCGTCAGCAGCGTGTTCGCCGCGAAGCGCGATCGTTGGGGTCGGGATGGCGTCAGCCGGGCCAGGCGACGGCCCAGGAACGACGAGGCGGTCGCCTGCAGCAGGAACGCTTTCTCCGGACTGGCCAGCTTCGCGAGCGCGGAGACCAGGTCTCCGCCGCGGGCGCTCCGGACGACCGACTCGTCGCAGGAGAGCTCCCGGTACAAGGCCATGCGCGAGCCGGCGATCCAGACGAGCGGATGAAACCAGAGCCCGCAGAGTCCCACTTCATGGAGAAGACGTATCAGGTTGTCGCGTCTCTTCGCGTGCGCGAGCTCGTGGACGAGGACGGCGTTCAGCTCCCGCTCGCTCAGCAGCCGGTCGATTCCCTCGGGAAGCGCGATCCGAGGACGCAGAATCCCATGCACCGCCGGGGCCTGCCGGGAAGCGGTGAACCTCACGGGGACGCCCCGAGGAAGGAATCCCGCGTCCCGGCCGCCGCGACAGACCAGGGCTTGCGCATCGCGATGCTCGGAGCGAACACGCAAACCCACCCGCCCGAGCATCAAGACGGCACCGAGCAGCCACGCCACCGCGAGCACCGGCGCCGCCTGGCTTCGAGTCGCCCGGTAGGCCACGTCGCCGACGACGCTCAGCGGCGCGGCCCACGAGAGGCGGGAGGCCCAGAGGAGGTCGAGACCCGCCCCCACCGGAAGGATGAAATTGAGCGACGTCGCCACCCAGATCCAGTATTTCGCGGTGGCGCTGCCCATCCGGATCGACGTCAGGACCCAGGCGGCCAGCCAGACGATCGACGAATACAGGAGGTGGACCTCGAGGTAATACAAGGCGCGCGTCAGGTGCTCAAGCATGACCCTTCCTTCCCTGGCCGCGGCGGTTCCTGCGGCCCGGCGCCGCGTCCTGAAGGGCTTTCAGATCTTTCAGCGTGATCGTGCCCGTTTCGAGGAGATTGGAGACCAAGAGCCGAGGGGACCCGCCGAACAGCTCCAGCAGGTCTCGAACCAGGCCGGTCCGGTGCTCGCTCCGGTCGATCGCAGGCTCGAAGAGCTGCGCGTTGCCAATCTTCTTGACCTTGCGCAGAGCGCCTTTCTGCTCGAGCCTGTAGACGAGCGTCTGGACGGTCGTGTAAGCGACGCGCTCCTCCTCGGGCAGGCTGTCGAGGATCTCGCGGACGGAGCACGTCCCCAGCTTCCAGCACTGCTCGAGGATGCGTGTTTCGGCTCTCGAAAGACGGACGCGATTCATATACCTCCTACGTGTCACGGTTATTCTACTACAATATGCGTTCCGCCCGTCAGCAAAGGGCGGCTGATGAAAAGGAGGACCCCCATGCGCTTCTCCCTCCCCGCGGCGTTCGCGCTCTCGTGTCTCGCCGGCGCGGTCGCCGCCGCATGCCACCCCGCGGCGCTCGGCGGCGGCTTCCGCGACTGCGCCGACTGTCCGGAGATGATTTCGCTCCCCGGCGGCACGTTCAGCATGGGCTCGGACCCCGCCGAGCAATCCTGGGCCGCCGGGCACGGCGCGACGCCCGAATCGGTCTCCGACGAATCGCCGAAGCACACCGTGACGCTCCGCCCCTTCGCGATCGGCAGGTACGACGTCACGCGCGGCGAGTTCGCGGCGTTCGCGGAGGCGACCGGATTCAAGCCTGCGGACGGCTGCGGGCACGATGGCGCCACGTGGGAGAAGACGCCCGGCGTCACCTGGGACCATCCCGGCTTCGAGCAGACGGATCGCGATCCCGTCGTCTGCGTCACCTGGCACGATGCGAAGGCGTACATCGTCTGGCTGAACACGAAGGCGCAGGCGGGCCGCGTCTATCGACTCCCGACCGAAGCCGAGTGGGAGTACGCCGCGCGCGCCGGGGCGGCCACGATGTTCTGGTGGGGCGACGGCGCCGAGGCCGCCGCCGCGCACGCGTGGTTCAAGGACAACGCGAGCGGCCGCACGCACCCCGTCGGCTCGAAGCCCGCGAACGCCTTCGGCCTGTTCGACGTGGTCGGCAACGTCTGGCAGTGGACGGAGGATTGCTACGCCGAGAACTACGCCAACGCATTTTCGGACGGCCGCGCGTACGAGACCTGCACGCCGGACGATCGTCGCGTCGATCGCGGCGGCTCGTGGTTCTATCCCGCGTGGCTCCTGCGCTCCGCGCCGCGCGAGCGCAATCCGTCCGATTACCGCGACCTGATGCTCGGCTTCCGCCTCGCGACGACCCTGCCGTGATCGGAGCCCGTTCGCCGGCGGCTCAGCGGCTCAGCGCGTCGGCGAACTCACGCAGCTCCGTGGAGTTGAGATCCGAGACGGCAGCGTGCGAGAAGCCGGCGCGCGTCCACCGGATCACGTTGTAGCCGCGGCGCGCCGCCTCGGGCGCCGGCGCCGCGTCGCTCCCTGCGGCCGGCCACACGAAGAGGTTGATGACGTGTCCACGCCGTCGGTAGACCAGGGCGGCCAGGGCCCGGCTCCCCGCGTAATCGAGACGGCCGCCGACGAGCGGATACCCCTTTTCCGCGAGATCCCGGACGTCGGGAGAGAAGTCGAGGCGTCCGTCGAACCACGGCTTCACGGTGTGCTGATCGGTCGAGGCGACGTCGGTCAGATGGTCGGCCATCAGCGAGCGGATGTGATCCGCCACCAGCTCCTCGGAAAGGAGATCGCCGGCGGGGACGGGGCCGATCGCCGGGCGAAGGAACAGGAGGCCGGTGACGAGGACGGCCGCCGCCGGGAGCGCGACGGTGAGCCAGCGTCGCGCCGTCCAGCGCCTGGACGCGTCGGTCCGCCGCTCGTCACGCAGGGCCCTGCGCACCCGGGCCTCGAGCCCCGCCGGGGCGCGGAAGGCCAGCGAGCCTGACTTCATTGCGGATCGCAGCACCTGGTGGTTGCGGAGCGTCCTGGAGCAGTCCGGACACTCCCGCAGAGTCCGCTCGACGGCAGCGCCCGCAGCGGGATCGGCCTCGCCGTCGATAGAGGCGCTGAGAAGCTCCTTGGAATGATCGCAGGACACGATCTCAGTCCTCCTTCTGACTGACGGCGAGCCGGTTCTGCAGGCGCCGGCGCGCACGGGCCAGACGCGACATCACGGTACCGATGGGAAGACCTGTGACACCGGAGATCTCCTTGTAGGAGAGTCCCTCGATCTCGCGCAGGACGAGAGTCTCCCGGAACTCGGCCGGAAGCTCCTCGAGCGCCCGCCGGACGGCCTGCGCGTCCTCCGCGATCAGCAACGACGCCTCCGGCCCCGGCTCCTCGCGATCGACTCCATGCACCTCCTCATCGAACTCCGTCGTCATCCCGCCGAACCGCTCGTGGCGCACCCGGTCGTAACAGGCGTTGCGAACGATCGCCAGGAGCCAGGCCTTCCCGTCGCCGCCGCGGTAGCCGCCGAAGAATCGCAGGGCCCGGACGAAGGCCTCCTGGACGATCTCCTCCGCCTCCTGGTCGTCGCGGGTCAGCCAGCGCGCGAGGTTGAACGCCGCGTCGAGATGCGGGAGCACCACGGCTTCGAAACGGAGGTCTTCCGTCACGACACCTTCATTCCAGGAGACGCGAAACCAGCTCCTTTATTCCCGCGGCTCCGGAGCGGGAATATCGCCACGATGGCCGAGTCTACT
>JACXTT010004319.1_pt1 | contig 21162 bp, 20 predicted proteins | sample 9270951 | NCBI WGS metagenome assembly JACXTT01 (sample SAMN15532306, study PRJNA645909) | rock metagenome | isolation source: weathered quartz diorite | place: Puerto Rico | collected 2017-06-21
GCCTCGACATCATGCGAGTCCTTCACGACGGCCTGGGCGACCCCAAGTACCGGCCCTGCCCGCTGCTCATCAAGATGGTGGACGCAGGCTGGCTGGGAAAGAAGAGCGGAAGAGGGTTCTACAAATACTAGGTTGATGGAGGACGGGCGTCCCGCCCGTCGTGCGCGGGTCTCTGGAAGACGGGTGGGGACGCCCGTCCTCCACAAATTCGGTTTTCGAACGGCAGCCAGCTTGGAAACGTTAACCGACCGTGGCATCTACGCACTCGGCGCCGCGCTTGGCGTCATCGCCGGATTTCTCGACGTAAAATTTGGCGACTTGGTTCTCACGGCGCTGTTCGTGCTCGCAGCTACCATGCTTCTGGGAGCGCTTCGTCCCCTTCGGCCCTGGCGCTGGACGCTGCTGGTGGCAGTCTTCGTGCCGGTATTACAGGGCATCGCCTATCTGCTGCTGACCGAGAAGCCTTATCGCGCGCAAATCTATGAGTCCTTTCTCGGTTTCCTGACCGGAATCGCGGGCGCCTACGGCGGATCGATCGCGCGCAGGGGAATGAGGGAATTGTGGGGGAAGTGAAGAGTGCAGACGTCAGTTATCAGAACTCAGACCCTGTCATCCTGAGCGCAGCTTGCTTTTCGCGCAGGGCGCGAAGAGCAACAAGTCGAAGGATCCCTGCGTGTGGATCGTTCGCATGCTGATTTGGTTCTCTTACGCGTCGTGCCGCGCGAAAGGGTACGTGGACGCAACCGCATACGCCCGGCTGAGATGCAAGGGATCCTTCGACTCCGCCAGACGATTCGCAAGCGAATCGCCCGGCTCCGCTCAGGATGGCACAGCCCTAAGTGCTGAAAGCTGACGGCTGAGAGCTGATATGATAGCTGCCCGCTCATCCCAATAGTTACTCGCGTTTCCACAGCCGCAGCGAGTATGCTGCGGGCATGGGTGTTTCGGTCTCGGTGCTGGCCAGCGGCAGCCGGGGAAACAGCACGATTGTTTCGAGTTCGCGCACGAAAATTCTCGTGGACGCAGGAATTTCCTGTCGCGAGACCGTCAAGCGCATGCGTGCCGCCGGCGGCGATCCGCGGACGCTTTCCGCGATTGTGATCACCCACGAGCATGCCGATCACGTTTATGGCCTCGCGCTGCTGGCGAGAAAATTTCAGGTTCCGGTATTTATGACGGGCGCGACGCACCACGCCTGGGCGCGGTCGCTGCGCGATGATGCCGGGGAATTGCCGCGACTGGCGCGACTGGAAATTTTTTCCGCCGGCCGGAGATTTCAGGTCGGCGATATCGACATCACCCCATTCACCATTCCTCACGATGCCGCCGATCCGGTTGGGCTGACGTTCCGCGCCGACGGAATCAAAGTGGGCATTGCCACCGATCTGGGGTACACGCCACCCAATGTTTGCCACGAGTTGCGCGGTTGCGACGTGCTCATGATCGAATCCAATCACGATCTGGAAATGCTGAGGGTTGGGCCTTATCCCTGGCCGGTGAAACAGCGGGTCGGAAGCCCGACCGGCCACCTGTCCAACGAGAAACTCGCGAAATTCTTATGCACCGAATATGATGGGAATGCATCATATTTAGTGCTGGCGCACCTCTCCGAGCTAAACAACCATCCCGAACTCGCCCGGGGAACCGCCGAGAAGGCCCTGGGGCCTCGCCAGACACTGTTGCACAACCGGGTGATGCTGGCGAGGCAATCGGAGCCGATGCAAGCGATTCAACTGTAGTCTCTGGTATGAGCGAATGCGTCGATCCCATCGTAGGCAAGATTCTGGCGGGCTGGCGGTACGATATCTCCGGCATCGCGCCGGAAATGCGCAGCGACTACGAAGAACATTTTGACGCCTGCGAGCGCTGCCGCTCCCGGCAACGCCTTCACCGTACTATCGATCTTTCCCTGATTGCCCTGGCTTCGCTTTCTGCCGCACTCTTCCTGCTGGCGTTTGGAGTGATCCGCCACCTGGGCCCCCGTCATGCTTTCTTGCTGGAGCTGGCGGCGCTGCTTGCTTTCGGTCTTTCCGCGTTGATTTGGGTTGCTGTCGCAGTAGCCACTCCGGCGCCAATGACGATGGTCGATGCCGCAAAAGTAGGGGCACGCCGCGTTCATGATCGCCTGCCCGCCGAGATTCGCGAACGCCTGCCGGAAGAGTTACGCCTCAAAATTACCGGATCCTAAGCGAAGAACATCACGGACTGTGTGGGGACGGGTCTCCGGCCCGTCCCCGCCGAGCACCGCTCGGCAGTGCCGACTGTGGCACACAACTATCGTTTCTTTCCTTGCTGCTGGAAAACTGGGGCACAATTCGGGGATGGAATCGTCGCTCAAGCTCCTTCGGACCGTTCAGGTGGCAATGCTGGGCAGCATTCTCCTCTATGCACTTCTGGCTGCGAGATTCGGTCCGGCGCAACAAAAAACAATTCCTGTCGTCCTATACGCGATCGCGGCTGCGGCGGTTGCAATCACTGTAGGTATTTTCATGGTGCGCCGCGTTATGGTGATGCGGGCCGAGAATATCCTGGGGACGAATGCTGAGGATTTGGGCGCGTTGAATCGCTGGCGCGCGGGTTACATCATCATCCTCGCGCTTTCCGAGACAATCGCCCTGCACGGCCTGGTCTTGCGCTTCGTGGGCTTCGGGTTTTCGCAGGTGCTTCCATTCCTCCTCGCGAGTTTCATCCTGATGCTGTTTTTCGGTCCCCGCCGCCCGTCCAATGGGATACGCTAGAAGCCGAATCGGCCACTGGAGGCGGTATGTCCATCAACGGTCCAGAGGAACTTGCTGGCATGCGCGCTGCGGGCGCGATTGTGCGGCGAATGCTTGAAGCCATGAAGCGGGCGGTCCGTCCCGGCATCAGCACTGCGGAATTGGATGCGATTGGTGCCAGCGTCATGCGCGAGCACAGAGCGCAATCCGCGCCGCAGTTGGTCTACAAGTTTCCCGGCGTGAACTGCATCAGTCTGAACGACGAAGCCGTGCACGGCATTCCGGGAGAGAGAACCGTCCAGGAAGGCGACCTGGTCAAGCTGGACGTGACCATCGAAAAAGACGGATTTATGGCGGATGCCGCCGAAACCGTCGCGGTTGGCCAAGTTTCTGAAGAAAAACAACGCCTGATGGCCTGCGCTGAGCGCGCCTTTACCAAAGCCATGCTGGTGGCCCGTGCCGGATTCCGCGTCTCCGAGATCGGCCGCGTGGTCGAGCGTGAAGTGCGCCGCAACGGTTTCTCGGTAATTCGTGATCTGGGCGGGCACGGCATTGGACGCACCATCCACGAAGAACCTCGCGTTCCCAATTACGCCGACCCGGAAGCTAACCAGATTCTCCGCGAAGGCCTGGTGATCACCGTGGAGCCGATCATCGCGGCCGGATCAGGCCGCGCGGTGGTCGCGAAGGATGGCTGGACGGTGCGAACCGCGGACCGTCGGCCTTCGGCGCACTACGAACACACGTTGGTGATCACTCGCGGTGAGCCGATCTTACTGACGGCGAACTAGACCTGAGGAAAAGCACAAGCCACCAACACTAAGGATCACGAAGAAGGTCCACGATGGCGGAGTTCCTTTGTGATCCTTCGTGTCCTTGGTGGTTTGTGGTTTTTGTTTCCCGCAATGCATAACAACTGCCAATCGACCGCGGTTGTTACAATCCTCCTCGGTGTCAATCTCCTTCAAAATCGAAGCTACCAATGGGGCAGCCCGCCTGGGGCGGCTCAATACTCCCCACGGCGTTGTCGAAACGCCCGTATTCATGCCGGTAGGAACAGTGGCATCCGTGAAGGGCGTTTCTCAGGACATCCTGGAAGAACTCGGGGTGCAGATTCTTCTGGGAAATACCTACCATCTTTACTTGAGGCCTGGCGTCGAGCAAGTGCGTCAGCTGGGCGGGTTGCATCGTTTCATGGCCTGGCCGCGCGCGATTCTCACCGACTCTGGCGGGTTCCAGGTTTTCAGTTTGAACGAGCTGCGCCAGGTGACCGAGGAAGGCGTGAGGTTCCGCTCTCATCTTGACGGGTCTTCCCATTTTTTCACGCCAGAAAGCGCAATGGCAGCACAGATCGGGCTGGGCGCGGACATCATCATGGCATTCGACGAATGCACCGAGCATCCGGCGGAGCGGGAGCGGATGCGCGAGTCGATGGAGCTGACGTTGCGCTGGGCGGAACGCAGCAAGAAATATTTTGAGGCGCATAAAAATGAAGCTCCGTGGAGCACAGACCACGTAGGCCCGGACGCCCCCGTCCGGACGGGCGAGCGAGAGCTCGCCGGGGCTGTTGAGCGTGGGATTGCCGAGCGGCGCTCGGCTGGGGAGGTGAGGGCACCTGCCCCTACGTGGTCTGGGGCGGCGCAGGCGCTCTTCGGCATCGTGCAGGGTGGCATGGATCATGCCCTGAGAAGGGAATCCGCCGAGCGTACCATCAAGATCGGGTTTTCGGGTTACGCGATTGGTGGTTTAAGTGTGGGCGAGCCGCGGGCACTCACGCGGGAAGTCGTAGAAGCCACGCTGGAGCATCTTCCAAAGGACAAGCCGCGTTATTTGATGGGAGTGGGCACGCCGGAAGAGATCGTGGAGTATGCCGGCCTGGGCGTTGACATGATGGACTGTGTGCTACCCACCCGCGCGGCGAGGCACGGTTTGCTGTTTACGTCCGAAGGCCGGGTCTCCATCAAGCAGGCGCGATATGCCGGTGACCAGGGCCCGCTGGACGCCAATTGCGGCTGCCGGGTCTGCCAGCGCTATTCCCGGGCGTACTTGCGGCATCTCTATGCGGCCAATGAGGTTTTGGCCCAGGTTCTAAATACCGTCCACAATCTCAGCTTCTACCTTGACACCATGCGGTCGGTGCGTCATTCTATTGCGCTTGGGAATAAGGTCCAACTTTTCCCAGGGGAGCAGTCTCAAGCAAAACCATAGCCTGATGTCCCCGGTTCATGCCTGAAGCTGAAGCATCTCCGGCCTGAGGAAGCGAGAAATCCTGCGGTAAATTACACAGGGCCAGGAAGCGCCGACAGGCGCAGTCCTGATCTATTTTGGATGGGTCTGGTTTTATGAGCATGGGGCACTTGCTGGCGTTACAAACGATTGGAGCCGGGGGCTGGTTGGGCTTCGCCCCGCTCATCTTCATCTTCGCGATTTTTTACTTTCTCCTGATCATGCCGCAGCAGCGGCGCCAGAAGAAGTGGCAGCAGATGCTGAATGACCTGAAGAACGGCGACAAAGTTGTGACCAGCGGAGGGCTGCGCGGAACCATCATTGCACTGCGCGATGATTACATCCAGCTGAGGGTTCCCCCAGATAATTTGCGCATCGAAGTGACCCGGGCGTCGGTGGCGTCGAAAACACCGGACGATAAGAACAATAAAGCGGCATGAAATGCGGATCAGTGCAGCGGTAAAGGGAAATTGATTCTCAGGCCATGAACAAGACTTTAGGTTGGAAGCTCGGACTCGTCGTTGCAACTCTGCTGCTGTTCCTGTTTGGCATCATCGGCATTCCGAAGGATTTCTCCGGCAGCGGGCTGTTGGCATCGATGCGGGACCACATTCATTTGGGGCTCGACCTCAAGGGTGGCACGCACCTGATTCTCCAGGTGCAGGTGAACGACGCGGTGAACGGAGATTCCGACCGCGCCGTGGAGCGGCTAAAGGAAGACCTGCGCACCCACAAGATTAATTACACCGAAATCAGCAAGCCCGATCCGGTCAGTCGCCCTGACCAGATTGCTCTGAAAGGCGTGCCGCCAGAGTCCACTTCGGATTTGCGTTCCATAGTCAGCGAACGGCTGCCGGAGTATGACCTCAACTCGGGCGCGGAAAACTCCTGGACTTTTTCCATGAAGCCGCAAGCCCTGGCCGAGCTGAAGAACCGGGCGGTCACTCTGGCGATTGAGACCATCCGCAACCGGATTGACCAGCTGGGCGTCAGCGAGCCGGTAATTCAGGAGCACGGGCTCGGGCAATATCAGATCCTGGTCCAGCTCCCTGGGGTGGACGATCCCGCCCGGGTGAAGGACATCATGCAGTCCACCGCCATGCTGGAAATCAAGCAGGTGCTGGACGGGCCGTTTTCCAGCGAACAGGACGCCATGCAGAAGCGCGGCGGCGTGCTCCCGCCAGATTCCTTGCTGCTGCGCTTTAACGGGCTTGGCGGCACAACCAGCGAGGACACTGGCGAACAGTATTACCTGGTGGCGAGGAGTTCCGCAGTGGCGGGTGCCGACCTTCGCTCCGGCGGAGCAAGCGTGGGGCGTGACTCCAACACAAATTCATTCGAGGTGAGTTTCTCTCTTACGAATGAGGGTGGAAGGAAGTTTGCCGCTTTTACAGGCGCACACGTGGGCGACAAGCTGGCGGTGGTCCTGGATAACCGCGTACGGGAAGTTGCCACCATCAACGATCAGATCCACGACCAGGGCCGGATCAGCGGTGGCGGGATGACTGAGCAAATCGGCAAAGACCTGGCGCTGGTGCTGAATTCAGGCGCGCTGCCGGCTGGTATCAAGTATCTGGAAGAGCGCACCGTCGGGCCCTCGCTGGGGTCGGATTCGATTCGCTCGGGGGTGCGGGCGGCGATCGTCGGCATGCTCGCCGTTCTGGTTTTCATGTTGGTGTACTACCGCGGCGCGGGCATCAATGCGGATCTGGCGTTGATTCTGAACTTGGTCATTCTATTGGGCTTCATGGGATATTTCGGCGCGACCCTGACCCTGCCGGGAATCGCTGGGGTGATTCTGACAGTCGGTATGGGCGTGGACTCGAACGTCCTGATTTTTGAGCGTATTCGTGAGGAGTTGCGGAACGGAAAAACGCCGCCTTCGGCGGTGGAACAGGGCTTTGCGCATGCCTGGATCACGATTGTGGATACCCACGTGACCACCATCGTCTCGGCGGCGATTCTATTCTTGTTCGGCACGGGACCAGTGAAGGGTTTCGCGGTTACCTTGACCTTTGGCTTGCTGGCCAACCTGTTTACCGCGGTTTTTGTCTCGCGCATGATCTTTGACTGGATTTTGAGCCGCAAGCAGCGCGGCGAAGCCTTGAGTATTTAGAGTTTGCGAGAACTGCCGGGCTTTGCCCGGCTTGGATGGGCAGGAGTGCCCGTCCCTACACGGTCTGAAAAGGGGTTTGATTACAGCGTGGAATTTTTTAGAGAGCCCAGCATAGACTTTCTCGGCAAGAAGTGGTATTTTCTCGCCTTTTCGCTGATATTCAGCGTGGCGGGATTGATTTCCATGTTGTTCTGGCATGGTATCCCGCTGGGCGTAGACTTCCGGGGCGGAACGCTCGTCTACGTGAAGTTCTCGCACCCGCCCAATGACAATGCCATCCGCGCGGCGCTTGAAAAAGTGGGGTTGGGGCAGGCGAAGATTCAGCGCCTGGGCGTGGCCGCAAACAATGAAGTGCTGATCGATCTCGACGTGCGAGAGACCAGCGAAAAAGCGCTCGATCGGGGCAAGGTTCAGATCATCAACGCGCTGGAGACCAATGCTCCGGCGGGCAAGCTGGACTTGAACAACGCCAGTTCTTTGACATTAGCCAATTACCTGTTGGAAAAAGATCCGCTGCGTGCCGGAACCGATGCCAGCCAGCGCTATGCGGCTGTGGCTAAGGCCATCGTTGACTATCGCGATAAGACCAGAGGCGGGGTTCTCAGCTCCTTCGACGAACTGAAAACAGTCGCCGATCCCGCGGTGGCGGCGGCCTTGCCGGAGGGGTTCTTTCTTTCTGACTTCGGTGTCTATCAGGTAGAGATCGTGGGACCACAGGTGGGCAAGCAGCTGCAGAGCCAGGCCAAGTGGGCGGTGGTTTATTCGCTGGCTGGCATGCTGGTTTATCTGGGTTTCCGTTTCGAGTGGATTTACGGGGTGGCAGCCGTGATCACAGTTTTCCACGATACGCTGATCACGGTGGGGGCGTTCTCCCTGGCCAATAAGGAAATCTCGCTGACGGTTATAGCGGCGATCCTGACCCTGATTGGGTACTCGAACAACGACACCATCGTGATTTTCGACCGCATCCGGGAAAACCTGAAGATGATGCGGCGGGAGAAGTTGTCAGAGATCGTAAACCGGAGTATCAATCAAACCCTGAGCCGAACTATCTTGACGGCCGGGTTAACATTTCTAACCGTTCTGGCGTTATATCTGTTCGGCGGAGAAGTGCTGCATGGCTTCTCCTTTGCCCTGGTCATCGGAATCCTGATCGGGACCTATTCGTCGATCGCCATTGCGGCTCCAATTCTGGTCGCCTACCAGGATAGGCGCGGAAGACAGGGCAAGCCGCCGGTCGTGGTCACGAGCAGCAAGGGTAAGGCGGCCGCCGGCAAGGGCCGGGTGGCCAGCAGCCAGTGAGGTTTTTATCAGTTCGATCCGGCAGAGGCCTTTGCGATTCAGTAGTTTAAGGGCGAAGCTCCTGGAGTCAGCGGGAAGGCCGCCAGGTTGGAAAACATTTGCGCAAGCGGCCGCGGCAGGGCCCATTTTTCAGTAGTTTGCATTTGTTGAATTGCCGTGTAGGATGCAAGGCTGGTTTCGGGAGCAAACAGGAAACAGGCGGTGTCTAAGAATACGTAGGGTTGTGCCGGGAGAATCCTTATGTTTGAAGACAGCCTCATTGAATCGGGTGGAAGGCTAAGAACCAAGCGGGGCATGACGACCATCATCTCCTTCTTTTTCCAGGTGCTGCTGATCGGAGTGCTGGTGCTGCTGCCGCTGTTGTTCACCGAAGCATTGCCAAAAACGCAGTTGATGACTTTCCTGGTGGCGCCGCCGCCACCACCGCCGCCTCCGCCCCCGCCAGCCGCCGCTCCTGTCAAAGTTGTAAAACAGATTCAAACCGATATCATCAACGGGCAGTTGCGTACGCCCACCAAGATTCCTGAGAAAGTACAAATGATCAAGGAAGAAGAGGCTCCGCCTCCCGTTTCCTCGATGGCGGGTGTGGTAGGCGGCGTTCCGGGAGCCGGTGGCGCGATGGGTGGAGTGATTGGCGGCATCATCAACTCAACCCCGGTCGCGGTGCCCAAAGTAGCCACACCACAGCGGGTGCGGGTATCGCAAGGCGTGACCCATGGTTTGCTGATTCGTAAAATTCAGCCCAACTATCCACCCCTGGCGCGGCAGGCGCGCATCCAAGGCTCAGTGCTCCTGCAGGCCGAGATCAGCAAGGACGGATCGATTCAGAACCTGCGCCTGATCAGCGGCCACCCGATGCTGGCTCCGTCCGCCATCGAAGCGGTGAAGCAGTGGAAGTACAAACCGTACATCCTGAACGGCGAGCCGGTGGAAGTGGAAACCCAGATTACGGTCAACTTTACGCTGGCCGGCGGTTAAACTCCGGTCTCGCGGTGGATGTTGTGCAGCGGGAGCGCAGAATTCGCGCGGTTTCTTGCATCTGACGATTTTTAGCAATCTGACCAGCTCTGAGGAGGAAAGCAACTCATGTTCGTAGCCAATCTAGCAACACTAGCTCTTACACATATGTCCACTGCGGCCGCCTGGTTTTTCCAGGAGCAGGCGGCGGTGGGTTGGGACCCGATTTCGCTGTGGCACCAGATGGGTATTCCAGCGAAGGCAGTGGTCATCATTCTCTTCATCATGTCGGGCTGGTCGATCGGTGTCATGATTGACCGCGCCATGGCATTCAGCGCGGCCCGCAAGCAGTCGCGCGCATTCGCTCCGGCCGTGGCTGGCGCGCTGCGCGATGGCAAGATCGAAGAAGCCATCAAGGTTGCGGAGCGCAACAAGAAGAGCCACCTGGCCAAGGTTGTCACCTCGGGCCTGATGGAATTCCGTGCTCACCAGGAAAGTGGAGAAATTCCGGGCGAGACCATCGAAGCTTCCAAGCGCGCTCTGGAGCGAACCGAAGCCATTGTCCATGCCGAACTGAAGCGTGGCCTGGGCGGTCTGGCAACCATCGGATCGACAGCCCCGTTCGTGGGACTGCTGGGCACGGTGGTCGGCATCATCAACGCGTTTAAAGGGATTCAGTCCGAAAAGGCTACCGGTCTGGCAGCGGTCGCGGGCGGTATCTCGGAAGCGCTGGTGACCACCGCTATCGGACTCTTCGTGGCCATTCCGGCCGTGATGATGTTCAACTACCTGACCGGGCGCGTGGAAGCGTTCGATGTGGAGATGGACAACTCGTCGAGCGAACTGATCGACTACTTCCTGAAGCGCCGGGGACTGCGCCGCTCATAAGGCTGTATCGCGGCGTATTGTCAGGCAGGCTACAACCTCCGAGCTGCCGATCTGGCGCCGGGCCATAGGTCCGGCGCCGGATTGAAGGAACAGGAGACGCTGAGAATTGTGCTCAGCCCGGGCGGGCAGCAACGACCGCCGAGGAGACGTGAGTTATGGCATTGGCAAAGCGGAACGAGGGACAAAAAGTCAATTCCAACATCAACGTGACACCCATGGTGGACGTGATGCTGGTGTTGCTGATCATCTTCATGGTGATCACGCCCATGTTGCAGCATGGCGTCAGCGTGGACATGGCGAAGGTCAACAATCCGGAATCCATGCCGGACGCGGACAAGGAAGATGCGTTGCTGGTATCAATCATGCGGGACGGGACGGTCTACTTCGGGACCGACAAACTTCCGCCGGACCAGTTAACCGGCAAAGTCAAAGACCGGCTGGCCAATCGAGTGGACAAGCGCGTTTTCGTCAAGGCGGACGCGCGCGCCCGGTTTGGATCGGTGGTTGAGGTCGTGGACAACGTGCGCGCGGCGGGCGTCGACCAGCTGGGCTTGCTGACCGACCAGCGCAAGGCACCGACGACTCCGCCACCGGCTGCCGCGCCAACCGGCGGGCAATGAGCCCAAAGATTTGCAGGGCTTGATGATTCAGAGCCGGATTCAGGGCCTGGACATCAGAGCCTGGACATTCGAGGAGAATAGTTATGGGAATGGCACTCGGATCGAGCGGCGGTCAGAACGCGGACATGAACGTTACGCCGTTAATTGACGTGCTGCTGGTGCTGATCATCATCTTCATGGTGATCACGCCGTTAACCCCCAAGGGGCTGGAAGCGCTGGTGCCGCAACCACCACCGCCGAATGCGCCCAAGAACAACACGCCGGACCGCACCATCGTGGTGCAGTTGATTGATCGCGGCGCTGGGCAGGCTCCAGCCCTGAAGATCAACCAGGAAGACACCACCTGGGAGAACCTGCAAGGGCGCCTGACTGACATCTTCAAGACGCGCGCGGAAAAAGTGATGTTCGTCAAAGGCGACGACACGGTTCCTTTTGCCGACGTAGCCAACGTGATTGATATCGCGCACGCGTCGGGCGTGGACAAGGTAGGTCTGATCACGGCCAAGATCGAAGCCGGCGGCTAGTCTCGCAGAAGTTTGAGTTGCACCGTTGTGGAGCGGATGTTACAGTCCGCCCATTCTCATCCGCGCACGCGCTCACACCGCGGCGTGCTGTTGGTCCGTTGGCACAGCACAAGTCTGACGATTTCTCTGCAAGGAGACTTACAGCGCAATGAAAACAAGCATACGAACGCTGGCGATGATGGCCCTCGGGCTGATGTTGCTGGCCACCACCGGCTGCAGCAAGCTAAGGGCGCGTGACCAGCTCAACAAGGGCGTGCAATCCTACAAGAACGCCAAGTATGAAGAGGCGATTAATCACTTCACGGAAGCGGTGGCACTTGATCCCAGCCTCCTGAATGCGCGTCTTTACCTGGCTACGGCGTTCGCCCAGCAATATATTCCCGGCGCCGACACGGAAGACAACAATCGCATGGGCGAGAACGCGATTGAGCAGTACAAGGCGGTGCTGGAGCGCGACCCCAAAAATATTAACAGCGTAAAAGGAATTGCCTACCTTTACCTGCAGATGAAGCGGTTCGAAGACGCCAAGACGTTCTACCGCAAAGCGAATGAGCTAGATCCTAACGATCCTGAGCCCTACTACTCGGTCGCGGTGATTGACTGGACCCAGAGCTACCAGCCGCGCATGGAAGAACGCGCCAAAGTGGGTCTGAAGCCGGACGAGTGGATCATGAAGGAGAAGGGCAACAAGAAGGTTTGCGAAATGCTCCGGGATAAGAACTCGGGCGTCATCCAGGACGGTATTACCATGCTGCAGAAGGCGTTAGATCTGCGGCCCGATTACGACGACGCCATGGCCTACCTGAACTTGCTCTACCGCGAGCGGGGCGACCTGCAGTGTGATGATCCGGCGGCCAGGGCCGCAGACCTGAAGACGGCCGACGAGTGGGTGGACAAGACCATGACCACCAAGAAGATCAAGGCTGAAAAGCAGCCTGGCAATCAGGGCATCACCATGCCAGGCAAGTAGAATGCTCGCGACTTTTTAGCGAACGAAAGCCTCTTCTGACTCGAAGAGGCTTTTGTATTTTTTGGGTTCAACAGCAGCTGCGCCAGCCTTTAGCCCTCGCCGGGGAGCACGAGCGGGACGCTCGCGCCTACATCATGTTCAAGAAAATTCTCATCGCCAATCGGGGAGAGATCGCAGTGCGGGTCATGCGCGCCTGCTGCGAGCTGGGAATTCCTTCGGTTGCGGTGTATTCGGACGTGGACCGTGCGGCCTTGCACGTCCTTAAGGCAGACGAGGCCTACACGATCGGGGCGGCTGCCGCGGCCGAGTCTTATCTCAATATCGACAGGATTCTGGATGTTGCGAAGCGCTGCGGAGCGGATGGGATTCATCCCGGCTACGGATTTCTTTCAGAAAATGCGGAGTTTGCCCAGGCCTGCGCGGACGCTGGAATCAAGTTCATTGGGCCCAGCGCCGTTTCGATGGAAATGATGGGATCAAAGACGCAGGCCCGGCAGGAGATGGAAAAAGCCGGCATCCCGTTGGTGCCGGGAACTTCACGAGGGCTGGAGTCGGTCCAGCAGGTAAAGGAAGTAGCGATGAAGATCGGCTACCCTGTGATCCTGAAAGCGGCGGCGGGGGGTGGCGGAAAAGGGATGCGGCTGGTGGGTTCCGCTCAAGAGCTCCCGTCCGCGCTGGAAGCGGCACGGGGTGAGGCGCAGCGAGCCTTCGGCGATGGCGAAGTCTACCTGGAGAAGGCGATTCTCAATCCGCGGCACATTGAAATGCAGGTGCTGGCGGATGAGCACGGCAATACGGTTTATCTTGGGGAACGCGAGTGTTCCATCCAGCGGCGGCATCAGAAAGTGCTGGAGGAGGCGCCGTCGCCGCTGGTCGATCCCGGCATGCGCAGCCGCATGGGAGAAGTCGCGGTGCGGGTGGCCAGAGCCGCCGGATACTGCAATGCCGGAACCATCGAATTTCTTGTGGACCAGGAGAGAAATTTCTACTTTTTGGAAATGAACACGCGCTTGCAGGTGGAGCACCCGGTGACGGAATTGATCACGGGGCTGGACTTGGTCCAGTTGCAGATTCGGATTGCCGCCGGAGAGCAACTTCCATTTCAGCAGGACGATGTGCTGATCCGCGGCCATGCGATGGAATGCCGTATTTACGCGGAAGACCCGGAAAACAATTACTTTCCCAGCCCGGGGAAGATCACCATGTTGCTCACTCCCGCAGGGCCAGGAATCCGCTTGGACAGCGGCGTGTACGAAGGCTGGACGGTGCCTATCGACTACGATCCGTTGCTGGCCAAGCTGGTGGGGTACGGGCAGGACCGGGAGCAGGCGGTGGCGCGGCTAGTGCGGGCGCTCGAGGAACTTTTTGTGGCTGGCATCAAGACCAACGTTGGACTGTTCCGGCGGATTCTGGGAGATGAAGATTTCCGGTCCGGCAAGGTGGATACCGGATACCTGGAGCGATTGCTGCGACAGGAATCTGGCTCCGAGCCTTGCGGAGAGGAAAGAGACGCTGCGAACGTTGCCGCGATCGCAGCGGCGGTTTTTGCCGTGCTGGATGCGACCTCCAAAGCCGCAAGTAATGGAACCGGCGGCGCGGACAATGATGCGAGCTTTTCAAGCTGGAAAAGGGCAGCAAGGGCGGAGGGCCTGATGTAGGCGCGAGCGTTCGTGCTGGAGCGCACGCTCGTCGCCGCCTCAATCATGATCTGTGCCGAAGACGATCCCCGTCACCCACCTTTTTCGCAAAGGGCGCGAAAAAGATGCGGAAAATTTGGGAGATCTCGATGATCTACGACGTCATAGTTGATGGAACAGAACACCGGCTCGAACTCGACTATGCAGCTGGGCGGTGGCGTTGCCTGCTGGATGGAAGCGAAGTTGAGATGGACGCCGTGTTGGCGCGTCCCGACGTCTTGTCAGTGGTGCTGAAAGGCAAGGCTTACGAGATCAGGCGTGAGCGGGTTGAGGGCGACTTACGACTCTGGGTCGGGGATCAACCTTACATTGCGGAACTGCGCGATCCCCGATCGTACCGCGGCCGCAAGCTGAGGGCGGACCATGACAGAGGAGTGCGGCGACTGGTGGCTCCCATGCCCGGGAAGGTGGTCCGATTTCTGGTCGGCGAGAACTCGCCGGTGGAAGCTGGGCAGGGCGTGGTGGTGGTCGAGGCGATGAAGATGCAGAACGAGATCAAGTCGCCGAAAGGAGGCACTGTGGTGAAATTTGCGGTGGCCGAGGGTGCTGCTGTCAATGCGGGGGATGTACTGGCGGTCGTAGAGTAGAAACCCTGCCGAGTGCTGCCCGACCTGGACGGGGTCCTTCGACTTCGCTCACGTCGGGCTCCGACCCGTCCTTGGCGGCCATTTCTGAATTCCTACTGAGCGGTGCCGTTGCCGTCCAGTACCTTTTGGGCGTAGTAATTGTCGACCCGGGCCTGATCGCGAAGAACCTCGTAGTAGGCCGCCTTGAGCAGTTGCTCACGACGGTCGCGGAGCTGGGTTCGGATGGCCTGTTGCACGCGCGGGTCAGCTAATTCGCGCTGTCCCGCCGGCTCCTTGGAAATCAGCTTTACCACCTGGAATCCCGCGACCTGCTTGTTCATCGGGTTGGCGAGGGGGATGATGGCGCTGTACTGGCCCGGTTTCAATTTGCTGACCGCGTCGCGGGTGCCGGCATCGGTGTTGTGCAGGGACGATTCAGGCGCAAAGCCCAGGTCACCGCCGTTGCCGGAGGTCTCGGCGTCTTCGGAATAATTCATGGCGAGGGTGGCGAAGTCGTCGCCGCTGTCGAGGTGATTTACGATCATCTGAATCTTCTTGTGCGCGTCGGCTTCATTTTGCGCTTTATCGTTCTTCAAATTGTGGACCTGAGGATTGGGCGTGGCCGTCACCAGGATGCGGGCCAGATGGTACTGGGGTTCGATCAGGTTGAATTCCGCTTTGTGCGCGTTGTAATAGTTGGTGACGTCGAGGTCTGAGACGTTGATTTTCGAGGTGATTTCCTTGTTGAGCACCTTGTCCACGGTGAGCGAACGGCGCAGATCGCGCTTGAAATCGTCGACCGTGATTTTTTTCTCCTTGAGGCGGGCTTCGAACTGCTCCTTGGTGTAGGGTGACTTGATTTCATTCAGTTTGCTGTCTACTTCCTCGTCGGTAGCCAGCAGCCCGAGCTTCTCGGCGCGACGCATGAGGATTTCGTTGTCGATCAACTCCTTCAAGATACTAAGGCGCAGGCTGGTGGCCTGCTCGCCCAGCGGTTGTTGGTCGGAGCCGGCAGTCTGGTTCTGGTAGTACTTTTCGACGTCCGCTCGATAGATCTTTCGGCCGTCCACCGTAGCGGATACATCGTCGCCGGGGCGTTTAGAAGTGCAGCCCGCAGTAAGGATCAGGACGGAGACTACAAGCAGCGTAAACAGGCTGGGGTGAACCAGATTGCGACGCAAGAGAGGGTGTGTTTTCAAATCAATTCCTCCGCGGCGGCCAGGGGGATCATATGTTGACGCGCTGAGAATGCTGGCTTTCGGGGGCATCAGTCACTTGGCCGCCGGTTGAGATGCACTGGCCGGAGCCGACGCCGCGTGCACCGGCGCAGACAGGCCCGCCTGGACCAGAGCCCGATCCAGGACAGCGCGAATTTCGCCGACGGGCAGCGCTCCATCCACTTTCTCTCCGTTGACAAACATGGTAGGAGTAGCTTCCACGCCCAGCGCTTCGCCTTCCCGAACGGAAGCCTTTACCGTGTCGTCCTGCTGGGCCTTGATGCAGGCCTGAAGTTTGCTTCCATCCAAACTGTGTTTCTGGCCTTGTGCGACGGTGATGCGGTCAAGTGCGGCGAACTGGCCGTCGTGGCTCTTTTCCGAGTTCACTTCCGCCTGGTTGGCGTGGATGTAGTCGGCGAAATCCCAATAGGCGTCCTTGTTCTGGGCTGCCAGGCAGTTGGCGTTCACTGCGGCATGGGTAGCCCAGGGGTGGATCTCCGCCAGAGGGAAGTCCTTGTAGATGAAGGTCACGCGGTCGCCATATTCTTTCAGCAATTGCGGGAACAGGGTTTGGTGCATGCGTGAGCAGTAGGGACATTCGAAGTCGTCGTAGTTGACCGCGAGTACTTTTGCTTTGCCATCGCCGCGAACGGGACGGTTGCTGACGTCGATCTTTTTCATGATCTCGGCAAATGGATCTTTGCTGAGGTCGAGCTTGGTCAAGCGGAGCAGGGTTTTTCCGTCCCTGGAAAGAAGGAATTCAAAGTGCTGCTGCTTCTCGCCACCGTCGAAGGTGATGGTCAGGGCGTCATAGTTGGGGAATTCACTTGGCTTGAGATCGCCAAGAACGATTTTGACGTTAGGTGGGATGGTGTAAAAAGACCGCACTTGCTGCTCGATCCGTCGAGCAACTTCTGGAGGTGCGGATTGGGCGGAACAGCCCAGGCAAACCAGCAGAAGCACAAGGGTGGCGCGCCGCAGAAACGTCACTAAAAACCGCCTGTACATTGGAGTAAAGCAAGATTATCTCACACGCGGGAGAGGGGTTGGGCTGACGGGGCGGGGGTGATCAAAACCTTTAACCGCAAGGATCGCAAAGACTTCGTGAGGAGCGCCAAGAAGGCCTGACAAAACAGAAAGACAAGAGTCTGCCTAGCGTCCGCGGGTCAGTGCCTCGGCTGCGAGCAGAGCGTTCATCGATCCCGAGCGGAAGCCTTCGAGGTCGAGAGTCACGAACTTGAAGCCGAGGGCTTTGAAGGTGCGGGTGAACTCGGCGGCCATTTCAGCGGTGAGCGCGCGCGCCAGTTCGTCGCGCGCGATCTCGATGCGCACCATGTCCCCATGATGGCGCACACGAAACTGGCGGAAGCCGAGAGCGCGAATGGCGTCCTCGCCCTGTTCGACCACGCTGAGAGCCTCACGCGTGACTTCGCGTCCGTACTCGATGCGGGAAGACAAGCAGGCGGAAGCGGGCTTGTCCCATATGCGAAGGCCGGCGGCGCGGGAGAGTTCGCGGATTTCCTGTTTCGTAAGTCCAGCTTCACGCAGCGGAGCAGCGACCCGATGCTGTTCCGCAGCGCGTTGGCCGGGGCGGAAATCTCCCTGGTCGTCGAGGTTCACGCCGTAAGCGATGGACTCGAAACCCCGGCAAGCGCGGAATTCTTCCATCACGGTAAACAGTTCGTCCTTGCAATGAAAGCAGCGGGAAGCGTCATTGCGGGAGTATTCGGGGCGGTCCAGTTCATCGGTTACGATGATTTCCAGGGGAATGCCCTGTTCGCCGGCGAAGGCGGTTGCGTCCGCCAACTGGGCGCGGGCTAGGCTGGGAGAATCGGCGATGACGGCTAGCATATCGCTGCCCATAACTTGGTGCGCCGCCCAGGCGAGAAAGGCGGAGTCCACACCGCCCGAGTAGGCGATCAGGGTCCGTCCCAGGGCGCGGAGATGCTGGTCCAGCGCGGCGCGCTTGGCGGCGAGACTGGCGACTGATTGCACTGGGCTATCTTACGACGGTTTTGACGCTTATTGCGAATTGAGGGCGAGTGCGGACGCAAGTTCAACCAGCGCGACAAAGGCAACTTCGGCCAAGTCGTCCGATGGCAACTTAGAGACGTAGCTTGGCTACGTCTCCCACCACGAACCGCAGCAGAGACCTAGCAGGCTAGACGTAGCAAGCTACGTCTCTACAGACAACAGAGAATGATGGATGGTTGAAAGACGACTCTGAACGTCGGGAGCATCAGAACAACTTTTCCTGCCTCCTCAAATTTCCGAATGACCCAATATTGGCCAGGGCGAAGTTGAAGCGGAACTGGTTTTCATTACGCACCGACCCCAGAGCAAAACGCCGGTATTCGACGCTCAGGCCACAGCAGTCCCAGTTATAGGCCAGTTGCACGGCTGAGTACTGCAAAAAGCCCAGATTGGCGTCGAACCCGAGATTGGTGGCTCCGCTGAATCCGCGCCGATTGGGATATCCATAGCCAAAGAGCACGCGGAACTGATTGAAGGCCTGGGCCGTGGAAGAGGCCGTGGCGCTGGGAGCTTGCAGAAAGGCGTCGCCGCCGCCGATGGTGTAGGGGCCGAAGCGATAGTTGACGAATGCGGTGCTGGCATTGATACGGCTGTTCTTGAAGTCGTAGTCGATATCCCACTCCGCTTCCGTCCGGTTTGTGGCTTGGAAGCGAAGGCGGGAGATCAGGGGCGAAAGCCGGCGTGCCTCGTTCAGGAAGGCGATGCCGGTAAAGTCCGTGGTGGTGGTGAAGACATTGCGCGTCCCAGGCACGAGGGCTCCTCCGAAGGTTGGATCAAGGAAGTATTTCTGGGCCAGCTCCCAGGTAATGACCTCGCGTACTTGCGGCTCTTTCAGACAGGAGCCGGCCTCCGGTTCAGGATGGCGCTCCCAGGGGATGCGGCTCTCTACCGCGGGACGGCCAATGATGAGCGAAGACATGACGGGCTCCGTGCAGTCTTCTGGTCTTGCGGAGGTGCGCTTGGCATAAAGGCGGTTCACCACCGCGTATTCAACCTCGTTGGTATTGCTCAAGATGTCGCGTTCGTCAAAGCGAAGGATTCTGGCGAAATTGTTGACGCCAGTGACGTAGCGGTAAGTGGCGCGGGGTTCGATCACGTGCTTCCACTTGCGTCCTAGAAATTCGCGGTCGAACACGCGATCCAGAGCGGGCGGGCGAAGTTCCAGCGCTCCTTCCACGGCCCTTCGGTTTATGACATCGCTCCGGGCCACTCCCACACCGCTGGAGGGCACCAGTTGCTGAGTGTAAAAAGTTTCACGCAGAGAAATTTCCGGCCGCACCGACCAGCTGTGCAGCATCAGGGGCAGGGACAGCGCAGGGCTCAGATCAAAGCGCGCCACAAGCGGAGCAGTGCGGAACCCTGGCTCACTGCGGGAGAGTCCCGTAGCGGGGGCATCGTAAGACCAGTAAAGGGGCGAGTGCCCGACGGCGTGATCTACGCTGGAGGACTCAAAACTGGGAGCATGCAGAATGGTGATTACGTCGCCGTGAGTCGTGCTCTCAAAGTTCTGATAACGCTGGGTGGACGCGTTGTAGAAAAAGCCGCGAGTGGCGTTGGATAAAAAAGCCTCGGACTTTACCTCCGAGTTTACGGCTTGAGTGAAAACATCATTGAAGGCGAGGCGAAAGACGAACGAACTCAAGTAGTCGATGCTGGCGACGCCGCGGAGATTATGGCCAAAGGTGTCTTCGGCGTTGAGGTGGACCTCGTGACCGCCCTGGTCCACGGGGGGAGTTCCAATGCCGCGGTCGAAGACGCCAAAGTACTTGAGGTCCACGTAGGAGTCTTCGCTCGGCTGGGCACGAAACTCAGCCTGGGGCGCCCAACCTCGGCGGGTGAAATATTCAGCTCCGGCGGTGAGGTCCATGCTGCGATTGATGGCCCAGAACACGGAGTCTCCGAAAATGTTGCCCTTGATCGAGGAGCGTCCAAAATTGGGGATGAGAAACCCGGTTTGGCGAGGCAGCCGCTCTATGGGATGGGTGGCGAAGGGAAAATAAAAGACCGGAACGCCCTCGATGCGGAAAGCGCTGCGATAAATGGTGGCGTTGCCGCCGACCTCCACCACGATCTTGTGGGCATTGAACTCCCACTTGGGGCGGGGCAGTTCGCAGGTGGTAATGGTTCCGTCGCAGACAAGGTAGTGGTCAGGGCCGGTCTTTTCCACCACCTTGCCGGTAAAGGCAAAGGGGTTGGGAGAAGTCAGGACCAGCCGCCTACCTCGAAGGCGCAGGCCCGCGGTGCCGGTAACGTGTTCGAAACGTCCCGCTTCAGCCCGCACATTATAGGTTCCATGAGTTGCCTCGATGTGCTCGTCGTTTGGCCCTCCGTCGAGGACCAGGTGGCCATCCGCGGTGGCATCGCCGGTGTCGGAGTTGTAGTCCACCGTGTCGGCGTACAGGATGTAAGTGCCGTAATGAATCTCCGCCTGTCCACGGAGCTTGAATACCGGTCCGTCTTTTTCCTGCTGCAGAGCGCGGATGGTCACGTCCTGCGCATTCACTGCGGAAGGTGTGGAAGGGAGAGATGATGGGACAGATGACGACGAAGGTGATTGCGCGCCTGCTTGGTCCGCGGCGGAAAGCAACTGGCTGGTAACTATGGAGGGCGCGACTAGCAGATGACAAACAAACGCCGCCGTGATAAGGAATCGTGTGCGGGATGTCATCGCAAGCGGACGAAACCCCTGGTGAGATCATCCACGCTGGGGTAAGGTGACGTTAGCACGGCGCCAGCCCGAGTGGCAAAGTGCGAAAGTTTCCGCGCGGATTCGTCTGGGCTCCGGCTTCTTCCTGCAGGACCAGTTCATGTTCTGCCGCTTGGCCGTCGCTCCGCCGCCGTGCCGCCGGCGGCCCCTGCAGCCAACTGTTCCCCCATGAAGCCAAGATTCGAACCCGACAATCTGAGCGGCGTAAACGACGGGCCTTCACCTACCCTGATCGATCCTGAAGCGTACGATGCCAGCGAGCAGGCATTTGCTGCCAGCCTGGAAGAGACTGCCACGAGCAGGCCACCGAGATTTGTGGTGGAAGAAGAAGCAGCATTGAACATGCCCGCGGAGACCGAGCTTGAGAACCAATTGGAGGAAGCCGGAGAGCGCGCGGAAGCAGTGACGCCTGCGGCAGCTCATACGCAGGCCGCCTCGGATACTGAATCATGGCGGCAGGAAGTGGCGGCCCGATTAAGCCACTATCGCGCCCGCCGGCGTCCGCGGGAACCTCGCTATCCTTCGCTGCAACTGAAGTTCGAGACTGGGCCGATGTGGAGTGATCGAGTCGCGGAACCAGCAGTTTTGGACACGCCCGTTTTACAGACTCCAGCCAGCCTT
>JACXTT010004320.1_pt1 | contig 21158 bp, 16 predicted proteins | sample 9270951 | NCBI WGS metagenome assembly JACXTT01 (sample SAMN15532306, study PRJNA645909) | rock metagenome | isolation source: weathered quartz diorite | place: Puerto Rico | collected 2017-06-21
GCGAGGTGCGCGCGGTGATGCTCGACGCGGTGCATGGTCGCCCGGAGCTTGCCGGGGTGAGCATCCATCGCTCGAACCAGCTCATCGGCGATGTGGCCGAAGCGACTGGCGGCGCGCGCTCGGTCGAAGGCGAAGCGCGGGAGCCTGAGGGCAAAGAGCAGCTTGCGCACGAGGCGTGCGCGAGGGTCGCGTGGGATTGCCACGTGGTCAACGTCATGGAGGTCAGCGCCGGCGGCCGCCAGACAGTAGCGTACGGCCTCGGTCGGGAAGCCCGCCGTATGTTTGACACGGGTGAAGCGCTCTTCTTCGACCGCGGCCACGAGGCGACCGTTTACGAGGATCGCTGCCGAGGCATCGCCGTGATATGCGTTGAGGCCGAGAACGATCATTGGTTCTCGAGCGCGTATTGAAGCAGCTCCGACTGCCGACGAGCCGCCGCATCCCACGTCAGTGCCCGAGCGGCCACGCGACCGCGCTCCGCCAGGCTACGCCGCTGCCCTGGGTCCCGCAGTAGGCGGGCGATGGTCGCCGACAGCGCCGCTACGTCGCCATACGGCACCACCGCGACGCCGTCTCCGAGCCATTCGGCGACGCCGCATTGCGCCGACACGATCGTAGCGGTGCCGCACGCCGCCGCTTCGGCGGGCGCGACACCGAAGTTCTCCGTCATCGAAAACAGACAAAAGAGGTCCGCGTCGACGAGCGCCTGCAGCTTCTCGTTCCCCCAGAGACCGCCCTTCAGTAGATGAACGCGCTCCGCCACGCCGAAACGTTCAACCGCTTGTTCTACGGCCTCGATCGTCCCGTCGCCATCGTCCGGCCCGACGATCGCGAGGTGGGCTCCCGGAAAGCGCGCGAGCGCATCTACCAATAGCGGCAGGCCCTTCTTCGTGACGATGCGGCCGAGCGAGAGCACGAGGGGCGTTGTGGAATCGAGATGCAACCGGGACCGGAAAGCGCCGCGAGGCGGCAAGTGCTCAGTGGCCTCCACACTTAATCCATTAGCACGCACCGCGATTCGCTCGGGTCGCACCCCGTCCTCGGCCAGCTCGGTCGCTTCGACGCGCGAGGTTGCGATCACCAGGCGCGCGCGGCGCACGATCGTGCGACCGATTACCGCGTCGTATGCCGCCTTCAGGCGACGACTACGCAGCCGTCGCCGGTGCATACCAACCGGCTCGAGGACATAGGGCACGCCCGCGATGCGCGCCACGAGCGCGGCCACTGTGCCCACAGGATCCCGATACCCGGTGACGTGCAGTACATCGGCTCGGCGAACGGCGCGCGCGATGCGGTGGATCGCCCATGGAATTGGCGTGCCGTGGAATCGCGCGAGAGGTGTGAGGGCGATGACGCCGTCCGCAGAGCGATCACCGCAGCCGATGACAGTGACTCCGTGACCGAGCCGTCGGAGCGCTGCCGCAAGCGAGGCGGCCTTTCCGGCAGGCCCGCCAAAGCTTGGAACCAGTGAGGGCGTCGTGAGCAAGACGCGCATCCTCGCCTACCATCGTATCCCGTTGGCGGCGGGCCACAACCGTAGCACGGCAACCGCCCAGGGCCTCGACCAGTGCACCCGCCCAGCCACGAATGCGTTCCACACGCGCCTTCTCCATCGGCGATCTAGCATCCGTCCCAGAGGCAGCTCGTCGGACAACAGCCCCTCCCTGACGGATTCCCGCAAGGCACCGTTCAGCCACCGCGCCATGGGCAGCGCGAACGGATGCTTCGTCAACGGCGGGCGGAGGCCCGTCGCGCGCGCGAGCAAGCCCTTGAGAGACCCGAACCTCACTTTCTCGGGGAGCGCCAGCGTCACGCGAGTCACTACATCGTCGAGCAAGGGCACCCGCACTTCGAGGGAGTGAGCCATGGAGACTGCGTCGGTATCGCGCAGCAACTGATTGGGGAGGTAGTGAGTCATTTCGAGAAAGCCCACACCGGGAAGGCCGTGCAAACCGTCTGTGAGCGTTGGGGCGAGGACGCGCCCGTTGGGCCCGGCCGGCTCGGCCGGATTGACGACCCGCGCGATTTCAGGCTCCGCAAACAGACCGCGGACAGCCGCGTAGGCTCCCTCGAGCCCACGTGGCCCTGAGAGAGCGCGGGCGACGCGCCCGCCGGGCGACGCTCGGGACGCGACCAGGGCCCACCCGCGTCGAAGCGTCGGCGGGAATACGCGCAGCACGGCTCGTGCCCTCGCTAACTTCGGGACGAACTGAAACGACGGGTAGCCGCCGAACAGTTCATCGCCTCCCAGCCCGGAGAGGCACACGACCAGTCCTTCCTCGCGCGCCGCCCGGCAGACGATCCACGTATTCACGGCATCCCAGGTTGGCTGGTCCATTGCACGGAGGATTTCCGGCAGCAGCTGTGCAACTTGCGCAGCGGTGAACGGTACCTCGCGGTGGTCCGCGCCGAGCGCGCGTGCCGCAGCGGCTGCGGCTACTCCCTCATCCACTCCAGGGACGTCCGGAAAGGTCACGGTGAGCGTGCGGATCCTGTCGGTGGACTGCGCCGCCAGCTTCGCGACCGCGCCCGAATCGAGCCCGCTCGAAAGGAACACGCCTACGGGGCGCTCGGCGACGAGGTGGCGAGCGACGGAATCCTGCAAGGCCGCGCTCAGGACGCGAGCGGCGTCGGTCGCGTCGGCGAAGTCGTGATCGGGCTCCGGAACGGGGGACCACCATCGCTCAACCTTGGTCACGTTCGACTCCCAGCGCAGGAAGCTTCCGGGCGGCAACTCCCGTATTCCGGAGAAGATGGTGTCGGGGCCGGGCACTATTCCCCACCGGAGGTAACCCGTGACCGCAGCAGGATTGAGACAGGGGTCGGACTGCCCCGACGCCGCCAGGGCGCGAGCTTCGGATGCGAACGCGAGTCCTCCACCTTGCAGGCTCGCGACGTACAGTGGCTTGATGCCGAGGCGGTCGCGCGCCAGCAAGAGCCTGCCCCGCGGAACATCGAAGATCGCAAACGCAAACATTCCGCGCAGACGGCCCAGGAACGCAGGAATGTCCCCACTGGCTTCTTCGTACAGGTGGACCAGGACCTCCGTATCGGTGCGGGTGCGAAAGCGGTGCCCCGACCGTTCAAGATCGACCTGCAGCTCACGGAAATTGTAAAGCTCGCCGTTATACACGACCCTGACGGTGCCATCTTCGTTGGCCAAGGGTTGGTCGGCTTCGATCGAGAGGTCGATGATGCGCAAGCGGGTTGCGCCGAGGATGCATGTGACGGAGCCAGCCGTCACCGATTGGATCCCACAGGCGTCCGGCCCGCGGTGGGCGAGCGCCGTGAGCCCTCCACGGACGCCCGTCGAGGCGTCCTCAGATGCCCCCGAGGTGGCGAGCCCGACGATCCCACACATGGGGTGCGCCCTACTCGCGGAACGAGATGAGATCCGTGACGAGGTCAGCCACCGCGCCACGGAAACGCTCGTAGGAGAACTCGCGGGCCACGCGTTGCCGTCCGGCTTCCCCCATGCGACCCGCCAGGCCCGCGTCCTCGAGCAGCCGCGCGAGCGCGCGTGCCACGTCGGCGGGCGACTCGGGATCCACGAGCAGGCCCGTCTCGCCGTCCGCCACGGCCTCCACCGCCCCACCGGCACGTCCAGCAATGCAGGGAAGGCCGGCCGCCGCGGCCTCCAGGAACACGAGCCCGAATCCCTCCCCCTGGGGCTCCGACCCCAGTCGCACGCGACCGGGAAGGGCGAAGGCTTGGGCCCCGCGGTAGGCAGCGAGAAGCGCGCCGTCGTCCAGTCGGCCGCGAAATTGCACGCGGGTGTGGACCCCGAGTCGCGCCGCAAGCCGTTCGAGGCGCGCCCGGTCGTCTCCGTCGCCGACGACCACGAGTTGCGCATCGGGGACTCGCGCCAGCAGTTGGGGCCACGCGAGAATCAGGGTGTCGATGCCTTTGTAGGCATCCGCTCGAGTGAGGCGCGCGACGCTTAGGACCTCGGGCCCGCGGCCGTTCCCCCGCCCCACTGCAGCGACTGGGAATTCTCCGGAGAGGGCGTACGGAATGTCCCGCGTCCTGTCGCCCGAGTTTTTTGCGCCCGCGGCCACCATGGCCGCTGTGAAGCGACTCGACGTGACCAGGCGCGGCGCCCGCCGCAATACCCTTCTCACGATCGTTCCGAGCCGACCCCAGGCTTCGCGTCCATGACACCAGACCGCGTAGGGAACGCCGGTTGCGAGGCGACACGCCCAAGCCACGGGAGCCAGGTGGGAATGGGTGACGAGGATAACCGTGCGAGTGCCACGCCACCGGCGCGCGGTAGCTAATGCCGCCAGGAAGTATCGGAGGCGCTGGCCAACGCCCACGCGGGGACCTTCGCCCGCTCCGGGTGGCCTGCGACCGGCGTAGAGGATTCTGCACGGCAGGGCCGTCGCGTCCGGACCGGGCCCCCACACGGCGAGCAGTGCGATCCGCTCAGCGCCATACAGATCGGCGAGGGAACGGAGCAAGGTGCGCGTGGCACGCTCGATTCCACCGGTCCCCCACGGATCGGGCGCGAAGACGAGCACGCGGGGCGTCGTTGCCTCGTGCTCGATCAGCCGGGCCGTCGCCTCGGCATTCGCTTCCCAGGTATACCGTTCGGCCGTCGCGCGCGCGGCAATGGCGAGTCGTTCTGCGACACCCGGCTCGTCGAACACGCGCCGCACGAGGCGGGCGAGCTCGGCGTCGTCCTCGGGGTCGGTCAACACGAGAGCATCACGACCGTCGTCCACGAGCTCGGAGACCCCCGCGGCGCGGCTAACGACGACGGGAAGACCGCAGGCCATGGCCTCGAGAGGCGGCAGCGCGAATGCATCCTCTCGGGAGGGGGCGATCAAGCAATCGGCGGCGGCGTAGTACTCGAGCACCTCTGGGCAATGTGGCCAGAACCGGACACGCCCACGTACTCCGAGCTCGCGAGCAAGCGAGTCGTACGGCCTGAGTTGGTCGCTCCCCACCACCCCGAGCAGGAATGGTGGGGGCACCCGCGCGAGCATGCGGATGGCGACGTCCAATCCCTTCGTCTGCCAGTCGTTCCCTACCATCAAAAGGACCCGTTCCTCGTGGACGCCGAGGTGCTGGCGCGCCCCGACCCGCCGGGCGAGCCGAGCCGCCGGTGAGAACGCTCGACAGTCGACACCGAGAGGGACGACGGGGACAGTGCCAGGGGGACGCCCGAAGCGGCGCTCAAGCTCAGCCGCCTTAGCCCGGGAGCCTGCCCACAAGCTCGCAGGTCCACGGTAAAGGCGTCGCTCAAGCCAGCGAACGAGCTCCCGGTATAAGAACCGGTGGACGGACCGTATCCCTACCAAGCCCCTCACGGGTGGCGCGCCAGGTCCCTGGCGCCTGGCCTCGAGGTACTTGGCGAATACGATGTGCACTCCGACAGCTCTGGCGTCGAATGCGTTGACGCCGGGGGAATACACGACATCGGGTTGACACAGGCGCCGCGCGTCCCACCGTCGCGCAACGTTGTTGGCCAACAGCCACCAATTGAAGCGGAGGAGATGCGGTCCAGGGACGTCCCACAACCGTCGCACTCTCACGCCGACCAGATCGACGTCCCGACAGCGGATCGTGTAAAGCGAAAGGTCGAAGCGGTCGCGCCAGCGCTCGAGCTGCTCAACGACACATCGCTCCGTCCCACCTTCCCTGTGCAACTCGGGGGTGACGACCCACACCCTATGCCGCGTCAGCGGGAACCTCCAATTCTTTGCCATCCGCTGACTGGGCGAGGCGCGGCAACGCGAACAATATCCCGAGCAGAAGCCACAGGTAAGCGTTGAGGATGAAGTTGTGGTACGGCTGCAAACCTCCGTACGTGAATAGAATGAGCAACAAGAACGCAAACCAGAAGATCGCGAAGCCGACCGGAAACAGCGTTGTGCCCTTGAGGATGCGGACCGTACGCCACGCGGCCCAGAGCAGAACCGTCGTCCAAACGAGCCACAGTGCCAATCCGGCCACTCCCAGCTCGATAATCAGCGTCCCGTACCCGCTCTCGACTCCGACTCCCGGTCGAGGCAGGTCGAACACGGCCGTCAGATACTGAATGCCCAAGGAGGCAGTCCCGATGCCGTTGCCAATGAGCCAGTGGGGGTCGGCAAGCGCCTTGACGAATTCTCCTACCGGATATGCTTCGACGCGGTACGTGAGCTCGGACGCAGAACTCCAAGGAGCTACGGTTTCGTAGAACACGGCCCAATTCGCTCCCAGCGCTCTCGGAAACAACGCCACGCCGGCGATAATCGCGGCTCCGGCAGCCAGCCCCACCTTCATAATGCTCCGCAACGTCGTGGCGGTTGGCCGGGTTCGCGTTGGGGCACCCCAGAGGAACGCCCCGGCGAGCACCAGGAGGGACGCGGCGGCGTACAGCACCGCCCCACGCGATCCGAGCAGGAGCGTAGCCCCGACCACCATCGGGATTGCCAGGAAGGCTATCCTACGGGCGAGAGCAAGCTGAGCGACCCTGAGCGATGCTGTACCGACAGCCAGGACGAGCATGAGCAGGAGGTACACGGCCAATCGGCCCGTACTCACAAATACCGCGGCTGGACGCACGACAAGCGCTCCGCTCAACGGTGCCTCGCGCATCAGGCGCAACAGGTTTAGGTGCTCCGGTGTCTCCCCGGGGTTGAGTAATCCCGGGCGCCACGCCGCCTGAAGGATCGCCAGAAGAGCCACCGGGATGACAACCGAGAGGTTCATGACGAGGAAACGATTCAGGTCGCGTCTCGATCGAAGGAACTCCCGACCGATGAGGAAGAGCGGGATGTACGCGAAATACAGCTTGACGCCGAGCAGCCCAAACAGCGGGCTGGGCGAATTCGGGTTGAGCACCTGCACAAGCCCGTACGCGACGAATGCCACAAGAGGGAGGAGAAACGTCGGGGCAACCAGCCGCCTCCGATGGGCAAAGAGCGAAGCGAGGAAGCCCAGGTACACTGCGGCAAGAAGGATGTCCTTCCCAAAGTAGACGAGCATGTTGTTCCCCAGAAACTTCCTTGGCAGGTCTTCGAGGACGAGCCACAGCAATAGCAAGTACAGGCCCAGACGCCACCGTCCGATCGCCACGAGGGCAATGGCCGCGACCGAACATCCGAGGAGCGCGAGAAGATAGACCGACACGTCGCCTACTGCTGACCGCGCGAGCGCTAGGCTCGCGCCAACGACCAAAACCGCGCCTGTGCTGCTGATCAGAAGTCGGCGCCCTTCCCCTCGACGGGGCAGCATCCAAGATGCCGGGGACCGTGCAATTGCTACGAGACTTCGTGCCACTCAGGAACCTCCGTCGTGGTAACACCGGACGTATTGAGGGCCTATTGCGTCCACGCTCAGCTCCCGCCGGACGAAGTTGCGGGCCTCGGAGATGACGCGGAGTCGGCTAGCGCCGTCGCTCAGTGCTCGGCTCAATGCGCCCGCCAGAGCCTCTGGTGTGCACTCTTCGGCGACGAATCCGCGACCTCGGGCGAGCAATTCGGGAAGGGCTCCGCTCGGTGTTGAAACCACGGGGACCCCCGCTGCCATCGCCTCGGCCGCTGCGTATCCGAACGGCTCCTGCCAGATGCTCGGGACGCAGACGACGTCGGCGCGAGCGCACAGCTGGAGAACGTCTCCCCGGGCTAGGGCGCCGAGGAATCGAACTCGGTTCGCCACGCCGAGCTCCCGCGCGAGCTCGCCCCACCGAGTCCGCATCGGCCCGTCCCCCGCCACCTCCAGCCTGACTTGGGCGACGCGGGCAATCGACCGGATGAGTAGATCCAGTCCTTTCTCAGAGACGAGACGGCCAACGAACACCACGAACTCCCCACGGTCCCTCCTAGAATCGAATGCAGCCGGCTCAAGGACTGGGTTATAGATGGTGGCCGAGCGTGGTGGGCTGAGTCGACGCCGCAGGTAGTGGCTCACGCAGACGTTCCACGCCGCGGCTTGCACTCCTGCCCGGCGCGCATCAACGCGAACGGCGGCAACCCGTCCGCGAGCCGGGCAGTACTCACACGGGCCGGGACGTGGCCCTGCATTACAGAAGCCGTTCTGGCCCCACGCGAGTCCAGTCGGGCAAACTGCCTGGTGCCCTTGGTGAGTAACGATCGGGCGGCGCCCCCCCGTCAGAGCGGCCGCGATTCCCCGCGCGGAAAGCCCGTTAACGTGGACGACGTCTGCTGCGCGAACAGCTCGATAAAGTTGCCATGCGGTCGGCGACCGAAGCACACGGTAGGGTCGGTGCACATCGGGACTCGCAGCCAATGGGGTTCGCGTCGCGACTGTCACGTCGTGCCCGGCGGTAGTCAGCCAGAGCGCTAGCGTTTCGGCGAAGCGCTCCATGCCTCCGACGGCCGGTGGAAAGACGCGTGAGTAGAGTAGAATCTTCACTCGATCCCCCGCACGCGCGTTCCTTCACGAGCAGTCGGACGGCCCCTACTCTGAGCAAAAGGAGTCATGAACATCACCATACTACCGAGCTCGTACGTACGATAGACATCCGGACAAAGCCTCGCCACATTGGCACGATCCACACATCCGTATATGTCCACCTGCGTTATCACTCCTCGCTTGCCGCCGGCCGCAGACGGTCTTGGTGACTACTGCCGTCAGCTATGGCACGCCTGGCTCCCGCCACCACGTTGGACGTTCCTTGTGGTCGAAGGGGCCGCGGCAACCCGAGCGACTTGGCCGGAAGTGGGAGTGGAGGTGCTGGGGATTGGGAAAGTTGAGGTCCAGCGCTCTCTCGAGGCGGTCAGCGCCAGCACCGTCCTTCTGCAGTACGTCGGTTATGGCTACAGCTCTAGTGGATGCCCCGAGTGGCTGGCGGACGGGCTTCGCGCATGGCGCTCGGCCAGCGCGCGAAACCGACTCTTTGTGATGTTCCACGAGCTTTGGGCTCACGGGCCTGCGTGGCGTCGGGCGTTTTGGAGCCACGCCCGCCAGAAACGGATCGCTGTGAACCTAGCACGGACGGCCGACGCCGTCGTAGCAACGACGCCCACTGCTCAGGCTCTCCTCCGTTCGCAGGCGGGCATCGAGGCGGGCTGGGCTCCTGTGCCAAGCAACATCCCCGTTCGGCATCGCTGCTGGGAGGTCGCCAGCGCGCCGGAGGCGTGGCGAGTGTTCGTGTTCGGTCTCGACTCTGTGCGTCGACGGGCAATTCATGTGCACCGACATCTATACCAGGAGCTCGAGCGGCGCGGCCGCTTGGAAGCGCTGGTAGTCGTGGGAGCAGGATTGATCAAAGGGGACAGTGACTGCCCCGAGGCGAAGCTGCTCGCGGCTTGGGTCCCGCCGACTCGGGTCAAGGTGCTGGGAGAGCTTCGAGAAGCTGAGGTGTCCGAGGCCCTAGCTCGCTGCCATTTGAGCGTGAGCGCTACCCCGCCTCACCTCCTCGGAAAATCGGGCACGACCATGGCGGCTATGGCGCACGGGTGCCCTGTCGTCGCCTGTGGACGCGACGATCCCACGCCCCTCGTGGTCAACGAGCACCTGTTGGTGCATGATGGCAGCAGCCGGGGTGCGCAAGCCCTGGTTGACCGACTGGACACCCACGAGCTCAAGCGGATTGGATTGCTCGGACGGGCGTGGTACACTCAGTACGCAGATTGGCGCGTTCATACCGCGCTCTGGCGAGAGTTACTCGAAGGCTGATGAGTCGAATGTTTTCGCGTGATCGACCACAGCTCTAGGCTGGCCCTGGCCTCTGACACTCACGTCGTGGTACGTCGCGTGACCGGCGTCCGCCTCCCACTTTGCGCGGTACCCGCCACACGTGCGTCCCGACCTGTTTACGCGACAGAACCAGCATGCGGATACGACTTGTGAAGCTCGATCTGCAAACGAGAGCGGCGATGTACTGGGCCCCAATAAAGTCCGACCGACAAGTCGCCCTAGGTTTGATTCTGCTGACCGCCGTCGTAGCGCTCCTCTTTTCAGAAGGAGCGATTACGGGTTCAGATGGTCAGACCATGTACCAGGTAGCGAGCTCCATGGTGGAGCATGGACGCCTGACCGTGGATTCTACCTTGGGAGTGCCGGGTCGAGGCGGATTGTTCTACAGCCGATACGGCTTCGGACTATCACTGATTGCAGCCCTGGCCTATTTGCCCGTTCGGCCCATCGCCCGCCGCGCCCCGCTGCCTGACCGAGTGGAGCAGGCAGCCGCGGCAGCGACTATGGCGCTTATAACCGGGTTTCTGGTGGCAGCAGTTTATCTGCTCGCGCGCCGTCTTGGCGCTAGCGTAGACGCGTCGGTGCTTGTCGCCTTCGGGACAGTTGGCGGCACGTACGTCCTACCATACTCAAAGGAGTTTTTCAGCGAACCGCTCGCCGCCTTGTGCCTTGTCGTGGCGATCGAGCGCGCCCTAGCTTCCCGTCGGGGAGGGGCAGGTCTGGCGCTTGGAGCCGCAGGACTCACCCGTCCGCAGGCCTTCGCTCTTGCGCCGGTTCTGATGTGGTCAGCATGGAACCAAACTAGATGGCGTGGGGCATTGCGCGTCGCCCTAGGTCTCGCGCCCGGGGCGCTCGCGGCTGGTGCATACAACTACGCACGCTTCGGTAGTTTCCTGAGGTTTGGCTATGAGGACGTGGGCTTCTCGGCCAGCTTCCTCACGGGCACAGCTGAGCTGCTCGTGCACCCTGCCAAAAGCGTGTTCCTGTTTGCTCCAGTGATCGTGGTTCTGCCGGTCGCCCTAGGGGGCTTGTACAAACGTTCGCCGACTGCGTTCTTGCTACTTACGCTCAACTTCGGAATCACGTTTGCCATTGCTGCGACCTGGGTCTCGTGGGCCGGTGGATGGTGCTGGGGACCCCGGCTGCTGATCATAGGGGTCGTCCCCGCGCTCGCGGCCGTAGCGCCATGGTGTGACAGATCAGCTGGTCGAAAAAGAGTAGTGGCCTGGCTATACCTTGTTGGTCTGATGGTGTCCGCGCCCGCCATGATCGTCTCTACGAGGGCGCAGCAACTCGACCGCCCTCCGCCCAGTGTGGGCCCCAGTGTCATTAGGCAATATGAGTTGATCGGTCCGACAGCCACGTACACCTCGCAACATCTGTACGAGTACGAGAAGGGCACGAACCTGCGTTTTCTCAGCTTGTGGCAGGTCGGTGCCTCGCGGGTGCTGGGTAAGCAAGGACTTCTCCTGGCGGTGATTCTCACAGCGCTAGAAGCGATTTGTGGGGTGGCGTTTGCTCATCGGTTGCGAAAGAACTTGGAGTCTGCTCCCACTTGAAGACCGCAGGAAAAGCCCGCGAGCGAATCGATGTCGTCGAGATCGACGTGGAGAGCTCGGCTTAGTCCGTAGCCCGGGCGACAACGTGCGTCGGCCAGGATCCCGCGCTATGGGGAAGGTGCTCAAGCACGTAGCGCGATAGCACTTGTTGCACCGAGTCGAGCGCGGAGGCATTGTGCAGTTCGAGGATCAAGGTCGGATGGTGGAAACGTAACGTGCCTACCGCACCTTTAAGGACGGATGCCTCCGCGCCTTCGACATCGACCTTAATGAGAGTCGGCGGCCGGGTCCTGCCACAGTGGGCGTCAAGCGTTACTGCATCGACCTCCACAACTCCCGTCTCCGCCGCGGCACCGCCGCTCACGACGGCACCCGTATTGCGACTCGATCGGTTGCCCGCGAGAGCAAAGTGCGCTTTCCCCTTGGTATGCCAAGCAGCGCTTCGCGTTACGGAAAGCCAGAAGAAGTCGTTGAGCGTGGCGGCGCGTTCAATGCGGGCCGCATTGGCAGGATCGGGCTCGAAGGCGAATACCGCACCGGTATCCCCAACAAGCCGAGCAGCGATGACTGCGAAGAAGCCGGCATGTGCACCGATGTCATAGACGACATCGCCAGCGTGCACCATTTGCTCGAGCAGATGCTGCACCTCATACTCGTAATCTCCCCGCCAATACTGTGCCTCATACCGGGGACGTACCCGCAGCCAGAGACCTGCCCCGACGCCGTCGCGTATCCGACAATCGATTTCGGTCGTGAGTGGGAGCAATCGACGGGAGAGGGGTCGCGCGAGTCTCACAATACTAGGAAGCATTGCGCGCACCAGCGGCGCCGCGCGAAGAAAACCGAACCCGAGCCACTCGCGGACCTGGGAGAACGGCCCGCGCTCGGCGGACGCGGCGGCTTTACGACTCCCACCGGACGCACTCAAGGCCGCGCCACTCTTCCCGCGTTACTTACTGCTCGGCGCGTCTCAGCCACACGGGCGTGCCTCGCAGGCCTCGTTTCCATCAGGCTCCCGGCAGGTCGGTACGACCGAGTTCAAGCAATGCGCGCAGCTGGCGACGCGGCGTCGTTCCCACCATGCGATGCAGTTGGTGGCGCTCCCTGAGGAGTGGTCGTAGCGAACGGACGCACGCGCCCAGCACTCTCGCTCTCTCCGCACCTTCTGAGAAGGATCCACGCGCGAACGCTGCAAGCAGCCCCGCACACGACCACACCCAGGCGGCAACAGCATGCTCCCAGGGGAGGAGTTTTGTCGAGAACACGAGGCGCCCGCCAATCGTGCCGCGGAACCGGATGTCACGACCGTCCGCCTCGACCGATGAGGCGCCGACCTTATGCCAGCACACAGCATTCGGAACGAACAGGGTGGGCCACCCGTGCAACCAGGCGCGCCAGCAGATCTCCGTATCCTCCCATCCAGCTAACAGTCGCTCATCGAACCCCCCCAGTGCCTCGAACATCCGTCGCCTCACTGCCATGTTCGCGGCGCAACTCTGCACGGCGGGGGACACAGCAGGAACGGCCTTATAGTCCAGGTCGAGCAAAGGCAAGAGACTGTTCCGACTCATTGCAACTCCCATCGTCCGACGAATCAAGCGCGCCGCAAGGTGGATATCTCGCGAATCGCTCCAGTCGCGCTGCCTTGCGTCTGTTGCGAAGACGTCGCTTCGCTCCTGCAAGGGACGTAAGAGCTCCGCGACGAATGTTTTCTTGAAACGCATGTCGTTGTTCACGAAGACAAGAAACTCGCCTTCGCAACGGCCGACGCCCAGATTGTTGCCCTTCGAGAAGCCGTAGTTCGCGCCCAGCGACTCCCACCGGGCGTCGTATCGCGCCACCACCTCGGCAGAGCGATCGGTACTCCCGTTGTCGACGACAACGACTTGCAGTGGCTGATAGGTCTGGGCACAGAGCGTGGTAAGGCACGCGTCGAGGTGAGGCTCGCCGTTGTAGTTCAGCACGACGATCGAGACGAGAGGTGCCATGCGTCCGTTCGCGGTCGCTAGCGCTCCTTTACACCGATGCTCATCGTGTCGAAGGCGCACTGGATCGGCCAGCCGATTGATCGCTTCACGACCCGCTTCAGGAATCCTATCGGAGCTGGCTGCGTCGATAGCCCTGGCAGCACGCGCCACTCGACTGGATTCGACACCTGCATGGTTTCGAAGCGGCTAAGTTGCATCCTGACTCCCGCGTCCTCGTAGAGCGCGCGCATCCTCTCACGATCAATCCGCCAACAGTCGATCATAGGCGACCCAAGAACCAAAGGTCTAAACCGGAGTCAGCAACATCGATTCGCAGGACCCGGCTTCTTGTGAGGCACTCGGCTCCGCCGTGCGAATCTGAGAATGTACGTCCTTTCAAGCACACGGATTCAAGCCCACACTTTCCATCATCGACACGAAGCCCTGCCCAACCTTGTCTCACGGCCATGCTCGACTAGGTTCAGCGCCCACCTCCCTTCCTCCCTTCCGCCCGTAGCGAATTCACCCTTCGGAGATCGCAGGCGCTTTGATCCCAGCAAGTTTCCTACTTCGGTACCGAGCCAATGGCCATACAACACCATAGAGGAAACGATCTAGCGCCCTTGCGAACCCTACAACGCACGCTCGCCGTATTCCGTGGGCGAGGAAACGCGCGGCTTGAACGAACTCTCGACGGGCCTGCCCTCCCTCAGGGTCCACCCACCTCGTGACGTGAGCCCCCAGGTCGCTGTGGCGTCGTAGCAAAGCACGAACAGTCAACTCGGTGCCGTGCACCCGGTGATGAACATAGGCCCCATGCACAAAGACGAATCGGCCACCCGCTCTTGAGACCCGGTGACACCACTCGGAGTCGTCGCCGGTTCCAGACAGGCGCTCATCAAAGAGCCCGTACTTGGCGAGCGTCTCTCGCCAGATCAGGGCACATCCACCAGGAATGTTTGATACCTCTGCAATACCACCGTCTTGGCCCGTAGAGTAAGCCTTGTAATTCCGCAAGCAGTCGAAGCAAACGTGCCGAGGCGCCGGCCCCTCAAGTAGCGTCCGGTAGCCCCCACCCGCAGCAGCGGCCCAGGATTGGCGAACAAGAGTAGTCATGAGCCGTTTCAAGAGTTCGGGGGGCGCAATTTCATCATCGTCGATCAATAAGATCGCATCGCCTTCCGCGGTCAGGATCCCCGTGTTGCGCGCTGCATTGATCCCGACACCGCGGTTCAGAATGTGTCGGACTCGAGCTCCACCGCGCTCAAGTTGATGCACGACCTCGGGCGTCTCATCTGTGCACCTGTCATTAACGACAAAGACTTCGAACCGATCGGGAGGGTAGCTCTGGGAAAGCACTCCATCTAGGCATCCGCGAAGTAAGTGGGCTCTGTCCCGCGTTGGAATTACTACCGTGACGAACGGCGGTGTCGCCACAAATGGCTCCCGAGATCTCAGACTGGCACTCTCATCTCGCCGTAGCAGTACGCTCTACGGGAAATCACAATTCCCGAGGTATGCTCGACCTCGTGGAGGAAGACGGGGACGGCAGAGGCGCTAACTGACATAACGTTACTCAATGCTTTCAAACCCGCGTGAGCCACACACCAGTGGCACGCCAAACGCCGTAGCGTGCCTTCTGAACCACACGCTCCCAGCCGGTGCTCCTCCGATAGATTAAGCCAGCAACATGACGCAGGCCGAGACCGGCGAGATAGATGTGCCACCGCAACCCCGCGAAGCGCGCGATTCCATCACGCAGGTGACACGGATGGCAACCCTCGTCAGAGAAGCCACCTTGCTGAACCAGAAGGCCGTTCTTCCGTACCGCGTTCGCCAGGCGAGCGGCAGCGGAAAGCGGATCTGGCAGATGTTCAAAGACGTCGAAACAGAGGACTACGTCATATTCCCGATCGCTCATGGGCACTGGTCCATGCGACTCTACGAACTGACCCTTAAGACCCCGCCGCTCGAAGCGATGCTTCGCAAACCGAAAGGTAGGACTGTCGACATCAACTAGCGTGACATCGTATCCGTGGGTGGCCAGAAAGAGAGCGTCTGTCCCGATTCCGCTACCGAAGTCGTACACACGGCTCCAGCCCTGATCTGGTCGATGGTGCGCCACGACGTACGCGAGGGCGTCCCAATACGGTTGGCGGGCGGTGCTTGCGTGCCATTGCATCAACTCCCAGATGTAAAGATCCGTCGCTCGATAGAAGGCGAGAATCTCGTCAGGAGTCTCCGGTTCCAACCGTGCCCATGCTTGCGCATGTTCGTGGAGCGAGTATGAGCGCACCCGCTCTAGGCACGCGTCACGAGACATGCCCGTGAAGGTCGCTAAGTCTTGAAGATCGTCTTCCGCAATGTAGATGGGCTCAAATCGGGCAACGGCCCGCGTCGAAGGCGGGTCTACCGGCACCTTACGACCTTCCACTCGTGCCCGATGTAAATGGGCCCGTCCGTGGCCGCGTGCGCGTGTGCCGCTGGTCCTACCAACCCTGGCGCTTCGACGATCCGAAACGCGCCAATCTGCTGCCAGTCGAACAGATCACCATACGCTTGCTCTGAGCGGACAGAGCACCATACCTGGTACACCCGTGGCATAAGCGGCAGCGAGCGTAGGCGGCAGGACACTACGGTTTGGCCATCGACGCTCTCGGGTGCGCCGCCATCCACCAGCATCGAGCAAAGAGCGAGCGTCCCCGGTCTGCCGTCGGTGATCCCTATGCTCACATGTGGGCGCCTGATCGTCGAAGTCGAACGGAAGCGCACTCGAACCTCGAGATCCTCTCCTGTCCGGAAGGCATATCGCTCTTCGCCGACTGCATCGTGGCAAGAGACCCCCTCGAGAATGAGTGACTGTGACAGATTCAGCATCGCCCCCTTCATGGTTCGAGCTTGGTGCGCCGAATCGACCCAGTCGAGGTACGCCCGCAGAACCTGCTTCGCATTCCCTCCCGCGGCTACGCGCCCACCCTGGAGGAAGACACCTCTGCCGCAGATGGCTTCCACGGCAGAAAGATTGTGCGAAACGAATAAGATAGTCCGTCCTTCCCCGAGCAGCTTCGTCATCCGCTCAACGCATCTTGCCTGGAACCCAGCGTCTCCCACCGCCAGCGCCTCGTCCACAGCGAACACATCGGGATTCAGGTGTGACGCTATCGCGAAACCAAGCCTGAGTTGCATTCCAGAGGAGTACATCTTGACGGGCATATCAAGCGCATGCGCGAGCTCAGCAAATTCGACGATCTCGTCAAATCGGACACGCACTTCGGCCTTGCTCATTCCCAGAATTTGGCCGTACAGCCAAATGTTCTCCCGCGCCGTCAGCTCGGGATGCACGCCCGAACCCACCTCAATCAACGCGCCGACTCTCCCGCGCACGCGCACGCGCCCCGAGGTGGGGTAGGAGATTCTGGATATGATCTTGAGAGCGGTGGTCTTCCCCGCCCCGTTCGGCCCGATGATCGCGAACGACTCGCCTTGCTCCACGCCGAACGAAACGCGGTCGAGCGCGAGTGTACCCTGCGGCTCGGCGGGGCGACCGGACAGTCGGCCCACCAGATGCTTGAAGCCGCCCGCGAGGTCGTGCCTCAGCGAGCCGTACCGGGGCCCACCGCCGCGGTATCGCTTGGAGACCTCCTCGAAGCGGACGGCCCAGCTCATTGAAGTGTCACGTTGTGAGATTGGGCAGGCAGACCCGACTTAGGATCCTGGGCCCACTCGACGATCAGGTCCGCCACCTCTCCCGGCGTGTGCCGACCGGGCTCGTAAGAAAACGTAGCAACGGGCAGGGCGGCGGCACGCGCCACCACTTGGAGTTGCAGGGCCCGACGCCGAGCCGCGAGCACCGCGGGCGCACGGACGTGACGGAACACCGCCGCCAGCGCGTCCCGCTGCGCCAGTGTATGGATCGCGAGCTGAGACCCAGGCTCCGGGCCCAGTATTGCGATGCGCTCGACCGCGAGCGGGTCCGTCCGATGACCCTGCGGCACCTCGACGGACTTGCCGTCGTAGCACCCAACGACGGTTCCGATGATGGCGTCAGAACGGGAGGCAAGCAGAGGTGGACCGGGCCAGAGACGCCCGTGCGCATCGATCGCGCAAGCATCGTCGGCTAGAAACGCGAACCCCCGCTCAACCAGAGCCGCCGCGAGACTTGACTTGCCCGCGCCCGACGACCCAAGCAAGAGCACCACGCAGTCGCCGAGCGACACCGCGCTGCCGTGGAGCGGCTCGAGGTCGAACAGTGGGAGGGAGAGGGGCAGCGCCGACAGCAGAAAGGCGAGAACAGCTTGTTGTTCGCCGATGGTCCCGAGCGTTGCCCGGACCTCTGAGGATGGTGGAGCGGTAACTCGGAACTCGGCATATCCCGCCCAGCCGACTGTAAGGCCCGCACCGAGGTCTCGCACCCAGGAGCGACTCCCGGTGGCGACTAGGCCACGCTCGGCGGACCAGCACATCTCTCCCCAGTAGCCGCTCAGCGAGCGCGGGAGCCAGGGCGCCGGAAGGCCTGCAACAGCGACGCCGTAGCCGGCGGTGCTTAGGTCTTGAGGTTTAGCCCGTCGTCGAGCGAGGTCGTCGCTCCGGAACCGGTGATCTCCTCCAGCGTCCCGAGGTCTTGAACTAGCGGTGGGATGTACGACTGTTTTGGCTCCTCCATCTCCTGCCTCCCGCGATTCAAGCTGCCGCAGCCACGTTTCAAGGAGCGCGAGAGCGAGGACAGCTGCGCCCCAGCGCTGATCCCGAAGTCCACCAAGACCCTCCGACCGCACGAAGCCGTGTCGCACCGCAAGACTACGGTCTCCGAACAGAGAGGTCAAGTCGTTCAAAACACGCGAGCCAACCATTTCGAAGTGACTCGCATATCGTCCTTTCCGACGCGTCGCGTCGAACCCCCGAAGGAGCGCTTGCGCGAGAAGCGGCTTCGGGTTGGGCACCGGCAACCGAAGCTCGAGCGGAAGCGCCAATCCCAGCCTGACCACGCGTTGGTCAAGCATGGGGCTTGCATACTCGAGGGCGACGGCTTGAAACAATCGCTCGAGCTCCTCGACGGTGCCGCTACCACCCCACGTCAGAAGGGTCTCGTCGAGGTGCTCGCGTGCGGTGCGCGGAGCGGCTGTCCGCCGCACGTCGACCTCCACCCGCCCTGCCACCCACGGTGGCACCGGCCGCAGGCGCTCCCGAAACTCGAGCACGCGACGCGGAAGCAAGGCACGCGCCGCCGCCTTGACCTGCACACAGTAGGAGTAGATCCAGCGCGCGTGGAAGCCGCGGGCAGCCGCCCCTGCAAGCCCCACCCGTCCGGTGCGCATCAAATCGAGCACAGCCACCGGAGCAGCGGAGAAGAGCGGCTCGCCTCCCAGCCCGTCGAGGACGACCTCAGCGCGCGCCGAGACTGCGGCGTCTCGCAGGGCCCGAGCCATAAGGAACGACAGCAATCCAGGCCGCGTGGCGCTCGATGCCGCAGCCTCCGCAAAGTCGGCCGCAGTCATGCGATCGACAGTCGGGCACGCGATCCAGCGATGGCCGAGCGACTCCGCAATGAGCCGCGCCGGCGCTTCCTCCGACGAAGCGCCCTCGTTCTCGAATGTGTTCGTAAGGCACGTCGCTGGGATCCGTGCCTGGGCCAACGCTACCGCCACCGACCCCGAATCCCGGCCCCCCGAAAGCAGCAGGCAGATTCGCTTCCCCCGGGCGCGCGACTCGACGGCGGCGACCACCACCTTCGCCGTCGCCTGCGCGAACTCGTCGAGAGTGCCCTGCTCCTCGGCCACGTCCTCCGGCCGGAACCACCGCCCTTTACGACGGTCCCCGCCCCGCTGGAACGTGATCCAGCACCCCCCGAGCACCCGGAACACTCCTTGAAACGTGGTGTGCTCCCCACCGAAATCGCGCAGTGCGAGATACGCCGCGACCCGATCGCGATCGAGCTCTCCCGTCGCGAACCCGAGCGCGATGAGGATCGCCGGATCGCACGCGAACCCGACGCGACTCCCGCGCGCCGCCCAATACAGCGGCCTCAGTCCAAACGCGTCACGCGAGAGCGTAAGAGTCGCGGCAGCTTGGTCGAAGCGCGCAAGCGCGAAGTCCGCGGCCAGCTCGGCCAGACCCACTGCGCCTTTCTGCGCCACGACCGCTTCCAGAAGCGTGACGCCCGCCTCGCTCCCGGCGAGCCGTGCCGCTGCGGTCCCATCCAACGCCGCATCGACGCGAGCATCGGCCACCATGAGGCCGCAGGGGCTCTCGGCAAAAACAGGCCGTTCATCACGCACGAACGCGCCGAATGCGACTGGGCCACGCACGCGGATGTCTGGACGCCCGCGGTAGGTCACCGCCGCCGCCGCAGCATGCAACGCTTCGACGTCCGGCCCAGCCGGATCGAAGATCCCGAAGATGCCGCTCATCGCAACGCGACGTGCTCGGAAGGCGTCGCCCGCAGGGGCACGCCACCGACCTCGACTTCCGCGTGCCCGTCGGAGGGATCGGTCGCCGAGATCGACAGGCGCACTCGTGCCGCTACGCCGCGACGTCGCAGCAGCTCCGTCACGACCACGGCGCGCCACAGGCAGCGCACACCCAAACGCCGCAGCGCCGCGTCGACGCCGGTCGCGACCCGACGCTCGTCCCTGGTGAGCGGCGCGCGTCCGGACCCGTCGCTTAGCAGCGCGCGCAGCTGTCGGGGCGAGGTGCGCAGCCGCCGGAGGGCCAGGACCACGGCCGCCTCGGCCAGCGCGGTCACGGGGACCCCGCGGATCCTCATTCCATAACTTCCTCGAGCACGCCGCGAGCGACCAGAGCCCGGACGAAAGCTTCGACGTCCGCGCACACCTGTTCCGGTATCACACCGGTACCTTCGGCGATGCGTTTCGCGACCTCTTCCAGGGTCTCACCCGCCTCGAGCGCAGCAAGAACGGCGCGTCCTGTGACGTTCGCCAGGTGATACATGCCGGTCTCCGGATTGAGCAGGACTTCCTCCCGCTCGAGCGGCGCCCGCAGCACGCCAGGCCGAACCCGATAGCGATTCACGCGGCGGCACCTCCCGGCCACACGGCCCACGCGATCACCGCCTTCCCCGTCCGGCGCTCCTCAACGCCGCCATGCTCGTATCCCAACGACACGAGCTCCTGCTGGAAAGGGTCGCACTGCACGTCCGCGAGCTGCAGCACGAGCCAGCCCCCCGGCTCGAGGAATCGTCGCGCCTCACGCGCCAGCGCCCGCAGGCAGTCGAGGCCGTCGGGACCCGGGCCCTCGATCAGCGAGCGCCAGCGCCCGTTCTCCTCGGCGAGCGCCGGAGGCACGTAGGGAACATTGGCCAGGACCGCCACGCATCGTGCGCGCAGCTCTGTGGGTAACGCCTCCAGCAGCGACCCCGCATGCAACTGGACACGGTGGAGAGCGAGCCGGTCGCGGTTACGTCTTGCGCAATCCAACGCCGTGACGGAGGTGTCAGTCGCATGCACCTCCGCATCGCGCCGGCGACTTGCGAACGCAAGGGCAACCGCGCCGCTCCCCGTGCCGACGTCGACGACGATCGGCCGCGGGCGATTACCTACGGCGCGCTGGCCCAGCCGCACTAGTCCCTCGGTCACGGCTTGCGGGGGAAAAACACCCGGCTCGACAATGAGCTCCAATCCTGCGAACCGGTAGCGCTCGACCGGGGCAGGCCGGGCAGCGGCCACCACCCGCCTGATTACGTCACGCACGCGTCGCGGGATAAAGTGTCCCCGCACCAACCAGGTCGCCCCCGAGACTACCCGCCCTCCCAGGCCGCCGAGGACGGGGGGAGCCCCGCGCTCCGGCGCCAGAGCGGCCGCAACCGCGCGCTCGACCCGCGCGTCGTGCGCCAGCCGCCATACGCGGTCCCAGTCGCGCACCAACCGCGCGCACGCCGCCACGTTCTCGCTCCACGCAGCGCGTTGGAAACCGTGACCGACCGCGTGGACCGCGAGGAAAACAAACAGCGACTCGGCGTCGGGCT
>JACXTT010004321.1_pt1 | contig 21155 bp, 17 predicted proteins | sample 9270951 | NCBI WGS metagenome assembly JACXTT01 (sample SAMN15532306, study PRJNA645909) | rock metagenome | isolation source: weathered quartz diorite | place: Puerto Rico | collected 2017-06-21
CCGTAATCGGTAAACCGGAACGCATTCAGCTCGTCATTGGCATCAAAGCCGTATTTCTTTAAAGAATCTGTGGGGAACTCCACTTTCTTAAATTCCTTCAAATCTTCTTCCGGTATCGTATAGGGGCGATGGTTGTCGGCCGTTTGTATAACCGCAAAAAACGGTTTGACCTGCTCTTTCAGCACCGCGTTGGATTCCATAAACAGGTTTTTGTCGCTGATGCCCCAGACATCTATTTTCGGCGATTTGAAGTTTTCCTGCTCATACAGGTGCAGGTCTTTGATGTTATTGGTCAGCACCCCGCGTATATTGGCCCAGCTGGTGCTGCCGCCCAGGAAATAAAATTTCTCATACCCGCTGAAATCATTGATAATGGTATGCTGGTCTACCATAAACGGGTTGCGGCTGGCCGTTTTGTTAAGCTCCACATCGGGTATGCCGGTAATGCTGGCCCATACGCCCCGCGCAGTACCATAAGAAGGGGTAAAACAATTATCGAAAAACAATCCCTCCTTGCAGAGCTCATTAAAAAAAGGCGTTGTATTCAGCGGGTTGCCCCACATAGAGCTTTTATAGGCGCTGAACGATTCGCAGATAACCAGTACAATATTGGGCCTGGTCAACGTATCGCCCTGCACCCCCGTAACCGTGCGGGTAAAATCGAGCGTGCTGCTGCCTGGCCGGTTCACCCCCAGGTAAGCGGCCAGCAGCGGGTAATATTGTTTTACTTTGGCGGCATCATAGGTAGTCTTGCGAAAGCTCAGTGAGCTGAAAAACGACTGGAAGGGGTTTAGCGCCAGGTTGCTTTTAAAATCACTGCCCAGGTCAAACGCATCGCTCCAGCGCAGCGGGTACTGCCCCGCCCGGCCAAATATGCCCAGCGCGCAGATAAGAAATATACCTACGCTCCATGCTACCCGCGCCGCTTTGCCGCCGGTATACGGCGCCTTACCTGCTTTATAAAACAGCTTTTTTACCAGCCAGAACAGCACCGTCATGGCCAGTATCATACCCAGCAAAATGCGCACCACCGGGTAAGTTTGCCATACCATGCCACCGGAAATTTTGGCGTCTTCCAAAAAACTCAGCGCACTGGCATTGAGCCGCTGCATCAGATACCGGAAATGCAGGAAGTCGAACACATAAAATATAGTAATGCCCAGCAGGGCTATAAATAAAAGCGTAAGGCTCACTACCCTGCCCCGGCCGGTTTTGTACGGGTGCAATACCGGTAGAGAACCCAGTAGCAATAACAGCACGCATACAATACTTACTTCGCGGGCATCGTACCGGAAACCTAATACAAAGGAAGGAAAAGCAGCGCCAAACCCCAACCCCGCCGGCCTGAAATACCACCAGGCGCAAAGACGCAACAGGAACATCAGTATCAAAAGAAATACAGCAACGGAAAATATCCAACGGGTGAGCCTCGGGATTGCCTGCATAATTTTACAAAAATGAGGTGCAAAATACTTTAAAATCAACACTCAAATTAATAATTACTTTTGCAGCATGTTTTTCTTACAAACCACAGCCCCCTGGTTCAACCATATTGAGCCCATTGACCGGAAAATCTTTTACCTTGTTAACACCGGCTGGGCCAACCCTTTTTTCGATACCCTGCTGCCCTTTGTTCGCGAAGCCACTTTCTGGGTGCCCCTCTACCTCTTCCTGTTGGTATTGGTAACCCTCAACTTCGGCAAGCGCGGCTGGCTCTGGTTTATCTTTTTTGCCTGTACGGCCGGCCTTTGCGATATGATCAGCAGCCATCTTATAAAAGAAACCATTTTCCGCCTCCGCCCCTGCCAGGACCCCGCCCTGGCCAACCGGATGCACTACCTGGCCCATTATTGTCCCGAAAGCTCCAGCTTTGTATCGGCCCACGCCACCACGCATTTTGGGCTGGCTTTCTTTGTGGTGCTCACCCTCCGGTCCTATACCAGCCGCTGGATAATGCTGTTTTTTGCCTGGGCTGCCCTTATTTCCTATGCCCAGGTGTACGTGGGGGTGCATTATCCCTTTGATGTGCTTTGCGGCGCCCTCATTGGCAGCGCATTGGGATATTTCATGGCAAGAATTTTCAATAATTACGTTGGATTGATTAGTTTACAACATAAATTGTCCTAATGACAGAACTAGTCATCCTGTTTTTCCTGATTATTATAAATGGTTTGTTCGTCATGTCGGAAATTGCGCTGGTATCTGCCAGGAAATCCAGGCTGGAGCACCAGGCCGGTAAAGGCGATCTTCCTTCCAAAATAGCGCTTGACCTTGCCAATAACCCGGACATCTTTTTGTCGGCCGCCCAGATTGGCATTACCCTGGTAGCCATCCTTACCGGTGTGTATTCCGGCGAACGGTTTGGGCCCTACCTCAAACCGGCACTGGAAAAAATCCCGTTCATCAAACCCTATGCGGGCACCGTATCCACCACCATCGTGGTTATTATTGTAACGTTTTTATCCATCATCTTCGGTGAGCTCATACCCAAACGCATCGGCCTGCAGAAAGCAGAACGCATTGCGCGGCTGGTAGCGCCGCCCATGAAGTTTTTTGCCCGGCTTACGCATCCCATTGTATGGCTGCTGAATAAAACCAGCAATGCTTTTTTTGCCCTTTTCAATATAGAATCTTCCAAGGATGAATCTGTAACCGAAGAAGAAATTAAAGCCATCATCAGCGAGGGTACCGAACAGGGCGCCATTGAAGAGGCCGAACAGGAAATTATTGAACGCGTATTTCACCTGGGCGACCGCAATATTACCTCGCTGATGACCTACCGCAGCGATATTATCTGGTTTGACCTGGATGATAACGAAGAAACCATCAAGGAAAAGATCAATAAAGAACCGCATTCCGTTTACCCTATCTGCGACGGCGATATTGATAATATTAAAGGCATCGTGTCTATCAAAGACATGTACATTACCAGCGACGATACGCCGTTTAAAGATTATATGCGCGAAGCGCTTTTTGTTCCGGAAAACAATACCGCTTACCAGGTGCTGGAAAAGTTTAAGGAAATGAAAACCCATTCCTGCTTCGTGGTGGATGAATACGGCAGTATGCTGGGTATGATTACCCTCAACGATATTCTTGAAGCCATCGTGGGCGGCATCTCCGAACCCGACCTGCAGGATTATGAAATTGTAACCCGGGAAGACGGTTCTTACCTGGTAGACGGGCAGATCCCTTTTTACGACTTCCTGGTGCGCTTTGAAAAAACCGAATGGATGAATGAAGGCGAACAGGAATTTGATACCCTGGCTGGTTTTATCCTGCACCGGCTGGAACGCATACCCCGCACGGGCGATAAGCTGAACTGGAAAATGTTCAGCTTTGAAATCATTGATATGGACGCCCAGCGAATTGATAAGGTGCTGGTTACCATAGCTCCCACCCCCTCCGTAAGTAGTTGAAAAACTGTAGTTTAAAAAATCTCCTTTCCCGGCCATATTCAGGCATGCTATTTGGTCGTTATATGACCGACACCCATTCATTCTGTTTAAAATCCGAGCACCAATGAAAAAGCTAATCCGGACCTCATCCGCCTTCCTGGTAGCCGCATGCCTGTTTGTATCCTGCAAAAAAGACAGCGGCGCAGGCAGTTCTGCCAATGACGCCAATAATAATGTTACCGAAACCAAACCGGCCGTTCAAACCGCGGTTACAGCCAATGTAACATCCAATATCGGCGGCTTTTACCAGGCCCTGCCCGCGCGTTACGATTCCACTACAAAAAGCTATCCCCTCATGGTGTTCCTGCATGGTGTAGGCGAGCTTGGCAACGGGGTTTCCGATTTACCTAATGTGCTCAAAAACGGGGTACCGAGATTGCTGAACGCCAAAACCTTTCCACCGCAGTTTACCGTAGGAGGGAAAAACTTTTCGTTTATTATTCTCAACCCGCAGTTTAAAGCATGGCCGCAACCTACCGATGTAAACGCCATGGTGGATTATGCCATTAAACATTACAGGATAGATACCACGCGAATTTATATATCGGGCCTCAGCATGGGCGGCGGCGCCACCTGGGATTATTCCATTGCCTATCCTACCCGCATTGCCGCGGTTGTGCCCATTTCCGGCGCCAGCTGGCCCAGCCAGGCGCAGTTTGCCAGCACAGCCAGCGCCAACCTGCCCGTATGGGCTTTTCATAACAGCGACGACCCAACGGTGGGCGTAAACACCACCATACAAAACGTTGGTTTTATCAACTCGTATAATCCTACACCGCTGGCGCAAAAAACCATCTGGCCCACCGGCGGCCACGATGCCTGGACCAAGGCTACGGACCCTGCTACCAGGGAGTGCAACGGGGTGAATATGTATGAGTGGATGCTGCAGTATACGCGCACGGGAGCGAAGTAGGGGGGTCAGAAGTCTGAGGTCAGAGGTCTGATCGTTTGCTTCGCCTTCGGACTTCAGACTTCGGACCTCAGACCTCAGACTTCATCAAAAGCGAATGATAAAATCCTGCTTCACCTTAAACTCCTGCCGGAAAAACACCAGCCCGATAAAAAATAAATCCACCGTAAGCATTACCTGCGGATGGTTTTTAACGGCTTCCCAGGCAGCTTCCATATCACTGCTCCAGTGAATATCGTCAAATACAATCATCGAACTTTCATGCATAGCCGGCAGCAGCTGGTTAAAATAGTGGAGGGTAGGCTCCTTCCGGTGGTTGCCGTCAATAAACACAAAATCGAGATGGGGATGATGTTGTATAATGCGTGGGAGGCATTCATCAAACGGCCGGTTGTATAAAGCAACCGGCGGTAATTCCAGTTGTTGAAACGTATGGCGCGCCAGTTCCGCAATAGTGGGCGAGCCTTCTACCGTAGTTACAATACCCCGGGCATTGGCCAGCGCAAGATATGCCGTGGTAAGCCCGGCGGATGTGCCCAGTTCCAGTACAAAATGTGGTTGATAATAAGCCGCCACCCGGTACAGCAGCTGCCCGTATTTCTTTGGCTTTACCGCGGTGCGGGTTATATCGGCAATGCGCCGTTCCTTTTTAGCCCCGCTCACCGAGCCTGCGCCAAAATCTTCTACCGTAAGCAGGCGTTCATCCCGGGCCAGGGTCGCCCTTAACTTTTCCACTCGCTCATACGCCTCAAAGGAACGTTTATCATTCAGCACCCGCGTAATAAAATCAAATACAAAGGGGGAATGAATACCATGCCCCTTGCCATTGGAGGCTGTAATATAGTACCGGAGGTATTTCCTTGCTAACTGGAATCGTGAATACACGCGGTGAAATTAGCGTTTATTTTTTTGCTGCAAGCTACAAGCCGCAAGCTGCAAGACTGGAGCGACGATTGCTTTAATCGGCCCCGGCTTACAGCTTGCGGCTTGTAGCTTGCAGCTTCTTCCTAATTCCCCAATCCACCTCCCTGGCTGCCCACGCGCTTGCCTTCTTCGTCTGCACCCGTTTTACGCTGGCGTGCTGCCTTTACCTGGTTATTGCCAAAGCGATAGGTAAAATAAAGTTTCAGCTGCTGGCTGTCCTGTCCTCCCTTTACATGAACGGTTTGCCCGGCAAAATCGCTGGTGGCTTCCCAATGCAGTGTTTTAAACACATCGCTGAACGAAGCCTTAATGGTGCCCTTGCCCTTGAGTACATTTTTACTCAAACCGCCATCCACGCTCCACAACGCATGGGTTTTAAACGTACCCTCCCAGATGGAAGGCGCCGTATAGAAACCGGTTATCTCACCCGTCCATCCCTTGCCCAGCTTAATGGTTTGCTGCGCATACACGTTGAAGGAGAACACCGTCACGTTAACCGTTCTGCCCGTACCAAAATTGGCCTTATATGCCGAATAGTAGGTGTTCAGGTTGGCAAATATGCTGTACCATTTATGTTGGTATGGGTAGCTCACATTAAGACTGGTAATATCCTGCGTAGCCAGGTTTTTCTTGGAAATAAACGCTTTCGAGGTCTCAGCAGTATCTACCAGCTGTGTAAACACATCCTTTACATGGCTGTAATTGAGCGTGCTGGTAAGCCTGAACTTATACATATAGGTGAGTCCCACGCTGTTGGTATACTGCGGCCGCAGCTGCGTATTGCCTTTCTGGAACGTATACTCGTCCAGCTTAAACTCAAAGGGGTTCAGGTCCTGGTAGGCCGGCCGGTCTATACGACGGCTATAGGTGAGGCTCCATTGTTTCATCGGGTTTTTATTATAGGTAACGGCGCCGCTTGGGAAGAAATCAACATAATGGCGGTCAAATCCTGAATCGTACGGAACATTGGCCGGCGATGATTCCCTGAACCCAAGCGAAGTGCCTTTGGCGTTGGTGTTTTCCATGCGCAGGCCTGCCTGTACTACCCATCCTTTTTTGAAAGGGCGGTTATAATTCACGTACAGCGCATTGATATTTTCTTTGTAGTTAAAGGTATTGCTGTGCAGGCTGTCGTACAGTTTGCTGTTGGGAAATACATTGTACTGGGTAAAGGTATTATCGCTGGTTACATACGACGACTTGCCGCCAAAGCCCAGTCTTCCCTTTTTGAAATTCTGTTCATAATCCAGTTTGAAGCTGGCAATATCAATATTGTTCGGGGCCAGCATATTATACACATCGCTGTACAGGAAAGTGGTGCCCGTGGCATCGTAATACATATTGGGCTGCAGCTGGTCGCTTTTTATACGGTAAATGCCATAGTCTGCATCCATGTTCAGCTCATGGCCCGATGTATCTGCATACCGGTAGTTCAGGTTCAGGTTGCCGTTGTTGCGATGGCCGCTATTGGTATTATTGGCTACCAGCAGGCGGCTGGCCTGGTTGGTCGGTATATAGGAAATAAGGGTATTGCCATCTGTATGCAAATCATTCGTTCCCACGGTGCCGTTCACCATCATGCCAATGGTGCTCTTTTTATTGATAAAATAATCCAGCCCTGCCTTAAACGTATGGTTCATGTTGGTGCTGCGGAGCACGTTGTGCTGGTCAAAAAGCGTATCCAGCTGCGTACGCATCAGGTTAAGATACGTACGGTCGATATTGTTGTTGTAATTATAATTACCAAACAGGTTAATGTTTTTGTCGCGGTGGTTGAACGACATCCCTGCATTGTACTTGGAATAGAAACCCTGGTTAAACCCGCCGGTTACCGTACCGTTGGTGCCATAGGATTTATTCTTTTTGAGCTTGATATTGATGATACCGGCATTGCCGGCCGCATCATACTTGGCGGAAGGGTTGGAAATGATTTCAATGGATTCGATATCACCCGACTGGATGGTTTTCAGGTATTCCGACAAATCTTTTCCGCCAAGGGGCGTTTGCCTCCCGTCTACGTATACCTGCACACCGTTTTTACCGCTGAGCGACAGGTTATCGTCTTTATCTACCATCACCCCGGGCGATTTACGCAATAGTTCCAGTGCATTCTGCCCCACGGCATTTACACTTCCTTCAATATTAAGGATGGTTTTCTCCGCCCGCACTTCTACCAGCGGCTTGCGCGTGCTCACCACCACTTCTTTCAGGTTGCCGCTGGCCTTTTTCAGGCTCAGTGCCGGAACCGAAGCTCCGCTGCCCTGCAGGCTAAATACCGGCGAACGCTGGTCGGCATACCCTACATGCGAAACAACCACAAAATAGCTGCCATCGCCAATACTTTTAAAAGAATAGCTGCCTGTGGCATTGCTGGCCTCCAGCTTTATTACTGCGGAATCTTTACTTTTTTTCAATGTAACGGAAGCGCCGGCAAGGGGCTTGCCCTGTTCATCGGTAACCGTTCCGGAAATATCCTGCGCCAGCACAGGAAGCGTCATCACAAAAAGACCAAAGAGTAAAATCAAGGTGCGCATAGTCATACAGTTTTGATTAGTGAGTGCAAATTAGTGGCAATACAAAAAAAGAAACAGTGCTTTTCGCTGAAACGCCTTTTTATTCGGCTAAACGCGGTATTTTGCCGATAACCGGCATTTCACCGACCGGTGAATTTTCCGGCCCGTCAAACCCTTGCCAGTGGCGGATTACACCGACCGTTCGTGTAGGCAACTGGAGGTTAAAACGCATACTTTACCAAATAAAGAATACCATAACCATTCATTTGCCAATTTTCACCGCTTGCACAGGTAATTCCTGTTTGCTTTTCCCGTAATTTTAAATCCGCCGATTATTAGTACATCAATACAAACTATCATTACATGAAGCTGGTAACTTTTTTTTTCTTTGCATGCCTGTTGCAATTACCGGCAACAGCGCAATCTTATACCCCCGCCCCGGAAAACCTGGCGGCAAGGCAGCAATTCCAGGACTTGAAATTTGGCATGTTTATTCACTGGGGTGCTTTCAGCGTACTGGGCGAAGGTGAATGGGTGATGAACGAGCGAAAGATTCGCATACAGGACTACAAACGATTGTTAGGGTTCTTTAACCCGATCGATTTTGATGCAGCCCGTTGGGTGGCAGCGGCGAAAAACGCCGGCATGCAATACATTACGTTTATAACCCGCCATCACGACGGGTTCAGCAACTGGGATACAAAAGCATCCGACTGGAAAATTACCAATACCCCCTACGGCAAAGATGCGTTTAAACAACTGGCCGATGAATGCCATCGCCAGGAAATGCCCCTGTTTGTATATTATTCGCTGCTCGACTGGGGCCGCGAAGACTACCCGCATGAAACAGGGCGTACCGGCCAAACCGCCGGCCGTACCGGCAAAGGGAATTATACCGCTTACCTTCAGTTTATGAAAGACCAGCTTACAGAACTGCTCACCAATTATGGTGCCATTGCCGGCGTATGGTTCGACGGGCATTGGGACCAGACGGCGCCCGAGGGGGCAGCCGACCGCAGCTCGCGTATCGACTGGCATTATGATGAAATATACAGCCTTATCCACCGCCTGCAACCGCAATGCCTTATCGGCAACAACCACCATCTTACCCCCTTTGCCGGCGAAGACTTCCAAATGTTTGAGCGCGACCTGCCCGGCGAAAACAAATCGGGCCTGAGCTTCCAGCAGGCTTCGCAGCTACCGCTGGAAACCTGCGAGACCATGAACGATTCCTGGGGCTTTAATATCAGCGACCGTAAGTACAAATCCACAAAGCGGCTCATCCAATACCTGGTAAGCGCCGCCGGCCGCAACGCTAATTTCTTACTCAATATCGGGCCCATGCCCAATGGTAAAATACAACCCGAGTTTACCGATACCCTGCAAGCCATGGGCCAGTGGCTTAAACAAAACGGCCAGAGCATTTACGGCACCCGCGGCAATATTATGAGCCCGCAAAACTGGGGCGTGGTTACATCAAAAGGTAAATCGGTATACGTGCATATACTCAATAAGCCCGGTGCATCCTATATCATCATCACCGGCATAAAAAATAAAGTCACCGGCAGCGCCATGCTTAACACCGGCAAAGCAGTGCGCATATCACAACAGCACGGCGGCTTATTCCTCTATACCGACGGCCTGGAATGGAATGATATTGATACGATTGTGGAGTTGAAAACGGAGTAGGGAGCAGTTGGGAGATGGTGGTTGGTGGATGGTGGTTGATAGATGATAGATGATGGTTGATAGCTTGCTTGTGCGGCCATCGCACTCGCTCGCCTCTGGCGAGTGAGGTTAGTGGCAAGCCTCCGGCTTGCAGGGAGAGCCGGAGGCTCTCAAATAGCCTCACTCGCCAGAGGCGAGCGAGTGGTAGTAGACTACCATCTATCATCTACCAACCATCAACTATCAACCATCATCTACCAACTTGCTTCCTCAGCCACACCTCAAAACTATACGCATACGCATGCTTCTCATCCGCCGGGAAATCAAGTTTGGAGAATAATGTCCATTCGCTTTCACTGAATGCAGGAAAAAAAGTATCCCCGTCAATGGTAGTATGTACGCGGGTAAGCACAATTTTATTGGCCACGGGCATGGCTTCTTTGTATACCTGCCCCCCGCCGATTACAAATGCTTCTTTGGCATCGGTTTCTGCGGCTATAGCAATGGCTTCGTTCAGCGACGCCGCCATCCTTACCGGGCCGCCTGCTTTAATGCCTTCCGGGTGACGGGTAATAACAATATTAAACCGCCCCGGCAATGGTACATTATTGAGCGAAGCAAGGGTTTTGCTTCCCATAATCACCGGCATGGCCCAGGTAGTATTCTTAAAAAATTTGGTATCGTTCGGCAGGTTCCACAGCAACCGGTTGTCCTTACCAATAACATTGTTCTCCGATGCCGCCGCAACAAGGCTTATGATCATAAATTAGAAATGAAAAATGAAAATAATCGGCCAGCTGCCCGCTATCAGCTAACAACCATCATCTATCAACTACCTCACACAGCCACCGGCGCTTTAATCGCCGGGTGATGCTGGTAATTTTCCAGCGTAAAATCCTCGTAGGTAAAATCAACGATGTTCTTTACTGCGGGGTTCAGCTTCATGACCGGCAGCGGGTAAGGCGTGCGGCCCAGTTGCAGCTTTGCCTGCTCCACATGGTTGTTGTACAGGTGCACATCGCCAAACGTATGTACAAAATCGCCCGCTTGCAATCCGCATACCTGCGCCACCATCATAGTAAACAGGGCGTACGAAGCTATATTAAACGGTACGCCCAGGAATACATCCGCACTGCGCTGGTACAGCTGGCAGCTCAGTTTTCCTTCCGCCACGTAAAACTGGAACAGCGAATGACAGGGCATCAGCGCCATTTGCGGCAGCTCCGCCACATTCCAGGCGCTTACAATCATCCTCCTGCTATCGGGATTGGTCTTTACCTGGTTGATAACGTCCGCTACCTGGTCGTAGGTCTTTCCATCCGCACCCTGCCAGCTGCGCCATTGCTTTCCGTACACCGGCCCCAGCTCGCCATTTTCATCGGCCCACTCATCCCAAATACTCACCCCGTGCTGCTTCAGCCAGGCAATATTGGTATCGCCCCGCAAAAACCAGAGCAGTTCATAAATAATACTCTTCAGGTGCAGTTTCTTGGTGGTCACCAGCGGAAAGCCTTCCTGCAGGTTAAACCGGAGCTGGTACCCGAAACAACTGGAAGTGCCGGTACCCGTGCGGTCGGTTTTCGACACCCCCTTGTCCATAATATATTGAAGTAGCTGGAGATATTGCTGCATGGCCCAAAGTTAAGCAAGTCTGCACCGGTATCTGGAGCAATTTAACCGGGATGGGAGCTGATTTAAAGGATTGGGGGAAAGATGTGAATTGAGAGGACGCGCCTATGCCGGCTTTTGCAATACAGTAAGTAGCGAACTGCCCCAGGGCTTGGAAGGCAGCAGCCGGTTTTCCAGCGAAGTAATCCCGTAAAAAACCCGGTTCAGCAACTCGGGCGGGTTCTTAACGTCAGAAACATATTCCAGGTTTTTGCTGTTATAACGCAATTGCATGCGCTGGTACCAACGAATGGAAAAGATAACCGGCGACAATAAAAAAGGCCAGTACAACATTTTCTTTATCACCGCCTTGTTGCCTACAATACGCCGCATTTCTTTTTTGGAATAGCGTTTAAGCACGTTCAGCGCCACATCGTGCATGCCATACATGGCGCGCAGCGCCGCAAGATTTATAATAAGCAGCCCGCCGGGCTTCAATAGGGCCAATAACTTTTCAATAGCTTCTTCATCCTGCCCCGGCCCCAGCAGGCTCAGCACATCATTGCTGACAATAACATCAAACAGCGGGTAGCCGGTAGTGGCCGCACTTACATCCAGTATGCTCAGTACCTTTGTTTGCAGTCCGTAGGTTTTATTGGTGTATTCTACCGCATAGGGTGAATAATCGAAACCGTCAACGGAAGTATACCCGTCCTTTATCAAAAAAGAAATCATGCCGCCGGTTCCGCAGCCTGCATCCAGTATACGGGTATCTTTTGAAGGAGAAAATTTCCTGATTTGACGAAGTGTGAGTGCATGAAGACAACGGTACCACCATAGCGTTCGCTCGCTATTTGCCATAGCCCTGTATTCGTAATCGTTTCCTATCATACTCTTTGTTTATATATTCTGCGGGCGCTTCGTCCACGTTCATTTTACTCTTAACCGTGTACTGGGGCGTATTGTTGATGGCCATCAGGATATTGCTGATGTATTCTCCTAAAAACCCGATTACAATAAACAGCAGCCCTACCGAAAAAAGCAGCGTTACCGCCAGTACCGCCCAGCCCGTTGTCATAACATGGTGGAATATCTTCTCATAAAAAACATAGCCCGCCACGATAAAAGAGAAAAACGAAATCAGGAAGCCGGCAAAAATAATAAACCGGATGGTTTTATTGGAATAATTCACCACCATATCCAGGTACAGCGATACCAGCTTGCGGAAAGAATAATTGGATTTGCCGTTGTTGCGGCTTTCATGCTGCACCAGCTCAGACCCTATATTGCTGGTACAGCGCAGTATCAGCCCATCTATATAAGGTGAGGGGCCTTTATAGTAAATAATCTCTTCTACTATCTCCCTGCGCATTATCTTAAAACTGGAAAGGTACAGGTCCTTTGATTTATTGAGCAGGTAGGTAGCGCAGCGATTGCTGAGCCAGCTCCCGGCATTCCGGAAAAAAGAATGCTGTTTTACCTCGTAACTGGCATACACTACATCAAAATTGCCGCTGATGGCCTTATTTAAAAGAAGAATAATTTCGGAAGGAGGGTTTTGCAAATCATCGTCAATAATCGCCACAAAATCGCCGGTGCAATAATTCAGGCCGCACATAACAGCATTGTGTTCGCCCCTGTTTTTACGTAAAGAAATAAATTTTACCTGGTAATGCCTTTCGGCCAGCGTCCTGCAAACAGCCTCACTGTTATCCCTGCTCGCGTCGTTGACCAGTACGATTTCGCAATCGTACGCATCCAGGACCTTAAGAAGTGTATAAACAAGCTTGGCAATAGTACTTTCGCTGTTATACACAGGAATCACCACAGATAGTAACATGTTGGATCATGGGTTTATGAATGGACGGTCCAGGCAGGCTGGTTTTTCAATAGGATTTGCCTTTTTAAACCTCATTCAGCGTAAAACTACAAAAATATTATATGTAAATAACTACTTTTATATAAGTGTTAATATTTAATACCCATTTCCCCGCATACTACTCCCCGCTCTATTCAATCGCCACTTTTACATGGGCAAGCGCAATGGGGCATTGGGGATTTTTTTCAACAATCAACTGGGGTACGGGAAGCCTGGGAATGGCTTTGCTGATGGTTTGTCCCAAAAAGCGGGACTCCTGCTAAAACGATGCTGTAAGTGCTTTATTGCGTAGGCGTTTGTAGTTAAAAAGCCAGGCTCCGCCGTTTTATTTCTTTGCGGATAAGCGCCAGCTCGCGGCCTGTTTGCCCGCTCACTGAACTGTTTTCCTGCGCCCTTCGCATTAAGTAGGGAATTACATCTTTTATGGGGCCAAACGGCAGGTATTTACTAACGGCGCAGCCGGCCCGGGCCAGGTTGAACGTAATATTATCACTCATGCCATACAGTTGCGAAAAATGCACATGCGGGTGGTGCATCGACAGGTTTTGCTGCTCCAGCAAGCGGGTAGTATACAGGTTGCTGTATTCATTGTGAGAGGCCACGATAAAGGCAATTTGCTCAATATGCTCCACGCAAAATTCAATGGCCAGGTTGTAGTCGCGGTCGCTGGCTTCCTTGCTGGGTTGTATGGGCGATGCATAGCCCATGGTCTCCGCGCGCCGGCGCTCTTTTTCCATGTAAGCGCCCCGCACCAGCTTGGCGCCCAGGATAAAATTGCGCTGGCGGGCCGCCTCATACGAGTCTTTTAAAAACGCCAGCCGGTCGTGCCGGTATAGTTGCAGCGTATTATACACCACGGCCCGGGTACGGTTAAACTGGTCCATCATCAATATGGTCAGCACGTCCACGGGATCCTGTATCCAGCTTTCTTCCGCATCAATCAGTACACCCACCTTCTTTTCCGCCGCGGCGCGGCAAATGCGCTGCATCCGATCGTTTACCCGCTGCCATTCCTCCTGTTCGGCTGCCGTGAGTGCGGCTTTGGCTTTTTCATACCGCTTCATCAGGCTGCCGGCATTCTGCTCCACGCTCTTATCCAGCTGCTCCAGCAGGCCCGCCCGGGCAATACCGGTTACCTTCACACTCATAAACGGTATATTGGGTTGCGTGGCGGCATAATCAATAACGCGTATAAACTCGTCGCAGGCATGGTCCAGCCCCTCCTCGCCATAATCGCCTCCTTCCACCCCATAGTCCAGGATCACCTGCACCCCGTACTCGCCCAGCTTGCTGGCTACCGCAGCCGTTTCGTTCAGCGACTCACCTCCCACAAACTGTTGAAAAATAGTACGGCGAATAAACCCCTTTACCGGCAATCCCGCCTTAATGGCCCAGGGAGTAAAAGCCGTGCCCAGCTTTACCAGGGGGGCGATGCCCATGGAAGAAAAAAGAAAACGGGCTTTTTTTAATGCGGCATTGCTCTTGTAAGCAAAGGCTGTTTCCGTATTGTCGAACGATATTTCCGGCGGTACATTCATATAACTATTCCAATAATAAGGCGCAAAAATAACAGAAAGCCCTCTCTTTTCAGCTTACTTTTTTAACAGTCGTTAGTTTTTGAATAATTTCATATTTTCACATTTCCACATTCTCACATTTACCAGCATGCAAATTATCCGCACCGATATTTATAAGTACAGCATCCCGATGCACCCCTTTACCATTGCCACCGGTACCATACATTTTGCCCAGAATATTTTTATCCGGGTGCATACCGATGCCGGTTTTTATGGTGTGGGCGAATGTTCTGCCTTCCCCATGATCGTGGGCGAAACCCAGGCTACCTGTTTTGAAATGGCAAAAGCGTTTGCCGCGCTCTGGAAGGGCAAAGACCCTGCACCCATTGGCCAGCGCATGGAAGAGCTGCATGCCTTTACCGCCTTTAACAGCACCATCAAAAGTGCTTTTGACATGGCCCTCTATGATATTGCCGCCAAAACCGCCGGCCAGCCCCTGTTTGAATACCTGGGTGGCCCTCATCCGAAAAAGCTGCTGGAAACAGATATTACCGTGGGCATCGGCGCACCCGAAATCATGGCGCAGCAGGCGGCCGCATTTAAAAAACAGGGCTTCCGCATCATCAAAATAAAACTCGGCAAAGCGCCGGCGGAAGATGTGGAGCGGGTAAAACAAATTCGCGCCGCCGTGGGCAGCGACCTGCTGTTACGCATTGATGCCAACCAGGGCTGGAATTATGAAGATGCCCTCTATGCCCTGCAAATCATGGCGCCTTACAACATCCAGTTTTGCGAACAGCCCATGCGCTACTGGAATGATCATAAACTGCCGGAGCTGAGAAAGCATGCACCGGTTAAAATCATGGCCGACGAAAGCGTATTCAATCACCACGATGCCGACCGCCTCATCAAAGCCGGCGCCTGTGATTATGTGAACATCAAACTGGCCAAATCGGGCGGCATACTGGAAGCCACGGCCATCAACCTGGTCTGCCACCAGGCCAATATACCCTGCATGATGGGCGGCATGCTCGAAAGCCGCGTGGCTCTTTCTGCCTTTGCGCATTTTGCCCAGGCCCATGAAAACATTGTTTTTTACGATATGGATACCTGCATGCTCGGCCATAAAACCGATCCCGTTGCCGGCGGCGTACGCTACAACGGCTATTATGTAGAACTGCCCGATGCACCCGGCATTGGAGCCGATGTAGAAGAGGCGTTTTTGCAAACGCTGGAGAAGATTACAGTATAGAAACAGAGAAATAAGAAACAGAGAAATGAGAAAGTGGGAAACCCGCTGATGAAATTACACAGCGATTAGGTGGCAACCGGGAGCTGCCTACTTTCTCATTTCTCTGTTTCTCTGTTTTTCATTTCTCTGTTTCCCCCCGGTAGCCTCACCAAGGCACCCATATCTCCTCCTTTTTCGTTATCTTTAAACAAACCGCTTTCACACCTTGATACAATTTATTCTCAATAATAAAGATATCAGCACGCCCTTACCTCCCGGCATGGTATTGCTGGATTTTATCCGTTACCAGCAGCAACTTACCGGCACCAAAATTGGCTGCAACGAAGGCGACTGCGGAGCCTGCACCATCCTGGCCGGGGAATATAGTAATGGCACCCTGCAATACCGGTCATACACTTCCTGCCTCACCCCGCTGGGCAATGCCCACGGCAAACATATTGTAACGATAGAAGGGCTTAACAGAACTAAGGGTGAGCCGCCCCTGAAGGGCGACCCACCCTCTGCCGGCGCTGCACCCCTCAACCCCGTTCAGCAGGCCATGGCCGATGAATCGGCCACCCAATGCGGGTTTTGCACACCCGGTTTCACCGTATCGCTGGCAGGTTTTTGCTTAAGCCATAAACCGCCCACCGTGCAAAACGCCATTGCTGCCATCGACGGAAATATCTGCCGCTGCACCGGCTATAAATCCATCGAACGTGCCGCCGCCCGTGTAGCCGGGCTCCTGCAAAACAGGGGCAACGAGGCACCGGTTTCTTTTGCCGTTCAACAACAGTTGCTGCCTGCCTGGTTTGCCTCCATCGGCCCGCGCCTGCAGCAATTAAAGCTGTCGCTCAACGGTAATGGGGTTTACCCGCAGGATGCTGCTCCCGCCCGGCTGGTTGGCGGCGGCACAGACCTGTATGTGCAAAAACACGACGAAATGCAGGATGCCCCCATCCGCTTTATGCTCGACAGCCCCGGCCTCAAAGGCATTGTGCAGGAAGGCAACCGCTGCAGCATCGGCCCCTCGGCCACAGTTACTGATATAAAGGAATCGCCCCTCCTTCAACAACATTTTCCCCGGCTGGCAGACCATGCAGCGCTGGTTTCTTCTACCCCTATCCGTAATATCGCCACCCTGGCCGGCAATTTTATCAATGCCTCCCCCATCGGCGATTTTACCATTTTCTTCCTGGCGCTGGATGCCATGCTGGTGCTGGGCAACGGTTCCACTACCCGCGAACTGCCCCTGCGCAAACTCTATAAAGGATATAAAACGCTCAACAAACAACCCGGCGAATACATCGAAAAAATCGGGTTCAACCTGCCCGGCCCCAACAGCCGCTTCAGCTTTGAAAAAGTAAGCAAACGCACCCATCTCGATATTGCCAGCGTTAATACCGCGCTTCATATCGTTACCGATGGCAGCACCATTCAGGAAGCGCATCTTTCTGCCGGCGGCACGGGCCCCGTACCCCAATTCCTGGAAAAGACTTCCGCCTTTTTTAAAAAGAAACCGGTAGAAGCAGCTACCATCCGGCAGGCGGCCGCCCTTGCCCAATCGGAAATAACACCTATCAGTGATGCCCGCGGCTCGGAAGCCTATAAACGATTACTGCTAAGCCAATTGATCAAAGCGCATTTTATTACCTTATTCCCAGAACTCCAATTGGAAACAATAGCCTAACCCCGAAGGGGTGACATTATCAGAACGTACATGAACAACATCGATTCTATAACCCATTTGCGCGGCGAGTCCATTTACCTCGACGATATACCTTTAATCAACGGTACCCTCTTTGCCGCTGCCTTTCCCTCGCCCATCGCCCACGGCATCATAAAACAACTTGATTTGAGCGAAGCGGAAAACATGCCCGGCGTGGCGCGCATCTTTACCTGTAAAGATATTCCCAGCGAAAACCAGGTTGGCGGCATCATACCCGACGAACCCCTGCTGGCCGACCATCATGTGCATTTTTGCGGTATGCCCATCGCCCTGGTGGTGGCCGAAACAAGAGACGCCGCCCGCGCCGCCGTAAAAAAAATAAAGGTAGTCATAGAACCATTGCCCGTTATTACCAACCCGCGCGAGGCACAGGAAAACAACGAGCTGATTGTTCCGCCCCGCACTTTCCGCCTGGGCGATACAGCAAACACCTGGCCACAATGCGCCCATGTTTTTGAAGGCAGCGCCGATACCAACGGGCAGGAGCACCTGTACATAGAAACACAGGGAGCGTACGCCCTTCCGCAGGAAAACAATGCCCTGAAAATATATTCTTCCACGCAGGCCCCCACGGCCGTACAACGCGCCGTATCTAAAGTAACCGGGCTGTCCATGCACCAGCTGGATATAGAGGTTATCCGCCTGGGCGGCGGCTTTGGCGGAAAAGAAGACCAGGCCAATACCTGGGCCGCACTCTGCGCCCTCGCCGCCCTGCTCCTTAAAAAACCGGTTAAGTATTCCCTGCACCGCATGGAAGACATGGCCATGACCGGCAAACGCCATCCTTATTCCTCCGATTTTAAAATAGGCCTCGATAACAACTATAAGATACTGGCTTATGAAGCCCGGTTTTTCCAGAACGCCGGCGCTGCGGCCGATCTCTCGCCCGCCGTCCTGGAAAGAACTTTGTTTCATTGCACCAACGCCTATTTTATTCCCAATGTTACTGCTACGGCCTATAGCTGCCGCACACACCTGCCGCCCAATACTGCGTTCCGCGGCTTCGGCGGACCGCAGGGCATGTTTGTTATAGAAGCCGCTATCGCCAAAGCCGCCGAAGCGCTGGGTATACCCGCTTCCGTTATACAGGAAAAGAACCTCATTACTACCGGCGATGAATTTCCTTATGGACAAAAAGCGGAAAGCGAAGCAACCGCCTGCTGGCAAAACGCAATGCAATTATATGATATCGGTTCCATCCGCAGGCAACAGGCTGCGTTCAACAACAGCCATAAACTGCTGAAAAAAGGCCTTGCGCTGATGCCAATATGCTTTGGCATTTCCTTTACCAAAACACTCATGAACCAGGCCCGGGCCCAGGTGCATGTGTACACCGACGGCAGTGTGGCCGTAAGCACCGGCGCGGTAGAAATGGGGCAGGGCGTTAACACCAAGATGCTGCAGGTGGCGGCGCAGGTATTTTCCATCCCGGCTTCGCAGGTAAAAATACAAAGCACCAGCACGTATCGTATCGCCAATACATCGCCATCGGCCGCCAGCGCCACGGCCGACCTCAACGGCAAAGCCGTTCTGCTGGCCTGCACCGAAATTCTGAACCGCCTGAAAGCGGTAGCCGCCGAAGAATGGAACACGCCGCCAACGGCCATTGAACTGAAAGACGAATGGCTGTGGGTGAACGGCGAAAAAACAGGCTGGGACTGGAAACGGCTGGTGATGACGGCCTTTGTAAAAAGGATCAGTTTATCGGAGCACGCCCATTACGCCACGCCTGAAATTCATTTCGACGCTTCCAAAGAAAAAGGCCATCCCTTTGCCTACCATGTATACGGCACCGCTATTGTTGAAACCACGGTCGATTGCCTGCGTGGTATCTATACCACCGATGCCGTAAAAGTAGTGCACGATTTTGGGTCCAGCATGAACACCGCCATCGACCTCGGGCAAATAGAAGGCGGCATTGTACAGGGCATTGGCTGGATGACCCTGGAAGAAGTTATTTACGATAAAGAAGGACGGCTCCGCTCCAACGCGCTCTCTACGTATAAAGTACCCGATGTTTATTCGGTGCCCAAAGAAATAGCTATCCACTATCTCGCAACGGAAAAGGACAACCTGGCTATCTTCCGTTCCAAAGCAGTGGGCGAACCCCCGCTGATGTATGGCATTGGTGTTTATTTTGCGTTGCGCAACGCCATGCGGGCCTTTAATCCCAACGCGGTTATGCCGTTTGATGCGCCCATGACACCGGAAAAGGTATTGATGGCTTTGTATGCCGCCACAGCAACTGCTGCAATAAAACCGCAGGCAGGAGTTAATATAATTTAATGCCACATGAAAGGCCTGCACACCTGGCAATTAATTGATAAAAGCCTGCGGCAGCATATCCCGGTTATGCTGCTCTACGTGCTGGAAAGCGCGGGCAGCAGCCCCGGCCGGCAGGGATTTTTTATGGCGGTAAACGGGGCGGGGGCCATGGAAGGGTCTATCGGCGGCGGCATCATGGAACATAAGTTTACCGAAATGGCCAGGGAGCAGCTCCGGCAGCACACCGATGTGCTGGCCCTGCACCAACAGGTACACGATAAAAGCGCCCCCCACAACCAAAGCGGTATGATCTGTTCCGGCCGGCAAACCATCTTATTGTACCGCATGCAACCGGAAGATGCCGTTACCGTGGGGTATATCATCAGCTCCCTGGAGCAATCGCAAAACGGTACACTGCAATTATCGCCCGCCGGCCTGCAGTTTTTCCCGGCCGTGGCGCCGGGTAAAGATTTTTGCTTTACCCGCCATTCGGAATACGACTGGGAGTACACCGAAAAAACCGGCTTTAAAAACCAGCTTTTTATTATCGGCGGCGGCCATTGCGCCCTGGCCCTCTCCCGCCTCATGCGCACGATGGATTTTTATATCCGCGTATACGAAACAAGGCCGCGCCTGCATACCCTGCAGCAAAATGAATTTGCCCACGAAATAATCAGCATCACCGATTACAGCCGGTTATCATCGCTCATTGCTCCCGGCCCGCAGCACCATTACGTGGTAGTCATGACCCTCGGTTACCGCACCGACGATATTGCCGTAAGGGCCTTATTAAACAAACCCTTTAAATACTTTGGCCTGCTGGGCAGCAAAACCAAAAACGCCCAGCTGCTGTCTGGCTATGCCGCCGCCGGTATCTCTGCCGAACTGCTCCACCGCATCCATTCACCCATTGGCCTGCCCATTCACAGCCAGACTCCCGAAGAAATAGCCATCAGCATTGCCGCAGAAATTATACAGGTGAAGAATAAAGTTTAACTTCATGCTATTCCAACCGGTTGCCTGCCTTATTATGTTGATAAACCATGTAATCATTCAACGATTCAACCAAAACCAATATGCATTTATCACCCCGGGAAACGGAAAAACTACTGATCTTTCTTGCCGGCGAACTGGCAGAAAAACGCAAGGCAAGAGGACTTAAACTGAACTACCCCGAATCTATCGCCCTTATCAGCAGCCGCCTGCAGGAAGCCGCGCGCGACGGTAAATCCGTTGCCGAGCTCATGCAATACGGCGCCACCATCCTCACCCGTGCCGATGTGATGGAAGGCATCCCGGAAATGATTCATGAAATACAGATTGAAGCTACTTTTCCCGATGGCACCAAGCTGGTTACCGTACATGATCCCATCCGCTAAAACCAAAACTTTATGATACCCGGAGAATACATTTTAAAAGCAGACCCCATCATCGCCAATGCCGGTCGCGACAC
>JACXTT010004322.1_pt1 | contig 21155 bp, 15 predicted proteins | sample 9270951 | NCBI WGS metagenome assembly JACXTT01 (sample SAMN15532306, study PRJNA645909) | rock metagenome | isolation source: weathered quartz diorite | place: Puerto Rico | collected 2017-06-21
GATACGATCAACCTCCGTGTGTCGCCTCAAGCCTTGACGACGAGGTCGATCTCGACACAGGCCCCCAGCGGTAGCGCGGCGGCCCCAATCGTCGTGCGGGCGGGAAAGGGCTGACGGAAATACTTTGCGTAGATGCCATTCATTGTGGCGAAGTCACCCATGTTCGTGAGAAACACTCTGGCGCGCACGACATCGTCGAAACTCCTGCCGGCCGCCTTCAGAACCGCCGACAGGTTATGGAAGATTCGCTCCGTCTCGGCCACGATGCCCCCCTCGACCACCTTGCCAGTAGCCGGGTCCTGGGCGACCTGTCCGCTGAAGAAGAGGAAACCATCGATCTCGACCGCCTGCGAAAACGGGCCGACCGGCGGCGCGATTTCAGGCGAGGTAATTGCCGTCTTACTCACAGCAACCTCCCGTGGATGGTGGTTGGCGGGCACGGGACAGGTGCCGCGCCAACCGATGTTTGCTGGCAAAGCGACTTGCGGGGTCCGAAATGAGACCAGGGGTCAGCGCTGGCCGTCGAATGGCCCAGACCGGGCCCATTGCCGGCGCAGCGGATCGTTTGTTCCGGACACCATCGGCGATCACCCGGCAACTACAGAGGCTGAAGGCTGAATCGTGCCGAGCTACTCGACCGCAACGAAGCCCGCGCCTCGACTCGCTCGGCTCCAGGGCGCTCGGGCGCGCGCGAGACATGTTGCAGCGGATGGAGGCGCTGCGAATCTCTTGCGTCGCCCGACGCCGAACCCCTGAAGTGGTGCTCCTACTTAGACCAGGGCGGAACCACGCCGTTGCTGCGAGCGTACGCGATCGACTGCCCCAGATGCTCGTGTTGATCTTCGAGAATGTGCATCACCGCATTCTGCTTCGTCCAGTCCCTCCCGAACAGTTTCACCGTCGTCTGCAGGTCATCGTCGGAAAGTCTTGTAATCGCTTCTTGCAGATTGACGTAGGAAGCCTTCAGCGCTTCCTGCATCTTCTCAGGATCGGTGATGGGCGCGGGCGGCGCCCCCGTATTCGGTGTGCCCGAAAGCACGCCGGCGAGCAGGCCGTTCTCTTTCGCGATCAGGTTGAAGACGTCGGCGACGGAGCGAACGCCTTGGGCGGGCTTCCAGTCGTACTTGCCCGACATGACGCGGGCGAGTCCAGTGAACTTGTCGGAAAGCGTTCCGGCATCTCCTACGAAAGCGGCCTGCAATCCTGCCGGCCGCAACTGTGCCTGCGTCTTGCTCATTGGACACTCCTCTGGCTACGGGTGAGCGGGTCTGGAACCTCTGCCGCTGTCTCTGCTTCCCGGTTGTAGCGGAATCGCGACAATTCCACACATGCATTATTCTCACAATGATGTTGCTGTTTGCGCACGGTGCTGGTATGGGTGAGGAGTCGGTTCCAGGAGTTCCTCGAGGAGGATCCCGTGCTCGACGACTTACACGCGCTCGTAGCGTTTGCCCAGGCCGGGTCCATTGCCGGCGCAGCCGATCGTCTATTCCGGACACCATCGGCCATCACCCGGCAACTGCAAAGGCTGGAGGCTGAATTGGGCGCCGAGTTACTCGACCGCTCGACGAAGCCGCCGCGCCTGAACTCGCTGGGCTGCAGGGTGCTGGAGCGAGCGCGAGACATGTTGCAGCGGACGGAGGCGCTGAGATCTCTTGCGTCGCCCGACGCCGAACCTCACGGCCTCTTGCGCATCGGGCTCGCGCATGCCCTGGCCGAGGGGACGTTGATCGAACCGATTCGGGCGCTGACGGAGAAGTACCCCAAGGTCCAGCTGCGGCTGTTGAGCGGACTTTCCGGTGAATTGTTCAACCGGCTGCTGGCCGGGGAACTCGACGCTGCTGTCGTGTTCTTGCCCGAAGGCAAGACCGCGCCTCCACCTCTCTTGACGAGGATCATCGCTCGCGACCACATGGAGATCGTTCAATGCGCCGCAGGCAACGTGGGCGATGATTGGGAAAGTTTGGGCGGAGCACTTTGGGTGCTCAATCCACCCGGGTGCTTGCTTCGGGCAAGCCTCATCGATCAGATGGAGCGCGCCGGCGTCACCCCCACGATTGCAGCCGAAGTCCACCACAACGTACATCTGCATCTCGCGCTCATTCAGTCAGGATATGGAGTCGGGCTGCTGCCGGCTCGCTTCATTGCCAGGAGAGAATTCATCGGCACCGTTGAAGTGTTGCGCCCCCCTTCATTCGAGTTGCGCTTGTCCGTCGCGATCGTGCGGGTTGGACAACTCGGCGCTTTGGAGAGGGCTGTCGAGCTCTTGGAACACGGGATTCGGCATTTGTTCGAGGCGGCCAGCACCACGAAGCCCGTTACGAGGAGCCGAAGGGGCAGGCCCGCGAATCGGCGGAAGGTGCCATCGCGTAAGTAGTCGCCGCGAACATCTTTGCGTAGATGCTGGCGCCGTTCTAGGACACCGGTCGGTCGTTCGAGTCTCTCCCCGCGCTCCTCCCCGCCACCGTCCCGCTCGACCACGCCCACTGGAAGTTGAATGCTGGCCGAAGTGCTTTCACATGCGTATGCGTGACTCTGACGTAGAGGGAGTCCCCGCTCCGTCCCCCCCTTCCTGAAACCCAGGTCGCGCGAGGTCCGTAGTAGCCAGCATGTCACCCGCGTGGCATGCATTTCGAGCAGCCGCCATCGCCGGGATGGTGGCGCTGGCCGGAATTGCCCGGGCGGAGATCGGCGCCCCGCCGATCGACTCGCTGACTGTTCAGCCCTTCACCCTGCAGACCTACGACGGTGCCGAACATCCCGCCGAGATCGGCCACTTCGTCGTTCCCGAAAACCGCTCGCACTCGGGCCGATCCATCCGACTGGGCTTTGTTCGGCTGCGCAGCACCGCAGTCCATCCCAAGCCACCCATCGTCTTTCTCTCCGGCGGTCCAGGCGTCCCCGCCACAGCGATGGCTCGGGTCCCCGTCTACTACGACCTCTTCGAGCGGCTTCGGTCCGTGGCTGACGTCATACTGCTCGACCAGCGTGGGATGGGCATGTCCTCCGTCGAGGTTGGCAAAGCGAGTGCCCCGATTTCGCCGAAGGTGTTCATGAGTCCCGAGGCGCTGCTCGAGGCCATGGAGCACAGCGTGGCAGCGAGCGTCGACGCCCGCCGCAAATCCGGGGTCGACGTCGCCGCGTACACGACCAGCGCCAACGCCGATGACGTGGACGATCTACGACGCGTGCTCGGCGAGAGCCGTGTGAGCCTGCTCGGGTTCAGCTACGGTACGTCGCTGGCTCTCGTAACCGCGCGCCGCCATCCGGATCGGATCCATCGCATGGTGCTGGAAGGCGTTGAAGCGCCCGATCGGCTGCTCGTCCGCCCTTCGACTTGGGACCGCCAGATCGCGAGACTCTCCGCGCTCGCCGCCCGCGACACGGCACTCGATCGAGGCCTGCCCTCTCTGGACTCCCTGTTTCACGCGGCACTGACGCGAGTCCGCGGCGGCGTGACGGTTCGGGTCCGCGACCCGATCTCGGGCGAGCCGGTGGAGTTGAGTGTGGGCGAGACTGGCCTGCTCTATCTGCTCGGCAGACACTTGAACGGTCGCAAGATCGCAGTCCTTCCCGCCTTGCTGCGCGCTTTCGCCGAGGGAGACACCGCCGCCATCTCGGGCCCGATCGAATCGGCTTATTCGGAGCTGCGGACCGGATTCTCGGCGACGAACATGGCGCTTGCCATCTCTCTCGGCTGGACAGCCGGTCGCCGCCGTGAGGTGGAGGCGGACAGCGTCGACGCTCACATGAACCTCGTGAATCTCCAGTGGAATCCGCGCATTCGAACCTTGCTCGGCCTGGAGGAAGAATCGCAATTCATATCGCCGGTTTGGAACTCCTGTCCGACCCTCCTCCTCGCCGGCACCCTCGATTGCAATACACCCATGGAGGATATTCCTGACGTCTTGAGGAACCTGCCCAACGCGCGGCTCGTATCGATCGAGAACGGCGGGCACGAGACCCTCCCTGCCCCCGCGGTCAAGGACCTTGTGGTGCAGTTCTTCGCGGAGCGAACTCTCCCGCCCAACCAGCACGTCGTCCTCGATGCTCCGGAGTTCCTGCCGGTTGCCCAGGGCAACGCGCGACTGAGGACTGGACGCGCGCACTGACCGTGCCCGGCATCACCCACGCTAACGACCGCGGGGCGAGTGGCCCGAATGACCTAGGTGAGTTGCCGACCTTCGACCGCTGCCAACGTGATACAAATGAGTTGCCCCACGAGCAAAGGAGATCGCTTCTCCTGGCAGCTCATGGTTGGTACCCACAGGGCAGGACTGAAACCACGCTGGGGCTAAGCGCCCTGCTTAGCATGCCGCAGCCCGTCCCGCCACCGTCCCAGTAGACCACGCGAACTGGAAGTTGAATGCTGGCCAACGTGCGAGACTATGGGTCGCGATCGGACACCATGTGCTGCCTTCAGCGAACATGGCCAGGCCGAGCGCTGCCGATCGCGACCGATGATGGCCGATGTTTGCCGATAGTTCTCGCACAGTTCTGACACAGGCTGTGGTGCTGGTCGCACTTGGTGCACGGCCCGCACAGGACATCCTGTCGGCCGAGCTGACGGCCCGAATTGACCTATTGCCGATCGTGACGTAACGTCCCAGCGTCCCCAGAAACGAGCCGCCTTTGCTGGTAATGGACAGTCCAGTATTACAGCGGTTTTCATGCGACGGCTGACTCGCTACTCTCCAATTCCTTCGAGCATCCGGTTGGTTCGCGACCGGCCGGGCCCTGCAGCCACCGACGCCACTGCCAAAGAGTGCTCCTGGCCGGCTCCCCACGCCTCCGAGATCGCCTGCGCAATGCCCTACGCACGATTGAACGGGTCCAGTGGAATGCCGAGGCACGATCAGAATACCCGCCGAGTTTGGCAGCGTTGACCTGAGCGATGCCCACGTTCGTCAAAGGAGTGATGCTGGCCGAACGCTTCTATCACGAGGCGGTACGGCCCCTTCTCGATGCCAACTTCCCGAGTCTGCCGCACAGTGCCGGATTGATTGGTACTGGCTCGGAGGTCTTGGGTTTCGATACATCCGTTTCTTCCGACCATCACTGGGGCCCAAGAGCGCAACTGTTCCTCGGTGATGACACCTACGAAGCATATGCCGGACCGATCCGCGAGATGCTGCGTCGCAGCCTGCCGCACACGTTCCGCGGTTGGCCGACGAACTATACCGAGCCGAACCCTGAGGATCATGGCGCCCAGATGTTGCGCGCCACGGCGGTCGGCCCCGTCAATCATCGGGTGCACGTGGGCACCCTGCGTGACTTCTTCTTGGCCTACCTCGGGTGTGATCTGCGAGAGCCGTTGCATCCGATCGACTGGCTGACGTTCCCCTCGCAGAAGCTGCGGTCAATCGTCGCCGGCGCGGTCTTCCACGACGGTGTCGGGTTGCAAGACGTGCGCACTCGCTTTGCTTGGTATCCCCACGACGTGTGGCTCTACATGATGGCGGCGGGGTGGCAGCGCATCGGCCAGGAAGAGCACCTGATGGGCCGCGCAGGCGAGGTCGGTGATGAAATCGGTTCATCGCTCATCGCCGGGCGACTCGTCCGTGACCTGATGCGCCTTTGCTTTCTGATGGAACAGGAGTACGCGCCTTATGCCAAGTGGTACGGAACCGCGTTTTCTCGGCTGAGAGCCGCCCACTCATTGAGCCCGCTGCTGTGGCAAGCTCTCCGAGCCGAGGTCTGGCCGGAGCGCGATCGCGTGCTGGGCGAGGCGTATTCCGCCGTAGCGCGCCTGCACAACGCCCTCGGTGTCACCGATCCCCAACCCGCTACGATCGAGCGATTCTTCGGGCGGCCATTCTCCGTAATCTTTGCGGAACGCCTGGCCAAGGCGATCGCGGAGCGGATCGAGGATCCCCGCGTCCGGCAAATCCCACTGCTGATCGGCGGCGTCGATCAGTGGTCCGACTCGACGGACGTCCTCGAGGCGGTCTCGCTGCGACCCCGTTTGACGGAACTGTATCGCTCGTTTGACCGGTGAGCCGCGCACAAGTACGGCGGCTCCTCGACGAAATCCACGTCGACATCGCGGCGGTTCTTCTGGTTCCGGAGTTCGACTCTTCGACCGCATCGCCTGCGCGCCAATCGTCCCCGGCAGCCCGGTGGTGATTCCAGGCGTCGGCGTTACAGACCTGCGCCACACAGAACGCTAGCAGTAGTCCGACCACTGGAAGACGCTCCGTCCAGTTAGGTGAATGAAGCCGCTCTCCCCGCCACCGTCCCGCTCGACCACGCGAACTGAAAGTTGAATGCTGGTCCAAGGGCGAGACTATGTGTCTCGAAGGAGCACCACTTGTTGCGATCAGCGCTCATCCTCCGGTCGGCGTTTGCCCCTAACGACCGATGGTGGCCGATGTTTGCCGATGGTTCTCGCACAATTCTGACACAGCCTGGAACAGGTTCCGACACGTGGGCACTGAGGGGTCCAGACGCGACATGCGTCTCGCCCGCGCCGGTCGTCGGCGCGCCTCGGACGGCTGGTAGCGGGGCCTTCCAATCTGCCAGTTGAGCGCGGCGAGAACCACCAGCCACCCGACTCGCCGTTGAACTTTGGCCACCAAATCGACCGGAACGGCAGCACGCGCGAGCTGGCTCAACTGCTAGACTCAATGTGGCGCTCCAGTCGTGCGCACCGTATCTCGAGCTCTGCACCCTACACAGGAGGCACCATGGTCGCAGGCCGCCGTGCGCGATGGGCGCTCGTGCCCTCGTTCCTGCTTCTCCTTTCGTCGCTGATCCCCCCCTCGGCGTCCGCCCAGGCTTACTCGCAGCGTAGCTTTCCATCGGGCTCGCTCATCATCCCGATGGACATCGACTCGCAAGACCTGGGGATGCTGCAGGCGTTCGGGCTCGTTGACGCACTGCTCCGGCAGGGAATCCCGATCTGGTGGTGCATCAACCCGATCAAAGTCTACGGGACGCCCGGTGATGTCGATTTCACGGCGCCCCAGGTGCACGACCTGCAGTCCAACGCCATCACCACTTTACGCGACTACCGCGGCGGGCCGTTCGTCGTGGATGCGGGCGACGCTTCCCGAGCAGTCTTCTACGTGCAGCTGTGGCAGGCGAGCCATCCGAACGTCAAGGTTCACGTGGTCGACGCGACGTTCTTCACGCCCTACTGGCAGGTGCTCACCGCATCTCCGCGCATCGCAGTCCTGGCGAGCGCCAAGCAGTCGGCCGTGTTCAGCTACCTCAACGCAGCCGGCATCCCGGACGAAAATCGCAACGCATGGTCGGGCTCGAGCGCGGACGTGCTCAGCGCTTCGGCCATCACCGGCGGCGCACTCGTCGACGCCACTGGCAGCGCGCTGTACAACGCGCTCCTCATGCCGGGCTTGGACGTTCCGGACCCAAGCACCGCGATCACGGGATTCGTCAACGATCCGGTGCTGCTCTTCGCCGAGGATGCGGCGGCGACGCAGGTCGAGAGCTCGGACCTGCTCACGACGAGCGGCGTCGTGACGGCTGTTCAGCCCGCATCGGTCCAGTATGGATCGGGCATGTTCTCGCCCTTCTTCCAGATGGATGCGCGGCCGACCGTGGCGTTCCAGCCCGACCCGGGCGGCGATTCATTCTCCCTTTTCAGCGTCAGCGGCAACTTCTACGACTCCGTCGCGCAGATGCTTCAGGGAACCGGCGCTCCGTCGGGCCACCAGGACGTTTGGGTCGCCGGGTTCGCGAAAGGCACCTGCACCGACCAGCAACTCGGCTCCTGCACCACCGGCGGGCCGAAGGGCCACATCGCCTACCTCGGCGGCTTCTATACAACGGATGTGCCGATCTCGACTCACCCGCTGACGCAAGGTGCGCGGCTCTTCTTCGACGCGCTGTTCGCGGGCTCGTGCACGGTCGCCGAAGCGCAACCGTCGATCTCGGCGTCGGTGGCGGGACCCAGCACGATCACGACGCCCCTGCTCACGGTGAGCGTCGACGGTGGTAACTCGGCCCATGTGTCCGCCTCCAATTTCGTCGTCACCTACCAGCTTCCGCCCGGCGCGCAATTCGTGTCGGCGACGGGCGGCGGTGTCTACAGTTCCGGGTCCGTGCAGTGGTTCCTCGCCAGGGCGGGCTACCAGCAGGCCATCGGCGGAAACGTCACGATGACGCTGCCCACCACCGGGTCGTACACCGGCAGCGCGAGCGTGACCTACCAGGTGGGCAACACGCCGGGGTTCAGGACGCCAGCCAGTACGCTCCAGACGCAGTTCACGTGCGCCAATCCCGGTCTCGTCGCGCTGTGGTCGGCCGAGGGGAACGCCGACGACGTCAGCGGGAACAACCACAACGGCGCGCTGCAGAACGGCGCGACGTACGCACCCGGCAAAGTGGGGATGGCGTTCAGCCTGAACGGGGTGAACGCGAACGTCGCGGTGCCCGACGACCCCGCGCTCCACTTCTCCAACGCGATGAGTGTCGAGGGGTGGATCAACACGACCGCCGGTACCGATCGCTACATCGCGACCAAGCACGAGGACTCGTTCTACTTCTCGGTCGGAGGCGGCTCGGTGGCGCCGCACATGCTGTCGTTCTGGCTGAACGGAGTCAGCTCATCGTGGTTCACGGGCTCGACGCCGGTGGACGACGGGCAGTGGCATCACGTGGCGGCGACCTACGACGGCTCCACGATGAGGCTCTATGTGGACGGCCACCTGGACGCCAGCGCCCCGCGTACGGGCACCATTCAGAGCGGGACGAGCGGGCTCCTGATCGGGGCGCGGTCCGACGGCACGAATGCCAGCAACTTCCCGGGGACGATCGACGAGCTGGCCGTGTACAACCGGGCGATCAGTCCCGCCGAGGTCCAGGCTCTCGACGCGATGGACGAGCCGTGCGCGGCGGTGAGCGTCGGTGATGCTCCGAGCACCATACGCGCGCTCGAACTCTCGAATTCATGGCCGAACCCGGCGACGCGGGTCATGAACTTCGAATTCCGGATAGCGGGAGCGGCCGCGGCGCGCGCGGAGATCATCGACGTCGCGGGCCGTCGCGTGTCGCGACCGCTGAAGGAGCAGCTCCTCCCCGGTGGCACCCATCACTTCCAATGGGACGGTCTCGACGAGTCGGGGGCACGCGTGGCCGCGGGGGTCTATCTGATCCGGGTCACGAGCGGGACCGCGTCCGCGGTCCAGAGGATCGTGCTGGTACGGTAGGGTGACCTCAGGCGACCACGCTCCTATCGAGCGTGAGCCACCCCTTCGCTACCCCATTTGGTCATCCCGGCGAAGGTCAACTGACCTTATCGCCGCCGCCTTCCCCGCCACCGTCCCACTCGACCAGCTCCACTGGAAGTTGAATGCTGGCTCAGGTTCGAGACCACGTGTCGCGATCGGGCACTATGTCTTGCGATCGGCCAACATCGGCGGAGGGCCGCTTGCCGTTCGCGACCGATGATGGCCGGTGTTTGCAGATGGTTCTCGCACAATTCTGACACAGCCGGAGCGCCGTCGCGGATGACGGCGAGGTCGCGCGCGATTGAGGAACATCTGCGCTATCCGTCTGAGCTACGGGGCCCAGTGCGGTGGACTCTGGGTTTCCGCAAAGGGACGTCACTCCGTGGCCGATGTCCCGCAAGGCTGTGTCCTTCGCTTCGATCCATGCGTGTTCTCTTGCGCATTTCCGGTCGGGCTTTCGACCCAGCCACGTCTGCTGGCCTGTCACCGAGCAGGTAGCGGGGTCCGCTGCCACGCGCTGACGCCACATCGTCGGGGTTAAACGCCGGGCAGGTCCGGAGCGACAAGCATCCGCAGCCGATACAAGAGGCCAGGTTGTCGCGCATCCGCGTGAGAAGGGCAATTCTGTCGTCCAGCCGGGCTCGCCAGGCCTTGGACAGCCGCTTCCAGTCCCCCTTCGTCGGAGTGCGGTGCCCGGGGAGCGATTCCAGCGCCTTCTGGATCTCGCCGAGCTCCACACCGAGCTGCTGGGCAATGCGGACAAAGGCGATGCGTCGAAGCATGTCCCGCCGATAGCGCCGCTGGTTCCCGGCGGTCCGCTCCGACCCGATGAGCCCCCGAGACTCATAGAACCGCAAGGCCGAGGCGGCAACTCCGGACCTTCGGGCGATCTCGCCAATCGTGAGGAAGTCGTCTCCGCGCACGGCTCGAAAATGCCTCAAAGAATGCTTGACTTCAAGTCAACTTTAACTATTAGCGTGAGTGTGTCGGGTCCGACACTCGGACCGGGCGAGGATCTCCCTCGGTGCCGAGAGCGGTCCAATCAACAGGAGGCCGTTCCATGATTGGCTCAAGCCTCGCTCACTACAAGATCCTGGAGAGAATCGGCGCGGGTGGCATGGGAGAGGTATTCGTGGCGGACGACTGCAAGCTCCATCGCAGAATCGCTTTGAAGGTCCTCCCTCCCGAGCTGAGGTCGAACCCGAGTCGCCGGGGCCGCCTCGAGCAGGAAGCCAAGGCAGTCGCCGCGCTCAACCACCCCAACATCGTGACGATCCACAGCATCGATGAAGCAGAAGGGATTGCCTTTCTCACGATGGAGCTCGTAGCGGGAAAGAGTCTCGCCAGCATGATCCAGGAAGGCGGACTGGCTCTCGGACGGTTCTTCGATCTGGCGATCCCGCTGGCCGACGCACTCAGCGCCGCGCACGCTCGGGGGATCACGCACCGAGACCTGAAGCCGGGGAACATCATGGTGACCGACGAGGGACGGGTCAAAGTTCTGGACTTCGGCCTCGCGAAGCTCCGGGAGGAGGCTTCCGAAGTCTCTTCGTCCCAGTGGTCGACCGAGTCGGGTACGGCACCGGGACAACTCCTTGGAACCGTCTCCTACATGTCCCCCGAGCAAGCGCAGGGCAAGAGCGTCGATCACCGTTCCGACATCTTCTCGCTGGGCGTGGTCTTGCACGAGTTGGCTACGGGCGAGAAACCCTTCCGGGGCGAGTCCACCGCTGAGATCCTCTCATCGACTCTTCGGGATGCGCCTCCGTTCATCACCGAATCGCGCCCCGACTGGCCACGTCACCTTGCCAGGATTGTTCGGCGCTGCCTGGAGAAGGATCCGAACCGCCGCTATCAAGTCACCCAGGACCTGAGGAACGATCTCGAGGATCTTCGAAAGGAAGTGGAGCTCGAGGGCGCACCGGCTCGCACTGCAGGGGAAACGAACCAGCCCGCCGCTCAGTTCATGCAAGCAGCGAGCTTGGCCGACGTCCGATCGACTGGCTGCAAGGTGGTTTCCATCGCCGGGCACACGCTGGTCCTGTTCAGTCATGGGGAGCGCGTCTATGCGGTGGACAACCGCTGCCCACACATGGGATTCCCACTCGATCGTGGCAGCGTGAAGGACTGCGTCCTCACCTGCCACTGGCACCACGCTCGCTTCGATCTGGCCAGTGGCGGAACGTTCGACCCATGGGCCGACGATGTCCGCGTCTTCCCGGTCGACATACGAGGCGACGAGGTCTGGGTCGACGTGGCCCGCAGGGATGACCTCGTGGCCTACCAGCGCGTACGCGTACGAGAAGGCCTCGAACAGAACCTCCCACTCGTTCTGGCGAAAGCCGTCATCCATCTGCTGGACAGGCGTGAGGACACGGCCGGGCCGTTTCGAACTGGGCTCGAGTTCGGTGCCCGCAACCGCAATGAGGGCTGGGGCCGAGGCCTGACTACGCTCACTTGCATGGCGAATCTGATTCCGCGGCTCGACCCGGAAGACCGTCCCCGCGCCCTATATCATGGGCTGTCGGATGTCGCGTCCGACTGTCAGGGTGAGCCGCCCCGCTTCGGCTTGCGCCCGCTCCCTGGCGCTGCACCGGACCTCGCCAGGATCAAGCGCTGGTTTCGCCAGTTCGTCGAAGTCCGGGATGCGGAGGGAGCCGAGCGCTGCATCGTTTCTGCTGTGCGTTCAGGAGCCAGCGATCGCGAGCTTGCCGATCTGCTCTTTGCCGCAGCGACCGATCACCGCTACCTCTCGTCGGGCCACCTGCTCGACTTCACGAACAAGGCCTTCGAAGCCCTGGATATCGCCGGATGGGACCTGGCCGAGCCCGTGCTTGCGAGCCTGGCCCTGGGCTTCGCTTCGGCGGAGCGCATGGAAGAATCGAACGCGTGGCGAAATCCGGTGGACCTCGTTCCTATCCTGGATCGGGCCTTCGACGGGATTCCGGCCGCGCTGGAGATCGGCCAGGGTCGCCGCGGCTCCTGGGCCGGGGGCCCCGCGCTGATCGCTCACCTTCTGGCGGATGACCCACAGTCCACCTCCGACGGACTGCTGGGGGCCCTGCGGCAGGGGGCCACGGAGGAGGAGTTGGCGGGGACCGTGGCACAGGCCGCGGCTCGTCGCATCGCACACTTCCACACCAGCAACGAGTTCAGCGACTGGGATACGGCTTTGCACACCTTCACGTTCGCGAACGCCGTGCATCAAGGACTGCGACGCACGCCTTCGCCAGAGCTGGTGCGGGGCATCTTCGACGCGGCGGCCAGCGTGTACCTGGATCGGTTTCTCAACGTGCCATCGATTCCCATTCCCGAACGCAGTGGCACGAGCATGAGTGCCGCCGCGCGGCTGAGCGAGCTCGACGACCTGCTCGATCATCAGCAGAGGGTCAACGAGGCTGGAGCGCTCGTCGTGGACTGCCTCCATGAGGGAATCGAGCCCGACCAACTCATGGCCGCGCTGGGGCGGGCTCTGCTTCGCGAGGACCGCAACTTCCACACGATTCAAGTCGTCGAAACGGCATTTCAGCACCACCAGTTTGGACTCGGCACGCCGGCAGCAACCGTCGCTCTCGTAGCTGCCGCTCGCTACCTTGCGGCCCATGCTCCGACGGCGCGGGCCCAGGGCCAAACCTACGAGATCGCACGTCGCCTCCATCGCGGAGAGCGGCTGCACGAGGGGGCTGACGGATCGACGAAGGGTACGTTTCCATCGCTGAAATAGACCCAGATTGAATCGAACTCAGGACCTACCGATTCGGAGATGCTGCTGCCGCCGCCCTCCCCGCGACGGCGCCGCTGCTCCACGCGAATTGGAAGTTGAACCCGCCGAGCCGGCCTTCGACGTCCAGGATCTCTCCGCACAGGAACAACCCGGGCGCGACGCGCGACTCGAGCGTCGAGGGATCCACTTCCGAGAGTCGCACCCCCCCGGCGGTCACCTCGGCTTTCTCGTAGCCGAGGGTGCCGATCACGTGCAGGTCGCGCGCGGTAAGGCGCTCGAGCAGCGCGTCGCGACGCTCCCGCGTCACCTGGCCGACGCGCCCCGAGGGATCGACCCCGGCCTCTTCCGACAGACGCTCGGCCAGGCGCTCGGGGATGCGGCCGGCGAGATGACGGCGCACGCTGCGCTCGGGCGCCAAGCGCGCGGCGTCGATCCACGCGGCTCGAACTCGTGCGGGGGTCTCACCGGGCATGAAGTTCGCGGTCACGCGCCGCGCGCCGGGGGCGCGCAGCCAGTGGCGTGAGAGATCGAGCGCGGCGGGGCCCGAGTAGCCGAAGTGGGCGATCACCATCGAGCTGCTCACGCGCTCGGCGCGCTTCTCACCCACCCACAGCGTCAGCTCGACGTCCACCGTGATGCCCTGAGCGGACAGACACAGCGCGTCGTCCGAGGCCAGCGGCGTGAGCGCGGGGATGGGCGGCTCGAGCGTGTGGCCGAGCGCCGTCACCAACGCATAGCCCACACCGTCGCTGCCGGTGCGCGGGAACGAGAGCCCGCCGGTCGCCATCACCACGGCGTCGGCCTCGATCCACCGCTCGGGCTCGCCGGCCGGCAGCGGCCACACATCCGCCCCGGGGCGGACGACGCGGTCCGAGAACACCGCGGCGGAGCGCACGGCCTGGAGGCCGAGTTGCCAGCCGGAGCCCGCGGCCGCGCGCTCGAGCCGCACCACCCGCGCCCCGCTCTGGACCGCGACCCCGGCGCGCTCGCAGGCGCCGAGCAAGGCGCTGAGCACGGTCTCAGCATCATCGGTGACCGGAAAGTACTTGCCGCTCGGTTCGAGCTTCAGCTCGACGCCGAGCGACTCGAACCATGCCAGCGTCTGCTCGACGGTGAACGCGCGCAGCACGCGGGCGACGACGTGGCGCGAGCCGCCCTGGAAGTCGCGCTCGCTGACCTCGCGGTGAGTCACGTTGCAGCGCGTGCCACCCGACATCAGGATCTTGAGACCGATCCGGGGGTGGGCGTTGAGCAGGGTGACGCGCGCCCCGGCTTGGGCGGCGGCGATTGCGGCGGTCAGGCCGGCGGCGCCGGCACCCACCACCGCGACGTGTCGAGTCGAAGACATGAGCGCGGCAGCCTAGCACGAGGCTCGCGCGCGCTTCGCCCACTGGCACGGGCCGACGTCCGGCCGTACCCTCAATGATCGTGATGACGCGCCCGGACCTCGACCGCACGGCGCCGATGTCGCCGGCGCTCTTCCTGCCCCGGAAAGAGCGCAGCTCGGGCGACGAATCGCGCACGCGCCGCAGCCTCCCTCCCGACCTGCGCGAGCAGGCCACGCGCCGCCTGCGCGTGATCGCGCTCACCTACTCGGCGGCCTTCGTGCTGGCCGATCTCTTCCCGGCCACGGTGATGGGCACGCTGGGCCACCGCTTCTCGAGCCCGGTCGAGTGGATGCCGACGGTGTTCTCGATCCTGGGCGGACTGCTGATCGCGGCGCTGGTCGGAAGCCAGCGTTTGAGCTGGGAGAGCAAGGTCAACCTCGGCCTCGCGTTCCAGGTCGCGGGCAGCTACGGGATCGCGCTGGCCATGTACCTGGGCACGCCGCGCTCGGGCGTGCCCGAGATGGTCTATCACAACCTCGCGCCGTCCTGGGTCGCGGTGTGGATGCTGTTCTACGCCATCGTGGTTCCGGCTCCGCCCGGACGCGTGCTGGTCGCGCTGCTCGGCTCGGCCACCGCCGCCCCGGTCGTGATCGCGTGGGTGATGCAGCACTCGCAGCTCGACTTTCGCATGTCGAACTCGATGTTCTTCATGATGAACGTCCTTCCCTACCTGATCTGCGCCGGCATGGCGTATCTCGGCGCGCGCGTCGTCTACCGCCTCGGCACCGACGTCTCGCGCGCGCGCGAGCTGGGGAGCTACAAGCTGGTCGAGCGGCTGGGCCAGGGTGGGATGGGCGAAGTCTGGCGCGCCACCCACCAGATGCTGGCGCGCGAGGCGGCGATCAAGTTCATCCGCCCGGAGGCGATCGCGGCGTCGAGCCCCGCGGAGGCTCGCCTCATGCTGCGCCGCTTCGAGCTCGAGGCGCGCGCGACCGCGTCGCTGACCTCGGCTCACACCATCGACCTCTACGACTTCGGCGTCACCGACGATGGCCGCTTCTACTACGTCATGGAGCTGCTCGACGGCGTCGACATGGAGCACCTGGTGACTCGCTACGGCCCGCTGCCCGCGGCGCGGGCCGTCCACTTCATGCGCCAGGTGTGCCAGTCGCTGGACGAGGCCCACGCCAAGGGCATAATTCATCGCGACGTGAAACCGGCCAACATCTACGTGTGCCGGAGCGGACGGGTCCACGACTTCGTCAAGGTGCTCGACTTCGGATTGGTGGCGCACCGTGCCGCGGCCGAGACCGACGCGAAGCTCACCCGCCCCGACCAGGCGGTGGGCACGCCGGCGTTCATGCCGCCCGAGATCGCGCTGGGCCACGTGGCCGATGCGCGCGCGGACCTGTACGGCATCGGCTGCGTCGCCTATTGGCTCTTGACCGGACGCCCGGTGTTCGAGGGCGGGTTCTACGACGTGGTGTCGAAGCACCTGCGCGAGACCCCCGACCCGCCGTCGCGCCACGCCGCGTTCCCATTGCCACCGGAGCTGGACGCGCTGATCCTCCAGTGCCTGGAGAAGGAGCCGGAGCGGCGACCAGCCAGCGCGCGCGAGCTCGAGCTGCGGCTGAGGCGACTGGCGCTCGAAACCGCCTGGCCCGACGAGGAAGCCGAGCGCTGGTGGCAGGCGAACGTCGCGATCGCTCCTCCAACGCCTGCCGCCGTGACGGTGTGATGCACGCGCCCGGCCCGCAGGCGGAGCCGCCTACCGAGCTGCTCATCACCCGGGATCTGGTGGCGCGCGCCAAGGAAGGCAGCGAGCGCGCCATGAACCTCCTCATGTCGCGCTACCGGCCACGGCTCGAGCGCTGGGCCACCGGGCGGCTGCCAGGTTTCGCGCGCTCGTTGCTCGACACCGGCGACCTGGTGCAGGACACGTTGCTGCGCGTCATTCAAGGCCTCGACCGCTTGGACGTGCGCGGGCCGGGGTTCTTCCAAGCCTACGTGCGTCAGGCGGTGCTCAATCGAATTCGGGATCAGATCCGATGGGCGCGGCGCCGCACGCGTCCCGACGACGCGCTCGAGGAGCTGCCCGACCAGGCGCCGTCACCGCTCGAGCGCGCGATCGGCGCCGACGTGGTGGCGCGCTACGAGGCGGCGCTCGCGCAACTGAGCGACGACGAGCGCCAGCTGCTCCATCTGCGCATCGAGCTCGATTTCGCCTACGAGGAGATCGCCGTGGCGATCGGCAAGAGCAGCGGCGACGCGGCGCGCATGGCGGTGCGCCGCGCCGTCGCCAAGGTGGCGGAGATCATGGGCCATGAACGCTGACGATCCGTTCGACGAGCTGGCGAGCTCGGTCTCGGACGGTGAAACCATCGACTGGGAGCAGGCCGAGTCGACTGCGGCCTCGAGCGAGCGCGGGGCGCGCGTGCGCGGGCTGCGCGAGCTGGCGCTGATCGCCGATTTCAGCCGCGCGCTGCAGCGTGAGGAATCCCTCATCGACCCAGCGGCACCGACGACGGTGCCGACACCGCAGGCCGAATCGCGCTGGGGGCCCTTCACCTTGCTCGAGCCGATCGGCGCCGGCTCCAACGGCGAGGTCTGGCGCGCCTGGGACGCTTCGCTCCTGCGGGAGGTCGCGGTCAAGTTCCTGCAGGATCGCGCGGGCGTGGAGGCGGAGCGCGGGGCCGCACTGCTGGACGAGGCGCGCGCGGTGGCGCGCGTGAGGCATGCGAGCGTGGTCGACGTCTACGGCATCGGCGAGTACGACGGGCGCCTCGGCATGTGGATGGAATTCCTGCGCGGCCCGACCCTGGGCGCCGAGATCGAGCGCCGCGGCGGACTGCCTTGGGTCGAGGTCGCCGGTCTCGGGGCCGCGCTCGCGGCCGCGCTCGAAGCGTTGGATCTGGCGGGCCTGGTTCATCGCGACGTCAAGCCCTCGAACATCGTGCTCGAATCGGACGGGCGGGTCGTGCTCACCGACTTCGGTCTCGGCTCGCGGCTGACCTTCCTTCCCGACTCCTCGTCGCGGCGCGCTTCGGGCACGCCGTTGTTCATGGCCCCGAGTCTGCTGGACGGGGGCGCGCCGACGCCGCGCACCGATCTCTACGCCCTCGGCGTGACGTTGCGCTGGGCGCTGACCGGCCACCCGCCGTTCCAGGCGCACACCATGGAGGAGTTGCGCGAGCAGGTGCGCCGCGGCTCGAGCCTGGCGCTCGCGAACGAATGCGCTAGCGCCCCGGCGCCGCTGGTGGCCGCGATCGAGCGCGCGATGGGCGGGGCGCCCTATCGCGCCGCGGCGCTGCGCGCCGATCTGCAATCGATCCTCGACGACGCGCGCGCCGCCACGACTCCGGCGCCGACTCCGGGGAGCGCCTCAGGCTCGCCGCGGCCTTCGGTCGCGGTGCTGCCCTTCCTCGATCGCGGCCGCGACCAGGGCGACGAGCACTTCTCCGACGGGCTCGCCGACGAGATCCTGAACGTGCTCGCCAAGATCCAGGGCCTGCACGTCGCGGCGCGCACGTCGTCGTTCAGCTTCAAAGGCAAGCACGAGGATCTCGAGACGGTCGGCCGCAAACTCCACGTCGCGGCCGTCCTCGAAGGCAGCGTGCGTCGTTCGGGCGATCGGGTGCGGATCGCGGTCCGGCTGATCGAGGTCGCGCGCGGCGAGCCGCTGTGGTCCGAGAGCTACGACCGCGCGCTCGACGACCTGTTCGCAGTTCAGGACGACATCGCGCAGCGCGTGGTCGAGGCGCTGCGCGCGACGCTGATGTCGCCGGCCGCGGGAGCCGACGACGTGCGCGCGGAGGTCGTCGCCGCCACGCGCGGGCGCGGGCGCGATCCGGAGGCCCATCGCCTGTTCCTGCTCGCGCGCAGCTTCATCTTCCGCTGCACGCCGGAGGATCTGAAGCAGGGCGTCGAGCGGCTCGAGCAGGCGGTCGCCCGCGACGCGACCCACGCCATCGCGTGGGCCGAGCTGGGAAATCTCTACGCCACGCTCGGCGACCTCGGGATCATGGATCAGGCTGAAGGCTATCGCCGCGGTCGCGCGGGCATCCTGCGCGCACTCGACGTCGAGCCCGACCTGCCCGAGGGTCACGCGCGGCTGGCCCGACTGCAGGCTGCGGATCGCGAATGGCGCAAGGCCGAGGCCTCTTTTCGCCGTGCGCTCGAGGGCAATCCGGGCAGCGCCACCGTCCTCCACGGCGCCGCCATCCTGGCGCAGGGCCTCGGGCGCAGCGACGAGGCGATCGAGCTCAACCGACGCGCGATCGAGGTCGATCCGCTGAGCTCCGCGTCGCGCAACAATCTCGGCGCGGTCTACTACGAAGCCGGGCGGCTGGCGGAAGCCGAGAAGGCCTTCCGCGAGGCGCTGGAGATCGCGCCACAGCGCTACGGCACGCGCTCCTTCCTGGCTCAGGTGCTGGCGCGGCGCGGCCGGCGCGAGGAGGCCCTGGCCGAAGCGCTGGAAGAGCCCGAAGAAGTCTATCGCCTGCTCGCGCAGGTGGTGATCCATCACCGGTTCGGCGCGGCTGCGGAATGCACCGCGGCGATCCAGGCCATGCTCGACAAGTTCCAGGACGCCTATCCGGTCCAGATCGCGGAAGCCTTCGGCGAGCGCGGCGACCTCGAGCACGCCTTCGAATGGCTCGAGCGCGCGCTGAAAGCCGGCGACCCGGGTCTGATGCACATCAAGCCCAGCCCCCACTTCCGTGCTTTGCGCGCCGATCCGCGCTGGCCGGTCTTCATGGCCCGCATGGGACTCGCCGACTGAGCCAACACCGCAGCGCGCACGGCGCGCTTGCAAACTGCACGTCGAGCCGCCCGCCCGCGCGGTCCTGGGCGCGCATATAAGAAGGGCAACCGGGGGCACGAGTCTTGATCCTTCGGCCAGAGCTCTCCCCTAGGCCGATAACAAGGAGTCGTCATGTCTCGTGACCGATTGGTTTCACTTGCCCGCGTCTCGTTGCTCATGGTGGGCCTGGCGACGCTGAGCGCCGCTCGCGCCCACGCGATCCAGATCGTGCCGTCGCTCGGCATCAGTCAGTCGACCGATGGCGGCAGCAACCGCTCGATGACGGCGGTCGCGCTGCGCAACGGGCTCCTGCCGCGCACCCAGATCGAGCTGCAGGCCGGGTATCGCAGCGAAACCCGCCAGCTCGCGGGTCAGAGCTTCGACCTCAAGACCGTGCCGGTGACGCTGTCGCTGTGGGCGAGCCCGGTGCCGATGCTGTACGCCGGCGGCGGCGTGGGCGCGTACTTCCAAGGCATCGAGTACCAGGGCAACGTGTATCCCAACAGCAACCAGACGCAATTCGGCGCCCACGTCGGCGGCGGTCTGCGCTTCCCGCTCGCGCCGATGGTCGGGCTCGATCTGCAGGGTCGTTACGTCATGCTGGGCGCCAAGTCCACCGAGCTGTCGACCGGCAAGTTCGACCCCAGCTTCTGGACGCTTTCGGCCGGAGTCGCGATCGGCTTCTGAGCCGGGGCGTCAACGTCTCGTTTCGAAGCACCTGGCGGAGGGATTCGCCCGGCGATCCTGACATTCCCATGCCCTATGACGTCGACCGGGTGTGTAGCGTTGGGATTGGTCCGCCGCGCCCCCAAGGATGGGGGCACGACACAGGCGTCGCAGGGACGTGCGACCCGTTCGATGGCCGCCGGAGCACGGAAGGAGATTCGTCATGGGCAAGGCCAAGCATCCCATCCCGGAAGGCAGCCACACCATCACCCCTCAGCTCACCGTGAAGAACGCCAGCCAAGCGATCGAGTTCTACAAGAGAGCGTTCGGGGCCGAGGAGCTCAACCGCATGGAAGGACCGGGCGGCGCGATCATGCACGCGGCGCTCAAGATCGGTGACTCGAAGTTCTTCGTGAACGACTTCATGGGAGATGGCGAGGCGCCGAACCTCATACCCGGCAAGTCGCCGGTGACCGTCCACCTCTACGTGCCCGACGCCGACAAGCTCTACAAGCAGGCCGTGTCGGCGGGCGCGACCGCGAAGATGCCGGTGGCCGAGCAGTTCTGGGGCGATCGCTACGGGCAGCTGACCGACCCCTACGGCCACACCTGGTCGATCGCCACTCACGTGGAGGATCTGACGCGCGAGGAAATGGAGCATCGAATGAAGGAATTCATGGCTCACGCGCCGCGCCGCTGACGCGGCGCCGAGCACCGAACATCGAAAGCGCAGCGGACCCTCGCCCGCTGCGCGATTCGTTTGCGGAAAGGCGCTCGACTTACGCCGCGTCGGACGCGGCCGGCCTCAACCGATAGCGCGAGCCGTCGCGCTCGCGCTCCATGAAGCGCCAGTCGCAGAGCACGCGGCGCAACAGCGCCCAGTCGCGGAAGGTGTGCCAGACGAGCAGATGGTCGTTGACCTCGCGCTCGCTGTACTCGCGGTTCGGCTCGAAGCGCGTGGCCAGATAGGCGGCCGCCATCCGTTGCACCTTCTGGCGCACCGGCCATTGGACGAGGCGGCCTTCGTCGTCGACGAAGGGGCGTAGCTCGCGGGGAAATGACGATCGCTCCATGGGCGGAATCTAGCAGAGCTGTCCAGTGCGCGGCCCCGTCACCGGTCCAGCACGAGTGCCCGCACCACCTGGCTCACGCCGGTGGCCTCGAGCCGGACGAAGTACAGGCCCCTCGCGACCCGGGCGCCGCGATCGTCCGAGCCGTCCCAGCGGACGCGCGCGGAGCTCGAGGCGTTCTCGCTCCAACGCCGGATCACCCTCCCCTGGGCGTCGATCACGGCGACCCGGAAGGCGCCGTGCGCCAGGCGCGACCACTCGAGCTCGATCGGAGTCCTGCCGGTGTGCGAGATCAACCGGGCACGCGGCGCGCCGGGTGGGTCGGCGGCCGAGCCCAGGTGGGCGCTGGCCACCGCGGCCTGAGGCGCGGCTGCG
>JACXTT010004323.1_pt1 | contig 21150 bp, 20 predicted proteins | sample 9270951 | NCBI WGS metagenome assembly JACXTT01 (sample SAMN15532306, study PRJNA645909) | rock metagenome | isolation source: weathered quartz diorite | place: Puerto Rico | collected 2017-06-21
GTGCCGCCGATCAGAGTCGTTCGGATTTTCACCGGCGAAAGCCAGTTGACGTTGATGTGCGCGATGACGCGGTTAGGAAAGTGGATGGTCATGTACGCGACGTCTTCCACGCCGTTCAAATGCTTTTCACCCGACGCCACGATGGCTTCCGGCTCGTCCTTGATCAGATAGTCCATGATTGACAGGTCGTGCGGCGCCAGATCCCAAATGACGCTCACATCGTGCTGGAAGAGGCCTAGATTCACGCGCAAGGAATCGTAGTAGTAAAGATCGCCAAGTACGCCGCTATCGGTAAGCTCTCGAATCTTCCGCACTGCTCCGGTGAACAAGAACGTGTGGTCCACCATGATTTTCAAATTCTTGCGGTCGGCCAGCTCGATCAGCTCCTCGGCCTGTTCCGACGACGAGGTGAACGGCTTTTCCACGAAGACGTGCTTGCCGTGCATCAACGCCGATTTGGCGATGTTGTAGTGCGTCCATACCGGCGTGATCACCGCGACGGCATCGATTTGGGGCGAGTTGAGGATGTCGCAGGGATCGGTGGTCGTCTGGATCGAAGGGTACATGCGCCTGGCGCGCGCCAGTGCATCCGGATTCTTATCGCAGAGCATTTCGACACGAGTGTGATCCTGCCCGTGAAAATTACGGACGATATTCGGACCCCAGTATCCGTATCCGATGACACCAACTTTAATCATGGCTCTCCATCATGGTATGAATCGAGTTTGACTACGGCGTGCGCGAACTGCGTACTCTTGAGTGGTTCCTTGAAGAATCGTTTTTCAGAACGACGTTCAATCCGGCTTTATGTTCGTTTCTCTTAAGCGGTACTTCCCCTCAGGAGCGCGTCTGCCGGGGCATCCATCACAGGTTCTTCCACTGGTTTGACCGCGCTGATCAGGGAGCGCTCAATCTCCAATGCAACCGAACGTCGCAGGAGGGAAACAGAAACCACCACGCGCTGGTTTCCCCTGCGGCCCACTAGAATGCCCTCAAGGCCGCGCAGGGCGTGATCGTCGATGCGAACTTTTTGTCCCACTTCGATATATGGCCAGGGCTCGACTACCGCGCCTGATGAAAGAATGTTCTGGATCGAGGCGACTTCGGACTCATCTACTGGTACAGGGATTCGGCCCTGACCAACAACGCCAATCACGCCTGGCGTCACCAGGATTGGCAGTCGCTTGTGGATATCGAAACGACAGAAAAAGTATCCTGGAAACAACGCGGATTTCACTTCTTTCGAACGGTCTCTCCAACGTCTCTTCGAAACGTACGTCGGGAGAAATACTTCATAGCCCTTGCCGGCCACGATAGTGGCTGCGGATCGCTCCCAGCGCGTCCTTACGTGAATCGCGTACCAGTTCTGTGAATCGGGGGCTGAATTCATTTGACCTCGAAGGGCTGCGTTTCCTTCGGCCCGCAGGACAGCAGCGTCCAGCTAGGCTACCGCCATAAATGCACACCAAGCGGCTACATGGTTTAATGCAATACACCTGCCAGATTGGAGCGCTTCTGGGCCGAGTGTTCTCCGTCCGAAGCTATGATATGACTTTGATCTTAAAGGCTTTATTGGAGGCTAGAATGCCCACTCTGTAGACTAGGGTCACTGCGAGCGGCAATTTGGAGAAAAGCCCTTCCACCATGTGCCAAAGCCTTTCCAACCTTGTCGAATTTCGAGTTTGCTGAAGATAAATGGGTTAAGCTAGGCCAATACTTTGAGAAACTCAAGGCTCTTAGAATCAAGCGATTAGCCAACCAGTTACATCGGTCGAGCGCGTATCCGTAAAGGCCTACCGGTGGGGATTGCAGAGTCGCCTGGTCAAGTGCGCTACCGGGTACCAAAACCTGCTCCACGGCGAGAGATGCGCAAGCACGCCTCCAAATGCGATCCAGCCAGCGGACTGGAGTGACGTCGATCGTCCAGCCCTTTCGATGAACGTAACCAGCCCGACCAATTCTCTTTCGAATACTGGAGGATCGTACTCTTCAGCAGAATCACCTTTTGTCTTCCAGCCTAATTCACCATTCGGACCAGCGCCGAGAACCTTGATCACCCGATGGGCAACTAGGAGGTTGCCCCGCAAGAAGACGACCACGTTCCCGCGCCGCACCGTGGGGGGGTCAACTCGCTGCACGACGATGAGGTCCCCGGCCACAAACCAAGGGCCCATGCTTCCGCCAACGACGCGCAAAACAAGATGCCCGCGTTGGCGAATTCGATCAAGAACTTGGGGCGGGGTGAGATTATCCGGACCAGCAAACAGGGTTTCGGTCGCTACTCGCGCTCCGATTCGAGGATCCGCGGGCTGGCCGTCATTCGATGGGGAGGCAAAAGCGTTTGTTCGCATCTGGTATTTTCTTGTGCTGTCGGTGGCCCGAATTCCCGACTTGTCGCGGCGTCCCAAATCAACAGTTTCGCGCGAGTCTAGCTGGGAATGCAAATTAGGAGCGCCGTGGCGCGGCGTTACAAAAACCGCCCTGGCCAGGCAACTTGCTACAGGCAAGGGCCACGGTTTCGTAGATCTTCTCTGACACAAAGCTAGGCTTCGTGTATGGCTTCCGCCTTGCGGTTCCTTCGTTGCGGGACTCTTTGCGTTCTCGCTCCATATTTTCCTCAGCCGTCAAGCCGCGAAGTTTACCCTTCGCCTGCCTTCTCATGCGTCCACTCTCAAGGATCGAGTCTCAAATCCCCGGTCGTCACGGCCTTCCCATCAAGAGAGACTTTCACTTTCCACCCGCCCGTGATCCGACGTTGAGAGATAAAGGAACCCGCGATCGGAAGAATCCTATTCACTCGGGCGCTTCCGTTTCCGCTTCGAGCCACGACGAAGGTATTCTGTAGTCTCTGAAAGAGATTGCCATTGGGCATCAGCAGGCGCATCTCCTGAGAGTGGGTGCCGGAAGTCACGTTTTCCCAATTGACTACGATATTGAGATCGGGAATGTTAGACATCGTTAGGCTGAAATTTGCGCTCTGTGACTGGCAGTTCACCTGCGCCGCATTGCAAAATGACACCGTCGCAGTCGCGGGGTTAACTACGGGACCTCCACCACCGCCTGGCGTCCCAGAATTGCCTGGCTGGACGCCGGCACATCCCGAAACGGTCAGCAACCATCCCAAGGTAGCGGCAAGGAGCGCGCGGTTCAAGACTTTTTCAAATTTGACGGCCCTCATGGATTTCCTCCTCAGAATGGCAACTTGAAAGCGTAGACGCGTCCGTTCGATGCGCCTACGATCACTTCGTTCGTAGCAACGTCCAGGCTGGGATCCCCCGCCACCACACCGCCGGAAGGATCGAGAATCATTTGCGTCTCGTCGTTACCGGTGCTCAATACAAGTTCATGGAGAGTCCCGTCCGAACAGCCGATATAGACCACGGGGTTATTCGACAGGTCCATTGAGTTCGGTCCGGAAACGGGCGAGGATGGAATGCAGCCCCCCACCGGGACCGTGGTCCACAGCGATGTGAAGGTGGTTCCGTTGAAGGAAAGCGCTTGAACCTGTGTGTTTGTGGATACGACGACTGTCCATGGCGAGGCAGCAGTTGCGACCAGTGGGAAGCCATTGATCGGGCCATCGCCCAGGCTAGCCGAAGCTCCCAGTTGGTGCGGAGTCACAGGCGGTCCCGCGTCGGTAGTGGCGGGGTCAAATGCCAAAACCGTTCCCGCATTCGTGCCGACGAAGATCACCGATTGATCCTGTGTTCCCGTGGGGGATGCGTCGATGTCCCCTCCGACATTCACCGCCGCCAACACTGCGCCCGAATTGGCATCAAGTTTCCACACGTCGGCCGCCGCAACTTGAGCGGGTGTATTCCCACTGGCCGTATTCCCATTGTGAGACGTAACCCACACAATGTTCCGCTTGTAATCTACAAACGGGGTCGACGTAATGATGTCGATATCGCAAGTGGCTGGACTGCTCGTGGTGCTGCACCCCGTCGAGGTCACACCTCCCAAGCCTCCGGTTATGTTCCACCCGCCCCCCGATCCGCTGCAGCCGGTGCCGGGGACAATACTCAGGTTGCAAGTCGTCGCCGCAAAAATCGTGTTTGCCGTGGGTGTGGCAACTACGCGGGTCCCCATAATCATGACGTCATTCGGCTTTGTGTTCCCCGAATTGCTGAAAGCTTTGACCTGCATGGCGACCCCGCCTGTGTAAGCGCCAGGAGTCATGCCGTCGTTCACCGGATTCAGAAAGTCGAGAATGAACCCGGACGTCTCCAAGCCGATGTCGTAGACCAAGCTGTCATCGGCGGCCACGAACGTCATGGGAACCGGTCCAAGGCCGGTGCTTGGACCATAATCCGCCTCGGCCGCCTCAAGAACCGGCATGCGTGAACCGGTATTGCCCCCAATAGACGCGGGGGCGATGGCGTCATTTCCGTTGCTTGGAATGAATCCCTGCACAACGGAGTTATTGTCTGCAATAAGCGCGAAATTGCCGGGGTCAATGCTGGGCGCCGCTAGAGCTGCACCGCGTACAGGCGCCATCCAGAGCGGGGCTTGTGGCGCTGTCGCACTGGGAGTCGCCGCGATTTCGCCGACAAAGGCGTTGTCCGCTGTGCCCGAAGCTAGGTCGCCATTGCTCGAATAGTTGTAGTTTCCCCCACCCAGGCTGGCCACGGCGAATACTTTGTAGAAATAAGTAGTGCCATTGGCGATCCCGCAAGTGTTATCCATAAATGTGGTGGGCGAACCAGTTCCACCGTTGAATACGACGATGGCACCGGTCAGATTCACGGCACCGCAACTAGCGGGAGGCGCCGTACCGTCCTGGATGAGCGCGAGGTCCTCAACCGGAGTGCCCGCTTCTCGCAAGATCACCACACCGGACGTAGCGTTCACAATCGTTGAGTTGGCGACTTGCGAGGGGTACGTCCAGTTCAACGTCACGGACCCGTTACCAGGTGTGGCAGTCAGGTTCCGCACTTCCTGGATAAAAGTGACGACTAAGGCGGGAGCGTGTGCCGCCGTACCGTTGAAATTCGATGCCAATAGCCCGCCAACGGAAGATCCCGGAGGATCCGTGTCTTCATTCACATCCTTGATTATGAATCCGTAATTCGGAGTCAGCGGGGCTCCTCCGAACCACGTTTCCACGCCGCTGCTTACATCCGACGTCAGAAGCACTCCATTCGTCGTTCCGGGGGCGAATGTAGCAATGGGGGCTCCGACAAAATCTCCACCGGGGGCCGTCCACCCCAACTGGTTCGTGCGGGCGGTCCAACTAATCGCGTAGGCCAGAGGAACTCCGATGAACGATGTGACTTGCTCAACCTCCCAAGTGCGGGCGGTGGTCGGCGCGGTATCGAGCCACAAATTCAGGCTTGCCGACTTGATTCCCGATCGAGGTATCCGGCTGAGATCGAATAGGAAAAGTGAGTGCGCCGCGTTCAGGTTGCCCGTATCACCGCTCTGAACGTGCAGGTCCCCATCAGTGGCATGGTTGCCGGTGGCTGGGTTTGCCTCATCGAGCCACGTATTGATGGAGCGGACCTGCGAGTCGGGCGAAGACAAGCCGCCAGGGACAAACTGCAAGGTCACCCGTTCCTGCGCATGAGCCGGCGTTGCCCGGATACCCAGCAAGGCGATCCCCAAGAGAAGTACTAGCGTCCTTCGCGTTGCCATGATTTCGATCCTCCCATGTTTGTGGGACCGTTCTTAAAATTTCCCAGAAACGCTGCGTTTCAAACCGAGTCGCCAGCGACGCTCGACTTCACGACCGCCGAGGAGCGGCGTTACAAAAACCGCCTTGGCCCGGCAGCTTGCTGCAAGCTAGAGCCACCGTCTCGTAGATTTTCTCGGATACGAAGGTAGGCTTTGCGTAGGGCTTCCTCTTGGCGTTCTGCTTTTCCTGCTTCAGGGCCGCCGTTTGTTCGTGCTCCATCTTCTCCCCCAGCGCCTAGGCTCTCAGCGGCGCGATTGAGATCAGCCCTGTGCTAGCCGGCTTCGAACTTTGAAATGACAAGCCACCAACGGCTTGAAATGCGTGGAAGGCGCTGACGGGGTTTGCCACTCCCGCCAGGCGCGCATTCAGCTCTGCCATTTCACACGCGCGCTCGTACGCACCCATTAGATCGCCGCCCTCCATCAAGGCCAGGCCGGGGCAGCGCTCGCAGTAGCTACGAATCGAACAGTTTCCACAGTGGGTCAGCTGGCTCTCGCGGATCGACTCCACGCGCCGCATTTCGGGCGACCGGTACCAGATGTCCTCAAATTTCCGCTGGCGTACATTCCCGGCCGCGACTGGGAGCTGAACACACGGAAAAACTTCTCCGTAAGGCGAGATGTAGCAAGTATTGTGTCCGGCGCTGCAAGGAAGGTCGTCCGATTCCGCCGGCAAGGGGACGCCGCTGGAAACGGCGCTATCGGAAGTGACCGAAGCGAGAGGAGAAATGCCAAGCTTCGGGTTGAGCCTGGAATCTTGCAGCACTGGCAATAGGTCTTGGGCCTTGACTCGATGATTGACCGTGCTGTGGTTCCCGTCGATCATTGGGGTGATTGTTAAGTCCAGCACGTAGGGGACGTCCAATTCCTCAGCGAGCGAAAGAACCGAACGGTACGCCGTCAGGTTCTGCTTCATGAGTGGGCAGGCAATCGTCACGATTAGACCTAGCGATTTCACGAGGCGCATCGCTTCGACCGAGCGCCGGAGCGACCCCGGCACCATGGTGATTCCGTCATGAATCTCAGGGTCCGCGCTATAAATGCTGACTTGAATTTTCCGGACCCCTAGTTCTTGCAGCTTCTGCGCGCGTTCCGGATTGATCAACAACGCGTTGGTTTTGAGGCTCACATCAAAATGAAGCGCCCGCGCGTATTCCAGCAGTTCAAAGAAATCCTGCCGCAGGAATATTTCGCCTCCGCTCAACGTCAGAAACAGCGTTCCTGCCTCAGCCAGCTCATCGAGCACTCGTTTCACTTCCGCGGTCGTCATCTCGCCATAGTCCTCATGGTCGAGATAGCAGTGCACACATCGCTCGTTGCATCGGTACGTCAGGTCCAAATGAACGCTGAACGGGAGGTGCCGCTCGACCGTCCGAAGAACGAGATCGTCCATCACAGGCGTTCTAGACATGCGCCTTGCCCTCACCGGTCTGCTGAGTGCTCACGAGACGGTTTGCGACGAGACTTTCGGCCAGTTCATAGACGTCGGCCAGAGCCGATTCGCGCGTAACGTCGAACTCCGCGGCAACTTGCTCCGCGATCTCGTCGGTTGTTCTCTTGCCGTCCACTTTTTTCCAAATAAAGCTCGCCGTCGGATTGAGCTCATGCACCATGCTGCGCTCCGGCGAGATAATCACGACCGAGCCATCGATTTCGCGCCACGCCAGCATGGGATTGGCCTTCAGAACCGTCGCAGGATTCAAGCAATCACCTCCCAGAACGCGGCGTGACGGCGAAAATACAGGTGATACACAGGTACCGCCTTGACGATCTCCGCCAAGATACTCAGAAGCTGATCGTTGTCTTGCTTCCGGCCGGAAAAGAACAGAACATTCGGCAACAAAGCACGCAGCGCGTGTCGGGGAGAGAGGCGTTCCAAGCGGTCCTCCTTCGCCTGAACCAACGAATAAATTCCCACAATGGGAGCGCTGCAGTTCATGTCTCCAGCTCGAAATTCGCCCCAGAACGGCGTCCCGAACGCTTGCCAGTGCGCCCCCACATGCCGAAGCAGCGATATCTCATCTGTTAGCACGCTGCCGGCGGGAGAAAGAGATGCCACGGTGCTCTTTCCCGCGCCTGATCGCCCGGTGAAGATATGCGCGCGGCCCTCAACGGCTACTGTCGCCGCATGCAATAGGAAGCCGCTCCGATCGAGCAGTAGTTTGGAGAGCAGTATGCGGATCAGGGAATCGAGCGAGTATTCATGTGGAACGCGGCGGAATTCGGCTCGATTCTCGCCTAGATGAACCGTCGCGCCGTCCAGGTCATACGTGAATGGATCGCCTTCAAGGTGGGTCTCACCCTGCAGATCCACTAAGACGGGCAGCCCCTGTTTGTCGGTGGAGAGAAACGTGCGGTATCGCTTCCCGGCAGCCTCGAAACACGCCGGGTCCCGAAATTTAAGATTTAGCGGCACCTTGCCGATCTCAATCGGCAACTCTACGGTCGAAGGGGCGACTCCACTACTCTTGCCGGGATTGGTGGCAATTTGCATGAGCTAACTAAAGCTAACTGTGATGCGGACGGGGTTCTCGTGCCTGAAATCCAAGGTATTCTGAGGCGTGACCAACTCTATTCATTCCAAATCCGTCTGGTTCGCTCTCGCGATGTCGGTACCTTCCTGGATTTCTCTGTCGACCTACCCGCTCCCCAAGGGCATCCAAATTGGTTTCGTGTTCGCCCTGCTGCAATCGATCGCCTGCCATCCCCGACGGTGAGCCTTACCGACACATGACAGCGGCAAAAAATTCGCTGCAGCGCTCCCAAGAAAAATAGTAGCTGAACGTGCTAAGTCGGCATGAAGTGAAACTCAGGGGCTTGTTTCCGGTTGGTTACTGGCGTTCCCAAAAGTAAACAGGGACAAAATTGCCGTCGGAATCTCGGACGTGTTCCTGTTTGGCACAGGGCCAATCCGTCGCTCCAGCTGCGCATGAAACTACGCGAGTTCCCGGCACGAGTTTTTCCCGCAGGGCGCGGCCCAGTGCCGAATTGAGACATTCGTCTCGTCCAAGCAGGACCACGGTTGCATTGGTGAAGTGCGATTCTTCCGGTTCGCATTCGAAAAAACGGACGAGGCCCTGAACGCCGGCTGCCCGCGCGTGTGCTTTTGCTTCAGCGATGTCGCGCGCATTTCGAGCAAAACCAAAACCTCGCGCGCCGTATTCTTGCGCGGCCCGCACCGCGGCACGGCCCTGTCCCCATGTCATATCCAGGACGACGTCTTCCGCGGAAATGTGCGCCAACTCCATCATTCGAACCATGACCGGCTCGGATAACGCACCTTGGCTGGTGATCGCGCCGCCGTTCGGATTTCCATCGCTGGTCGCGCCACGTTCTCGAAGAAAACGAAGTGGACGCAAAACGCTGTAGAGCGCCGCCAATCCGCGCGGGAGCGAAAACTGGGCCCAATCCTCCTCGGTTGGGATGGCCATGATGCGCAATCCGTACCGGAGTCCGTCCCACGCGCCTCCGCCCATTCGCACTCGTGTCCAAAACCGCCGCACGGCGTTCGGGCGTTCTCGCCTTTCCTGGAACAAGCGCATGGCGATCTGGTCGGCCAATTGGTTCGTGGACGCGTCCTTTGCAAGGCGACAGGCGATATCTTCGGGGAAGGGCGTGTCGAGTACACGACGCGCGACGGCGAGACCAAGACGGGTCATTTTGTCCGCCCCGAGGCGTCCTGACAGCGCGAGGGCCCGTTCCCAATCAAACCCAACGGGGGCTTGCACCAACTCACTTATGTCAGCAATCCAGGACAACTGGTCCCACAAATGCTTTGCGCCATGAACGCAAAGCAGGGGCAGCGCATCTTCGCGCGCCAAAGCCTCAATGCGCCGGCCGCCAATTTCGATTGTTTCAAGCTGGAACAGCAATTCTTCGAGCGGAAGGGGGCGGGGGATATACCTCAACGTGGCGGGCGTGTGCAATTCAATCGTTATGTTGCCCGCTGAGCTGGTGTATGCGTAGTGGCCGGGAATCCTGCGAGGATCAGGCCCGCCCTTCCACTGGATTTCCGGATGGTATCCAAGCCCTAGGAGAATCTCATGCGCGTTCGGAATTTCCCTCTGTAGGAGCAGGAAGTCGAGGTCGGCAAACTGGCGCAACGCGATATCTCCGTACGCCAAGGCCGCAAGGCACGGCCCTTTGTGGGGAATCGCGCGAATTCCGCGCTGTTTGAACGCGTCCAGCAACTGAAACATGCTGGCGGCCAGAAAGAGATTTCGTGTTGAATTGAGCAGGAATTCCTCTCGCAACTGCTCGCGCCAAATGGGCGGCAATTCCTCGGACGCAGCACTCACGAGGTGATGACAAACGAGCGGCGCGACACACTGATCCGCGGCGGCAGCGATGAGCCCCGCAAAATCCTGCTCCTTGACAACCAAGGCTCGCAGGCGATTCCTCGAGGAGGAGTCGACTCGAGTCCGAGCGCACAATGACAGGATCTCGCTGTGCGGAGAAGCTTCAGCGGACAGTGCCCTGCGATCCATGGTGACTCAATTTGCCTCCGATCGCTTCAAGGCACAAGGGGAGATCTCGATCGCTGTGCACAGACAATCAGACAATTATGGAATTACGGCTGAAACTTCATTCGAGTATGCGCTTTCCACATTACTCGAATCTACGGCGGTGACAACATAGAAGTAGGTGAGGCCCGTGAGGACAGTCGGGTCGGTGCTGGTCGTTGTTGTGACCAAGGCGGAATTGATCTTTGTGTACGGGCCGGCGGAAACCGTGGCGCGATAAACGTTATAACCCGACACAGCCGACGTGCTGGCAGTCCAGCCGAGCACCGCCGAGTGCGCAATCGCCGCGATTCCGGTTCCTGCAAGAGAAATTGTAGCGGGCGAATTCGTGGCGTTGCTCGTCACTGTCACGCTTCCGGCGACTGCGAGAAGGGCGGCCGGGGCGAACGTTACACGGAGGGTTGCGGTCGTTCCGGGAGCAATGATCTGTCCCCCGGACATGCCGCTCGCGGCAAATCCCGCGCCGGATACAGTGACATTGGAAACGGTGACGCTGGAATTGCCGGAATTCGTGAACGTAACGCCCAGAATGCTACTGCTGCCCAGACTAATGCTGCCAAAGAGCAGGCTCGTGGTGTTGGGCGTGAGCAGCGCCGTCGCTGCGTTCACCGTGAGAGTAGCAGGACTACTCGTCGCGCTGCCCGCCGAATTCGTCACCGTCACGGTGAGCTGCGCGCTGTTGTCCGCAGTCGTCGTCGCAGGGATCGTGTACGTGGCCGAGGTCGCTCCATTAATTGGCGCGCCGTTCTTCTTCCATTGATACAAAAGGGGCGCCGTACCCGTCGCAATCACGCTGAAACTTGCTGGTTGGCCTGCGATGACGGCTAAGCTAACCGGTTGTTGCGTGATCGAAGGCGCAACCGCTGACGCCGTCACCGTGAGCATTGCCGCATCGCTAATCAGGTTGCTGCCGGTTATATCGCCAACCGTAACGGTGAAGGACGAACCGCTGTCCGAGACCGTCGTGGCGGGGGTCGCATATGTGGCAGAAGTCGCGCCGCTGATCGACGCCCCGTTCTTCTTCCACTGATAGATCAGCGCCCCGTCGCCCGTCGCGACTACGGAAAAGTGAGCCGGTTGGCCAGCCGTGACACTTTGACTGAGGGGCTGCGTCGTGATGGAGAGCGCCGACGCGCCGGTGCCGCTCAAAGAAATCATGAGCGATGAATCCGAAGCGTCGCTGGTAACGTCGATGCTGCCAGTGACATTTCCGAGCGCCGTCGGCGCGAACTGGACCTGAAAAGCATGGCTCTGCCCAGCTGCAATGGTAAGAGGTGAGGTCATCCCTCCAGTCACGCTGAACGCCGTGCCCGTCACCTTCGCCTGTGAAATCGTAACAACGGCCGTGCCGGTGTTCGAAAGAGTCAGTGTCTGAGAACTCTTTGATCCCGCTGCCACGCTGCCGAAGCTGAGATTGGACACGCTCGCGGCAAGGGTGCCCATCGAGGCATTGTTTGAGTTTGATTTGGAGGCGCTCGTTATCCCCACGCAGCCGGCGAGAGTAGTCAACCCGGCGAGCACAGCCAACAGCATAGCGGCAGCCGGGATGCGACTCAGCTTCGGGGCGAACAACACCCTTGGAATTAACGTCCAACCGCTTGAGGCACAGTCATCCTGAAGGCGCGGGCTCGTCACGTGGACAGCTTAGAAATGGCTGGAAGAGGTTGCTACTGGCCACCAGGGTAAACGGAGGACAGGTAGGCGGCCTGTCCCTGCCCCAGTGATATCCAGGTAGGGGGTGCGATCAGCCTATGCTCATGTGCGGGTTAGAGTTTCCAGCCTAAGCAACGGAGGAAATTTCTGCCCGACAGAGCCAGAGAAACGCTGTGCTAGACTTGGACTGGCTTCCTCGCCCTATGGTCGAAACTCTCCTCACATGAACAAGGACGCGCCCTCCCCTTCGCGGTATTCCAGGTGGGCCAACCGATTCTTGATCCTTTCGTTGGGTGGGATCGTTTACTTCACACTTTTTCCGTTCCGTTTTGATTTCAGTGTTGCGTTGCCGGGAAATAGGTTCCCGTTTCTCCTCGGACCTTCCTGGAAATACCACTTCTTTATCGACTTCTTCTTGAACTTCCTGCTATTCGTTCCCTTCGGATTCGGGCTCGCTGCGGAATCAAGGAAACGGAACCGAAATTGGGCAACCGGGTTGTTCCTGGCGCTCGCCAGCGGCTGCCTTGTTTCCTACACAATTGAATTTCTCCAGCTCTATGTCCCTTCAAGGGATTCCGGTTGGGATGACGTGTTTTCGAATACCTTGGGTTCGATAGGAGGATTTTTTCTCCTCGAACTGTTCGGCCAAGCAATATTTCGGCAACTCTCGCGCGTTGAGGACGCGCTGGAAAGCTGGGTCTCCCTCAAACGCGCTTCTCTTCTCCTCGTGGTCTATTTCGCCGTGTGGTTCGGCGTATCTATTCCCCTGCAGCAGGAAACCCGTCTCAGCAATTGGGATGAGCAGTGTCCCCTGATCATTGGCAATGACGCTTCTGGTGAGCGGCCATGGAAAGGGGAAATATCCCGGTTGCAAATCTGGAGCCGGGTTTTAGCGGAAGAGCGCGTGAGACAGCTTGCCGGGCGCGATCGAGCCGCCGACGCCGATCCTGATTCGGAGCTGCTCGCGGCGTACGAATTCCCAGCCTCAGGTCGATTCGCAGGCAAGACCACGCCGGCCGTCTTTTGGCAAACCGGGGCGCCTTTTGTTGCAACGTCTGCCGATTTGCGGCTCGATGGCAAATCCTGGCTGTCAACGAAGATGCCCATTACTGATTTGATCGACAAAATAAGGAGAGCAAGCCAGTTCACGCTGCGCGTGACCTGCTCTCCCGCTCTTGACGGCCAAGCGGCCGGTCAGATCATGTCTATTTCCAGGTCCGACGATGAGACGGATCTAAGTCTGCGGCAAGCCGGGTCCATGCTTGGGTTCTGGTTTCGCAACCCGCTTTCTGAGGACCGCGCATCTCTTTCTTGGTACCTACCTGAGGTATTTTCTACCCCCGAGGCCAAGGATATCTTCATCACATACGATGGTTCCGATGCAGTAGTATATTTGAACGGCCAGAAATTGCCCCAGGGTTACCGCCTGGGTCCAGGAACAAGCCTGGCGCACAGGTTCTCCTTCATAAGGACGGTTTCCTTGCCGGGGTACGAAGTCTTGTACTCGACATTCATTTTCCTGCCGTCTGGCATCCTGATTGGCTTCGCAGCCGGAAACCAAGCGGCGCGCGAAGCCCATCAGCGATTCATCCTTGGGAGTTTCTTGATTGCGCCGCCGATCCTGGTCGAACTTCTCCTTGCTTTGGTGGGCCAACGCGGAATTTCGTTCTATAACCCGCTCATCTCGCTCCTCCTGGCTTGCGGGGGGGCCCTACTGATTAACGCGGATCGCCGAGGTACCCGCCCGGAGATTCTCGACACCTCGCGATCATGACGCGTGCGGAAATTGGGGGCAGGCCAACCTCTTTGCATCTGTTCTCACAAGCAGACCGAATCAAGACGAGTAATTTCGCAAAAGCCAATCGGGTAAATCGTCGCACGCATCAACACTGCGCAGAAAATTGGGGCAGATCAGGGGCACATCACTTTCACGTTCGAATCAGCGACTTGAACTGATGGTCCGTCCGCGAAATGCCGCGAACGCGACCCAGAGAATAACCGAGTAGTAGACTACGTTGGCAATTAGCGTTATGATTGCATATCTCGCGATGCTGCCCGCTCGGGCGGCAATTTGTCAAGTTGAGTGATGTCAATAGGGAGACGGGTGACCCGCCTTTGCTTTCCCCGAAACGTCCCCGCCCGGCGGCTAATGCTACTCCCATACGTCCACTGCGAGTTAAGATTTTGGGTTTCGGGTGCCCCGCTCTTGACGCTTTTCAAGGGCGGGGCTTTTGGTTTGAACTTCCATGCCGAAAGGTCTGAGAAGCCGCTACGGACAGCACCATCTCCATTTCATCACGTGCAGCTGCTACCGGCGACTCGCGAAAGGCTCCGCCTAGAGTTGAGCGAAAAACCTGGGTGGAACCCCCTGTCCACAGTGGGACAAAGTTTTACCATCCTGGGAAAAAATCGAGCCACAAGAGGGGCTATCGCCCAAGGCACAGTCGCGCAACTTACTGATTAAAATTGGCTTAGATTCAACCTACCATAGGTGTACCGATATCGTTGGCACCGCAAGTGCTCACGTTCCCGCTGGGCGGAGTCCATCCGCTCCGAGCCAAAAGGCTTTCGCCGTTTCCGGCAAATCTAACGACGTGGCCGGCTAAGAGCAAAGGACGCTTTGTTCCCCGGCCTGAGAAACAGAGGGTCGCATGAAAGGTGTCGTACTGGCAGGTGGGACTGGCAGCCGCCTGAATCCGCTGACGCGGGTCACGAACAAGCATCTTCTCCCCATCTACAACAAGCCGATGGTGTATTACCCGATTCAGACTCTGGTGAATGCGGGAATCGAGGAGATTCTACTCGTAACCGGCGGCAAAAACGCCGGAGACTTCCTCCGGCTGCTCGGCAACGGCCGGGACTTCGGGCTGAAGCACATCAACTACACCTACCAGGAAGGCGAAGGAGGAATCGCGCAGGCGCTGGGGCTGGCCGAATACTTCGCCGGGGACGATTCCGTCTGCGTGATCCTCGGCGACAACATTATTGAAAACAATATCTGCCAGGCCGTGCAGAACTTCAAGAAACAGAAAGACGGCGCCAAGATCCTCCTCAAAGAGGTGCCGGACGCGCAGCGTTTTGGCGTCGCCGAGCTGCGCGGGAATCACGTGATCGGGATCGAGGAGAAGCCCAAGAACCCGAAATCGAACTATGCGGTCATCGGAATCTACCTCTACGACAAGACTGTGTTCGAGAAAATCCACCGCCTGAAGCCATCCGGGCGGGGAGAGCTCGAAATCACCGACGTGAACAATTTCTACGTCCAAGAGGGAAAACTCACCTACGAAGTGATGGACGGCTGGTGGACGGACGCGGGCACGTTTGACTCACTCCTTCGCGCCAACATGCTCGTGTCGGAGACGGGCGCAAACAAGATGTCGCCGGCGGATGTGCCGCAGGAAGTGGCCCGATGAAAATTTTTGTTACCGGCGGCGCGGGATTCATCGGCTCGAACTTTATCCGGCACGTTCTTTCGCTTTCGCGCGGCTATCAAATCGTCAACTACGACAAGCTGACTTATGCCGGCAATCTCGCTAACCTGGAAGAGGTCGCGGAGCATCCGGGTTATTCATTTGTGCGTGGAGACATTTGTGACGGCGTCGCAGTGGAAGAAGCGATGCGCGGATGCGACGCGGTCGTGCATTTTGCCGCCGAGTCGCACGTTGACCGCAGTATCTACGAGCCCGCGCCTGTCATCGAGACCAATGTGACGGGAACCTTTATCCTGCTTCAGGTGGCGCGAAAGCTGGAGGTGGGGCGCTTCGTGCACATTTCCACCGACGAAGTTTATGGCGACATGGCCCCGGGCGCCTTCGCCGATGAGGATTCCCAATTGCAGCCGAGCAGCCCCTATTCGGCGTCCAAGGCTGCCTCTGATCTGTTGGTGCGCTCGTATGTCCGCACGTACGGATTCCCTGCACTGATTACGCGCTCGTCTAACAATTACGGCCCCTATCAATTCCCTGAAAAATTTCTTCCGCTGATGGTGGCCAACGCCTTGGACAACAGGCCACTGCCGATTTACGGCGACGGGAAGCAACAACGCGACTGGCTGCACGTGGAAGACAATTGCCGAGGCGTACTCGCCGTGCTGGAGCGGGGGCGCGTGGGCGAGGCTTACAACATCGGCGGTCTGGACATCGTGGAAAACATCACCGTCGCGCGGAAATTACTGCACGTCATGGGCAAGCCGGAAAGCCTTCTCACTTACGTAAAAGATCGGCCTGGACACGATCGCCGGTACGCGCTCCGCTGCGACAAGATGGAAAAAGAACTCGGCTGGAAACCGGTTATCCCCTTCGAACAAGGCTTGCGGCAGACCATCGACTGGTACAAAACGAATTCCGAATGGGTGGCCGCCGTGCGAGGCGGGGAATACCGCTCCTACTACGACAAATACTATGTGAATCGGGACTCCTCGCTGCGCGCCATTTCATCTTTGGAACCGAAGGTTCCCGTCTAGAGCGACAATCAAAAATCCTGTTACAGTAAAGTAGCGATCGCCCGGCGGATGGAATGCCGGCCTCGCGGAGGCTCGATCTCATTGCAGCGGATCGACACATCTCTTCCCGGCGTCTACGAATTTCAGCCCAAAGTGTTTCACGACCCGCGTGGATTTTTCATGGAGACGTATCACCAGGAAAAATTCGCGAGCCTTGGGATCCCCGACGCTTTTGTTCAAGACAATCACTCGCGATCGGTGAAGGGCACACTCCGCGGCCTTCACTATCAGTTGAGGCGTCCCCAGGCCAAGCTTTGCCGCGTCATCGAGGGAGAAGTGCTGGACGTCGCGGTTGACATTCGGTTGGGCTCGCCCACGTTTGGGAAGTGGACGAGCGTCCTGCTTTCGGCCAAGACTCACAATCAAATCTACATTCCCGCCGGGTTCGCGCACGGCTTCCTGGCCTTGACCGACAGCGTGCAGTTTCTTTACAAGTGCAGCGACTTCTATGACCCAAAGGATGGGTACGGCATCCTTTGGTGCGACCCCGACCTTGCCATCTCTTGGGGGATTTCGAACCCCCTCGTTTCCGACGCCGACGCAAAATACGCGTCGCTCGCCGCCACGCCTCGAGAGTTGCTGCCCCAGTATCGCAATCCATGAAGCCCGAAATTTTACTTACCGGTGTGAATGGTCAAGTCGGCCACGAACTAAGTGTGTTTCTTCCGCAGGTGGGCCGCGTTACTTCGTTCACCCGCGAGCAATTGGACCTCGCGAAGCCGCAAGAAATTCGGCGTGTGGTTCGATCGGTTAGGCCCAATCTGATCGTGAATTCGGCCGCGTACACAGCGGTCGATAAGGCCGAATCCGAGGAACAAGCCGCAAGAGATACCAATGCGCGCGCGCCAGGAGTGCTCGCTGAGGAAGCCAAGCGCCTCGGCTCGTTGCTGGTTCACTATTCGACGGACTACGTGTTCGACGGATCGAAAAGTTCGCCGTACAGTGAAGACGACCCTACGAATCCACAAAATGTGTATGGGAGGACAAAACTCGAAGGCGAGCGCGCGATCCAGGAATCCGGCGCGGCACACCTGATTTTCCGAACAGCCTGGATCTACGGATCCCGAGGCCGGAATTTTTTCCTGACGATCCTGCGCCTCGCAACACAGAGAGAAGAACTCAAAATCGTGAATGACCAGGTCGGCGCGCCTACGTCAAGCAGGGAGATCGCCAGAGCCACAGCGAAGATTCTAAAAGGAATCTACTCGGGCGATCAAAACCCGTCATCTTTGTCTGGCTTAAGCGGCATCTACCACATGACAGCTGGAGGCGAGACAACCTGGTTCGAATTCGCCAGGGCCTTACTCGAGCGAGCCGGAAAGACGGACCACACGGTGCCTTGGTTCGCGGCCGCCACCAACAACTCCCCGCTCACCGCGCGCCGCGTGCTTCCCATTCCTACAAGGGAATATCCGACGCCTGCGCGGCGGCCGGCATATTCCGTCCTTTCAAACGCCAAGCTGGATCGCCGATTTCACGTGCAGCTGCCTCACTGGCAGTCTCAACTAGAGTCGGTTTTCTCGAATGGCGCTGAGTCCGACTCACCGGATGCCGTATAGCAAACTTCAATTAGCGCGCCGGTTGCCTGTCGTCGACTAGTTCCCTCGTCCTGCGCCGTTTTGAGGCGCCCCGACTTGTGGCGGCATGAGAGGGAAGGTTGCATTCCTTGTATCCATCACGAAATCGTCGAAGGCAATTGTGTAACTATTCGGAGGATAGGTTCTCTGGCTGTTTCCCAGTTCGATGGCAGTGACCTCGGCGTTGCTGCTATCCATGTAAGTCGTGGCGCCAACCAGGTGCAGCGAGGTGTCGTACACACTCAGCGATCCCGTCGAACCCTTCACGAATTTCATTGTGACCCAGTACCAGGTGTTTTCGCTGATCCCGGTAACTCTTCCCAACGTTCCGCCCGAATTCTCAGGGCTCACGCGAATCTGCCGCTGGTTGTCCATGCCGTCCCGTTCGTCGGATAACCGCATCGTCGGGCCGTGCGTGGGGTGGAAGAAAGACATGAAATGAGGGCCTTCGCCGAAGCGATAGGAAGCGCCGGTTTTGTACCAGAGTCCGACGGATACAGCGTTCTTCTCCGCTGGAAGATTGTAGATAATGATGCCGATCGCGCCCGTCGAAGAGCTGTATTGCATCCCTCGTGTGCCGGTTTCTCCAGTCAGAGCGTGCGCAGGGTCTTCCGCGTCCGCCTGTGTAGTCACTAAACCGGCCTGCTGCGACGTCACCCAAGTACCCTTGGCTCGGTGAGAAGACGCCGTAAGCTGTTTGGCAGTCATCTCGCTGCCAACAGTGCACTGTTCAAAGTCGATCCAGAGATCATAAGTCTTCGCAGGCGCATTCGCGCCTCCAGCGGGAGCTGTGCCGCAGCTGATCGGCGTCGCCAGCAGAATCGCTAGGAATATTGTTTGTCGAAGCGAGATCATTGGTGCGCCTTTCCACAGCCACGTTCAAAATTCCCAGGTCGTGACATTGGTTGGAGTTCAGCGCTTACTCAATCCCATGATCGGCAGGCCAGCCGCTGTGAACGTCACTGAAGTCACCTCATGCGTACCAACAGTAACGAGCCCCGCTTAGCGTGGTTCAGCAGAATCCGGGCCAGAATCACGCCCGCTCGGCCGGCTCATTTTGGATCATCACGGAAGGCGTCCAGTCCCAAAAGCGCAGCTGCCACTCGTGGCCCTCACCAACGATGGCGCCGGCAAAGTTTGGACCCACGTCGACGGAGCGCAGCATCCAGCGGCTGGCATCCTCGCTCTCGAGCCTTTCTGCCCGGCCTGGCGTGAGCGACACGCTGAAGCTTTGCAGCGGTATTTGTAGGCCCAAACCTCGCGCTTTTATGTACGCTTCTTTGCGCGTCCAGCACTGGAAAAATCCCTCGGTGCGCATCGTTTCCGGCAAGGCGCGCAATTCCGTGAGTTCCTTTTTCGAAAAATAGTGCTGAGCGATTTCGTCACCGGCGAAATCCGCGCGGATCGACTCCAGATCAATTCCAATTTCGCAGCCCGGCGCAAAAGCGAGCAGAGCAAGCCCGTTTGAGTGCGCAACGTTGAAGCGAATCGGCGAGGGCGAATCTGCGGCGCACAGAACAGGTTTCCCGAAGGCTCCGTAATTGAATCTAAGGGAGGCTGGAGAACCGTCTAAATATGACCCGAGCAGCTCACGCAAGATCCCACGGCAAGCGATGAAATGGTTTCGGTCGCGATCGAAATGAAATCGACCTGCGCGCGCCTGCTCGTCATCTGCAAGGATGGCCCGCATTCGCCCGAGCAACTGGGTGTCGAGGTCCAGCCTCGCGCGCCAAACATGGATTTCGTTGCCCGAGAGCACAAGGTTCGCCGGAGGGGCAAGCCAAGCGGAAGGTTTAAGCATCTCGTAAGATTATCAGCGTGGACCGAGATCGAAATCAATCCACTCGCATCCGAACGAACATCAGGTCTGCTGCAAACAAAGCTGCAGAGTCTGCGCGAGTTTCTGGCAGAAAGGCTCGATCAGCATTCCCTTGGGGTACATCGGCAGTTGATGCACTTCCAAGCCTTCGCGAACAAACTCTCCCCAGCCATAGTTGGGGTCGGTCAGGCCCGCGAAATAACCACTGGATCGAATAATGACGACACGGCCGCTATAGGCCCTGGGCACATATTGACCAACAGCATGATCATTGATCTTCTTGATCATCAGGTGTGGGAAGTTGTCGTGCGCGTTCTTTCCGCCGAGCGCGCGCATCGCATGCAGGGCAGCCTCGAGCCTGATCCCGAACCTGCCGATCGCGATGTCGACTTTTTCCTTCAAGAACTTCCCGCGGTCTTTACCCGGAAGCGAAAGAATATTTGCGCAATGGAACCAGAAATTCTGCAAGAGGTGCAAAGGCGCCTGGAGCAAGAATTTTGATTGAGAAATTCTGGCGGTGTTGTACGTGTCGAGCATTGCTACGAGCTCGACCTTCTTCCCCAGCGCCGTGAGCTGGTGCGCCATTTCAAGTGCAATCGTTCCGCCGAGGCAGTATCCTCCCAGGAAATACGGCCCTTCCGGTTGCAGGGCCAAAATTTCTCTGACGTACTCCGAGGCCATCTCCTGAATCGTCGTCCTCAGTTTTCCGTCGCCATTCAGTCCTTGCGATTGCAGGCCGTAGACAGGCTGATCGGGGTCTAGGTGGCGCGTCATTTGCCTGTAAAGGAGGACATTTCCTTCCGCGCCATGCACGAGGAATAAGGGACTCTTCGAGCCACCCGTCCGGATCGGCACGAGCGATGACCAGGAAGGTCTCCAGCCGTCCTTGCGCAGGATGACAGCAAATGCCTCGACTGTGGCGGCTTGAAAAAGTGTGGCGAGTGGCAGGGTCTTGCCGGTCACCTTCTTGACCTCCGACATCAAGACTACGGCGTTTAGAGAGTGCCCGCCGAGATCGAAGAAATTATCGCGCAATCCAACCCGCTTCACTTTCAACACCTTCGACCAAATATTGACGAGGGCTTGTTCGAGCGGATCGCGAGGCCCGAGGAATTGCGCTGAGTCACCGGCGCTCTCCGCTTGTGGCGAAGGCAGCGCTCTGCGATCGATCTTGCCGTTGGGGGTTAGCGGCAGCTTTGCCATCATCACGAATGCGGAGGGGACCATGTAATCGGGCAGATCGTTTTTCAAGTACTTTCGCAAGTCGCCGGCAGCTGGTTCTGCTTGCCCTTCCGCTACCTCGTAGTACGCCACCAGCTTCTTGTCCCCCGCCGTGTCTTCTCGGGCGACGACTACGCACTGCCGCACCACTTCATGCCGGCTTAAAATTGCCTCGATCTCTCC
>JACXTT010004324.1_pt1 | contig 21148 bp, 19 predicted proteins | sample 9270951 | NCBI WGS metagenome assembly JACXTT01 (sample SAMN15532306, study PRJNA645909) | rock metagenome | isolation source: weathered quartz diorite | place: Puerto Rico | collected 2017-06-21
TCGAGCATAATCTCGACGTCATCAAGACAGCCGACTGGATCATCGATATGGGCCCCGATGCCGGCGATGACGGCGGCCGCGTCGTCATCGAGGGAACGCCGGAATTCATCGCGGCATTCCCCCCCTCTCCCCCTGTACTCAGGGGGAGAGGGGCCGGGGGTGAGGAAGGGCCGACACCGTCTCACACCGCCCAATTCATCGCCGACATGCTCAAGGCCGGCCCTCATGCCGAGCGTCCGAAGTACGACCCGTTCGCCGCCGAGAAGAAACGCGCCGGCGACGTGCCCCTCGAAAAAGTGGGCAAGGACGCCGCCATGCCGTGGCAGACCGATGGCAAGACCTGGCACACGCAGAACCGCATCGCCGGCGATGGCAAGCCGTGCCGCTGGGACGGCGAGGTCCTGACGTGGATTGACGACAAGATCCACAGCCTCGGCGATTTCGCGGAGACGAACTGGAAGCACCAATCCACCGTCGAGATTGCCGCTGCGACCAAGACGCTCGGCTGGTTCTTCCACGCGCACACCGGCATGGAATGGCTTGTGCGTCTGATCTTCCGCGTCGGCAAGAATACTTTCAAGCACGAGGAGCTCAACCGCAAGCTCGGTCTGCCGACCCTGAACGACACGCCCGGCATCGAGGTCTACTCGAACGAGGCGCGCGTGCATGTCGCCAATCGCAAGGGGCCCTGGCAAGAGGTGTGGATGCTCATTCACAAGCTCGACGAGATCGACACGCCGGCCTTCGACGAATTTCTGCGCAAGGCGGTCGGTTCGTTTGCCAACACGCTCAAGCGCATGAACACGAAGCCGGAAGACGTGATGCCATGGAAAGTCAACGGCGAACGCTGGCATCTGAGCGAGAAAGGCTTTCCGCCGGGCCGCAAGCTGCACTGGGACCGTGCGATCTTGCCGCGGCTGCTCGATCTGCTGCGCAAGGTCGAGCCGAAGATCGAGATCACCTGGGACAACCGGGCGCTGATCAGCGTGCGCGTGCCGGAGGTGACGCGCGCGTGGGCGACCGTGCGCACCAAGGATTCGGATGCGCTGCATTGTCGATTCCTGGGCAAGAAGGGGCAGTTCAACCTGAACCATATCGAGAAGTTCGGCCTGGAGCCGACGCTTGAATCCGCGGCTGACGGCGAGGCGTTGGTGTTGCAATTCCTGCACGACAATCATATTCATGCGCAAGCGTTGCGCGAAGTTTTGACGCAACACTTGCAGGGATTTCGCTCGACGTTCGCCGGTTGAACCGCCCAAAATGAGTTGCATTGCGCCTGCGAGTTTTACACACACCCACACGCTGATACACCCCCTGCCCTGCACGTGAAATGGATTGCCTTGCGCTTGCTAGTTTTACACACACCCGCACACCGGTATACCCATCCCTGCCTCGCAACCGACTTTGACGTCACGTCTGCGCTGGGTAACGATGAGGAACTGCACCGAGTATTGCGGCGTCGCTGTTCCTTGCGTATGATAAATCTCAAATTCGTATGAACCCGCTGAGGAGACCCATCATGCGACTCATCGCGATTGCACTCGCCCTGCTGTTCGCTGGCACGACCGCCAGCTTCGGCCATTACAACATGCTGTTCCCCAACAAGCCGTGGGCGAACAAGGACGAGAAGGTCACGTTCACCTATCAGTATGTTGACGAGAAGAAATAATGCTCTTCGCGGTCCATATCAGCGATGGCGTTCTGACGGCGCCCTGGCTCGCCGGCGGGTTCGTGCTGGCGGCGCTGCTATTGTGGCTCGGCGCCAGGGGGTTGCATGACGAGGAGATACCGCGCATTGCCATCCTCACGGCGGCGTTCTTCGTTTCCTCGCTGATCCACATTCGCGTCGGCCCGACTTCGATTCATCTGTTGCTCACCGGCATGGTCGGCGTCTTGCTCGGGCGCCGCGCGCCGTTGGCGGTGTTCGTGGGGCTGCTCTTGCAGGCGGCGCTGATCGGGCACGGCGGCTATTACGCGCTCGGCGTGAACGCCTGCGTGATGACGGCCCCGGCCCTGCTCTGCTGGCTACTGTTCCAAGCCCTGCACCAGGTCCGCTGGGTCAAGACGCCGATCGGCCGCGGGCTGCTCGTCGGGCTAGGCGCGTTCCTTTGGTTCATGAGCACGGTCTACAGCGTGACGTTGCTGCTCAACACATCGCTGACCAGCCTGGAAAGCTTTGCCCTGGAGGTGGCGAACGCTCGACTTGCCGATCCGGCGCTGCTGGCCGGCGCCGTCTCCTTCGCCGGCATCACGGTCCTGCTTGAGCGCCGGCTCGAAAGCGCGCCCGAATTCCCGATTGGTTTCGTGACCGGCGAGATCTCGGTGTTGCTCACGGTCGCTCTGAATTGCGTGGTGTTGCTGATCGGCGGCGAGGAGATCCCGCCGCTGCTGATCCTGGGCCTGGTGATCGCGCATTTGCCATTCGCGGTGGTCGAGGGGGTGATCCTCGGCTTCGTGGTCGGGTTCCTGGCGAAGGTGAAGCCGGAGATGCTGGGCATTCTTCGGCTGCCCGGCGCCGAGGAATCCGTGGAGCGTGCGAAACCTGCCGCGGCGCCCAGTGACGTAATCATGGTCAAGGAAACGGGTTTCACGAGCAACGAGCCGCAACCGTAAGGGAGCGGGGATTTTGCCTGCCGCTCCCTTACGGTTGCGGCTCGTTGACGTCGGACCTCTTCTCCGGGAATATCTCCTCGAACGTTACCTCCCATTGGCCTAAACCAAGACTGACCACCGCGGTGCCGCGCTTGGCATCGACGCGGCCAACGCGGCCGTGCTTGTCGTACTTCGGCACCCAGACGGTGTCGCCGGCTTGCAGTTTCGCGCGCCATGCGCGCATCTGCTCGGCGTCGCGTTGCTGGCGTTCCAGCTCCGCGACCTTGCCGGCGTATTCCTCGCGCTGCTGCTGCGCGTCGTGTTGGAGCTTCAGCGCAGCGGCCCGGGCCTTCTCGGCTTCCTCCCGTTTTTGCTGAAGTTCGAATATCTCCGGCGCCTGACGTTGGGCGCGTTCGAGATAGCCGTGGGCGCGCTGGAGCAACTCGTGCGACAACTCAAGGCGGCGGGCGATCTTGAGGGCGTTCGACATGCCGAACTGGCCTATGAGCAAGCGATAGGTCGGCTGCAAGGTTTCGCTGTCGAACTCGACGGCCGCGTTCTCGGCGCGCTCATTGTTGAAGGCGTAGGTCTTGAGATCACCGAGGTGCGTCGTCACGATCGCCCGACAGCCCCTCTGGTCGAGTTCATCGAGAATCGCCCGGCCCAAGGCGGCGCCTTCGACGGGATCGGTGCCGGCGCCCAGTTCGTCGAGCAGGATGAGGCTCCTGGCGTCGGCGGTCTGGAGGATGTAAGCGATACGCGAGATGTGCGCGCTGAAAGTGCTGAGCGATTGTTCGAGGCTTTGCTCGTCGCCGATGTCGGCGAGGATGTGCGAAAAAACGGGGACGTTGCTCCCCTGCCCTGCCGGGATGTGCATGCCGGCCTGGGCCATCAGGCACAGGAGGCCGGTGGTCTTGAGCGTGACCGTCTTGCCGCCGGTGTTGGGACCGGTAATGATGAGCAGGTTGAACGGCTGGCCGAGGCGGACGTCGATGGGGACGACTTCCTTGTTTTCCGCTGGCGGTTTAGTACTCGCGTCGTGTGCGGTGTGCGCGAAACCGCAAGCGGCTACGCGAAACAATTGTTCCAAAAGCGGATGCCGCGCCATGCGCAGCCATAGTTGGCCTTCCGCATTGATATCCGGACAGGTCAGGTTGAAGTCGCGGGCATAACGGGCCTTGGCGGTGACGTAGTCGAGCTTGGCCATCGCTTCGATCGCGAAGCCGAGCGGGCGGGCGACCTTGCCGACGTCGGCGGAGAGCTTGCGCAGGATCTTCTTGATCTCGCGGTCCTCGTCGCTCTTCAGGACGACGCGCTCGGCGCTCAGATGGGCGACCTCGGCCGGCTCGATGTAGACGGTCTCGCCGGTGCCGCTGGTGCGGTGGATGACGCCGGTCAGCTTGTGCCGAAAGTTGATCGCGACCGGAAGGACGTAATGGTCGCCGCTGACGGTCGCGTTGGGGAAGCGCAGAATCTTGCGCAGCTCCGGGTCGCGCAAGAGATGCTTGATGCGCCCCTGGACTTTGTCATCCAGCCCGGCAATTTTCTGACGCACCGCGGCTAGCTCGGGGCTCGCCATGTCGAGGACGTGGCCGCGCGAATCGATGCAGCCGGCAATCGACTTGGCGACCAAGCCGAGGTCCTCGATCGGCGCCGTCAGCGTGATGAGGCCTTGAAACAGCTCGCTGAGCCGCATGCGCCAGCGGTACATCTGCCCGGTGCAGGTGAGCGTGCCGGCGATGTCGAGGAGTTGCTCGGCGGTGAGCATGGCGCCGATGGCGGCGCGGCGGGCGAGCATGCGCACGTCGCGCAACCCGGCGAACGGCGGGGTCTGCCCCTGGCCCAGCACCTCGACCATTTCGCTCACCAGGGCCAGTTCGGCGCGGATACTGTCGGCGTTCGTGCTCGGCTCAACTTGCATGGCGAGATCCTTGCCGAGCGAGCAGTAGGCGCACGCGCCCACGAGTTCACGAATCTTGTGAAACTCCAGCAGCTCCAGCGTATGGGCATCCATCGGCATCGAATCGTTCATGCAGAAAGGGACAGGACTTCGTTTGCGCGGGTTCGACGATTTTCATTCATTATAGCTAGATGGCCGTTTCGTAAGTTCCTGAACAGTAAGATGGCGAATTTCGGGAGGGCGAGGCTCCGGCCGAGCCGTGAACTCGAGAAACGCCAAGTGTAAAACGCCGACGCCCGATGCTTCCGGCTCGGCAGGAGCCTCGCCCTCCCGACCGTGCGTAACCCCAGAATTTAGCGTTGGAGACGCACTAGCTGGCGCGTCCGGCTAACGAGCCGTCGGCTTCGGGTCGAGAGTCAGCAGACAACCCAGCAGCAGCATGCGCAGAAACGGATTGGCTGCCGATGTGGACGAGAACGTCAGCTCGACGCCGACGCCGTTTTTCCTGCTGAACTTCGCGAGGACCTGTGCGGACGGATCGAGAATCCGGCCGGCTAATTCAAGAAAGCCGAGGCATTGCCCATCATCACCGATCAAGCTTTTCGGAAAGATGCGGCCGACGGGGCGATCCTCGGCGTCGTGCAGGTCCCAGGTGGAGAAGATCGTCCACGACCGCGTGAGCCTCATCAGGTGCGCGGCGTCCTCGGTCTCGAAGACATCGAGCTGCAAGTTACGCGCCCAGAAGAGCCAGGAAATCGGCGCGACCTGAGAGCGAACGAAACCGAGCGGGTGCGCCGCGGCATCCGTGATCGGGCGAATCCATGCCGCGCCGCCGTCGGCAAGCGTCGAGCGCGTCCAGGGATGGATGAGGAGCGTGGAATGTTCGAGCATGGGGCCCCGTAAATGCTACGCCGCAAGCGGCAGCAGGGATTTTACGAATTCGCCCGCTTGCGTGCGTTACTTTGGTGAGCTAGGGTTTTGATACGGAACAGAAAAGAGGCCCCCGTCCAAGAAAGCACCAACCACATGAGCTTTGTCGTCTGTGCTGTCTCGGCATTGTCCGTGGCAGGACTCTTCTATTCGTGGCGTTCGTACCAACAGAAACTCGCACAGCCCCACAAGCAATTGCGCGAGCGCGTGACCTATATGCTTTGGGTCATGGCTAATGGCGCGCCCGATTGTAAGTAAGTTCATCTACACCGCAGCAAGCAGCTTCATCCATCGGGAAGCCCAGGGGTGAGGTAGGCCGACTCCCTGGGATGTTGACACGCTATCCCAGATGTTCGGCGTACCCCACCCCTGGGCTTTTCAATTACCCACGTGCTTGGCATGGCGCACACACGAACGCCAAACGGGAGGGGAAGTTCTTTCATTTCTGTCTGCCGTTGTGTAAATTGAATTCATGCTCACGAAGCGCATCATTCCATGTCTGGACGTCAATCGCGGCCGGGTCGTCAAGGGAGTCAACTTCCTGAACCTGCGCGACGCCGGCGATCCGGTCGAAGTGGCGCGGCGCTATGAAGAGGACGGCGCTGACGAGCTAGTGTTTCTCGACATCAGCGCCAGCCATGAAGGACGCGCGATCATGCTTGACGTGGTGCGGCGCGTGGCGGAGGAAATCTTCATGCCGTTCACCGTCGGCGGCGGCATCGGCACGCTCGAGGATGCGACGCGCCTTATTCAGGCCGGCGCCGAGAAAGTGAGCATCAATTCCGCGGCCGTGCGCAGTCCCGAGCTCGTGACGCAGGTCGCGCGGAAGTTCGGCAGCTGCGCCACCGTGGTCAACATCGACCCGCGCCGCGTGAACCAGGATGGACGCATCGTCTGGGAGGTCCACGTCAACGGCGGCCGTATTCCGACCGGCCTCGAAGCGGTTGCCTGGGCTCGGCGCGTCGAGGAGCTCGGCGCCGGCGAGATCGTGCTGACCTCGATGGACGCCGACGGCACCAAGGCGGGTTATGATCTGGAAATGACCCTGGCCGTCGCGGAGGCCGTGACGGTCCCCGTGGTCGCCAGCGGCGGCGCGGGCTCGCCCGAGCATCTGTACGATGCGTTGACACGCGGAAAAGCCGACGCCGCTTTGGCGGCGAGCATTTTCCACTACAATGAGTATGGCATCCGCGCCACCAAGGAGTACCTGCGGCAGCGCGGCGTGCCCGTACGCTTGACTTGAGGAGAATACCCATGTCAGCCCCAGAAGCGGTGAAATCAGCTCCGGCGCCAGCCAACGGCGATCTCGTCAAGATTCCGGAAGATGTGGCCGTTCCGGACAGCAAAGGGCCGGCGGAGCCCAAGAAAGAACCGGAAGCCAACAAGCTTTTTCGCATGGTCATGAAGCTGTCGGCGTCCGACTTGCACCTCAAGGTCGGCCAACCCCCGATGATGCGCCTGCGCGGCGATATCCGCCGCACCGAGATGCGGCCGCTCACGCAGGAGGACATGGAGCGGCTCATGTACCCGCTGTTGACGCCGAAGCAGCGGAAGATTCTCGATGACGAAGGGGGCGTTGACTTTTCCTACGTGGTCGGCGCCGACGAATGCCGATTTCGCGTCAGCCTCTTCAAGCAGCGCGGCCGACTGTCGCTGGTGTCGCGGCGCGTGAACAACCAGATTCCGAGCTTCGACAAGCTGGGGCTGCCGCCGATCATCGAAAGCCTGTGCAAATTCGCCGAAGGATTGGTCATTCTGGCCGGCGTCACCGGCAGCGGCAAAAGCACCACCATCGCCTCCATGCTCGATTTCATCAACAACAGCGAGCCGCTGCACATCCTCACCGTCGAGGATCCGATCGAGTTCGTCTTTACCGACAAGGTATCTTACATCAACCAGCGCGAGATCGGCCTCGATTCCCGCGACTGGCACAAGGCGCTCAAGGACGCGGTGCGGCAGGACCCGGACGTGATTCTCATCGGCGAGTTGCGCGACATCGAGACGTTCGAGGCCGCCGTCCATGCGGCGGAAACGGGCCACCTCGTGTTCGGCACCATTCACGCCTCCAGTGCCGCCACCACCATCAACCGCATCATGGACCTTTTTCCGCCCGACAAGCACCCCGCGATCCGGCAGGCGCTCGCCAACAACCTCAAGGCGGTCGTCGCCCAGAAGCTGGTCAAGGGCATCAAACCCGGCGTCTCGCGTGTGCCGACCAACGAGGTCATGATCGTTAATTCGATGATCCGCAAACTGATCGGCGAATCGCTGGACAGCAAAATCCCCGACGCCATCCGCATCGGCGTGCAGGAAGGCATGATGGATTTCAATGAGAACCTGAGGATGCTGGTCGATCGCGGCGACATCGACAAGGCGACGGCGCTCGAATACTCGCCGAACCCCGATCAGCTCAAGATGATCCTCAAGGGCATCAAGGTCGCGACGCCGGGCATCTTGTAATGGAGGCCGCTGGCCAAGAGTGACTAAAAAGGATGAACCACGGATCACACCGATAACACGGATTGGAAAAGAGGATGTGTCACGGTCACGGCATTTTCTCCAGCCACGAATGTTCCGTTGATTTCGTATCCGTGCCATCCCTGTGATCCGTGGTGCTATTTTTTAGCGCTCCAAGCCACCAGCGGCAGAACGTCGGATTGAACATCCCAGCCATGCGTGATGACGTCACCAATCGAAAATGGGCGCGGCTTGCCGTTCTGGCCGTCTTGATCGGCCTGTTGATGCCCGCCGCGCTGTTTGCCGCCGCGGCGCCGGCGTTTCCGCGCGGGCCGGGGTTCTACTACGATCCCTTCAAGCTCGTCGCGGCGATCGCCAGCTTTCTTCTCTGGGTCAAGCTATGCGCCTGGGTTGATCGCGACTCCCATCAGCTGAAGATCAACGGCGTCTTCTGGAATGGCATGGTACTGCTCGGCGGCGTGGCCGGGTTCCTCGTTATCTGGATTCTTCCCGTCTTCTGGTTCTCGGCGGTCGTCTTCTGGGGGCTCGTGTGCGGCCCGGCCTACTGGTATGTCACGGTGCGCAATCGCCGAGCGCCCGCGGACGAGCGTTTGTTCACCCAGGCGCACCTGCGGAGCCTGTTTAGCAATTTCAAGCTCGGGTCCAAGAAGGCCGCCGTCGCGGAGGAAAAAAGCGAAGGCTTCCCCATCCGCTTCATGAGCCGGAGCGCCACGGGCGACAGCGAGGACCCGCGCCAGGTCGAGCGCGTGCAACAATCGAAAGGCTACAAGGCGGCCCTGGAGATGGTCTGGAACGCCATCCAGCGCCGCGCCACCGACATCCACCTCGAGCCGACCGCCAATGAGATGCCGGTCCGTTTCCGGGTCGACGGCATGATGAACAACATCAAACCGTTCACCCGCGTGATGGGGGATGCCGTCGTCAACATCTTCAAGGTCCTGTGCAACCTCGACATCACCGAGAAACGCAAACCCCAGGACGGCAGCTTCTCCGCCCAGGTCGAAGACCGCATCGTCGAGTTCCGCGTCGCCACCGCGGGCAGCGTCGTCGGCGAAAAGCTGGTTATGCGCATCCTCGACGCCACCGCCCAGCTGGCGGACCTCGGCCACGTCGGCATGACCGAGCCGATGCAGGCGCAAGTCCGCGAGGTCATCACCAAGCCGCACGGCCTCTTTCTGGTGTGCGGACCGACCGGTTCCGGCAAGAGCACCACGCTCTACGCTTGCTTGCACGAGATCGACCGCTTCCAGAAAAACGTCATCACCGTCGAGAACCCCGTCGAATACCGGCTCGACGGCGTCACGCAGATCGAAGTCAATCCGAAGCAGGGCAAGACGTTCGCCTCGGAGCTGCGCAGCATCCTGCGGCAAGATCCGGACGTGATTCTCATCGGCGAAATCCGCGATAAGGAAACCGCCGAGATCGCCTGCCAGGCCGCCCAGACCGGGCACCTCGTCTTCAGCACCCTGCACGCCAACGACTCCGTCACCGCCATCGCCCGCATGATCGACCTCGGCACGCCGCCGTTCATGCTTTCCAGCGCCTTGATGGGCGTCCTCAGTCAGCGCCTGGTGCGCAAGCTGTGCAAGAAATGCCGCAAGCGCGTGCGGCCTTCGCTCGATACGCTCAAGAAATTGAAGGTCGATTCGGATGCCGTGCGCTATCTGTATCGCGCCTTCGATCCTGCCGAGGACGCCCCCAAGAAGGACGAGGACGATGACAAAGAACCCGAGCTGAAAATCTGCGAGGCGTGCGGCGGCAGCGGTTTTCTCAAACGCACCGGCATCTTCGATCTGCTGGTCGTCAACGACAAGATTCGGGAGTTGATCCGCGCCAACCCGAACATTCAGGAAATCCGCCAGATCGCCACCGACGCCGGCCTCAAGACCTTGATGGAGGACGGCGCCCGCCTGGTAATCGACGGCGAGACGTCCATCCAGGAGTTGTTGCGCGTGAGCAAGTGACCTGTTGGCCGTTTGCGTGCTTCGCCGCAAGCGCATGAATCGAGGACATCATGGCAATGATGATCGCCGCGCTCGTGATCGTGCTCGCTTGCGGCTACGCCCAGTATCGCAACGGACTGTTCAGCTCGTTCGCCATGCTGATCATGGTGTTCCTGTCGGGCTTGGTCGCGTTCGGCTTCTGGGAGCCGATCGCCGACTTTCTCGATCCGGTTTTTCAGAATAACGCCCTGGCTGGCTGCGAGGACCTGATTGTGCTGCTGATCCTGTTCAGCGCGACGCTCTTCGGCTTGCGGCTTTCGACCAACTACCTTTCGCCGGAGCTGATCGAGGAGAACGGCGTCTTGCAACACTTCGGCGCCGCGGCGGTCGGCCTGGTGACGGGGTACTTCCTGGCGGGATTTTTGATCTGCGCCATGCAGACACTGCCGCTCGATGAACGCTTCCTTGACTTCGAGCCGCGCTCGTCAACCGAGCCGGTCTACCGGAGCATCTACCCGCCCGACCGCGTCTGGCTGTCGCTAATGCAGCACGCGGGGGCGACGCCGTTTCGCTGGAAGGAAGAGCCGGCGCCGATGAGCAATGCCAATGTGGACCAATACAAGACGTTCGACCGCAGCGGCACTTTCGAGCTGCGCTACCTGCGTTATCGCCGCAGCACCGCGGAACGGGGGCCGATGCCTTATTTCGGTGAGTTCGATCGCGAAGTGGGCAAGCAAAAACCCCGCTGAACGACCGGAAGTCGAACAGCGGGGCCGGAACAGAGAAGAGGCCGAACATGATGTGATGTTAACCCACCGGTTGGGCAGTGCAAGTACAAAATCACTTTTTTCGAGAAAAATTGGGAAGCCCAGGACATCACTCGCGTTTGCGCAGCACCAGCTGTTCGGGCGGAATGACGGTCGCGGGCTTCGCTTGCGTAACGCCCGCTTTCGGGCAGCCGCAGCCGCCGGAGCAGTCGTCCTTCGTGCCGCGCCAGGCGCGGCGGGCGCGCAGGAGCAGATAGACGCCGGCGGCGGCGATCGCGAACCAGGTTACGATGATCTGCCAGTCCATCGCTGCCTCCTCGCGGCGAGCGTCGAGGCGTAAGCCTGACGTGCGTTTGGCGGTGTCTATTCAACCACCACCACGTCGGGTCAAAACAGGCTGCCGATCTGATACGTCAGCATCGCTCCGAGGTACGCCAGCGCCGTCATGTACGTGAACGTGAAGATCGGCCAGCGCCAGCTGTTGGTCTCACGCTTGATTACCACCAGAGTCGAGACGCACTGGCAGCACAGGGCGAAGAATACCATCACCGACAGGGCGACCGGCACACTGAAAACGGTAGACTTCTGCAGGGCGTCGCGCAGCTCGTCGCGGTATTCGTCATCGTCGGCATCTCCTTCGCCTTGGCCGAAGATGATGCCGAGCGTGCCGACCATCACCTCGCGGGCCGGAAAGCTGGCGATCGCCGCCATACCGATGCGCCAGTCCCAGCCGAGCGGCTTGACGGCAGGCTCGATCCATTGCCCGACGCGCCCCAGCATGCTCTGCGCCTTCCATTCGCTGCGCAGCTCGTTGATCTTCTTCTCGTCCGGCTCAATCTTCTCATTCAGGGCCTCGATCTCCTGATCCTTGGCTTCGATCGCCGTCGAGTCGGCCGGCTTCGCCGTCTTGAGCGCTTTCAGGTCTGCCTTGAGCGTCTTCATCTGCTCGCGCGGCTTTTCCAGAGGCCCTTCGAGGCGGGCGATGTCTTCGGCGTAGTTGCCGCTGGGAAAGTAGAGCAAGGCCCAGACGAAGACCATGCTCGCCAGAATGAACGTACCTGCTCGCCTGGAGAACATCCAGCCGGCGTCGAACGAACGCCGGCCGACCGTGTAGAGCGACGGGCACTTGTAGAGCGGCATCTCCATCACGAAGGCCGGCGTTTCGCCGCGCAGCACGGATCGCTTGAGCAATAGCGCGATCAGCGGCGCCAGCATGATGCCGATCATGTATAGGCCGAAGAAGGTCAGGCCCGGAACCCACCACGCGAACCGGTCGCCAGAGAGAAACGCGCCGATGAGCAAGCTGTACACCGGCAGCCGGGCCGAACAGCTCATGAGCGGCGCCACCAGGATCGTCGCCAGCCGATCGCGCGGGTTCTCGATTACGCGCGCCGACATGATGCCCGGCACCGCGCACGCCATCGACGACAACAGCGGTATGAACGACTTGCCGTTCAGCCCGGCCCGCCACATCAGGCGATCCATCAGGAACGCCGCCCGCGCCATGTAGCCGCAATCTTCGAGCACCGCGATGATGGCGAACAGAATCATGATTTGCGGAATGAAGACGATCACCGCGCCGACGCCGTTGATGATGCCGTCCACGATCAGGCTGCGCAACGGACCGACCGCCAGCCCGGCGTTCACCAGGCCGGCCAGCGCGTTCTTGCCCACGTCCATCCAACTTTTGAGCGGGTCGGCGATGAGAAAGATCGAATTGAAGACCAGGAACATGACGGCCAGGAAGATGAGCGTGCCCCAGATTCGGTGCGTGAGGACCTTATCGATCCGGTCGGTCCAGGCGACGGGGCGCAGGGCGGGACGCTGGATGCAGTCGGCGGTGCGTTTGCGAATCCAGCCGTAGCGGATGTGTGCTTCGATGCCGGCGAGGGTGCTGCCCGCTTGCACCAAGCGCTGGCGGGATGCCTTCAATTCGTCGGCGAGCGTGTGACCGTGCTTTTCCGTGAGACGCTTTTCCGCGTGGCCCCCGACATCCAGCAGCAGCCGGCGGATCAGATACGGCGCCTCCTGCGCGCCGGCGATACGGTGCAGCCGGGTCACTTCATTCTCGAAGATTTCCGGGAAGGTCGGCCCACTGGCGCGGCTTGGCTTTTGCAACACCGTCGCGATAACCGCCTTGAGCTGGTCGAGTCCCCTCCCCTTGTTGGCCTGGATTGGCACCACGGAGACTCCGAGTTGTTGAGACAGTTTATCAACATCGATCTTCAGCCCTTGCCCGTGGGCGACGTCGATCATGTTGAGAGCGACGATCACCGGTACGCCGAGTTCGAGTACCTGCGTCATCAGGTAGAGATTGCGCTCGAGGTTCGACGCATCGACAATGGTGACAACGACATCGGGGCGAGGTTGGTTGGCGTTGTGGCCAAGGATGACATCGACGGCGAGCATTTCATCGGGGCTGCGCGGCGCGAGGCTATAGGTCCCGGGGAGGTCGATCACGTCGAGCGTCAGGTCGCCGAGGCGCAGTTTGCCCTTCTTGGTTTCGACGGTGACGCCGGGGTAGTTGCCGACGCGCTGGTTCATGCCGGCAAGGGCATTGAACAACGTGGTCTTGCCCGTGTTCGGATTACCGACGAGCGCGACGGTGGGAGTGCGAAGAGCAACCATGGTGGTTGTGCAGGTTTTCGTAGTGACAAGCTGCCAGCTTGTCTTTTCGTAGTGACAAGCTGCCAGCTTGTCTTTTCGTAGTGACAAGCTGCCAGCTTGTCTTTTCGTAGTGACAAGCTGCCAGCTTGTCCCTTATGGGGCTACGACCGTTGGGCGCTGCAGGGACAAGCTGGCAGCTTGTCCCTACGATATCCATTCAAGCTATGACGGTAACGCGAATGCGGGCGGCTTCACTGCGGCGCAGGCTCAGACGGTAGTCGCGCAAGCGAATCTCCAGCGGATCGCCGAGCGGGGCGAACGCGAGGACTTCGATCTCCTCGTCTTCGAGCAGGCCCATTTCCATCAGACGCTGCAGGACAGCGTCGTCGCCGATCAGGCTGTCGATGCGGGCGCGCTGGCCTTCTTGCAACTGGTCGAGGGTCATGGTGTTACCGTGGCGAACGTCGGGGCGTAAGCCTGACGTGGAAACCGCCGCACCCACGTCGGCTTACGCCCCGACGCTCGCCGCGACGGCAACGGGCCGCACGAGAATCTGCAGCGCCCAGTCGCCGCGCACGCTGAGCCGCGACTCACCGACCTGTAGCAGGCACGGGCTCCCCGCTTGCAGGACGAGCAGCCTGGCGCCGATGCGAACTCCCATTTCGGCAAGCCGGCTTACCCAGCCGGGTTCGCCGGTTACGTCGGCCACGTCGGCCCAATCGCCGTTATTCAGGCATTCCAGGGGCATCAGATCGGTTGGCACGAGATCCACTCCCGATAGATTGATCTTGAGATTCAGTCTCAATATTATTATCGGCAAGATCGCGCGCGTCAAGCACAAAGTGCAAAAGTAAATGACAAAAAAACCGCTTGCAGCTTAGCGTTCGCGCGGCGCCAGGCGAGCACTAAACCGCAAATGGCGTCTTACTCCGCCATCGATATGCGGATGATTTCCTTGTCATTGCGGGCGTACACCGAGCGGTTGGCGAAGGCCGGGTGCGACCAGATCACGCGCCTGCCCGCCGGCGGGGCCATTGTGTTGGTCGGCGTCAGAATGTTGGCGCGATCGATCTCCTGGTAGCCCTTCGGCGTCAGCTTGGCGATGATGAGGTCGCCTCCTTCGTTGAAGAGGATGCAGCGCTCGCCCTGCTGCACGATGAACGCATGGCCCCAGCGCGTCGATTTGCCAGTGGTCGCCTGGAACGTGTCCCAGACCCGTTCACCGGTCGCCGCCTTCAGGCAGCGCAATTCGCCGTAGGAGCAAACGCCGTAGATGTAGCCGTCCTTGATGAACGGCGTGCTCATGACGCTATGGAGCGCCTCGGTGTCGGTGACGCTGCGGCCCTGGATCTGCCAAAGAACTGCGGGTGGCTGCACTCCCTTGACCTTGAGCATGAGCGAGCCTTCGTAGAAGCAGGTGAAGTAGAGCAAGTCCTTGTCGAGTCGGGGCGTCGGGATCGACATGCCGGCTTGCAGGGCAGCCTTCTTGTTGTAGCGCTGGGTCCAGTGGACCTTGCCGGTTGCCGGATCGAGGGAATTGACCGACTCGGGGTGCCAGAGGATGAGCTGGCGAATGCCATCGATGTCGAAGATCATGGGGGGCGCGTAGCCTGGCTCGCCGGCGGAGAGATTCTTCCAGAGTTCCTTGCCGGTGTCCTTGTGGAAGGCGACGACGACGGAGCCTTTGCCGCCGGCCAGGCAGATGAGGCGATCGCCGTCGAGGAGCGGATGGCCGGAGAAGCCCCAGCCGGGGACGTTCATCGAGTATTCCTTGAGCATTTCCTTCGACCAGAGGACCTTGCCGTCGTCGGCGTCAAGGCAGAAGAGATGCCCCATGGCGCCGTAGGTGTAGACCTTGCCGCCGGCCACTACCGGCGTGGTGCGCGGGCCGGAGGCGTAGCTGATCTGATATTCGCACGGATACTCGTGTGTCCAGACGACCTTGCCGTCGGCCTCGTTGAGGCACAGCACGCGCTCGACGCCGTTGACGCGTGTCTTGCGCTCGAAGGCGTTGTCGGGGTTCTTGACCCCCTTGGCGAGGACGCGGTCGGTGATGTAGACTTTGCCGTTGGCGACCGCTGGCCCGGAGTAGCCTTCGCCGATCGGCGTGCGCCAGCGCACTTTCGGACCGCCGGGCGGGAACTTGGCGGCAATGCCCGCCTCACGCCAGACGCCGTCGCGCTTGGGGCCGAGCCATTGCGGCCAATCGTCAGCGCGGGCCGAGGCGGCGAACAACAAAGCGAGCAGTGTCGTCAACGGCAATCGTGTCAGCATTCGAGTGCTCCTGGGCAAAGAAAATCGGCATCCCGATGGTGGATCGAGATTTCTATCACTATAGACGTTGGCAGCTGGAAAACGAGTGAAAGGAATTATCGGTAGTGTCGCAGTTTGACCTCGCTACCGTAGACCTCACGCTCCGCGTGAGGATTCCTCACGCGGAGCGTGAGGTCTACCATCGAAACTGAGACACTACCGAAATATCCGAGCCTGAAGCGTGAGCGAAGGAAACGTTGCCCTTCGCTCGCGTTTCAGGCTCGGATCGCGGATCGATCAATTCATCGGACGGCGCAACGCTTCGAGTTCGCCGCGGTAGTAGATGACGTACGTGAAATCGTTCTTGTGCAGGATCAAAATGTTGGTCGCGCCGTGGAAGCGCTCGGCCGGCAGGCTGTCGGTACGAAATTGGCGCTGCGGAAAGATGAGCACGGACGCCTCGGCCCGCTGGTCGCCGCCGAGATCGCGGTGCAGCGACAACTTGGCGACGGGGTGTTTTCCGTCGAATCTGACAATTTCAATTTGCCGCAGATGGTCGTAATCGAAGTCGCTCGGCGCCACCACGCGCAGGCCGCGCTCCGCGAAGTAGTCTTCCAATTTCTCCTTGTCCCAGCCGGCGCCCAAGTGCGGATACGCCTGCACTTCACTCATGCTGACGTTTGGCAACGATTGGACATACCAGGCGGTCCCCAGGCCAACGAGAAGTACGGCCGCCAGCACGGCGCCTCCCCATTTCCATGGCGAACTGCCGCGCTCGGCGGTCAAACGGTTCATCACCTTCTGCTTCAAACCAGCCGGCACCACCACGTCGCGCAATAACGGTCCCAGCGCCTGGTCCGCCTGGCGCTCCGCCTGGGCCAGCTCGGCGCAGTCGGGGCATTTCTCCAGGTGCTGCTTCACCGCATCGCGCTCGGCAGCGTCAAGCTCCTCGCTCTTGCGATCCACGAAGGCGAGCATCTGTTGTAGGTGTTGGCAATTCATCACTTCACCTCCCCCTGAGGCACTTTCTCGACCAGCTCGGAATGATCCGTCAACCGCTGGCGCAGAAATGTCTTGGCGCGGGCGAGCCGCGACATCACCGTTCCCAGGGGCACTTCCAGCTGTTCCGCAATGTCCCGGTAACTGAATTCCTCGAAGTAATAAAGAATGAGCGGCGTGCGAAACGCCTCCGGCAGCTCATTCAAGGCGATTTGCAGCTGCGCCGAATCCACCGCGGGCAGCGGCTCCGACGCTCGGTCGGGCAAATCTCCGACACATTCAAGCGGCACTTGCTTCTCCTGCTTGGCAGTCCGCAGGTGGTGCAGGTACGCATTCCGCAGGATGCTGAACAGCCATGATTTCGCCCGATCCAACTCGCGCAGCTGATGCAGCTTGTTCTGGGCCAGGCAAAATGTCTCCTGCGTCAGGTCCTCAGCCAGCTGCGATGCACCGCCAAGTCGATAGGCGTAACGGTACAGGGCGGCATAGTGGGCCTCCACGAGCGCTTCAATCGCGGGTTTGGCGGAGCTAAACCACCCCATGCGCTGGACTCCCTACATTACATGAGACGCGAGCCACGGTTTTTATTCCCGATGCCGCGGAGAGTTGCGCGAAGAAGGTATCCTCCCTGAAAACGCTACTTTGCCGCTTGGGATCTAAATACTAACCCGGAGCGCAGGCGAGGTGCAAGTCGAAATCCTTGCTCATGCTTCGGAAAACAAGAAAAGCCGAGCAGACGCGAGTCTGATCGGCTTTCGATTATCGCACATTCAAACCTGAAAGCGCAAATGGATTACGTGGTGGTCTTGGCCGGGGTCGTCGACGGGGTCGTATCGGTCTTGGCCGGCGTGGTGCCGGTCTTCGGCGTTCCCTTGTCGCAACCGATGACGCCGCCCATCGCGCACACGAGGGCCAAACAAACCAGAACTGCAAGCAACTTCTTCACGATTTGCCATCCTTTCAATGAAAATGGTCTTGAGGAGGAAAACTACACGGTTTCACACCGATTCGTCACAGCCACGACACTCACGCGGTGATTGAACCGGGCTTCGAGACTTACGAAAAGGCGGTCAGACGTGGTCTGTCCGTTGGGAACGTTCAGCGACGAGGTCTTCGTCTTATCGGTGGGCGTGGTGGTCTTTTCGGGGGTCGTGGTCGTCTTATCGGTCTTGGTGGGGGTTGGCGTGGCGGTCTTTTCCGTCTTGGTTGGGGCTGGCGTGGTGGTCTTTTCAGTCTTGGTGGGGGTTGGCGTCGGCGTCGGAGTGGGCGTTGGAGTGGGCGTCGGTGTCGGAGTGGGCGTCGGTGTTGGAGTGGGCGTCGGGGTAGTGGTCGTCGGGGTAGTGGTCGCCGGGGTAGTGGTCGTCGGGGTGGTGGGCGTCGGCGTCGTGGGCACAGGCGTGGGCGAGCCGGTCTTCTTGGCGGGGGAGGTCTTGCCACCCTTGTCGCAACCGGTGACGCCAAACGTCAAGATGAATACCAGACCGAGACAAAAGCTCAACGCGAGTAGCTTCTTCACAATCAACCATCCTTTCAACGAAGTGGGTCAGAGTAACTGCGATGCAATATCGCGACAGGTTTCTTTGGGGAAGAGGCGATCCGCCTCAATGCCAATGCCAGATCGCTGGCTAGTTCAACCTTGTCCCTGATGTAGGAGGCACGAATCATCAACATATTCCCAAAAAATCTACTTTCAAGAAAAAAAAATGACAATTTGTGATATTTTTCCCGAACCAACGAGAAGCCTTGAATTGCCCTGGCATTTCGCGCTTGAAAGCGGAGATATGGGGAATAATCTGATCTTTCGTGCCTCCCATGGTGGGGTTTGGAGTGCCGCACCCCACGGCTTGCCTGTCAAGTTCGAGGTGAACATGAAGGTTGCCTGGACCCTGTTGATGCTGTTCTCGCTATTCCTCACCGGCTGCGGCGGCGGCAGCGACCCCGTCAACGAAGGCAAGGACAAGCCAAAACCAAAGAAAACCACGTCGGAGACAAGCTTGTGAGAAGCGTTACCGCAACGGTTCTCCGCAGCGTCGTTTATCTTTTGTGAATTACGCTTGACGATTTGGAGTAAGAGTCGTTAAGTTCAATGTTATAGAGATGACTTCGCTGCTGACGCACCAACGAGCCGCGACCGTCACCAAGCGCGTTCGCAGGTAACGGTCACGATCGTGAAATTGAGTGCGCAGGCATAATTATCCTACCCGACCCGATGGCGCGCCAAGGCTCGGCGAAGTTGCAGATGGAACCTGCCCCTCCTATTCGGGTTGGTTTCCAGTTGGCGAGCTACCAACCATGCAATCGTTCTCTCCCCCCGACCAATCCCCCTCGGTCCCGTCGGCCAAGCTGGCAGCCCCCCCGGCCGAATCTCCGCCGGAGTGGAGCACGTATGAGGCCCAGCGCCGCCGCACGCTGCTGTTCCTTCTCTTCGCCGCGATCTACGTTGGATACCACCTGATCGTGCCGCCGGACTGGTTCATGCAGTGGACGGGGATCGACGCACTCCACGGGCGGGGCTGGCTGGAATATCCTCTCTTCCGCGCCGATTGGTACTATTTCGGTGGCGAGCCGCCACCGTGGTACAATTTTGAGACCCTCTATCGCTGGTTCCTGACGTTACTCCCTTTGGCGGCGTGGGCAAGCGTCGTCTTTTTCGTGCTCACTCGAGTCCGTTTCCTGACCCATCGTCGCGTCGCCTTTATCGTTATTATTCTCGGCTTGGCCTTCTTGGAAGGAAACATGCGCTGGTATCAGATGTCGAAAAAGCATGTAACGTGGAAGGAATTTGTCGTGCTATTCGATCCCGATGCCGGCTCCGACCTGGGACTTAGTTCCTCGCTCTATGAAGAACTTGCTTGGCAGTTCGGGGCTCACCTTTTATTTCTTATGATTTGCGCTTTCCTCGCGGGGCCTGAATTTCGCTACTGCATTCAGGCGATCTGGAAGGGCCCCCTGGGCAAGACCTATATTGGGATCGCTTGCCGATGGCTCTATCGCGCCTTCGTTTGGCTTCGCCTCGAAGCCTTTCTGTTTCGTGTCCTGGGCTGGCTCGACCGCAAAGCCGCGTTCGCCTGCATCGCCGTGCTCGTGTTGATCGATCCGATTGTCATCTGGGCGCTTGACAAGGAGAAACAGGACAATCAAGCCGAACGTACGGTCATCCGTCAAATCGCCGACACCAATCCCTTGCGCATGCAATCCCTTGACCGAGCGTGGGATCGTATTATCTTTCATTATTCCCCGGAAGCGCAAGAAATCGCGGCGGCCAACGAGGCGATGCGTGACCTTGATTCGCTTGCGCTAAGCACCAAGGGTCGCCCACTCGCACTTCCGAAACGCAAACTTCCCGCACAACCGGACAACATTCTCATCCTGCAAGCGGAAACGTTGAGTGCGGAAATCTTCAACGAGACCGATTTGCCCTACCTCAACGAATTCTCGAAGAAATGCCTCCGTCTGAAAAAGCATTTCTCCGTTGGCAACGCCACCCATTACGGCATCATGGGCTTGCTGCACGGCAGCCCCGTTACGTTCTTCACAGGCCATCGCAAGTATTATCGCCACAATCCGTATTTCACTCATTTCCACGAAAACGACTATAAGTCTCGGATTATTGCGCGCAGCGTCTTGAGTCATCACCATCTGGGGGAATATGTTTACCCCTGGACCGAGCCGGTCAGCGAACCGGGCGGCGATTTCAAGGTCATCCCCGAGATCCACGAAGAACTTGCCAAGCCCGGACCGCGCCTGGTCTATTCGTTCTATCATGCGACGCACTATCCGTACGATCACGACAAGGAATACAAGGATTACACGCCCGAAGTCGAGTATGACTTCAATTACAATCGCTCCGGACTTTTCGAGTGGAAAAACCAGATTGTCAATCGCTACAAGAATACTCTGTTGAACATGGATGCGTGGTACAAGGAAATTCTGAAAAAAGTCGATCTGGACAAAACCATCGTGATCATCACGGGTGACCATGGCGAGGAGTTTTTCCAGCAAGGCCGCCTCGGACATTGCTCGGCGCTCAATATCCATCAAACCATGACGCCTTGTTTCGTCTATATACCGGGCGTCGAGCCGCGTGACGTAACGTTTGTCACGTCGCACGCGGACATCATGCCTACCATCGCGGACGCTCTGGGCCACGCGAAGAAACCGGAGACGCTCGGGCAATCGCTGTTCGAACCGGTGTCGTTCCGGTACGCGGTACTTTCTCATTTTGAATACGCGAAATGCAAGCTATGGGCAGTCGCCACCGAAGATCGCATGGCCGTTTTCGAAAGGGATTACTGGGACAATGTCTCGATCGTAAGCCTGACGGACTGGAGCGGCCGACATAAGGCGTTTATCGGCGAAGCCGAGGCCTGGGACGACCGGTTCCGCATCATTCGGCGCGTGGAAGAGGAACTCCGCGCGTCGCGCGAGGAACTCCTCGCGTTGCCGGACTAACTAGGGCGCCCCCGGAATTATGGCTCTTCCGGTGAATGCGTGTTTTGCTGTCAAGGTCGGTTGAGCTGGAAACGATTTTTTCCTTAGCTTGTCCCCCCCGGACGTGAACTTCAGGGGCAAAATCTGCCATAATCCCTGGAAAAATGCCAAGTCCTGAGGGTCAGCAGATCTTGACCTTTAGCTCTCCTGAGAGGGTCGTCACCAGCCGGATACCACGAAAAACGCCG
>JACXTT010004325.1_pt1 | contig 21148 bp, 22 predicted proteins | sample 9270951 | NCBI WGS metagenome assembly JACXTT01 (sample SAMN15532306, study PRJNA645909) | rock metagenome | isolation source: weathered quartz diorite | place: Puerto Rico | collected 2017-06-21
AGAGGCGACATGACGGACTTCCCATGTCGCCCGCGCTCCCACCGAGTACTTTAGGCCCCGTCGGCGCAACTTCCGCCACAGTTCCGGGCTGATCGGCAGGGGCTGCGCCCGGCTCTGACCAACGTGCACAAATGCCCCGTGGTGTTCGATCCGGCCGTAGTGGAACAGCCTCGCCAACAGCGCCAGTGCATGGTGGGCCAGGGTCTGGTTCACGAAGGGTTCCTGTCGTTCCAGCGCCTCAATCGCACTGCAACTCGGCTGTCCGTCGCTGTCCAGGCCCGGCTCGACGATCTCCGGCAGCAGCTCAGCCGCTGTTCGTAGCCGCTCCGCGGATCGGCGGTTCCTTTCGTTCAACGGTTCGCCCAAGACAAATTGTCCGCTGTCGGCCCGGTTCCCAATGTCCAGCCAATAAGCCACTCGGCTGCGGCACCCTCCCGTCGCTTGCTCGATGGTCTTCCGCGCCGCTCGAGTGTCGACACACCCGACTATCAGGTCGTAGTGCGACAAATCGTACTTGGTTGTGACGTGCTCTGCAACCGCCGTCCAGTTCAGTCCCCAGAATAGGTTCAGCCTTGTCACGAGCACGACTGCCTTTGACAGACCAATCTCACCCTGGCTGAACGGTTGGCGCGCGCAGTTCGTGGCGGAGATGACGTCCCCGTCCATCAGCGTGACTTCCAGGCCTCCGGGGTGACCGGCGATCACCATGGCCTGGTGCAGATACGGCAAACCGGCTGCGACGGCGCTTCCCGTGCCCCCGCACCCCACCACGAGGACTCGCACGGGCCGACGCAGCAGGTCCGTATGGAGGGCATGAATCACGGCGCATCAACTCCTTTCGACGAACTGTCGGAGGCTTTCCCGAGCGTCCGTGAGGTATTCGACGGGAAAAGGCTTTTTGCTACCCATCAGGCTCGTCCAGAGCCCCACCGACCCTCTTGGGTGATTTGTCAACCGTGCCGCGCCATACGCGTGGGTAAACTCACTCTCGAAGAAAGCTTTCTCCCACAACTCGATCGAGGCCACACCAAGGTCCTCCGGTGCTCGCATACTGCCCTGGCATGTGAGCGCTCGGTCGTTCACGTTGTAGTAAGGCGCTGTTTTGAGATTGGTGCTCGCTTCAGGCCGGCGGTTCTCCTCCAGCGCTCGAATCCACAGTTCGCGGCCCATGACTTTCCAGATAAGCGCCGGCTGCGGAAAGCGTCGGCCGCTTATCCCCTTGGTTTGCTCGTCGCCTCCACCAAAAAACATGGTCCGCATTTGCGCCGGCGACCACCACACGAGCGTCTCTGGCGTCCGCACCAGCATGCGCTCGGGAAGAATCTCTGGTAATACACGCGAACCTAGTCCCTCCGCAAGTGTCCGGAGAAACACCATTGTGAGCGGCTGGCCTTCTCCGAGAAATGGCGCGCCACCTTCCTCAGTCAAACAGGCCTTATGCCAGCTCGCGAAGGCTCGTGTGCCCCCTTGGTAGATCAGAACCGCTCCCTTCAGTTTCAAGGCTTCGCTTCCACCCAGATCAACATTGCATTCCATCGTGCCCCCCTCGCCTCAGCGATCGTTTCCTGGAAGGCTCTTCACCAGACAGCTCGCCGCCCAGAGCGTTTGACACACGACGCCGAGCACCCGGAATGTCGCTGTGATGCTACCCGGATCCCTGCCATTCAACGGCAAGATCAGAGTCGGTTCTGGATAGACCTCCATCATTGTCTGGGATTCGTCGTCGAAGCATCCTTCGATCGCGTCGCCGGGATGGAACACAGCCAGCAGAGCCGGGAGAGGAGGATTCCAGTCCACCATCGCTTCGCACGCCTTCTGGCCGATTTCAGGCCGCTGGGCTCGCTCGGCCAGTTTTGCCACTTCCAGGGCCCGCGCCATGATCTCATTCGCCTGCCTGTTGCGGCCGCTCTCGATCAGTCTCTCGACAGCTCGTTTGCTTAGCGGCCGACGACGGATGGATCTCGGAATGCCTCCGGCGACATCGGGCAATTCGTAATTCTCCGCCTCGGGATCACCCTCATACCACTCCCGCAGCATTTCGACGCGACCTTCCGCGTCCCGGTAGTCGTACACCCGCACCCAGCGGTTCAACGCGCCGATGAACAAACTGAAGAACGTCGCTGGAAGCCGTGGATGGATTCGCTCGAGGAGCTTTATGGTCGGCCCCAGGACCACATACCCCGCGCTGCCGGGCTCCAGGAGAAGATAGAGCTCTTCGACCCCGCCGGCTGGCTCCCGACTGCTGCATCGGTCCAGTTCCGTCGACAGGATAAGACTCAACTCGAATTGTTGGCGGATGGGGTCGCCGCTATGTGCCGCGACCCAACGATCGAGTGTCAGCTTCAGGAATCGCCCCGGATCCCCCGCAGATTTCGGCCAGTCTTCAGGACAGCCGATGCCGGCTCTTAGAACGTTTGCCGCCACCACCGCGACATCACGGTCTCCTCTCCGTAACTGCTGCTCGATTGGCGCACCGTCCAGGCGCGGAATCGTCAGCCCGACGCATCCGGGAGCAATCAACTGAGCGGAGGGAGCCACCCCGGCGGTGCTGAAATGCGAGGTCCCTGCTGGCGCTTCTGCAATGTATGATGGAGCGCCCGGACGATTAGCGCGGCGGATTTCTGCCAGTCTTTGCATTCGAGGAACCTCCGTAAGATCTCTTGCTGACTAGGATGGTTCCCTCGGGCCAGTGCGTCCAATTCCACCAGCACTGACTCCCCTGGGTCTCTCGCGTTGCTGCGTCTCTTCGGGTTCACGGCTGAAAAGTCCTTTCATCGAAGCTGGGAGAGGGCCACCACAAATGGAGCCTCGAGGAGGGAAGTCGACCGACCCCAGCTGACGCCCGCACGGCTCAGTCACAATCACCCGTGGCCAGACTAACGTCCTACTGGCTGAGAGGCGCGGTCGAGGCCTACCCCGAAACAAGCTGAGTTGTTGGGAGTAATCAGTGCGTCCTCAGTAGCGATCCTCTGAAGCTCTCAGGCAGGGCACAGAAGAGTCCATCGTTAGAGTACGTGACCGGCTAGCAGAACTGATTGATTGTACATGTCGGTGAGCAGAAGCACGTGATGCTTAGCCCGGGTGATCCCAACTCGTAGGAGCTTCCGGCTTCGCGGGTGAGGGGCACCGTCGTCCCTAAGGATCAGGGGGCAGATATTAGCGTCGTCAAGGATTACAACGGCGTCGAACTCTTTCCCTTTCGCCTTGTGCAGAGTCATTACGTGAATACCCTTGAGATCCCCGCCGCCGGACAGAAGCTGGTCTTGAGTTATCGCAGCATCGAGCACCTGTCGAGCGCCTGCGTAGGTACCTTGCGATTGCCATAGCTCCTTGAGCCCACTGGCAATCAGGTGGCCCCGCTGGAACACGATGAGGTTCGAAGCGTGCTCGGCTACCGTCTGGAGTGCTGCGACTCCGCACTCGCGTGCTCGTTTTCTTGCCGAAAGCCAGTCCTGACGAGGGTCACCTGAAAAGCTCTCCTGCCGCAAGCGGCCCAGCAGCCCCAGTACGTTGTGCCCCACGCTGCCCCTCCGGGGACCTCTGCCAGCGCGTGCTTCGCTGGCTTGCTTCGCAATTCGCTCAGCCTGATCGAGCCCCGAGGATGTGCCCTTCGAGCGGAATACTGCGGCGATGAGATCCAGTGCTTCGCCGAGATCTTTCAGCTCTTCGAGGGTGTCCCTCCGTGGTTCCAGGAGAAGCGCTACCAGTCGGCTCGACAGCAGCACCGCCGCCTCGTCAATGTTGACCTTATGGACGATTGGCCTCACAGACCCATCGCCTGTCAGCGCGCGGGAGACAACGGAAACACCGCGCCCCCATGAAGCGAGAACCGCGATACTCTCAGGACGCGAGCCTGTCTCTCGCTCGACCTTGTTGATGACCATGCCGATGCTACTCCGGATGGCTTGATCTCTCGTCTTTTGCCTCGGCTGAAACCGGTAGCGGGACACACCCCTGTAGGAGCCGCCGCGAGGCGTGCCCAGGAGGATATCGTTGCCAAAGGTTACAATCTCGCTGGTCGGGCTTCGATGGTTCTGTCCCTTGAAGTCCACGCGGAGGGGGCTGAGCGCCTCCATGATCTCCTTTACACGCTCGGAACTGACACCCGGGCGGAAGTCATAGATCTGCTGTTCAAGGTCAGCTAAGCAGATAAGTTGCACTTGCCCAGCCAGGTGGCGAAGGATCTGCCATTGGTCGTCTGCGGTGTCTTGCGCCTCGTCAACGACAATGAGCGGGTGCCGGTCCGCAAGCAGAGTTCGCAGCCGGGTACTTCGGCACAGCAGCAGGTGCACCTTTGGAGCAAAGAGGTCGAACACAACGAGCCCACTGCCGGAAAACATCTTCTCTCGCTTCTCCTGCCACTGCTCGTCCTCGGAGCCCTGCCCGTTACGGTGAACAGCTTCATCGTGCGGAAGGATGAGGCGCAGTTGCTTAGGTGCACCAAGGAGGTAGCCGTACGCGCGCAGGACCTCCCAGAAAAATGAGTGGAAGGTTTGGATTGAAAGGTGCCGCAGCACTTCCGCAGGTATCTGTGCCGTCTTGCAAGCCTCAACGGCGCGCCCGACTGCTGCCCGGGAGAAACTCAAGAACAGGACCGACTGACCCAGCAAGAGGCCTGATTCAATCTGCCTCCGCGCTTTCAGGAGCGCGATTGTGGTCTTTCCACTCCCTGGTCCTCCGGTCACGAGGACGTGGCCATTGGCTTCGAGAATGCTCTGGCGATCTCTGCAAATCTCGATGCTCATAGCTACGTAGAAGAGTCATCTGCACCCGTTGGTGATTCGGGAGGGCTCACCCTTGGCTGCTGGTCGATACCGGTCGCCGCGCTCGTCTGTGGCTTCGCCGCCGGTGGGGGCGCTACTCTCGGTGTTGGTCTCGGGAAACGGCTGTAGATGTCATCCAGGAATGTCACGATGGTGGTTGGCAGCTCAGACGGATCACAGAGTTCGAGCAGATGTGCCGCACCGCCTTCTCCCTTCATACCTTTGAGGGTGGAAACGGTGAGGCGCTTGATAGCTTCGTCGTCCGCCGGTCAAGTAGCCGGGATCCCAAACTTGTTTTCCATGTCATTTGAACGGACTGCACCGAGGAACTCCCACTGACGACTGACCGGGGTTTCAGCAGCCATCATCTGCTCCGCTCCCTTGTACGCGATCTCAGTGGCGCCGGCGAAGCTCGCATGAATCGTCGCAACGTTCTCATCTTGCCGCTGCTTCCGGTCGAAGAACGCAAAGGCGGGAATGTCGAGCTCTTTGAAGAACGTACCCATCGATTCCAAGTTGCCGTCACCCTCGGTGTTGATGATCGTAACGCCGGCGAGGTCGAGAGGGAATCGGGACGCGTCTGCTTCCTCCATCTTGTGCGCTGCTGCTGCAAGTGCGTACTGCTCAGTTTGACCTTCACCCACTATAGCCGCCTGTCCGAGCATTGCCTCGGCGATAGCACGTCTGAGTTGGGATCGGTAGGTCTTCGCCTTCATCGAGGGTGGGAGATTGACTGGAATTCCGCGTACGGCACACGTCTCATCGAGCGTCAGCCTGACGATGCACTGCGGTTCAAACCGTTCGATGACGTACGGCGAGTGTGATGTGACGAAGCACTGGGAAGTCTTGGTCAAGAGGTAGTTCACGATGCGCCGCTGCGTGTGAGGAGGAAGCGCGATCTCGGGTTCTTCCATTGCGAAGATCACGTTGTCTGTCTTGATTTCCGCGATGAAGCTTAGCAGTGCCAGCACCAAGGTGTTGAGGGTTCCGGTTCCTGCGTCCTGGAAGGGAACAGCATCCTGACCTTTCTGCGTCGCGAGGAAAAACGCGATGGTCTTGCGGAGGTGTTCGCGCGTCAGCTGCGAAACGAACAGTCGCGTGCCTTGATCAGGAGCTTCCGCTGAGATGAACTCACCGAGGCGGGCTTCGATCTGATCGAGCAGTGGCCGCAACTCAGCAGTGCTCTCCTCGAGGGGTGGATCGAGCTTCCTCAGCCGGTCTCGCACCCGCTCCCAGAGCCCAGTACGGATGCTCTTCATCCTAAGGATGTTATCGAGCAGCGTGCCTCGCTCCAAGCTGAGCGCCCGTGAACCTGTCCGGTGCGCTCGGAGGTACAGGAAGCCAATTGATCGCTTCACTTTGACCGGGATTTGCTTCCGTGCTTCTTCGGGTTCTTCATCGTGTCCGAACACGGTCCGTGCGGTGAATTGATCCTCCTCTGCATCGTAGTGGGCCAGAGTGATAAGGCGCAGGCACTGCTCGACGCCTTCGCTGTCTACCAGTTCGACTTCGCCCTCACCAAGCAGCCTGCTCTCGTCGCCTTTCCAGAATTCTAGGTTGGTAGTACACAAGCGCTTGATCTCGTCGGTGAGGTCGGTGAGAACTACCTCAATGCGGATCGGCCTGATTGTCTCGCCGTCCTGTTCAAGATACTGTGCATTGTGGAAGTCGAACTCCTCAACAGGCGGGTAGCGGTTGAGCCGGTCAGGGCCGAGCACCAGCTCCAACGCTTCGCAGACGGTGCTCTTTCCGACGTTGTTGCCCCCAATGAGCAACGTGTGGCCGTTAAAGAGTAGCTCGGCAGAAGCGATGCCACGAAAGTTCTGAATTGTGAGCCTGCGGACGCGCAAAGGTCATTCCTCGGATCGGGCCAAGTTGCTCGCGCCAGCAGGGCGGTCGAACCCGGCAACCTCGATTATCTCGCACGAGGAAATCGTTTCAACGCACAATCATATGAAACGGACTTCGCGCCACTTCGGGAACCGCTGATCTCCTTGATCATGATGACCGGGAAACCCCGCGGCGTCCAAGTCACTCAGCCCTTGGACCCGATCGCCCGCTCGAACGTATAGCGCATCCTGTCGCCAACTGCTTCGGGTCCATTGAAAGCCGCGGTCGCGATTTCCGGAAACTGCGCGGCGTAAAACGCTCGGACGTCTTCGACGCTCATGGCCGGGTTGGGGTCGGGCAGCTTCGCGCCGTTGAAAACAAATACTCTTGCCATCGCGGCAACCTTGATTGCCATATAACTGACCTCCTCCTCCTCAATACGGGTTGCTCAAAAGGGTTCTGTCACGTCCGGTTGGGCCGGAGTGGTCGGCGCCGGAGCTTCAGCCTGATCAAATAGGCTTAGGGTCGCTGGGGGCTCGGATTCGGCCTTCTTTGCGACCGTCGGCGATGTCGCCATCTCCGCCGGCTTTTTGCCGCTATTGCCGACGCTCTTCTGCCTCTTCCGGGCCTCTTCGCGCGCCGCCTTCTCTGCCTCGTCCCGCTCTCGTTGGATCTCGGCCAGATTGTTGCCGAGCGTAACGTGGCCTGTCACGAATTCCCGAAGCTGCGTTGGGAGCTCACGGTCGAGCTCTTCGGGAGTTCCCGTGCAACACAGCGGCGTCGAAAGCCCAGTGTTCGCCGAATCTTTCATCCGTTTGGGAATCACCGAGACCGTCAGATGTTGATCGTCGGCCTTCGACACGATCATCATGACGGTGCGCTCGGAGAGCAGCGGCATCAGTTGCACGAAAAGGCCGCCCGTTAATGCTGTTTCTGGTGTGATCATGATTCTTTTCCTTCGCGTTCATTGAACAGGAGCGGCCTGTCGCCGCCCCTGTTCCAGCCTCAAAAGGGGACATCGCTATCCGAAACGTCCTGATTGAAGTCATCCGGGGCAGCCGCCGGCCCGGGGTTGCCGGTCCGAGGGTTGGCTGACGCAGGCTTCTTCTCCTCGCCGTTGCCGTTTCCGCGGCCCAGAAACCGGACCTTGGACGCGACGACTTCGACAGAGGTCCGTTGAAACCCGTCCTTGTCTTGGTATTCGCGAATCTGCAGTCGGCCTTCAACATAGACTGCGGACCCTTTGGTCAGGTGCTCGGCGCAAGTCTGCCCAAGCCCATTGAAAGCGACAACCCTGACCCAGGTCGTGCGCTCCTGAGGCTCGCCGTCCCGGTTCTTCCAGCGCTCATTGATTGCCACCGGGAAGGTCACAACCTGGGATTTGCCGTCGCTCAGAAACTTCATCTCCGGCGCGCTCCCCAAGTTGCCCATGAGCTGCACGTTGTTTAATCCGAGCATTTTTTTGCTCCTTTCTGTTCTTCCTAAGAGACGCACACCCCCGAATAGACACACGGGTCCCTGACGGGCCTAGGGTGCGGCTAGATTGTTGAGGTTGACCCTATGGGCGGAACGCCCTCGGGTGGAAACAGGTATTGGCGCCTACGCGACTTCGACGGCCTGCGGCTCCGCGGATTCCTTGTTGCCCTCCGGCTGACGCGCCGGCGGCTCGATCGACACCCGCAGAGCCGTAACCCGGCTCTGAAGCACGTCCAGGCTGGCCATCAATTCAGCGTTGTCGACGCGCTCGATCAGCTCGTCGAGCGTGCCCTCAATACCCTCCAAGACATCAGCAACAAATCCTGTATCGACTGCCATCGGGGTTTTCCTCCTCTCTCCGGACCGGCTATTCTTCGCTGAAGCGGAACTTCCGGGCCGGTTTCCTGACGATCATCGTGTCCAACTCGGCGGCGAGGTCGGCCATCCCCTGCTGGACCTTCGCCCGCAGGTCCGTGATCGTTCGCAGGGCCTCGGCATCGACCCCGGTAAGCATCGTCCGCGCCCGGTCCACCAGCACTTTCAAATCGGCGTCGTCGGTGACATTTCGGAAGTCGAAGGTGCCAAGGAACTCAACCAGGTTCGACACGGTCGATTCCTTGAAGCGCAGCGGCTTGCCTTCCGGTCCTTCCTGCAGCCGGTCGCGCATGTGTTTCACCAACTCGGCCATTGCAACCCGGAGCACCTGTTGGATCTCCCGGCCCGCTTCCGCCATGACTTGTGCTGCCTTCTCCCGTTCGTCGTGCCAGATCTTGGTGGAGATCTCGCGCAACTGTTCCGGAACGCCGAAGCTGATGTACTGCCAGATGAGCATGAACGGCTGGGCCACGTATTCCACCGGCGGATAGTCGGCCGGGTTGTAGAGCGACCGCAGCCGCTTGGCGGCTTCCTGGCACAGCGTGGGGTACGCTTTCAGAAACTCTTGGATCAGCTCCTCGCGGCGCGCCGCGAACTCCCGCAGCTTGGTCTCCATCTGCTCCAGCAGTCCGAGCGGACACAGGTGAATGCCCGCCTCGAACGGCAGGCAAGTGTCATAGAGGTAGCGCCGGATCTCGCCGTCAAAGTTCGCGATCGCCCGCAACTCCTTGGAATCCAGCAGGTGTTTCGAGACTCGGATCAGACTCTTGTCCGTGTCCACTTCCACTTGCGAATTATTGACCTTCCGCGTGTTTCCGAGCCGGCCCAGCCGGACTTTGACACACACCGTCCTCTGGGATAACTCCTGGCCCATGCTGTGAACTTCAATCAAAGGTACTGCCATGGCTGCCATCTCCTCGTTCTCCTTTTCCTTTCCGCCTAATCCGAACCAGTATTTGCGCTGGCAACAGATCCGGCCAGACTCGTATGAAATCCGCTCCGCCCGAAGACAATCGACTTCTCTTCGTGCGTTGACACACGCATGCCGCACTTCGCGGGTTTCGGTTACAAATGTCCGATTTGGTTAGCGAACGGCCCCCATTGATGGCCGCGCTGTCTTAGGCGGGAATTCCCAGAACCGGGAATCCAGTCACCACAGTTTTGCCGGCCGCGGTGATGTTGATCTCCACGATCTGCGGTTCGAAATCGCTCTCCCGGTACCGGTCGCTGAACAGGACCAGTCGCTGGTTCCGGCTGGTGCGCAGCGGCTCGCTCGCCGGCAGCGCCCGGATGTAGCGGCCCATCACCGCAAAGTCCAGCAACGTTCGGATGCCATGCCACATCTCGTGCCTACGTTCCGTACTCGAACGCGGCCGCGTGAAGTAATCTCCTGCGACGAGCTCGTCTTCCGAGTACCCGGTGAACATTCCCAAGCTCAGTGTGGGCGCCACCTTGCGAGTCCCTGTCATGACTTCTGCCAGAGCGGCCGCCTGTTGCATCGGTTCGCCACCCGAGAACGTGACTCCTTCGAGGTCTTCCCCGCGGTGTGAATCCCGCAGGAGCCGTACCACTCCCGCCACCGTCACTTCCGGCCCGCCAAACCGATGCGTCTGCTGATTCCAACAACCCGCGCAGTTCAACGTGCACCCTTGAAAGTAGACGACCGCTCTCAACCCCGGCCCGTTTGCCCGACTCGCTGGTACAAATGCGTGTAGCAGCATGTCGCCTCCCTATGCATTCTTACCGGCCGCTCTTCCGTCGCTGCTCCTGCGCGTTACTCTCGCGGCCGTAGCAGGCTGCCTTCTTTCGCTTTACCTTGGCGCGGTCGCCTCCCTGGAAGTCCTTCAACACGCTCTCGCAGCCTTGCCCGGCGAACCCGTCCAGGTCGACGGAGCTGTTGCCCGCCTCGTCAATGACCACAATGATCGTTTTCTGTTGCACGGCGGTCTTCTCCTTCATCGAGCCACAAACTGCAGCCGGATCTGGGGTCCGTTCGGCGTTTGAACGATCTCCCGGCCCCGAAGGATGTAGCCCTTTGCCCGCGCCACCGCCAGGGTCTGCCGTTCCTTGTAATGCTGGTGCACCTTGCCCAGCCACTTGTCGCCATATCCGATGCTCCGGTCGTACTCGCTCAAAATGGCTCGGTGGCGACCGTCGGTTCCGCAGACAAACCCAATGTCGTTCGAGGCACTGTCGAGCTGCGCCCGGCGGATGACTACATGAGCCCTTTCCGGCCGCTCATCCCCGTGATACCCGATCAATTGCGCACCTTCCGGATGGACCTCGGCGTGATAGCCCATCTCCTTCAATGCCTCCAACAGAAAACGCCGCTCTCGTATCTCGGTCGCAAACTCGCCGTAGGCAGACATTTCCTCCGTTCCTTTCCCCAACAACAAATACTGTCACTTAACCCATAACCTTGCCGCTTTGGGACCATAAAGTTGCCGGAGTTTGGTTCACTGTCGCCAATCGAACCACCCTTGATTGGCCTCGGTGCCGAACCTCTGGGAAGCATATCTTTGCCGGGAGTGCGGTTTTGGAAGGACATTCTTGCCGCAGAGTCAACTTGCATAAAGCAACTGTTTAATTGTAGTATTGTGTTATGCCGCGATGTCATCGTGTAGCGGAACGGCGGCTCTTCGAGATCGCCGAAGGGCAAGAGGGATTCTTCACAACCAAGCAAGCGAAGGCTGCTGGTTTTGCCGAGAATACCCATCCATACCATGTGCAGGTCGGGAACTGGATCCGGGAACATCGAGGCATCTACAGGCTCGCCCTGTTTCCGATAGCGGAACATCCCGACCTGGTGAAGTGGGCACTGTGGTCGAGGAATCGGAACGAGGTGACCGAAGGAGTCTACAGCCACCAAACGGCCCTGAGCCTTTATGAGCTCTCCGATCTTAACCCCGCCAAGCTGCACATGACCGTCCCGACCCACTTTCGGCGGAACAGCGCTATTCCAGGTATTCTTGTGCTGCACTTTGCGGACCTGGCCGATGAAGATGTGCAGACGGCACAGGGGTTCAAGCGTACCCGCCCCCTCCGAACGATTCTCGATTTGATTGAAGCTGATACCGTCGAGCGAGCTTTTCTCCGGCAAGCTCTGCGGCAGGCGCTGGATCGCGGTCTAATCCACCGCGGCCAGATCAAGAACGTGCAGCTAAGTGCCCGGGCCCAGAGAGTCTTCGAGGATCTTCTTCGGCGGGTCGCGTAATCCATGCCGCGTGAATACGCAACGGCGAAGGGATTTCGGAGGGCGCTGGAAGTCCGACTCGGGAAGGTCGCCGAAAGGGAGCATGCACAGGTGAACCGGCTCCGGCGCCACGTGGCGTTCGATCGTCTGTTAGCTCGGCTATTCCGGGTCGACTCCGCTCCGTGGACTCTGAAAGGTGGTTATGCGCTGGAGCTTCGTTTCAAGACTGCCCGGGCGACGATCGACATCGACCTGACGATCCAAAAGGTCGCAGCCGCCAATGATAGTGAAGCCAATCAGGTTGTTTGGGAACTATTGCAGGATGCGGCCAGTTTCGATCTCGGCGACTGGTTCGAATACACCATCGGAGCGCCCGTCATGGACCTGGATGCTGCGCCCTACGGCGGCGCCCGGTACCCCGTTGAAGCGACGATGGACGGCAGGGTATTCGCACGCTTTCACTTGGACGCCGGGATCGGAGATGCCGTGATGCAACCAGTGGAGGTTATTGAGTGCCGGGATTGGCTCGGCTTCGCCGGGATTGGCGCTCCTATGGTGCCGACGATTTCGCGAGAGCAGCAGTGGGCTGAGAAACTCCATGCGTTCACGCTGCCGAGGAAGAACGCCAACAGCAGAGTGAAGGATCTCATTGACCTGGCGCTGCTGATTGGCTCGGGCGAACTTGAATCGGAGCGAGTATCGAAGACGTTGCGTCTAACCTTTGAGAGAAGAAAGACGCATGCGCTTCCGCTGGAGCTGGCCCCGCCTCCGCCGGATTGGCAAGGACGATTCAGGGCGTTGGCCGAGGAATGTGGGCTCCCGACTGATGTCACCGCGGCGTTTGCGGGGGTGCAGGAGTATTTCAAAGAAGTGCTGACACGCAGCACTGAGCGGTGAACGCGGTATGACTGAGAACGGTTCAGAATCTCTTCCATTCGAACCTCCTGAGCAGGAGAACTTTCGTCTCCGGGAAGAAAATGCTCGCCTGCGGCGGCTTCTGGCCGTTCACAGCATTTCGATCCCGCAACTGGAGCCAGAGAATCTGATTCCAGCTAAACCCGTTGAGACGGCACCACCGGTGGACAAGGAGGAGCGCGCCAGAAGGAGGATCGCGCTGTTTCGAAGCCTGTTTCGCGGGAGAGAAGACGTCTACGCACGGCGATGGGAGAATGACGATGGCCTACACGGATACATGCCGGCGGTCGTAAAGGACTGGAAGGCCATCAACAAGAGCCGCCCGGAGGATCGGAAGAAGGTCGACCAGAAGACACGGAAGTTCCTCCCGCTGACCGACGCCGTCATCGAGAAGCACCTCTTGGGTGAGGAAACCGTTGGCGTGTATCCACTCCTGCCCGACGAAACGTGTTGGTTTCTCGCGTCAGACTTCGACAAGACGACGTGGGAGTATGACTCCCTTGCTTTCCTGGAGACCTGCCAGGAGTTGAAGGTGCCCGCTGCCTTGGAACGTTCCCGCTCCGGGAAGGGCGGCCACATTTGGATCTTCTTTGATCGTGCGATACCCGCTATCACCGCGCGCAAACTCGGATGCGTGCTGCTCACGCGAACCATGGAGCGCAGGCATCAGGTCGGCCTGGATTCCTACGATCGCTTCTTCCCCAACCAGGACACGATGCCCAAGGGAGGGCTCGGGAACCTGATTGCACTCCCTCTACAGTTTGCGCCACGCAAAGCGGGTAACAGCGTATTCATTGACTCTGACTTCCACCGGTACCCTGACCAATGGCAGTTCCTTTCGACGATCCGACGAATGCCGGCCGACGCCGCAGACGAGATCGTCGCGGCAGCTCAGCGCAAAGGCGACCTGATCGGAGTCCGGATGAGCATCGCCGATGATGAGGATGCACAAGACCCGTGGACTTTGCCACCTTCCCGCAAGCGGAGGGAGCGGCCGATCGCAGGGCCGCTGCCGAAGACCGTTCAGATCGTTCGCGCGAATCTCGTTTACGTGGAAAAGAAGGGTCTTCCACCGGCCATGCTGAATCGACTGCTCCGGTTGGCGGCGTTTCAAAACCCGGAATTCTACAAGGCTCAAGCCATGCGGCTCCCGACGTACGACAAGCCGCGGGTGATTGCATGTGGTCAGGAATTTGGCGAGCATATCGCTGTGCCTCGTGGATGTCTGACGGAGACCCTGGCTCTTCTCGAGGCGCACAAGATCCGGCCCGAAGTCCGGGACGAACGGTACGCGGGAACGGCGATTGAAGCGGAGTTCCAGGGTCAGCTTCGGCCGTTTCAGGAGGAGTCCGTCGCGCAGATCACCGACCACGACGAAGGCATCCTCTGCGCTCCGACGGCGTTCGGGAAGACCGCCGTTGCGGCGTGGCTGATCGCCAAACGCAAGGTCAACACTCTGGTTGTCGTTCACCGTCAGCAGTTGCTTGATCAGTGGCAAGAGCGTCTGGTGATGTTTTTGGATCTGCCGCCCAAGTCGATCGGGCATGTCGGAGGGGGAAAAGCGGATCGTACGGGTCGCGTAGACGTCGCCGTCATTCAAAGCCTGTACCGAAAAGACGAAGTGAAGGATTTCGTTGCCGAGTACGGCCAGGTGATCGTCGACGAATGCCACCACATATCCGCCTTCACGTTCGAACAGGTGATGAGGCAGGTGAAGGCCAAGTATGTCGTCGGTTTGACCGCCACGCCGACTCGGAAAGACGGACACCATCCGATCATTTACATGCAATGTGGCCCCGTACGGTTCAGCTTGAGCGCCCGGACGATGACCGAAGCGACTCCCTTCGAGCACAAGGTGACTCCCCGACATACGGAGTTTCGAATGGCGCCGGAACTCACCGAGGTCACGATCCAGGACATCTTCGCTGCGCTTGTCGACGATGCCGGGCGCAACGAGATGATAGCCAACGACATCGTGCGCGCAATAGAATCGGGACGGTGCCCGCTACTGCTGACCGGACGGACAGAGCATCTCCAGTACTTCGCAGCCAAGCTCGCAGGTGTTGTCAAGCATGTCTTCGTCTTGAAGGGCGGCATGGGAAAAAAGCAACGTCGGGAAATAGCGGCAGCCTTGGCGGCAGTGCCGGAGAACGAATCGCGAGTGATTCTGGCGACGGGAAGCTACATCGGAGAAGGGTTCGACGACGCGCGGCTGGACACGCTGTTCCTGGCCATGCCGATCTCCTGGAAGGGCACGCTGCAACAGTATGTGGGCCGGTTGCATCGTCTACACGACAACAAGCGATTTGTGCAGGTCTACGACTATGTGGACAACTACGTTCTGATGCTGGCCAGGATGTACGAGCGCAGGCTGAAGGGCTACAGCACGATCGGATACCTCATCGAGCAGGAGGCCTTTCCACCTCACCCCCCGGCGACGGCACACCAGTAGAATAGACAGCCCAAGAAACACCGCAAAAACACATTGCCTTCAAAATGTATGTGTGCTATACTGCACCTGTACGCATGACCCGAACGGATACACCCGAAGAAGTGAAACGGTGGTTTAAAGGCACCATCCGTGGCCTCTGGCCTATTGCAATGGGATCGTTGTCGCTGCGCAAGAGCCCATGCATCCGGGAGCACTGCCGGGCTTGCAAATCGGGCGAGGGTCACTCCAGTTACGCTCTATATGGCCGTAAGGGAAAGCAGCGGTTTTCGATCTATGTGCCGGATGAACTCGCTCCCGATCTGGAGCGCGCCATCCGGAATGGCCGGCATCTTCAGGAAGTGATGATGGAAGCCGGCCGGAGGTATGCGCTCGCCTTAAAAGGTGAACGGCGCTCGCGCAAACGAAAGTAAGGGCCAGCCGCCAGGAGGTATAGGCTTGCTGAAGGACGACAAGTTTCTCACGTGGTGCAAATGCCTCGGCCTTGCCGCTGCAACCTGCGAGACTGTGGCCAAGGTGGGATCCCGCGGTCCTACTCGCCGGGTTGGCGGAGGCCGCAGCAACGTCAGCGGCCGGTATCCAAGCCGCAAGATGGGCGTCACCATTCAGTTTGAAAGCCACAAAGTCGAACTTGCCTTCATCTACCAACTGGAGCACGACTCGAGTGTGCTCGAGTACTACGACCAGCCACCCTCGATTCCGCTCGCCTACGACGCGAGCAACGGAAGGCGCCTGTCAGTTCTCCATACGCCCGATTTCTTTGTCATTCGCACGGAAGCTGCTGGCTGGGAAGAGTGTAAGACCGAAGACGATCTTGGAAAGCTGGCCGAGAAAAGCCCCAATCGATATCAGCGCGATACCGCCAGTCGCTGGCGAAGTGCTCCAGGCGAATCCCACGCGAACCAGTTTGGCCTCTACTATCATGTCCGGTCGGACGCTTCGATCAACTGGACCCTCCAACAGAACCTCCAGTTCCTGGATGACTATCTTCGCGTTGATTCAACCTCGATCAGTCCGAAATTACGCGAGGACGTGATCGCCGAGACTGCCCGGCATCCTGGGCTTCTCCTTAGCGAGCTGATCCAAAGAACAAAGGACGTGGCGAGCCGGGACGTCATTCACTTCATGATCGCAGCTGGCGAGATCTTCACGGACCTCAGCGCCGCCGCGGTTTCACGCCCGGCGGAGGTCACTGTCTTCGCCAATGCTGAAGTGGCTGCGGCTTTCCGCAACACTAGCGGGGCGCCACCTGACGCGAGACTGGGCCGGGAGATCAAAATCGTGCCTGGAGAGGCGGTCTCATGGGACGGGACCGTCTGGCGGATTGTGAACGTTGGCGACCAACTCATCAGTCTGCTTGGTGAAGATGGCGCGCTGACTGAGTTGCCCTGCGACACACTCGAAAGATTGATCGCGGCCGGCCGCCTGGACAGTTCCGCCCGAGTTAGGCTTGGCTCTTCAGACAGGGCCCAGATTCTGAGCGGCGCCAGCGAAGCGGACCTGCGAGAGGCGAACAGGCGCGTTGATTTGGTGAAGAGGCATATGAGCGGCGAGCAACTGCCCGTACCTGAGAGAACGCTGCGGTTCTGGACCGCTTTGTATCGAAAAGGGCGAGAAGAGCACGGCAGCGGATACCTGGGGGCTACTCCCAAAGATTGGCCTTCGAGGGAACCGCACCAGCAGACTACCCCGCGAGACCGAGATCCTCATGGAGGAGTTCATTTCGAAGGATTACGAGACGTTCAAACAGAAGTCAAAGCTCTCGTCCTGGGCATTGCTGAAAGCGAAATGCGAAGAACGCAACCTGACGGCGCCGACCTACAAGACGTTTTGTATACAGACGCGGCAGCGCCCGGCCTTCGAGCAGACGACGAAGCGCAAAGGACCACGCGCAGCCTACTCACACGCGCCGCTATACCTCGAGCTACATCAGACTACGACTCGTCACGGAGACCGGCCGTTTGAGATCGGGCACATCGACCACACTGAGCTGGATATCGAACTGGTGTGCGCCGTAACGGGCCGCAATCTCGGCCGTCCATGGATGACAATCATGGTGGACGCCTTCTCCCGACGTGGGCTCGCACTTTATCTCACGTTCGACCCACCGAGCTACCGGGCCTGCATGATGATCTTGCGCGAGTGCGTGCGCCGGAACGGCCGGCTGCCTCAGATCATCGTGATCGATGGAGGCGCCGAGTTCCAAAGCACCTATTTTGAAACGCTCCTGGCACGCTATGAATGCACTCAGAAGACGAGGCCTCCGGCGAAGGCTCGCTTCGGCTCCGTCTGCGAGCGCCTGTTCGGAACCGCGAATACGCAGTTCGTTCACAACCTTCGAGGGAACACGCAGATCACCCGCAACGTTCGTCAGGTGACAAAGTCCGTTAATCCGAAGGAACTGGCTGCCTGGACACTCGGCGACCTTCACGACCGGGCATCCGAATATCTATATGAGGTTTACGATGTGATCGACCATCCCGCGCTGGGGCAGAGTCCTCGTGAGGCGTTCTGCGCAGGGCTCGAAAACGGCGGAATCCGTGCACAGCGGTTAATCCCATATGATCAGGAGTTCCTGATTGCGACCTCTCCGACGACACCAAAGGGAACGGCCTTGGTTGTGGTCGGCCGCGGCGTGAAGATCAATCATATTTACTACTGGTCGGACCGTTTTCGGGAGCCAGGAATCGAAAATGAATCCGTCCCCGTGCGCTACGATCCGTTTGATCTCGGGACGGCCTACGCCTATGTGCGGAAGCAATGGGTGGCATGCCGGTCTGAACACTCAGGTGCTTTCCAGGGGCGATCCGAGAAGGTCATGATTGCAAGCCGCGAGATCCTGAAACGCCGGCAAGAGCATTCCCGAAGGGGTGGGATCACTGGCCGCCGACTTGCCGACTTCCTCATCTCGATCGAGTCGGAGGAAGTGCTGCTGCAACAGCGATTGCGGGATCGTGAAAGCGCAGCCCTACGCAGCGGCAGCGTGATGGACCGACCTTTGGCAGCGGCCTCAGAGGTTCACTGGAACCAACCTCGCTTCGACATTGACGTCAGCGAACCACCGGTTGTCGCCGATCTCCTAACGTACGGGGAGTTCTGAGGATGGCTTCAGTTGCATTGTCGCGGAGTAGTTCAGCGGACACTTGGCGAGGACGATTGGCGGAGTTCCAGGCTTTCACTGTTGCCCACCCGCGTCTTGTTGCGGCCAAGGATGAGCTGATCACCGCTATCCGAGAATCCGAGCCAAACTCCATCGTGATGGTTTTTGGTCCAACCGGGGTCGGCAAGACTACGCTGCGGATGAGGGCTGAACAGGTTCTTATCGAGGAACTCCGCCCGGAATTGAAATCAATCGATCGCGCATCCCCGTGGCGAGTGTCGAAGCAATCGCGCCCGACATGGGCAGTTTTTGTTGGCGCAGCCACTTCAAGAGGTTGCTCCAGGAAATGAACGACCCGCTCGTGGATCGAAGACGGTTGCCGGAGCCGGATTGCGATGGCAAGCCTGAGGAGCAGTTCAAGTTAACTGCCAGGTCGTCGGGGAGTGAATACCGTTACGCTGTCGAACAGACTTTGCGGCTTCGACAGCCGGCTGCGGTGATGATTGATGAAGTGCAGCACTTAGCGAAGGTGGCGTCGGGCCGCCGCCTGCTCGATCAACTCGACGTGGTTAAGTCGATCGCAAACAGGACGAATACGGTTCACGTCCTGTTCGGCACGTATGACTTACTCGCATTCCGAAACTTGAGCGGTCAGTTGAGTCGCCGAAGTGTGGATGTGCACTTCCCGCGCTATCGCGCCGATCTGGTGGAGGATCGAAAGACCTTCGTCAACGTCGTTCACTCATTTCAAAAGAAGATCCCGCTACCAGAGCCTCCAGACTTGGTCAGAGACTGGGAGTTCCTCTACGAAAGAAGCTTTGGTTGCGTTGGCATACTCAAACAGTGGCTTGTAAAAGCGCTTTCGGCCGCACTTCGGCGCGGTGATGCCACCATCGGCTTCCGCAGCCTCGAAGCGCATGCTCTATCGATGGCGCAATGTGACAGAATCCTTTCCGAGGTCACGGAGGGGGAGGCTCGCTTGAACGACGGCGACGGATTGCGTTCTCGACTTCGGGCCCGTTTGGGGTTGGTGGACCCAGCCGCTACCTCGGTGCCGGACCGCTCCAGCGAGGCGTCCACGAACGGTAGACATAAATTGAGGCCCGGCCAGCGCAAGCCTGCCAGGGATCCAGTGGGACAGCCTGCGTATGCTGGATGTCTTTGAGTCCTGGGATCTCAACGCACCGCCACTGCCACGACGGAGTCTGCTTCTTCCTGTTGAGCCGATCGGCATCGGAACACCGTTTGTTGAAAGCTTGACCAGCTATATCGCGAGACTGGCAGAGGTCCACGCTGTCAAGGTTTCGGATTTGGTCGGATATGTCCTTGCCGCATGCGCTCCTCGAGATGCGCCGATAGTCTCGGAGCGTGCACGCAGTTACAGGATGGGCTCAGGATTTCGCCCTGGAACCCATGCCATCAACGGCTTGGCGGAAGATGCGCGGCGATGGATCACGGCGGTGGAAACGGCCACAGACCGGACCGGCCTACGCCTCTTGACGTTGAGGCCACTCAAACAGGTCTTCTGTAAACAATCCCTGTTCCCGGGAGGTACAGGCGTGGTGCCCTGGTTGCTTCGCGGATTGGCAGCGGGACGGCCTCCCTCTCTACTTGCCGTTGTTATGGCATCTGCGGATGGTCAGTATCTGTGCGAAGCACCAGCGTCCGTTGGATGAAGCGTGCCCCCATTGCGAACAGCACTTTGGGCCTCTTTACGCACGGGCTAAGCCTGGCTATTGCTCGCGGTGCAAGGGCTGGCTCGGTCAGTCAGCGTCATCGCGCCGGGAACAGGCGGAAGGACAGAGCGATGGCGGCCAGCGTTGGATGGCTACCTGTGTCGGCAATGTGCTGGGGTCGATGCCGCGGCTCGATGAGCCCAACCTGCGGGAAATCCTGCGTGAAAACATTTGCGCACTGGTAAGAGATGTGGCCGCTGGGAACCAACGTGCTTTCTGTTCTCTCACCGGATCGCCTGGTACAGCGGTGGGCGGCTGGCTGAGCGGACAGAAGCTACCCCGCCCAGACCTACTATTCCAGATTTGCAGCCGGTTGCACGTGCCGGCATCTGAAATGTTGCGCCGAAATCCCACCTTGGAGATACCGAATGAGATCACCGCCCGTGGCATCGCCGCTGGTACACGGGGGGCTTGGCGGGATGACCCGAACAGGATGAGAGCAGTCCTGCAGGCCGCTCTCGACGAGAATCCGCCTCCGAGTCTGAATGATGTTGCGCTTCGCCTGAATTACCATACATCCGTTCCGTTGCGGCGCCTGGATCCGGCCAACTGCGAAAAGATCGCGTTGCGGTACCGCGCATACCGTCGGCGCTGGAATGAGACCTGGACTGTTGGCGACATGAAGTGCACACCGGAAGGAATTGAAGTGATTCTCATGGAATCCCTCGCAAGGGAGCGACCGACTTCAATTTCGAGGATCGCAGCAGCACTGGGATACGAGTCCCCTTGCCGGCTTCGCTACCATTTTCCTGAACTCTGCCAAGCTATCGCGCGCAAGCAGGCCCAGAATCGAGAGCCGCAACGCGAAAGATTCCGGACGGCATTGATCACTGCGATATCGGAAGAGCCGCCACCGGCGACGGAATCTCTGGAGCAACGACTGGGCTGCAGTTCGGGACGGCTGCAGTACTATTCCCCGATCTCTGCCGGAGGCTTCTCGATGCCAGGAAACTGTGGGAAGCGAAGGAGTGGGACGCGATCCGGGAGAGAACCGACGTGCTGGCTGCAGAGATGAAAGGCGCGAGTGTGCCGGATATCTGCAGGGCCGCTGGCATCAAGCAGATGTTCCTCTTCATGCGCTTTCCAGTCCTGTACAAACAGATTGTCTCCAGGTACTTGGAGTGCCGTGATGCGCTGAGGCTGCGCCGGCGTGCCGCGCTTCGCAACGACGTCCGCGAGGCGGTTATCAAACGAGGGCGTCCCGAGTTTAGTTGAAGGTTGGTAGGCGGCGGTTGGCGCCGATTCGATAGAATCCGGTTGCCAAACGCAGAAAAACCGAAAGGAGCCTACCGCCGTGAAGAAAACTTACCA
>JACXTT010004326.1_pt1 | contig 21145 bp, 17 predicted proteins | sample 9270951 | NCBI WGS metagenome assembly JACXTT01 (sample SAMN15532306, study PRJNA645909) | rock metagenome | isolation source: weathered quartz diorite | place: Puerto Rico | collected 2017-06-21
GCTGCGGCTCAACGAGAACGGCCCCTGGCTCATCGAGCTGGCGGCCCGCTCGATCGGCGGCCTGTGCTCCCGGGCGCTGCGCTTCGGGACCGGCCTGTCGCTCGAGGAGGTGATCCTGATGCACGCCCTTGGCCTCGACGTCGGTGCCGTTCGCCGCGAGCCCCGGCCGGCCGGCGTCATGATGATCCCGATCCCGCGCGCCGGCGTGCTGCGCGGCGTGTCGGGGCCCGCCGCCGCGCGCCGCGTCCGGGGCATCGAGGACGTCACCATCAGCGCCGCCATCGGCAAGCCGCTCGTGCCGCTGCCCGAGGGATCCTCCTACCTCGGCTTCATCTTCGCGCGCGCCTCGTCTCCCGCTCGAGTCGAAGCCGCCTTGCGCGCCGCGCACGGGCGGCTGCGCTTCGATATCGATTCGTCGGGCTGACGAAAGTTTTCGTCCGCGCGAGGCGCGACGCCCTGCGCCCGCGGAGCACGCGTCCGGGACGCTGCGCGTCCCTCCGCTCTCGTCGCCTCGCGCCCGCCCAACACGCTGGGAAGCGCGCGTCGGGGCCCTGGGCACGAGGTCTCAGAAGACCCCGCGGGCGCAGGGCGCCGCGCCTCGCTCGAGATGGGTTCACGGTCAACCCCTGACATAGCGATCCGCGCACGCTCCCCGCGCTGAGGGGGTGCGATACGCATGCTTGACTCGAAGCGCGGCCAGCGATAGTCTGGCGAAGCCATCCAAGGCGTGCGGCACGACGCCCACGCTTCTCGACCCGCCGGGAGCGATGGCCCCGGCGAGAGGAGGTCCATCATGTACAACTGCTACGTCCGACCGCGCGCGTACGCGTACCGTCTCGAGTCGTCCGGGTACGGCGAGTCGGAGGCCGCATCGTCGTGCGGGCCCGCCTACTTCGCGATGGAGTCGGAGGGGGGGTTCACGGGCGGGGCGTTCGGCGTGCGGCGCCCGCTCCGTTTCATGACGCACAAGCTGGGCCTGAACGAGTCGCAGGTGACCGAGCTGGCGCGCATCCTGGACGAGCTGAAGACGGAGCGCGCCCAGGCCGCCGTCGACGACCGGCGCACGCTCACCGCGCTGGCCGACGCGGTCTCGGGCGAGGTCTTCGACGAATCCCGCGCCACCGAAGGGGCGGGCCTGCGACGCAGCGGGGCGGCGCGTCTCTCCGAGGCCGTCGTCAAGGCGCTCGGCCGGATCCACGCGCTCCTGACCCCGGAGCAGCGCGAGCGGCTCGCCTACCTCATCCGCACCGGCACCCTGGCGTTCTGAGGGGCGGTGCTGGAAGGAGAGCGGTCCATGCACCGGTCGTTCCCGGTCGGTCTCCTGACAGTCGTGCTGTGCAGCGCGTCCTTCGCCCCCGGGCCGCGGGCGCAGGGCGCGCAGTCGATCCCGGCGCCCCCGGCGAGACAGGACGGCTGGCTGACGGCCGGCCTCGACACCGTCAAGCTCTCCGCCGCGCGCCTGCGGGCGATGGAAGCGGCGATCCGCTCCGGGGAATTCAAGAAGATCACCAGCGTGGCGATCGCCCGCCAGGGGAAGCTGGTCTACGAAGCCTACTTCGACGGCTCCGACCCGGCGACCGCGCGCAACACGCGCTCCGCCACCAAGACGGTCACCGGCATGCTGGTCGGCATCGCCATCGACAAGGGGCTGCTGGCCGGGGTCGAGACGCCCGTCCTGCCGTTCTTCGCGGACAAGAGACCGTTCGAGAACCCCGATCCGCGCAAGGAGAAGATCACGGTGCAGGATTTCCTGACCATGAGCTCGCTCCTCGAGTGCGACGACGACAACTCGTTCTCGCGCGGCAACGAGGAGAGGATGTACCTGGTCGAGGACTGGCTGAAGTTCACGCTGGATCTGCCGATCAGGGGGTTCCCGTCCTGGGTGCCGAAGCCGAAGGACTCGCCGTACGGACGGAGCTTCAGCTACTGCACGGCCGGCGCCACGACGCTCGGCGGCGTGCTGGAGCGGGCGACCAGGACGCCGATCCAGGAGTTCGCCACGAAGAATCTGTTCACGCCGCTCGGCGTCCAGAAGGCGGAGTGGCAGTTCTCCCCTCTGGGTCTGGCGCAGACCGGCGGCGGGCTGGGGCTCGGGAGCCGCGACCTCCTGAAGCTGGGGCAGCTGTACGCCGATGGCGGCGTCTGGAGAGGGACGCGCGTCGTCTCCAAGGCCTGGGTGACCGTCTCGACGTGTGCGCACGCGCGCGTCGACGACCAGACCGAGTACGGGTACCTGTGGTGGCTGCGCTCGTTCAAGTCGGGCGGCAGGGCGTACGGCGCCTACTACATGAGCGGCAACGGCGGCAGCAAGGTCGCCGTCTTCCCCGATCTCGGGATGGTCGTGGTGATCACCAGCACGAACTACAGCACGCCCGGCATGCACCAGCAGACCGATCGGCTGCTGTCGGAGTACATCCTGCCGTCCGCCGGGTGAAGCGCGGTCGCGCCGTCCTTTACGACGGGGCCTGGCCGGGATGGACCATCGGCGGCGGCGCCGGTTTCTTCCGACGCAGCGGCCGCCAGAGACCGCCGTCCGTGAAGCAGCTCCATCCCCACGTCAGCCAGCGCAGGAGCGCCTGCGCCATCCACAGCGCCCAGGCGAGCATCGCCAGACGGTAGAAGAGCAGCGGCACGGAGACGACCCACGGCCGGGGCAGGGCGTCCCCGGTGCGGTCGAGGAACCACCGCAGATCTCCGGAGGACGAGCCGTTGCCGGTGATCTGCATCTCCGGCAGACCGAGCAGACCCTGGGTGATCGACCCGAAGATCCCTGCAAGCGCCCCCAGGGTCACGACGACCAGCAGGATCTGGTAGAGATCGAACCCGAAAGGAGCGGCCGCGGCGCCCTTCTCCTTGCGCCAGCCCAGCCCGAACAGCCAGGCGGCGACCAGCAGGGCGATCCAGAACGGGACCTGGGTCAGACCGAGACCGAGCAGGAACCAGTGGCGCGCCCGCAGGGGCGTGAGACGGGAGCGGCCGAGCACCACCGCGATCGGCAGACTGACGATGAGAACGCCCCAGAACAGGACGGCCGGACCGAGACGCGGCCCGCGCAGGAACAGCGTCCAGCGATTCGCCGGCATGGAGATCGAGACGTTGGAGTTCACGCTCGGTGCCCCGAGGCGCACCTCCGGCGCGCGGAACAACCCGCGCACGCCGTCGTCCTGTCGCCACGCGAGGCGGACCGTCTGCCGCCCCGGGGCGATCGGCAGAGTCACCAGCCGGCCCTCCTGGCGGATCGGCTGGGTGGCGCCGTTGATCGCCACCGACTGCAGCTCGGCGTTCGCCGGGAGCGTCATCACGTGCTGCGCGCCACGGCTGCTGCGGATCGTGACGTCGAGCGTGGCGTCGGTCGCGCGCAGGCCCGGTGACAACGCCAGCGCGCTCCAGTCGATCGTCAGCGTCCGTCCCGGAAGGCCCTCGGGCTTGGTGACGGCCAGCGCCACGGATTCGCCGGGCCACGGCCGCCACTCGCGCAGGCGCGGTCCCGGCTGGTCGGCGAAATGGATGACCGGGATCCCTTCGGCCTCGACGTGCCAGATCGGCGCCGCGGCGACACGCCACACCTCGATCCAGGCGACCGCTTCCGGGGCGCGCAGAGCCAGATGGTCGGACTGCGCCAGAGACGACGTCCACTCGACCTGCGACACGCCCGGACCGAGGCTGACGGCCGCCTTGCCGCCTTCCACGCGCACGTCCGCGGTGGTCACCGACTCGCCGGGGAGAAGCGGCACCTGGAGCAGCACCGCCGTGCCGGGCGGTGTGACGCGCGCCACGCGGGTCGCCACCTGCCACTTCAGTCCGAGCGTCAGCTCGCGCTCGACGCGCACGAACGGCGGCAGCGCCGCCGGCTCGAGGGTCGGGCTCCTGCCGGGTCTCCCGCCCAGGCGGACGAGCTGCAGGCTGTCCTCGATCGAGCCGTCCTCGTGCAGGCCCTCCACGCGATATCCCTGGGCGCGCGCCGTGACCCGATGCGGCTTGAGCGGCAGCGGGATCGGCACGGTCTCGCGATCCGGGAGCGGCCCTTCCATCAGCACCTGATGCCGCCCTGGATTGACCCGCAGCCACACGAGACCCTGCTCGTCCCGCAGCAGACCCGGGCCGCTCTCGCCGTCGAGCACCACCCGATCGGGGAGCCACTGCTCGGCGCCGCCCGGGAGCGGCACGGCGGTCGCGGCGGCGGCGTCGATCTCCAGCCGGGCCCGCAGCACCGTCGGCCCCACTTCCAGCGCCAGGCGCGGGATGGCGGCGCAGTGCGGGCGGCATTCCGGCGGCGCGAGCAGCCGCGTGCGCAGCTCGTTCAGGATGTCGGCGGGCGGAATCTCGGCGGCGCGCGCCGTGGTCGCGACGCCGTCTGCGGCGGTCACGAGCGACAACAAGAACAGGACCGCCGGAGCGCGGCGCAGCAGGCGGATCAGGCCGCGCAAGCCGCCGCTCTGCAGCCGCCCGGCCGCGCCCGACAGGCAGAGGAGGAGAGCCGCCACCAGGAGAACGCGCAGGAAGGTCAGGAATCGGTTCAAGGCGGGCGGGATCAGCACCAGACGCAGCGTCTGGGTGCTCTTCACGGGGCCGGACCACCGCAGCGAGACCTCGCGCCAGCTCCAGCCCGGAAGCCCCGGCCCCGTCTGTACCAGCGCCTTGGGGTCGTAGGCATTGAGGTAGTTCAGCGTCGACTCTTTCTGTTTCGCGAGGTTGGATCCCACATAGCCCAACGACCTGAGCTCGGACTTGACACTGCGTTGTGCGGCCCGGTCGGTGACCGCACGCCCCTCGCGGCGGGCCGCCTCACCGGCTTCGCCTCCGGTCGCAATTTCGAACTTCTCACCCACCTGCAGCGCAGGTGGGGGCGCGGCCGGCATTCCGGCGATGCCGCCCGAGCCCAGCGCCGCCGCGGAGCGGAACGGCTCCTCCAGCGCCGGGTAGATCGCGGCGCGCACCTGCATGACCATGAACGGCACGCCGACAATCAGCAGGACGCCAAGAGCAACCGCGTAGGCGAGCGTCGTGACGCGCTGCAGCCGGCCGGCGGGAAGGGCGCGCCGCAGCGCCTCGAACGCCAGGACCGCGAGCCAGGTCCAGTGCGGCGCCTGCGGCTCGATCCAGCTCAACGCCAGCGTCACCAGGGCGACGAGACCGAAGCGGCGGCCCCACAACCTGGCGACCGCCAGGGCGGCGATCAGGACGAGAAACAGGTCGAGCAGCGTCCAGGAGGAGATCCAGGTGGCCGAGACTTCGTCGACCCCCGTGGTGCCGACGAGACGCCAGGCGGGCGGCAGGAAGAGCGTCGCCGACAGACCGGTCAGGTCGTGGTTCCAGCCGACCGCGGGCAGCGACGACGCCCTGCCCTCCAGCCGGCTGTCCGCCTCCAGGCTCACCTGTCCCTGCCGCAGCTCCACGCCGGCAGGCCGGTCCGGGCCCAGATGGGTGATGAACTGATCCTGGCCGTCGATCGCCACGCGCCCGAGCGTCACCGGGGGCGGCATCTCCAGACGCCAGCCGCGCCGCATCGTCCCCCCGATCACGTCATGGATGGTGTAGCCGGCCCCGTCGAAGTCCAGCCAGAGAGCACGCCTGAGCTGCAGCCGGTCCGGGTTCGGGTCGGTGTCGCCGCGCTGCTTCTCGACCAGGTCCAGCGTCTTTCCCGGCTGCAGCAGGTAGGCGGGCAGCCCCTTCCACTCGTCCGGCAGGTTCGTCTGCTGCGCGTCGACCGAGGCCGGCCCCTCCACCGTGGCCAGACGCAGGTCGGGCCGCGCCTCGAACACCCACACCTCCTGCGCCGGCCAGACGCCCCCGGCCTCGGGACATCGGACCGACCGGACCGGGCCCTCGTGCCGGGCGGCCAGATCGATCGCGAAACGTCCCGGCCGCGCCTGCACGCGCAGCCCGCCGTCCGGATCGAGCCGGGCGGGGATCGGTCCTGCGAGCGACAGCGCGACGAACCCCGGCGGAAGCGGGCGGCCCAGGACCACCTCGCGGTTCTTGCCCGACACGTCCACCTGGATGCGCGTGGTCAGGACCAGCGGGATGTCATCGGTGATCTTCCGGCTGACGGTGAGGTCGAGGCGATCCTCCGCCTGCTCGCCCTCCGAAGCCTTCTGCAGCCACAGCCGCCCCTCCTCGTCGCGCCCGGGGAACGGCACGGCGCGCCCGCGGATCGTCAGGCCGACGAGACCGGTCTGGTTGGGGATCTGCAGGACGGGTGGGAGCGCGCTCCACTCGAAGACGCCGCCGAGGGTGTGCCGTCCGGCAGGGAGGCGGGCCAGCGGGGCGCCCTCTGCGGCCTCGACCACGGCGGGGCGGCCGTCCACGCGCAGGTCGAGCGGCCAGGTCTTCGCGTCCCCCGGCAGCGGCACGCGGTCGTCGTGCTCCAGGGTCCATTGCTGCGTGAAGCGGCCGCCGCGGTCGTTCAGGTCGAGCCCCAGACGCGACGGCCACGAGCAGCGACGCTCGTCCGCGTCCCCCTGCAGGAACGGACAGCGCTCCGCTTCGTGTCCGTACAGCACCCAGTCGATCCAGGGGCGCAGCGCCTCCGGTGTCTTTTCCCTGGTGAGAGGACCGGCGAGCGTCGAAAGGCATGTGGCGGCTAGCACGAGGACGAGGAACGCGATCCGTTTCATGGGTCCCCCGCGAGGCGGCGCCGGGACGGCGCGACCGTCGGCAACTTAATGCCGTCCGCGCGGCGCCGTCAAGGCGCCCGGGCGGCGCGCGAGCCTGCGAGGCTGCGGTTGAACCGGCCGGCCCCTTTGGGGGAAGATGGGACCCGGAGATCATCCCTTCATGAGCCGGTCGGAGAACGCGTCCGGCGCCGACGTCCGGAAGGACCCCGCGCGCGCCGGGGATGTCGTCATCAACGCGCCGATCGCCCAGTTCGGATCCCGTCATGTCATCCTGTGGGGCCGGGGCCGGACCCACCATGTGCGCGATTTCATCGGACCGCCGTCGATCAAGTCGGTGATCCGCGGCCGCGCGCGTTGGAGCACCGACGCCGGCTCCCTGCTCCTCGATGATTCGGCTTACCTGGTGCTCAACGACCGGCAGCGTTATTCGATCGATGTCGAATCCGACGACCTGGTCGAGACGTTCTGCGTCTTCTTCCGGCGGGGATTCCTGGAAGAGGCGCGGCGCCTCTTGATCGGCCCGGAGGGGCGCCTGCTGGACGAGTCCGGTCACGAGCCCCGCGACGACGCGGGCTTCGAGATGGTGCGGGCGCGGGACCCCGGCGTGCTGGCGATCCTGAGGGATACGCATCGCTCTCTGGCGCGCGGCCGGAGCCCCGGCGGCTGGCTCGAGGATCGCATGGTCGCGCTGGGCGGAGCGCTGACGCGGGGGCGCGAGGACGTGCGCAGGCAGATGGCGCGCATCCCGGCGGCGCGCGCGTCGACGCGGTCGGAGATCTACCGCCGCCTGCGTCGCGCCATCGACTTCGCGGAGGACTCGCTGACCGGACCACTTTCGCTGGATTCACTGGCACGCGCCGCCTGTCTGTCGTCATTCCATTTCCATCGCCGCTTCACCGGGACGTTCGGCGAGACGCCGCACCAGTTCGTCCGTCGCCGACGTCTGGAGACCGCGCGCGATCTCCTCCTGAGGACGGAGCTTCCGGTGACGGTGGTCTGCCATCGCGCCGGGTTCGAAAGCCTCGGGTCGTTCAGCGCCCTGTTCCGTCGGCGCTACGGGGTCCCGCCGCTGACGTTCCGCAGGGAGGACCGTCAGGATCGCAAGAACGGAGAAAATCGACTCGCCTCCCTCGACGAAGATCATCGTCGAGAAGCAGGCGCCATTCATCAGGAGGGGAGGACGTGACATGACCAGGTCAGGCGGGTTCGGACTGGGTCCCATCGGGCAGATCGCCGTCAACGTCAAGAATCTCGAGCGCGCGGTCGCGTTCTACCGCGACGTGCTCGGCATGCGGCCGCTGTTCCAGGCGCCGAATCTGGCGTTCTTCGACTGCGCCGGCGTCCGGCTCATGCTGTCGCCTCCCGAGAAGCCGGAGTTCGACCATCCCGGCTCGATCATCTATTACAAGGTGGACGACATCGGAAACGCGCATGCGGCGCTGCGCGAGCGCGGGGCGGCGTTCGAAGGGGATCCGCACGTCGTGGCGCGGATGCCGGATCACGATCTCTGGATGGCGTTCTGCCGGGACTCGGAGGGAAATCTCCTGGCGCTGATGAGCGAGGTGCGGCGGGTGGCCTGAGCGAGGCCCCGGCCGTCAGGCGGTCAGTTCCACTTGAAGACTCTCAGGGCGCAGGCGAACGACAGCACACCCCAGGCCAGCATGACGGCGATGCGGCCGGTCTGCGAGGCCAGACCGGCGCCCTCGAGGATCGAGGCGCGCAGGGCGTCGTTCAGGGCGGTCAGGGGCAGGGCCCGGACGAACGGCTGGATGACGGCGGGGAAACGGTCGGACGAGAAGAAAATCCCCGAAAACACGAACATCGGGAGCATGACCAGGTTCATCAGACCCGAGACCGTCTCGATCTTCGAGGTCCGGCTGGCGACCAGAAGACCGAGACCGGAAAAGGAAAAGCCGCCGAGCAGGGCGAGCAGGGCGATCGACCCGATCGAGCCCTGCACGACCATGTGGAACACGAGCCGGCCGAACACGAGCAGCATGGCGAGCTGCAGGAAGACGACGCTCATGCGGCTGGTCATCATGGCCGCGAGAAAATCGGTGCGCCGCATCGGCGTGGCGATGAGCCGCTTGAGGAGCTTGCGCGAGCGCATCTCGACCAGCACGAAGCCGACCCCCCACATGCCGCCGCTCATGATGTTCATGCCGAGCATCCCGGGGATCAGAAAATCGATGTAGCGAGCGCCCGGCTCCGTGACCAGGGTCTCGCGCACCTCGACCGGGTCGGTGCGGCCGGCGGCTCGCTCGAGAGCGTCGCGCGCCTGCTGGCGCGCCAGCACGCCGTCCGGGCGCGTCGGGTCGTAGCGGAACTCGTACGGCCGTCCCGGGGTGATCACCAGCGCGAGCTTGCCCAGCCGCAGACGCTTGGCCGCCTCCGGCCCCGGCAGCGTCTCGACCCGGAAGCCGCCCGACGGCGCGAGGGCGGCGACGACCTCCTGGACGCCGCCCGTGTCGACGACCCCGACGACGATCTCGTCCGGCGGCTTGTTGCGGAAGGCGATGCCGAGCCCGATCGCCAGGAGGAACGGGAAGACGAACACCCAGAAGACGACCTCCGGCTCGCGCAGAAACTCCTTCATGCGCGCCAGGGTCAGCAGGACGTAGGAGCGGCGGATCAAAGGGAACCCCCGGACCGTCTACTCATCGCGCAGATGCCTTCCGGTGAGCGCCACGAACACGTCCTCGAGACTGGCGTGGCGCGTCGACAGACGTGACAGGGCCAGCCCGTCGCGCCCGAGGCGCTGCAGAAGCGCCGGGATGGCGACGTGCGGCTCGGCCACGGTGAGCAGAATGCCGCCCGCGTCGGCGAGCGCCGAGGTGACCGACGGAAGAGCCAGGAGCGTCCCCGGGTCGAGCGGGCGGGACGACGGCGCGCCGTCCCCGTTGACCGCGAATTCGACGACGTGCTCGCCCTTGAGCGACGCGATCAGCTCGGCAGGGGAGCCGAGCGCGATCACCCGGCCGTGGTCGACGACCGCGACCCGGTCGCACAGCCGCTCCGCCTCGTCCATGTAATGCGTCGTCAGCAGGATGGTGCGGCCGCGCCGTCTCAGGTCGCGGATGATCTCCCAGACCTGCCGGCGCGACTGCGGGTCGAGACCGGTCGTCGGCTCGTCGAGGAAGAGCAGGTCGGGGTCTCCGACCAGGGCGCACGCGACCGCGAGGCGCTGTCGCTGCCCGCCCGAGAGCTTCACCACCCAGGAGCGGCGCTTCTCGGTGAGACCGACGTCGGCGATCACCTCGGCCGCCGGTCGTCCCTTGCGGTAGAACGAGCTGAACAGCGAGACGGTCTCTTCGACCGTCAGCTTGTCGGCGAGCTTCGTCTCCTGCAGCGACACGCCGAGCCGCTCCCGCAGCGCCGCGTCGTCGCGGCCCCAGCGCAGACCCAGGACCTCGACCTCGCCGCCCGTCGCATCGAGGATGCCCTCGAGAATCTCGATGGTCGTGGTCTTCCCGGCGCCGTTCGGACCCAGCAGCCCGAAGCACTCGCCGCCGCGCACCTCGAGATCGAGACCGCGCACCGCCTCCACCGGAGGCTTGGCGTCGTAAACCTTCCGCAGTCCGCGGCAGCGGATGGCGATGTCCATGGGAAACGGATGATATCGCGGAGCGACACATCGGGCCAAGAGTAGGGCCTCCTCGGGGACTCACCCGATGGTATCCACTCGGGAGGACACTCTGTTTCATCCACCCGACGCATTGGCGCCGGGCCGGGTCCGCCGTAAGGTGCTCGCCCGCGGGTGCTTAGGCCGGTATGCGCCCGCATGGCATCGGGCTTGCTCGGAGAGGGGGCTCGTGGAGCGCGAGCCATGCGCTCCTGAAAGGAGGGACGATGAATCGCCGCACAAGTGCCGTGCTCGTGGTGCTGGCGCTCGTCGGGACGATCTCCCTGGGTTGTTCGCGTTCGAATCCGAAGGCCGAAGAGTCCCGGACCGCCACCGAGGCGATCCGCGACGCGTCCATCACCGCCGCGGTCAAGCTGTCGCTGGCCTTCGAGCGGGGCGTGAAGGCGACCGAAATCAACGTCGACACGGATCGCGGCACGGTGACGCTCGCGGGCGAGGTCGGCACCCAGGCCGAGCGCCAGCTCGCCGTGAAGGTCGCCGAGGACGTCGAGGGCGTCAAGCAGGTGGTGAACCACATTCACGTCCGCAGCTGAACCCGACGAAAGGAGGTAGGACAATGAAAAGAACGATGCTCGGCAAGCGTGTCGTCACGGTTCTGTCCGTCACGAGCGCGGCTCTCTTCACGGCCCTGCTCGCCATCACTCCGAGCCACGCCCGGACGACCGACTTCGGCGTCCGCGGCGGCGTCTATCCCGACGAAGACAAGGCGTTCCTCGGCGCGGAGGCCCTGTTCGGCGTGAGCGACAGCAAGAGGTGGTTCGGGAACCCGAACGTCGAGCAGGTCCTGGTCAGCAGCGGTGACCTGACCACGTTCAGCTTCGACTTCCACTACGACTTTCCCAGCGGCGCCCCTTACTCGGTCTGGCTGGGCGCCGGTCCAACGCTGATCCATCAGGACAAAGAGCGTGCCGGCAGCGGCAACACCAACGACACCGGCGTGAACCTGCTGGTCGGCGTCGGCGCCAGGAAGGGCGAGGTCCGGCCGTACGGTCAGTTCAAGGTCGTCGTCGCGGACGACAACCAGGCCGTCGTCGGCATGGGCGTCAGGTTCTAGCCCGGCACCTCGAGTCGAACTGGGGACGGGTCGAGCCGCCTGGGACTGGGGAGACTTGGGCGGCCCGGCCCCTCCCTCCTTTTCAAAGGGGTTCCGCGTGCGCGGCCGCTTGACGGCCCCTTCGGACCGCAGGTAGTCTCCGGCCGTCATGATCAGGACGAACTACGCTCCGGTCCTTCTTGCCTGCGTCCTGTCGTCGCTCGGGCCGGGTTGCGCCCCGCGATCCGGCGCGCCTCTGGGCGCGGTCGAGGCCGCTTACGAGGAGACGCGGCTCGCGAAGGATCAGATCGACGTGACCCGGGCGCGGGGCGCCCGGAGCACACCGCGGGGAGTCGCCCTCGCCGATCTGCTCGCGCGCTACCGCGCCACCCGGGACGCGCTGCAGTCGGCCCTCCGGAGCGGCTCGTTCGCGGCGCTGGACCCGGAGGATCGGCGCGCCCTCGACGTCATCCAGAGGGCCCTCGAGAAAGATCTGACCGAAGAGAAGGATGCGGCGTCAGGCGCCGTCGCGTCGGCCGCCGAGGCTCCCGGGGCGGCGGACTGCCGGTACGATCCCGCGGCCCTCGCGCAGGGCCCGGACGGGATGAAGACGCTCTCCGAGCGGATGTACGCCTGTTTCGGTCAGGCGGCGCGCCATCTGTCGTTCGAGGGGCAGACGCTCGACCGCCTGACCGTGTTCGGCCTGCTGCCGGTCACGGAGAAGCCGGAGCGCAGGAGGCGGCTGTTCCTGTCGATGCAGCCGATCTGGACGGCGGTCAACGGCGACGACGGTCCGAGCAGCCCGTACCGCCGTCTCGTGCGTCTCAGCGCGGCCAGGATGGTCGCGGACGGAAAGTCGGTCGAGGCCGGCGCCAAAGACGTCGGCGTCGACCCGGCGCTCGTGGAGACATGGCTCACCTCCGTCCTCGAGAGCTGGCGGGCGACCGCACCCGACCGGGAGATAGAACCCTGGGACTTCGCCTACCTGACCGGCAAGGCGAGCCGGGACCTGCAGCCGGCGATCACCAAGGAGATCCTCCGGCCGGTGAACGACCGGTTCTATCTCGACCTGGGTGCGGACGTCGGCGCGCTCGGCGTCCAGTACGACCTCGAGCCGCGAGGGCAAGAATCCGGTCGCCTTCACGACCTTCGGCGCGCGCCCCCGCCGGCGCGACGGCGCGTGGATCCCGGGGGAGCCTTGGGTGTTCGCCTCGTACCGCATCGGCAGCATCGACAATCTGAACGAGCTGCTGCACGAGAGCGGCCACGCCGTCCACATCGCCGCGATCCGCGCGCGGCCGGCGTTCGAGGACTGGCCCGACAGCGATCTGTTCACCGAAGCGATCGCCGACATCGCCGCCCTGGAGATGTTCGAGCCGGCCTGGCAGCGGAAGTACCTGGGCGCGGCGGTGCCGCTGCCCGACTCGCTGCGCGCGAAGTACGCCGGCATCGTCATGGACACCGCCTGGGCGCTGTTCGAGATCCGCATGCATCACGCCCCCGAGTCGGATCCGAACCAGGTCTGGGCGGACATCACGCGGCGGTACCTCCGGATCCGACCGCACCCGGAGCTGTCCTGGTGGGCGGTTCGCGGACAGCTGATCGACCTGCCGGGATACATGCTGAACTACGCGGTCGGGGCGATCCTCGTCGCCGACCTCCGGGCGCGCGCCCACGAGCTGCACGGCGCCTATGCCGAGGGCGACCCGACGTGGTACGCCTGGATCTCCGAGCGGCTCTATCGCTTCGGCCTGGAGCGTCCATCGCGACAGGTCATCGAGGACTTCCTTGGCCGGCCGGTCTCGCCGCGCGCCCTGCTCGACGACCTGGCGCGCGCCGGAAAAGCATCCTGAACGCCCGTGCAGCCCGTGACGTCCTTCACCGAGGGGCAGCTGGCGGAGTTCCGCCGGGTGTTCATCGTCCGGCGGCGGCTGCGCAGGCTCGTGGGGTCGACGTCCCTGACGCTCCTCCTGGCGATCGTCGTCCTGCGGCTCCAGGGGGTCGAGGAGGTGTTCGGCGTGCCGGCGGACCGCTGGAGGGTGTACCTGCTCGCCTACGTCGGCCTGACGGTGCTGGTCTCGCTGGCGAACTGGCGCTGTCCCGCCTGCCGCAGGTTCCTGGGGCGCACCGGCAACCCGCGGTTCTGCGTGCGCTGCGGGGCGCCGCTGCAGTAGCTACTTCTTCTCGATGTCGATCAGCTCGACCTCGAACACGAGCGTCGCGCCCGGCATGATCCGGGGCGGCTGGCCGCGTTCGCCGTAGGCGAGCTCGGGTGGACAGACCAGCCGGCTCTTGCCGCCCACCTTCATCAGCTGCAGCCCCTGCGTCCAGCACGGGATGACCTGCGAGAGCGGGAAGACCGCGGGCTGCCCGCGCTCGATGGAGCTGTCGAACACGGTGCCGTCGATCAGCGTGCCCTTGTAGTGCACCTTCACGGTGTCGGTGGCCAGCGGCTTGGGGCCGGTCCCGGGGGAGATCTCCTGGTACACGAAGCCCGCCAGGGTCTTCACCGCGCCCTTCTCGAGCGCCGCCTTCGACAGGAACTCCGAGCCGGAGGCCTTCGTGGCGGCGGAGCCGGCGGTGGCGCGCGACTGGGCCAGGTCGCGCAGCTTCGGCCCGTAGACCGCCAGGTCGACCTGGCGCGTGCGGTGCATTGCGCCGTCCGAGAACCCCGCTTTCACGAACTCGAGATCCGATTCGGACAGGTTGAACTGCGCGAGGTTGTCGCTCATCACCAGACCGAGCGCGTACAGGGTCTTGTCGTCTTCCGTCTTGAAGTTCACGGTGGCGACCGCCGCGCTCTTGTGACAGGCGAGGCCCGCCAGGAACACCGCAAACGCCAGCACGAGCGCCTTCCTCATGAGAGCCGCTCCCTTCATGGTGTGAACTGCCGTTTTCGGAAAATCCGCCGGCCCGCAGCGATCGGGGGCGGCGTATATTAGCCTGAAACCGAAGCCGGGCGCATCAGGCGCGATGGGAGGCGGAAGGCGTGTTCGCGGGGCATCTCGGGATGGGGCTTCTGCTCAAGCCGGCGGAAAGACGGTTGAGCCTCGGCGCGTTGTTCTTCTCGGCCCTGCTGCTCGATCTTCTGCTGTGGATCTTCGTGATGCTCGGGATCGAGTCGGTCGTCGTGCCACCCGGGTACTCGACGCGGCACTATCTCACGTTCGTCTTTCCCTATTCGCATGGGTTCGCGGCGGCCATCGGCTGGTCGGCCGCCGCGGCGCTCGTCGTCCGGCTGGCTGCCGGCCCGTCGGCCGCACGCGGCAGGGCGGCCCTGATCGTCGCCTTCGCCGTGATGTCGCACTTCGGCCTCGACGCCGTCGTCCACGTCCCGGACCTGCCGCTTCTCGGAAACGCCTCGCCCCTGATCGGTCTCGGCCTCTACGAGCACATGCGGCTCGCGCTCGGGCTCGAGCTGGGGATCGCCGCCGCCGGCGCCTGGTCTTATCTGAAGACGGCGGGTCCGGAGCCGATCCGGCGCGCGGTGCTCGTGGCGGCCGTGGCGCTCGCGTGCGCGGTGACGGTGGCCGGCGGGACGGTGGCTCCGCCACCACCGACGGCCAGGGCGGCCGCCCTGCCGGGGATCGGCGCCATCCTGTTGGTGACGGCGATCGGCTGGTGGGTCGATCGCGGTCCGGATGCCGACGGCGAGCGCCGGGCGGGCGCTCGGGCCGCGGCATGAGGGGCGGCCCGCGGTCGATGCGAGGCCTGCTGGCGCTGGCCCCGTTTCTGTGTCTCGGATTCCCGGCCCCGACCCCCGCCGGCACCTTCGTCGTCTTCGGTCCGAAAGACTACCAGGCCGACTCCGGGAAGCCGAAGACGGTGACCGAGACGTTCAGCGTCGAAAACCCCCTCGACACGTATACGCTGCTCGTCTACAACGGGGGCCTGCTGCAGGCGTTCGATCGCGCCACGGCCGCGTCGGTCACCCTGAACGGAGCGCGCATCGTCGGGGGCACCGAGTGCAACTCGAAGGTCGCCGTCCTTCCGAGGACGGTCAGCCTGTCGAGCACGAACACGCTGGAGGTCGTCGTGCAGGGTTGGAAGACCAGCGGCGTGACGATCAAGATCATCGGGGTGGACAAGGAAGCGCCGGTGGTCAGGACGACCGTCGATCCTCCGCCCAACAGCGCCGGGTGGAACAACTCGAGCGTCATCGTGCGCTTCCAGTGCTCCGACGCCGGGAGCGGCGTCGCGGCCTGTCCGCAGCCGGTCACGATCTCCAACGAGGGGACCGATCAGGTGGTCCGCGGGTCGGTGTCCGACCGGACCGACATGACCTCGGGAGCCGCCGTGAAGGTGAGCATCGACAGGACCCCTCCCCGGATCGCGGCGACGGTCGAGCCGCAGCCGAACGCGGCCGGCTGGAACCGCACCGAGGTCACGGTGCGGTTCGCCGCCATGGACGATCTCTCCGGAATCGCGACGGTCAGCGACCCCGTGACCGTCACCGCGGAAGGCGCCGGGCAGGAGATCGCCGGAAGGGCGGTGGACCGCGCGGGGAACATCGCGGTCGGCAGCGCCCGCGTCAGCATCGACAGGACGCCGCCTTCGATCCGGTCGGTGATCGCCCCCGCGCCGAACGCCAGCGGCTGGGTCAGTGGCGATGCCACGGTGAGCTTCGTGTGCGCCGACGGGGAGAGCGGCGTGGCGGTCTGCTCCCCTCCGGTCGTGGTCGCCGCGGAGGGGGCGGATCAAGAGGTCGTCGGCCGCGCCGAGGATCGGGCGGGGAACGTCGCCACGGCCGGCGCGAAGATCAGTCTGGACAGGACCCCCCCGAGCGTCACGGCGACGCTGTCGCCCGAGCCGAACGCGGACGGGTGGAACAGGACGGGCGTACGCGTGACCTTCGCGGCGACCGACGCTCTCTCGGGGGTCGAGGAGGTGTCGCCGCCGGCGGCGGTGACGAGCGACGGGGCGGGACAGAAGGTGAGCGGCCGGGCGACCGACCGGGCCGGTCTGAGCGCCGACGTCACCGTCACCGTCAACATCGCCAGGACGCCACCCGGGCTGTCGATCGCCTCGCCCGCCAGCGGCAGCGTCACCGGGGCCGATCAGGTGACCGTGGTGGGGAGCGTCGCCGACATAGCGCCGGTCACGGTGCTGGTCGACCGGATCGCCGCGACGGTGGCCGGCGGGCGGTTCATGGCGCAGGGCGTGCCGCTCGTCGTGGGGCTCAACGCCCTCACGGTGACCGCCGTCGACGCGGCGGGGAACTCGCGGGACGCCGCCGTCTTCGTGCGTCGCGAGACGTCCGCCCCGGCGGTGAAGGTCTTCGCCCCGGCGGACGTGGCGGCCGGCGGAGCGCTGACCCTGACGGCCGACGCCATCGGCCCGCAGCCGATCGTCTCGATTGCCTTCTACGTCGACGGCGACCTGGTCGCGACCGACAGCGCGCGACCGTACCATGAGACCTGGCCCGTGCCGGCCGGACGCGAGGCGGGTGCCGTTCTCGTGGTCGTGGCCCGGGCGCTCGACGCGGCCGGCGTCGAGTCGGACGACGCGGTCACGGTCCGCGTGGTCGCGCCCGGTGGTGCTCCTCGGAAAGGGAGGGCTCCATGAGACGCCGGTCGGGACGATGCGCCCCGATGATCTTCGCGTGGCTGGTTCTGTGCGCCGGATGTGGAGCGGCCGCCGCCGAGGCGAAGCGCTTCGGTCTCGACGATCTCGCGAAAATCGTCCGGGTCTCCGATCCGCAGATCAGTCCCGACGGCAAATCGATCGCTCTGGTCGTGTCGCGGCCGGATTACGAGGAGGACGTGTACCAGCGCGAGCTGGTCTTGATCGACGCCGCAAGCGGGGCGCAGCGCATCCTGACCCGCGATCGCAAGGGAGTGAGCTACCCGCGCTGGTCGCCGTCGGGAGACCGGCTGGCGTTCCTGGCGCGGGTGGCTCTCCCTCCGCCCAAGGGAAGTCAGGGGATCCAGCCGATGCGGGCCGACAGGACGGGACGGGACGATCTGTCGCAGGTCTTCGTCCTGCCGATGAACGGTGGCGACGCGCAGCGCGTCACCCGCGCGCCCAACGGCGTGGCGCAGTTCTCCTGGAGCCCGGACGGCCGGCAGATCGCTTACGTGACTCCCGACGACCCCGAGAACAAGGACGCGATCCTGCGCCACGACGACGCCTTCGAGGTCGGGGACAACGATTTCCTGGCCGAGTCGGCGCCGACCCCCCTGCATGTCTGGCTGGCGCCGGCGGACGGCGGCGAGCCGCGCCGCCTCACCTCCGGGGCCTGGAGCCTGCCGCGCAGCGAGCCGCCCGGCCCGCCCTCGTCGCCTTTGTCCTGGTCGCCGGACGGCCGCTCGATCGCGTTCGTGAAGCAGGCGCAGCCGCACTTCGGCGACGGCGACAAGACGGTCATCCTGATCGCGGACGTCGCCAGCGGCACCACCCGGCCGCTGACCTCGCGCACCACGCTCGAGGGCTTCCCGACCTTCTCCCCGGACGGATCGAAGATCGCCTTCTGGTACCCGCGCGACGGGGATCCCAACAACGTCAACGAGGTGCATGTCGCGCCGGCGGCGGGCGGGAGCGACGCCGTCCTGACCCGGGCGATCGATCGCAACCTGGCCCGCTCCCTGTGGGCCTCGGACGGACGCTCGCTCCTGGTCGGCGGCAACGACGGCACGCGCGTGTCGCTCTGGCTGCAGCCCCTGGACGGCGCGCCGAAGAAGCTCGATCTGGGCCGCGCGGTCCCCGCGAACCCCTTCTGGGTGGACGTCAGTCTCGGGCGGGACGGCGCGATCGCGTTCGCGGGGAGCGTCCCCAACCACCCGGGCGAGCTGTACTACATGGAGTCGGCGGCCTCGCGACCGCGCGCCCTGACCGACTTCAACGGCGAGGTGGCGGCGCGTGACTTCGGACAGGTCAAGACGATCGAGTGGGACACGAGGGACGGCTACCGCGCCGACGCCGTCGTCACACTGCCGCCGGGCTTCGATCCGAAGACGCGGTATCCGGCGGTCGTGTACGTCCACGGCGGCCCGCAGGCGGCGTCGAGCGAGTCGTTCAACACGCTCGCCCAGCTGATGGCGGCGCGCGGCTACGTGGTGTTCCAGCCGAACTACCGCGGCAGCGACAACCGGGGGAACGCGTACCAGCACGCCATCTTCAACGACGCGGGGGAGGGCCCCGGCCGCGACGTCATGGCGGGCGTCGCCGCGCTCGCGAAACAGGGGTCCGTCGACCCGAAGCGTCTGGCGGTGTGCGGCTGGTCGTACGGCGGCTTCATGACCGTCTGGCTCATCGGTCATTATCCCGACTTCAAGGCGGCGGTGGCCGGGGCGGCGGTCACCGACAAGGTCGACGCCTACGACCTGGCGGACTTCAACGTGCTGGAGCGTTATTCGTTCGGCGGCTCGCCCTGGGTGGGGACCTACGCCGAGACGTACCGGGCGCAGTCGCCCATCACGGCCGCGCCGGGCATCAGGACGCCGACCCTGATCCTGGCCGACACGCGCGACGCGCGCGTCCCGACGGTGCAGTCGTACAAGCTGTTCCACGCGCTGCGCGACAACGGCGTGGAGACCCGGTTCTTCGCCTATCCCGTCGCCGGCCACTTCCCGGACGACCCGGTGCGCACGCGCGACGTGTACCGCCGCTGGATCGACTGGATCGACCAGCACCTGGGCGCGCCCGCGGAGCCCTCCCGCTAGCGCCGGCGGTCGCGCCGCGCCGCCTCAGTCGAGCGCCTGCCGCAGGTCGGCGATCAGGTCGTCCGGATGCTCGAGACCGATCGAGACGCGCAGCAGGTTCTGCGGCGTGGTCGTGTCGGGCCCCTCGGACGAGGCCCGGTGCTCGATCAGGCTCTCGGTCCCTCCGAGGCTGGTCGCGTTGATCAGGAGCCGCAGGCGCGAGGCGGCCCGGACGGCCTGCTCGCGCCCGCCCCGGACTCGGATCGACAGCATGCCGCCGAAGGCCCTCATCTGCCGCCGCGCGACGGCGTGCCCGGGATCCGCCGGCAGCCCCGGATAGTGCACCGCCTCGATGGCGGGGTGATCGCTCAGGGCCGTGGCGACCGCCAGGGCGTTGGCGGCGTGCCGCTCCACCCGGCAGGCGAGCGAGCGCAGGCCGCGCAGCACCAGCCACGAGTTGAACGGCGACGACACCCCTCCGACCACGGTCCGGACCCGGTGCACCTCCTCGTGGAGAGGCTGGCGCCGGGCGAACACCAGCGCGCCCCCCTGCACGTCCGAGTGACCGCCGAGGTACTTGGTGGTGGAGTGCAGCACCACGTCGGCGCCGAGATCGATCGGCTTCTGCAGGACCGGCGTCGCGAAGGTGTTGTCGGTGACCACCAGGGCGCCCGCCTCGCGTGCCAGGCGGGCGCAGGCCGCCAGGTCGATCACGCGCATCAGCGGGTTCGAAGGGGTCTCGGTCCAGATCAGCCGGGTCGTCGGCCGCAGGGCGCGGCGCACCTCGTCCGGACGCTGCATGTCGACGATCGAGGCCTCGATCCCCCAGCGCGGCAGGAACTGCCGGACCATGGCGCGGAACACGAAGTAGACGTCGTCCGGGAAAACGACGTGCGACCCCGGCGGCAGCGCCTGCAGGAGCGCCGCTCCGGCGGCGACGCCCGAGGCGAACACCAGGGCGGCTTCGCCGCCCTCGATCGCCGCCAGGGCCGCCTCCAGCCGCGCCTCGGTGGGGTTCCCCTCGCGGATGTAGATGTAGCCGTGCGGCAGCTCGCCGGCCGGCCCGTGCTCGAAGGTGGTCGACAGGTGGATCGGGGGGGCGATCGATCCGGTCGTCGCGTCGCGCTCCGCTCCGGCGTGCACCGCCAGCGTCTCGAGTTTCATCGGGGACCTCCCGGCGCGATCATAGCCTTGCCGGCCGCGCCGCGTCAGCGTATAAGAACGCGATGAGCCCGGGACGCAGGAAGACTGAGCCGCGCGACGCGCCGGACGGCACGCTGGCGCGATTGCGTCAGGCGCTGCAGGCGCTGGCCCTGCCGGCCGAGAAGCAGATCGGTCTTCTCCCCGGCTTCGTCGGCGAGGCGGACGAGCTGGCCCTCAACTTCGATCACGGGCGGCGCGCCGCCGGCGCTGACCCGGCGGTGCGGCTGTCCCGGCCCCAGCGGGACGCCCTCGACGCGCTCGAGCGCCACCTGGACCGGATGTGCGGCCAGGTGAATGCTCACCTCTGGACGCGGGCCGGCCTGCGCGGCAGCCCCCAATGGTCGCGGGTGCGCGCCGCGGCGCGCGCCGCGCTCGAGGCGTTCGGCTGGAACCTCGAGGTGCCCGCCGGCCGGCCGTACGAGCACATCGAGTGGTAGCGTCCGCCGCGCGGCCCGAGTGAGGACGTACGCCGGTCTCTTCCTGGTCGGCTTCGCCACCCTGCTGGACGAGATCCTGCTGACGCGGATCTTCAGCGTCGTGACCTGGTACCACTTCGCGTTCCTGGCGATCTCGATCGCCCTGTTCGGAATGACGCTCGGCGCCATCGCCGTGACCGCCGGGCGCTCCGTCTTCCCCCCCGAGCGGACGCGGCCGCAGATGGCCTGGGCCGCTCTCCTGTTCGCCGTCACCCTGGCCGCCGGCTTCCTGATCCAGGTGCGCATCCCGTTCTCGACCGAGCTCTCCGCGGAAGCCATCCTGGGCGACGCGGCGATCGTGATCCTGAGCGCCGTCCCGTTCGTCTGCAGCGGCGTCTGCGTCTGTCTGGCTCTGACGCGCCACCCGCGGCTCGTCGGCCCGATGTACGCCGCCGATCTGGCCGGGGCGTCGGCCGCCTGCGTGGCGGTCATCCACCTGCTCCGGCTGACCGACGGGCCCACCGCCGTGATCGCGGCCGCCGCGGCGGCCGCCCTCGGCGCCCTGCTCCTGGCCCGCGAGGCGGAGCGGCGCG